>JGI24159J19872_10000289_pt1 | contig 40601 bp, 19 predicted proteins | sample Ectturendosymbi4_FD_19872 | JGI IMG/M metagenome (IMG submission 19872) | reverse complement strand
CCTGACGGTTCTGGACGATGAGACAACCCAGTGGCTGCTCAACACCTGCCCCGAAATCTAGCGCGGCCAAGCAGTGGATCAAAGAACTCGCTCAAACGAAAGAAGAAGTAAAAAACGATCTCACAATTGCATGATAGACTCACACTGGGCCTGAAACATATTGCCACAAAATATATTTAACGCCACTAATGAAAGTAGAATTTCAATCAAGTGTTGCCGTTTCACATATTTTGAAAATGAACTGCTGATGTGAAGAAAAAAACATCGATTCCAATTGTTGAGGTTATAAAACAAGTAGTGACCTGTTCAACAGAAGTGGAAGCAGGCGGGCTAACCCCTAAATTCACAATGAATACCTCCAAACTGAAGCTCTGGTCTCCCCGATAAAATCATTTTCCAATTCATTGTATGCTACTCTGAAACCCCCGGACAAGCTTAAAACCACCCACAATGATGTTTATCTGGCGATGAACCTACTTCTATCCGGGGCAGCAGGCGCAGGTGTGATTCAGCCTATAACCAATTTGAAACTACGAATTTCCGCCAACACCGCAATGTCACCAGTAAAAAGTTAGAATTTGCATCAAAAGGTGGCTTTTCTGCTCAAATGTATGTGATTTAAGGGGAATTACCTAAAGCAAGGGTGTCCAAACTACGACACACGGGTCAAATCCGGCCTGCAAAGAAATTTTGTCAATAATTAAAAAATAATATATTTACGAAAAACTCGATTTGGTAGAATGTAACTTATCCCGAAACAATCACATTTAGTGGCGTAACTGACGGCTAGGCAGAGAAGCGAATCGCCTTCCCTGGCAAGCCTTAATGTCACCCTCTCTGGAAAGCTAAAAAAAACTTAGGTGATGTTTTGGTCTTAGTTTTCTTGTGGTATTCAATAGGTTGTTGCTTTTTTGCCTATTTCGGAGTATTTTCCGGCGAATCGGGATTTTAGTAAAGCCATCAACATCGCGGTTCACCGTCATTTCTCAAGTAGTTTCTGACTGTTGGATGGTGGGCCCCATACAGCGGTCAGTGGGCCAACTTTCAGCTAAGTTTTCCCTCCCTGGCACAAACCCCTAGTAACGCCACTGATCAAATTGCGTGAGATATCCGGCCGTGGAACTAATTTTTAATAGCTATTAGTTAATACAGTAGCTTATGTGGCCCGCAGACAAAAAAGTTTGGCGACCCTGATCTAACCAATAAGGTACGCTTTTTGCTGTCGGTTGCAGATTTCGCTAACCATTCCAATTTTGTCTTTTCGTGGCCAGCCTCAGCTGTCTACGGGCTTTCAATTGCAACAAAAGAATCAAAACCACATAGTCATCAGTCACTGTTGCAACCACGTGGAGGCGAATGGTGCAGTCTTCCCCTAAGTTTTGGTCTGCAAATACTGAACCGTTTAGCAAAAATTGCCATGACCGCGTAGCCGTAAAGCCAATTATTCATTCCACCAAGCTCTGCTTAGTTGGTATTTTGCCGAAGTTTCTGCGTTAGAGCTGAGTATAATGGTTTGCTTAGGTGCGTCGTGTTATCAAGTAGTAATCGAATCTTACGCTGCGTTTCCCTGTTGAGGCAGTGAGGCATGGGTGTAACGAGGGGGGCACAATTCCCCGGGCGCCGAATCACTACGGGGTGCCGAATGACTGTGGGGGCGCAAAAAGTCCCAAAAATGTCACAGGTGCTTTCTTCAATACAGTACATTTGTTTCAGAAAGACTTCAGGTTCGACCATGGAGGCGCCAGACTTGCTTCTTGCCCCGGGCGCCATTTAACCTCGTTACGCCCCTCCAGTGAGGTGTTGCACAACTGCATCGTTAGGTCATCGTAATTCCTTGAGCTAACAGAGCACGCTGCATGTGTTTTGGCCAGATGACGGCAAATTGTTTGCTAACGTAGATAGCTTTTTAAACGCTGCATTGTGGTTTAGTCAGGGCACTAGTTCCGACAAAAAACTCATCCGCTTACATTTATGTTGCAAAACTTCGATGCAGACCTACTTCAGACTAATGGACTGTATCGGCAACAATCATAGGTGGCGGAACAGGGGGAGACTCATGGGCCTAGCCCCCCACACTTTTATTTCTGGGGGGGCTGGACCCTCACTTTTCAATTTCGAATTTCGTCTAAATAAGTTTAAGTAACACAATTAGTATTGGGTCCATTGTTAAAGCAAATCGTTTAATGAAAAAAATGTAGCAAAATTTTGGTAGTATTGTGTCAATATTATTTGTAATATATTATCTGTAATTTAGCAGGATTTCGTGATGTTTGGCAGAATACACCGTGCCCAGTCTGACACCCTGCTATGGCTTGCTTACCGCATTGGTGTTGTTGAACAGTGGTGCCAGATAGTGTAATACACCACAATTTTTGCGAAAGTGGTGTAATTTTACATGCTTGTGTTCATGTGCGTCGGAAGATTTTTCCAGGGAGGCACTAGTGGATTTTTTCTAAGTTTTTCCAGGGGGGCCAAAAGTGGTGAAATTTGGCTTATATTACTCGACACAAAGAAAACAGCTTCTTTTGCTGAAATTTTCAAATTCCTTCCCCCCCTTCCGACATCCATGCTTGTGTGTAGGAAAAAGTTCCTGTCACACCATTAAAAATTGGTGTAATATGTAGCGTTTTAACACCATTCTAAAAAGAGAAATTTTGTAAAGACGAGTGTCTGTCGTATTCAGGGGTGTATTGCTAAAAGAAGAAGTGTGGAAACGTGAAAAAAGAAGTGTGGGAACGCAGCCAGAAACTAGACAATTTCAGTAATTAGGCCTACACAATATTATGCTGGGTTGCTATACAAGAGAGAGCTTGTCAGTCTTTTTATTTATGCTACGTTCAGAGCTGCACAAAGGAAATATGAATAGAAACACACATCTTCAAGTCAGGTTACTGTGAAAAAGTGTGGGAATGATCTGCATTTTGACAAAGGCCTGCAGTTCTGCTTCGTGGCAGATTTGAACAAAGATTGCATATTTTAATATTTTGTCAAAATAAAAACTCGACGACATTGAGACAAAAGATGATAGGTTGAACCCTTAGACGTTGACCGCCTCTTCGAGTCCGAAGACTCCATGCAGCAGTTGGCCATACAACCAACAGCAACAAATGTGCTATTTTGCATTTATCTGCTTGGTCTGCACTCGACTCAGAACCGTGTGGGCTTGTCTGGGCAATCGGTCAATAATTGTTGAGTAGCAACGAAAGTTGTGCCAAAACAATTGGTTGTCATTGTTCTGAAACAATGGCAAGCTGGGACCTTCACTTAGAGAAAAATTTATCGCGCGCCACGCTTTGGTTACAGACTTTGTATTCACTGTGCCCCAAAGCTTCTTCATTTATGACAGCCCAAAACTCATTTAAATCACAATATATACTAAACGATTGTTATGCCTGTGGATTACTGCCGGCGAGAATATTACCCTGTTGTCGGAAACTACAGCTTGTAGGAAGTTACCAAGGCAAAGCTTGAAATCCCATCTAATCCCAGATAATATTTAATGCCTTCAAACGCTAATTAAAACTGATGCCATGAACCTGCAAAATTGAAAGATTTCATTATTGTATTTGGTGTCTGGCGACTTTGCTGAAACAACAAACAGCATTGTTTAGAGAAACTTTGGCGTTCCATTTACAAAATATGCCGAAAAGAAAACGTTACATAGGTAGAACCTACTGTAGTGGCAATGAAAAGAGGAAGGTAAAAGCCGCGAAGGAAAGTGAATAAAACGCGTAAGCGGAACAATAAAGACTTTTATCGTTAGGAACAGCGGTGTACAACCTTTTGATGTTGCCGGCCGCATTACTTTTATTTATATGAAGTACGGCCGCCAATGAGTTCGAGTTATATTTATGAGATACTACCAAGTGCCAACCAACACAGAACACATTCAAACATAAATTGCGTATTCATTCTATGACTCTTTGTGACATCACCATCCAGAATGTTACGCATCATGTCGACTGAGTTTTTTGCCTTGCGTTTGTTTTGCTTCAATATGTTTCTTGCCTTGCGTTTGTTTTGCGCGCTATACAAAATGCATGATTAAACCATACCATATACGCCAGCACGGCCGCCAAATCTTATATTTTAAATTACATGTGGATGTGGACGGCCGCAAATTTCATTATCGAAGGCCGCAGGTTGTGCACTGTTGGTTAAGAAGAATAGTACCGAGATCGAAGAATCAGATAGTGATCCACCCATTTCCTTGAAGGATACAAGACCTGCACAATCTTCCTGTATCTCCTGGGCAAGCTGCTTAACTAGTTACATCATCGTCTGCCATGGGCCAGCAGTGTGATTCAGATTCCGAGAGGATAAACGACAGCCCTAAAGCTTTATCGAAATTGTGAGGATCCTGCGTCTTGCCCCAAACGCCTTTCAATAGCTCAGCGAGGATTTTCTAATCGCAAAAGGCCCGCATAAGTAAGATTTTAATTATGAATTTCCCAATGATGTAGCAGGCAGGAAATGTTCGAATCGTTATTTACAGCGTATAATGTCCAATGCATTTCCATACTATTGAAGTAGATGCAGGACACATAAACTATGTCCACGTCCCTCTAAATAAAAGAAACGGTTGTGCTAGCATGTACATACAGATCAACTCCAAGAATTTGCCGTCTTTTTCATATTCATCTAGGCCATTTTGCTAAATCATCTTCATCAAAAAGATCGTAGACTCGTAGTACGGTTGAATGATCACGATGACGTCTAACACCACCCGCTCAGAGGGCACCTGCATCTAAGTCTTGCATTGGGCCCCGCAGCTGCAATGGTCGGCATTATCTCCGGTGATACAGGTTTGTGGCGCGAGACACAGGTTTGAGTCTTGTTTTGTTCTCGATACTTTATCGTCACGGCCTGGTGAAGTTGCAGCAGTTCAAACTGATAACTCTTCGTTTTATTCTCATGGAAAGAAGATTCCAAACTGTTGACTAAGTTATGTGAAATCGAAACATGGAAATGTCGATGACGTTTCTTTAACAAATTCAATAAATCCTGACAAAGTCAAAACCTTGTCTTGTCTTACGAAAATTCAGTTTTCGGTCGAGGTTTGTCTGACAAAGTCTCAGAGGTCACTACATTACTGACTTTCAACCCATCGGGCAGTGAGTTGTTCGGTTAATGCTCACTAACATCCTTCACCTTAACGATTGCATATTTCTTTATGGCCTATGATTTGATTCCCCTACTCCTAATGCTGCTCACACCAGAGTATAGGACTGGTGTTTCCGCAAGAAGAAATTAAGATTTGTTGTTTAAAATTGCGCGATATACTGTGATACTCAACTCGCTGAAACGAAATCGAAATTGACAAAATGTATAGGCAAGGGCCACCACACGCTGCAAATTCAAACGGCTGACGAAATTTGATCCTTCAGTTCAGGGTCGCCACTAGCTGAAATTTTCGGGTGGCTGGAAAATGATTGAACAAATGGACAACTGACAAACCTATTGGCGATTTCAAAATGGTTTTGAAAATTTTGGGGAGCCAACTGCGCGTTTGCCTGCATTGGTTGCGGGCCTACTTCAACTGATGATGGGAATTTCAAATGGAAAGTTCAAATGGTTCCTTTCAAAGGTTTCAGAATCATAAGTGGTTTGTTTCCATTAGTGATAATGACGAATTGGAGCAGTGTATGTGAAGCAAAGTAAACCAATGTTCACTTCCGTTTCTACTACAGTAATTTTCATCAAGACTTTTTGAAAACTTTCGATCTCATAAAACGCCGCACGAAACTCTCATGCAATCAAAAAATACTTTTTATTTAAGCGCATTGCAAGAGATGATAGGTTCTCGTCTTCTTTCATCAACAAATAGAGTTAGAACTGCCATGACCACAACTGGTTTTGCCAACGCGTTCTCTGAAACGTTGCAATTATGTCAGCGTAAGCGTAACGACGCCGAAAAGCTGTGAATCTAGTCATAAATCGACGGCTGAAAAAATAGCAGATGTTTTTTGGACGGTATACAAATCAGTTTGAATGAGAAAAAATATAAAAAAAACAGAGAAAAACACCACACTGAAGTGTCAAAAATATAAACCCAGAATTTCAAATTAGCTTGGGTTTAAGTAAACCTATAGACATATTACTGTACTTCAACTTGCCGTGTCTGACAAAACATAAACAGTGCGATTGTCTGCTTTTTATTTTCAATGATCTCGTATTCGGAGGGATCTGGAGTACAAAGCGAATGACGTCCCGAGGGGCAAGTATTTTTGCAGTTTTTAGCCCCAGGCTCCATGATGCGCGTTTCTTTATGAGCGCATTAAAGCAGTGACAGTATCAGTGGCAACCACACGTTTTTACAATCATGTCATTGTACTTTTTATATACGACATTTGAGTCGTCGTTGAAATAAAGGACAGAGATAACATCCAGGGTCGTGGGCGAGCAGCAAGGCTTGGGCAATTTTCGTCTTGGTTGCATAAGATGGACGAGAGATTGCACAATGGCGTGGTTCGTAGCGTTCATTCGTGCATTCAAGGGAAATCCGCATTCTCCGTCGCAGTAATAGGCCGGGTAGCCCTTGGGAGCAATGATCCAATCCTGAAAACACGCATTGCTTGTTCAAGCACAGCACAAAATAAAGTTATATAGATCTTGACTCTGCTGAAGAATGCTGCTGTGCTCTTTGCGTAATCGGGCAAGCGACTGAAATCTCCCGATAGTTTAGTGCTTTTCTATAGTTTTTCTCCAGTTGGGTTCCTGAAAAGAAATCTTTGATCCGTGACACCTCAAAAAAACGTTCCCTTTCTGTGCTTTCACAAGCTTTCAAGTGCATCATCATTACGGAAGAGTAGGCACTGTCCATACCTTGCCTGTGCGGCATCTCTTGAAGCTGCCGAGGCACCCTGATTGAAAGTCACTGTTGCAGATCAAAGAAGATATTTGCGAAACTAATTATTCACTAACTACTGAGTTTGAAAGACATTTTTTAATGAACGAGCACAAATTATTCTTTGGAAAACTACTAAAACATTTTCAGAGCATTTTGGCAGCAGTTTTCGAGTTCTAGGCCTGTTTTATCTCTCAAGGCTTGGAATTATGTTTTTATTCGGCGCTGCTCCAGCAAATCTTCGCGAACTTAGAGGTGGAGGGATTGTTTTACAGCAATGGCATTCAGTTAAGATTAGACGCTCATTACCGGCTATACTATGATACTGAACTGGATGATAGGTGAGCTTGTGGTTTGGTGCACGTGGCACAGGCCTTCAAAGTAACGGAAGCAAATTTGAAGCACATTAGATGCAGCGATTAGGAAAACGTTCGGTTGCGAAATGATCGATTTAATCACCAATGTTTGGGATGCGACTTTAAGCAGCATGAAACTTTGTTTAAGTACAACATCTAATATTGCAATGTTCTGAGAAGAACGAATTTGACAATAAACTTTGACAATAAACCATTTGACAATAAACAACAACAGTTTTGCTTTGCTGATTAGATCACAAAAGTCGAAAAGGTACGGTCTGGCGATTGAGTAAAAGAGCTTAACACAAAAATTGTCAAGACTGGTATTGATACCGGCGTATTATACTGACTCATTGTAAATTCACAATTTTTCTACCCTACGTTTTAGCACTCATTATCAGGATTTTGAACCACTGCATTCTTGGCGATCTTGTTTTCAACTGTGAGTAGTCTATAGCCCCCTTCTTTCAAATTAATAAGAAAATTGAAACCATAAACGAGTGTAACAGTAGCAAGTAATAAAGCATCAGATTGTCAACGCATGTAAAGTCGGTTTGGTACATTTCGTCATCTGATGGGCTCACACACATTTATGATGATGTGATGCATTGCTATGGAGTAATTCAATAGCAAACAATCATTACTCTCTTCAAAATAAAGAAACTAATATCCTCCTCAACATATTTCTTATCTCAGAACTCAGGATGAAAAAAGTAATAAGAGGAATTCAGTTCAGCAATATTATTCGGAGCGATATATTCCTGAAAAAATGCAACTCTAAGTGGAATTGCTGCACTTCTACACGAGCAAATTATTTTTCGGTTGAAGCGAAAATAATGTGATTTTCACACTCGTTAGCGAAGAATGACGAACAAATGCAAACTATTTCGTTACCTACGTTTTTGAAGAATTTTTGTCAGAAAAACTAGTTTAGTTTAAGTTTAACATCACAAAAAGCTTTTGTGCTTCAACGCAACCTTGGTTTCCGCTTTTTTCCAGTCAAAATTAAAAACTCAGCGAGCAATAAAGGCACATTTTGCTGTTTGCAGATGGCGGTGTTCAGTAAACTTTTTGAAGCATAAATTGGACGTCTAAAAAGGCAGTAACAAAAATCTCGTTGAATACCTCCCACTGCAGATCCTTAAAATTTACGTAGAGTTGCCGTTTCTGGCAGTTTTCTCTGCTCTTGTTTCTTTTACGGTTTTTACCTGAAATAAAAATGATTTCGTAAGGTTTCTTCAGCAGCTTGCTTTTCGTGAGAAAGAAATAAAAGCTCTCTGCAATGCTAAAATGTTTTGCAGGTCATTGGACGACATGAAAATATTTAAAGAATCTCTTAGTTTTCAAGGAAATTCTGACGCAACAATTTCATCCCGTCCATATCTCAGAAACACTAAACTTTTCAACCTTTAACGCAAACAGTCTTTCCCAAATCTTTAGACACCATGAAGAACTGAGTTGTTCACACTATGCACCGCTAACCAAGTTGATTTAAAGGTCAAACGAAGTGCGGGAAGAGGAAAACCACTCGTGCATAAACTTTGGCAAACTTCATATTTTTCCTTCATTTCTTTCGCACTGACAACTTTGCTGACGATTTGGCTTAACTGCTGAAAATTCCTTGTCAAATAAAAACCAATACCATTCATCATATAATTATAAAGTGAGCATTTCAGTGAAAAACAAGACCACACTGAATGAACGTGCTCTAAACCTGCGGTTAGTTTCTTTGGCTAGTTAAATTACTGAACTTTGACATCCGTACGTAAATAGTTGTGGTTGGTGAATAAGACAGTGTCGTCAGATAAGAAATAATCAACAATAAATGGTTCTGTTCTAACACTGCAAGTTCAAATCTTAAATTTATTTTGCTACGAGCTTCGTTCAAAAGGTATGCTTGCAACACCTGGGGCGTCATACATCACGTCTGGTACACTGGGGATAAGGAATTGAAAAGGCCAATATTCGAATGTTTTGCTGAATCTACGTATTTGAAATGATGCTGATAACTGCTTGTTAACTTAAAACACAGGAATCTACCTATTACCAATGGATGCTCTGTAATTTTAGTACAGACGTATAACAAAAGAAAGTTGGAGTGACCCAAAACATTTCAAATGGATCAGGAGGTAATGGTTAAAAATTGCGGTGTATACTTATGGGTGAGTGGAAAAGTATGAAACAAAATTTTTTTATTGAAACATCTGACGGGCCTTTTCCTTGCAATTTACCAGGACTAGAAATAGTCGCTAAAATCCGTGTCAAGTATCCAACACGGCCACGGCAGCTTTTACACACCAGTACTAAGGGAAGTACCATTTATGTCATTATTCTGTCACAACGAAAACTGATGGTTTACCACGTATTTATGCTAAAGTTGGTGTTTCGTTGGTATCTTCCGAAAAGGGTCTTTGAAAACACGCGATACATTTCATTTCGTAAGAACTTGAAAAACTGGTCTTGGCACAGAACACATACAGAAAAACATGCATGACCTACCTATGGCTGAGTGAGACATATTTAACTAAAAAGCACAGATAACATTAAAACTCCTTTAAATGCCACGCAATGAAACGTATAAATTTCTTTGTATGGCGAGTAGATGAAATAGATGTCGGTTAGTTGCCCGGATAAAGATTTTCCAAAACCTGTTTTCAGCTTTCCTACCTTCACTTCCGAGCATTCATCCAAAAAACGCGTTTATTATCAAACGACTGCGTATTTCCTAAAACGTCTATCACTGAAAGTTCAAAACGTTGTTGCCTGGAGAATTTTCTCCTTTTTGTCAAAAATATGAACGAGGTATACTGTTCGGTTCTAATTTGGTTTCAACGTAAAGTCATGCATTTCAGAAATAAATAAATGACTGTTCATGCAAAGTTTTTTTCAAAAAGTTTACACTGTTACAAAATTAGGTCACAACAAGTAGCACCTCCATTAACGTGAGGTGCACAAAGCCTGATATTGGTTTCCAAGCTAATATTAATTTTTTAGAGAGGATTTCAATATCTTGTGACAAAAGTCAAGAATATCACCTTGTCAGCATGATAAGTTTTTGCACCTTACAATTTTTCTGTTGCTAGGTTTGCCATACCTTGGGCTCGTCATTTAATCTTTTTTGTCATAAAATTATTTAATTTTTGAAGTATGCTGCGAGTAAAAAACAATACCGGAAACAACAGTGATTTAAATGAAAACAGTGATTTAAAATTCTGTGCTGGACGTTTCGAAAAACAACTTCATCATTGTCAACAAGATGAACTCGGTAAAGTGCAAATCGTTAAAACACAAAGCAAAGATACACACAATAAACAAGGCATTAATCGCTCATCAACGTATAAATCATTAGGTTGTGCCTTATTGCTGCTTATGTGAATTTGCAAAAATTCCCAGTTTAGCACTTTCCAAGTTGTGTTTTCATTAGTTCCAGGTCTTTGAATCAAGCGCTAAACGAACAAAAATACGGTTTGAAATTTTGAATCACAAAAACTTAAAGGCTTTGCCCTCGAGCAACTCTTCTTACGTTTTTTCTTTCTCTTTCTTCCTCTTCGCCTTACTCTTCTGTTGTGTTCCTCTGGTTCCTCTGCTGGGGTTTCATTCCCTCGTGCGTTGTTAACAGTCGCAGTCTCAGATCCGTTGTCGTCATAGCCATCGTAATCCTGCTCGTTACCATTTGTGTCGTGGTCCGCTTCAGTTAACGTGTTTTCTGTGTCGTTGTCATGGAGGCCATTTGAATTTGCTGAGCATGGATGGAACAGTTCATTTTTTCAAGTATAGCACAAGGGAATGATTAGCGAGTGACTGATTATCACATCGGTTAATTCAGCAACACGAAAGTAAAACAACGTTGTACCTCAATAAAAGTTCGTTAATAGCTTCTGAAACCTAAACTACATTTGCAACATACGGTACGTAATAAAACAAGCTGTAGCTGCGTGGCCTTTGTAGTACGGCCAGCATTAAAAAAAAACTAGATTTTCCACCCTTGCTTCTTGTTCCTAACAGCAGTTCGTGTGTCCTTTTTCTCAACTCTTGTTCGGTGTTACCATTTCGCTTGTAAGTTTTCTTACTTCTTGAAGGAGTGCAGACGTGGTTAATACACGAAACTAGTTTCCCGGTGAAATAAATTACAATGTATTCACTCCGGTACGTCACTATTATGGCTTACAACTATTCAGCATAGGCTACGTATCTACGGTAATATTTGCGGGACATCTTGAACCTTGAACACACCTAGGACATGGGCGTCAGAAGGAAGGGGACAGTAGGGACCTTGGATGTTGAAATCTAATATTTTCACATTAACTTTTTAGCAAAAAAGGTTGTTCTCTTTGTTTCGAGTGGGTAAAATGAAACTTCACCACTGTTGATCTCCTGGAAAAATCCTTTGGCCTACCCTTGGAAAAATCCTTCCGGCGCTCAAGACCTAGGATATTTCAATAAAATTTTTGTCAAAAACGACTAAGAACAAACTTTTTGATAACGGTAGCTCACCCCACCACCAAAGACGAACACTGCATCTATTTTTGTGCGAAAATTTAGAAGTGCCAACATACGGAATAATAGACATGGCGTCTGAGGACCACAAGGCTTATTTACTCACGCAGGCGCTCAGGCAAAGTCGTTGTGGCATGCAGCAAAGAGCTGAAATAAAAACTGCAAACAATCACGACTTACTTTCACCAACGTCAGACTGTGTTTGGTTTCTTGTGGACGATGAAAACGGTGACGTCGCACTGCGTCGCTGTCGCCGTCGTATGTGATAGCTGAGGTTCGTGTCGTCACTGTGAGAGAAAAAGGCAACCAGGAAAGCTTGTTTCGTGGGATCTCCTTTTCTGCCAATGATTCCCGCTTTCGATGGTTTCACGTACGTTCCTGCAACTCCCGAAAAAAGGTATATTGGCGATTGACGAAACACTAATTTGTGTTGGGGCCTCAGAACAATCTGCTTCAAATACGCTCACAGCCAGATTAGGAGCATCTGAAGCAGTCCCGTCGCCACCGGGGGGCTTTTGGGGGATTAGTCCCCTCATACAAAACTCCATCATCTTTCATCAAATTTCGGAATGTAAAGCCCCCCTGAACAAAAGTAAAGCCCCCTTACTGAAAACTTTCTGGCGACGGTTCTGATCTGAAGCCATAATCACTTGTACAGTTCTGAAATTCTGGCGTAGCGATATACATATATTCAGGGGTGTAGTGGAGCGGGAATGCGTGGGAACGGCCTTCCCAGACCTCTCTCGCGTTTTGCTTTGAAATGAGTATGAAGCTGTTTTGAAATGGCTAGTTTTTTGGGTGCTTTCCCACACCTCTTTTGTTAGCACTACATCCTTGCATATATTAACGTCAAAAGATAAGTATCGATAAAACTTTAATCGATTGTCAAAACTGATGTTACATACACATCTGTTTTTATACTTGGTAGTGATAAGGCATCCATTGCCTTATTCTGCATGCCTGCTTGTCAGAGACACAAGACCATGCCTACATTCCTGTACAAAATAATTGTGATGCAGTCGACAGTTGACAAGAATCTACTTGAAGTGGTGCCTGACAAGAGAGCTCATGAGCGAATCCTTGGTAGTACCTCTAAAACCATAGCTCTAATTCAGGGGTTTCCAACCTTCTCTGACCATGTACCGTTCGGCATTTCGACAGATGAGCATGTACCCCAAAAATTTCTTACGACAAGAAACCTGAGTGAAATAACTAAAATCCACAGAATTTTTGACTGCGCTATTATATTTTTAGAACTGTAATGGTAGACTTCGTTTTTATGTCTCATAATTAATTTGTTGCGCCTTTACAAAAATCAACCCCTTCGGATAGGCAAATATACCGTAAGGGATACATGTACCCCGGGTTAGGGATCCTTGCTCTGATACATGTGTGTGCGAAATTCTGCTAAGAAGCAGCGAACACTCTACCCCATTTACGAACCAGTCCATGTTATATGAATGCGGCTGGTTTATACTCGATAGTGCCCTGTATATTTCAGCGAAATATTCAATTAAACTTTAAATAAAACATGAATAAATGTGATGCTTCTTAAAAAATAGCATAACTCTCAAGGAGGTTTTGAAACTCCTGATTTTGTTTAAAAGTAATTCTTTGCTCCACAACCTCTGTTCATCTTCATCACCAAAGTTCATGGTTCAAAAGACTGCGCTGCATATGTGAAGCCATAGCAGCTTCAATTATTATGTGAGAACACACTAAGTACAAAATTTTTGAACTCCTTAGACAACATGTAATCACTAACACAATGCCTAACGCAACATGCTAGAATATATTGACAGTTATATTTGTTCGACCAAAGTCCCCAAAATAAGTAAAACTCTGCCATTGTTGTAATTATATTTTTTTCAAACTCTTTTCAGTACTGTGAAAATTCGAGGTGAAGCGTCGCTGGTCAAATCTATCGTTGCTGGTCAAATCTATCCAGTCCATAATATTGAAATATTTTACTGCTCATCTCTGCTCAGTTTTCCGAACTGACGAATAAATTTATTCATTAAATGTGCGGACGTCTGTTTGTGCACTCTGCTTCAGTTGCAACATTTTCAGTTTTGCACCTCGTAGTGTGGACCCTGATTCCGTTGTAATTTTGCAGCTTTGCACCTTATGAATCACGGTAACAATCTGGCATTAAAAAGATTGCGTGAGGTTCATTTGCTAATGAGAAAATAAAATGATAAATGGAAAGTGGAAAGCATTTAAGACTCAACGTATTCATCCAATAAAATCGTTGATTAGTCTAAAACATGGGCAACCTAGTTTTGTTACGTAAGACATAAGGTTTTTGTGCAGATAAAATCAAAGGTCAATGAATTGAGGTAATCAAGGTGTTGAGAATATTTAATGAATGAGTAGTACACATTCAAATATTCGTGTTTCACATTCTCCATACGATGTTTCTCCATTCAATTCACGCCATTCCTGGTGACAGGAAAGATCTTGTTTTCAGATTAAAGGAAGTGCTGGACAAGAAGATAAATTGAGTTTGAGAAAAGTGTAATGGAGACCTAAGATGTATGAAACCCGTGAAAATAAAACGATATCCAGTATGACTTCAACGACATTTTCACCAAACTGGGCATTTTATAAAACTATCCTCGTATTGCGGAGGGATTTTTGGTTAATCCCCGCTCAAGAGCAATACAAACTGAGGTGGAGGTCTATTGCAAATGGCTGTTGTGTGGCTGGCTGTAGATCTGCGAAATATCCCATATCTTTCGGCAGATTGACAAAGCAACCCAAAACTTGCAGATTTGCAAAACATTCCAAAACTTACCGTCGACTGTCTGCGCCGTCACTTTGAGACCCGTGTTCATATTTGGAAGTCGAATCCAATCACTCACGGCGCTAAAGATGTCGTAAACCAACCATCCTTCTTGTCTGCTGCCTACCAGCCGACTTCCGAGCAGATAGATGCTTGCTCTGAAATGCGAAGCGTTCTTGTTGTAGCCAGTGATTGGAGCCAAGTAGCAGGGCTTAGATTAGATTAACGTGTCAAGCCGGGCTTGCATTCTCACAACGCTTCGCTCGCAAACAAGACGTCCGGGCTTAAAGCCCAATTACACGCGTGAGTGAGAGTGAATCCCTTTCTCATCGTCATCACAAGAGACTCACCTGCCGCTGCCAGCAGGAACAGCTTCGTAAACGTTAATGCGCAGCGTTGTGTTTCCCAGCGATCGCTCGCTTTTATCCTTAAATAAACGAAACCTTGCGGCACTGAGATGATTTCCCGGGGTCACGTGGCTCAGGTCGAAGTAAAAGGAACGGTGTCGTCGGGTGAAAGTTCGCATGTCTTCCGATTGAAACACCGTCTCCTCGTCTGCAAAGCAAAAATAATGTTGAGGGAACAACTCGAGCGCTGGGCCGAGTGACAGTGGCCCGGAATGTGACCTGACCGACGCATGTTGTTCGTGATAGACGGGCCAACACTACAATGGGAGTGGGGCAGCGGTGCATTAAGTGTTACGTGGCGCAAAAGCAACAGTTCTGCTCCATTTCATTTGAAGCTGCGCCTTGGTTCAAGCCTTCCGCGCTCGAGGGCCATCGAAAGATGTCGCATTTTTGGACAAGTCACGATTTCAGACCACTTCAACTTTCTTGTCACTAACGACTGTGAGTCACGCATGAGCAAGAAGGTGATGGTGGCGTCCGCGCGTCATGATTGCATCACTAAATTCGAAGTTACCGAGTTTCGCTGGAGCTTGGCTGAGTTTTTCGTGCAGCAGAATGCCTCCAGAAAATTATAAATTGTCGATTCGTTGAAACATCCAACACTAACTCCTTTGTGTCCAGATCGTATTGTTTTCACGTTTTGCGAGTATCAAGAAAACACAATATTTCTGTTGTTCGTGGCCGCCATTTTTTCTTCGATAGAGCGGAGGTCATCGACTAATACGAAAGATCACACCAAAGCAGCAGTTGAAAAAATATCGTACAATGAAAGCAGTTTGAACATCATTTGACTGCTCGACCGCCAGGTCGGACGGTCAAAAGGAAGCGATTCATTTATTCTTATTAACTTCTTCTGAGGTGAAGTAATGGCCTGTTGCTTTTGAAACCAGAAATAAAACAAGTTTATAAAGACAAACAGATTGTACAATACCGGTAACAATTCAACTTCATGAACAGAATTAAGCGCTATGTACAATCACCACATTAGATCTGTTTAACTATCCGCTATAATCGGGCAGACATCTCAGTCATTGCAGCAAATATAGATTTAAACGTAGTGCACGAAGTGTAGATGCGCTTCTTGTCAAACTGGTATAAACACTCAATTACTTTTGCTGTTCATTGTTTTCTATTTGTTGTTTTCTTAATAATTTTTTGTTATGAATTGTTTTTTCATATGACTTTATTAAATATCAAATGGGAGTAAAATGCTAGTAATCACACATCTTTGCAAGTAAAGGTAACTCTTTTTCTATTCTGGAATTAACGAATTTTCTGAGATCCTAAAAATAGGTCAAAGTTAAATGATTATATTTACTGTAAGATATTTCAGCTTCCAGCGGCTGCAGGTTGGGTTGGTGTTTGGGCATTTTTTTAACGAGTCTAACTTTGTTTTGTTGAAAAATTTGTTGTGTCACCGAGTTTCTTTAAGAGCATTTTGCGTAATAGCAAACGAGGATAAATTTCTGCGAAAGCAAAGTGGTAAACGTCCGGTACTCAGAGCGACCGGAACTCCAATAACGGTCGTTTTCGTCCCCCAAAAGTTTATTGCCACTTATCATACTCGCAGGCTCCTGATGAATGCGCCCAGGAAAACTGAGTTGTACATTTAGTAACGATTTAATGTTACGAACGTCAATGTTGTATTTGTCTGTCGCCGGAAATAGTTCAGGTGCTGCTAGGATCGCATTTAGCAAGCGGCCTCTGGTTATATGGTTGTTTGCAAATCTGTGATATCGACCGCCTTGCAGTTGTCAAGACTATTCCAAACTGATGTGGGCTATTTTCATTGTATAGTACGGTGTTTTTTTGGTGTTTTTTTCAACGCCTGTGCTGTTTGTTTAAATTCTAGTCACTTCCTAAACTTGTTGTTTTTGACATCGAACTCAATCGTGATCGGCTGTTGGAAATAGTGGTCGTCAAGTCACACCCACAAAGTGACGATATTCCGGATAGAGCAGCTTGTGAGACGCCCTTCTCCAGAGAAAAAATAGTGCAAGGATTGTGTGGTGCTTGAAAATGGCGGCAACTTTTATTCTACAACCTTGTTTCACAGAGGTAAAGCCTGACCTGATCCTCTGTAAACTGCACAAAAAAAAGTTCAATCCCACAGAAAATGAACTAATAGCAATTGTTCCACACTTGGCAAACAACAAAAGCAATGGATTATAGTTTTTGTACTGTGTTTTAAAGTCTCAATACCGCGTTACCGTAATGTTTTTCGACCAGTAGTTACGTATTCAGCAATGACGCATTTGGTGAAAAGACAGTCCATTGCAGTGCGAGCGACATCGATAAAGTTAGAAAAACGGAATGCCATTTCAGTAAATTTTCAGTAACGTTTCAATTTTGTTTATCTGCAAAATTCTCTGCAAAGGCTCTCCGATAGCGAAGAACTACTGTATCTAACACTGTCTGATGCATGGCTGAATACGCAAAACACACTGCAGGTCAAAGCCTACGACTGCATTACTGTCCTCTGATTTTCACCCTAGTTACGTGATCTTTCTTTTAACTTTTCTGTTTTGAACCGCTGAATCAAATGAGCCATGCCAGATCTGTTTCCATATGCTTCCCAAGATCTAAAGATTCAGAAGAATAGAAAATTTAATCATTAACTACAGTAACTTTTAATCAGTGCAGCTCCTGAGCTGAGAGAAAAACATCTACATAGGAAGGATTTTATCTTTTCTGCACTTTAGTGCATCACGAATCAAACATCGAATCGGACGCTCCTCGTCATCCAGCAGTTTAGAGTACGATGGAAGTGTGTTTCGAATGCAATTCATGCATATTTCTTTTATTTGTGGCCATGCTACAACCACGTTTTAATACCACGTTGTCGACTCGCGGGTAAAGATTTTTTTAATAGGTAAGTTTATTCCAATATCATTCATTTAACCGCTAGACTTGCAACCATGCACTTGAACCTCACAATACGCAAATGCCGCCGAAGTGGAACAAGAGTTTACGCATTCATATTGGCTCGTATCTACTGCGAAACACAGACAAACTAATTGACCGCAAGTAGAACTTTGGCGAGTACAGCGATTCTATTGCTGTGGCTATTTTTGGAAAGAGTAACTATTACATCGCAAACCACACAGCAACCAAGATATTAGCTACTGGCGGTTTTTAGTTCACCTAGAACAGGGCTACTCAAATGGCGGACCGCGGTCCGAATCCGGACCTTTGGATGGTGACGGCCGGACCTCGTCAGGTGTACTCTATACTCAGAAATTTTTATCCCAAAATGTTGCGCTTTTGGCCGTGCTTCTAAAGCATAACTCCTCGCCAACTGTATTTAAGTGGTTGTCGATCAGGCTGTTGATCAGCTACATTGCAGCGCACACCTGAGTTGGGCTTGTTATGTTTATCTGGTTNAAAGTTATTGTTTCGTCATANTTGTTCAACAATAGCTCGTCACTACAATGTCTATCTTGGTGGAAATAGTGGATTCAAGGCTAGAAAATAGCGATGAAACCTTTTCTTTCCGAAAACAATGCAATTATACAAATTTACTTGTGCACAATTATAAAAGATGCTTGAGTAAGGGAAGAGTTTTGCAGAGATTTTAGTCCTTTTGTTTTTTTACAGGAAGTCAAACAAATGTGAAGAGAAGCTAAGGCATTTTCAACTTTTTTAGGGAATGATAAAGGGAAACTGTTGGATTTTTGGCTGACATAGTGTAACACCTCAACGACTTGAATGTAAAACTGCAAGGAGAGAAATATACCATTCTTGATTTGATCACTACTGGCTCGCCCTTTTCAGAATTATTTTCATATTTCCAAACATGTCATTCAAGCCGAATTTAGTCATTTTCCGAGGCATTTGGAGAAAGTGAAAGCAAGAAGATTCCAGATATTTTCAGTTTATTGAAAAGTTTATTATCAACATTGGAGCAGTTTGGAGTCATTTCTCTTCGAAAACAGTTGCTGCTCTTTCCTCAAAACCCTTTGCAATGGCAGACATTGCCGACTTCTCAACTGAAGCAAAAGACACATGCACATGTGTGAACCAAAGATGTAGTGGAAATTTTATAGGTGCCGAAGGTCTGCTGGGCATCTTCGCTTATATTTGTAGGCAACGACCAGTCATTCACTGCATTCACTGATGAAGGTGGCGGAGCGGAGCTCGGCAGCTTGACACCAATGGTGTGGACGCAGCCAAAATTCAACTGGAATTAATTGAATTCCAATAGAATGTAGCAGCGAAAGAAATATTTCTTGATGGCACACCTGAAAACTTCTTGTCATAGGAAGGTATCTCCAAAATTTTTCCACCTTTCGCAATTTGTCAGTGGAAATTCTTAGTATGTTTGGGTCTTCCTGGTGCTGCCAGAGGGGTAAATAGCCCCCTCCTGCAAGCTACAGTATATGTAAAACTCGGGCTCCAACTCAGCTTATTCTTCGGTTTTAGTATTGTTTTGGGTTTCAGTAGCTTTTTTTGCGTTTTTCGAAGTATTTTTCGGTGATTTAGGGTTTTAGTAGTACAGACATCCATATCCGGATTCACCATCATTTCTAACTTTTTTTTCTGAGTGTTGTTAGTGACTCCCCTACAGTGGCCAGTGGACCCGTTTCAGCTACGTTTTCCATCCTGGCTCAAACATCTAGTTACGCCACTAACTGCTGACAGTTCGCGCTTTCAAAAAAGAAGTTCATGAAGAGCAAGTTTCGCATCTGCATGACGAATAAAACCTTCAGCATTACCTTCTACTCGCTGCCACTACCTTGGAACAAAAATTTAGGTAACTGCCAAGAAGCACAAAATAACATTACTTCCACCTGCAGAACAAAAAGTAACGCTGATAACTTTTGTTGATATCTGTAGTCCTACCCATTTACCGGGTTTTGTATATCTACATATAATGGCATTAAACTCTCATGTTTTTTGTTAGAAAAATCTAAGACATGTCACATTTGCATGATTTTATGGGAGTGACCGGACCTCGAAAAATTTTGACAATTGTAACTGGACCTTTCTTAAAATAATTGAGTAGCACTGACCTATAACCTGGCATTCGCCAGTGTTTACCAAGCCTTTTACGTCCATGGTTGAGATGAAATTAGACTGAAAATAGATTGGCTCACCGTCTTATTAACTAAGCTATCTCGGTTGTAACCTACTTGCAAAGCAAACACACGTTATTCCAAAGTAAGAATTTACTGCAGATCGTCCTTTGTTGAGAGACTTGCCACTGAACACGGTAATTGCTGATTACATCATTGGTGTCTCTATCTTTTAATTGAGTAGATTATATGCTATTGCATTGCAGATTCTCTTTCAATTACTGTAACTCCGTGGCTTACTTGGACCGTGCCATTGCCCAAAACTGGGTCGTAACACACTGATTGGGCAAAAGTGGTGAAAACAAACCGCCGATTGCTCACACCAAAAAAACGCAAAAGTAGCAGAACAACTTTCTCAATTGGAGCCGCTTGGTTTAAAAGAATTTGAGAAACTTTTCATGCTGTGTTCGCAGGTTCTTGAGAAACATGCGCGTTACCTCTACCAACTGATCAACATCACCATTTGTGAATGGAAGCTAATATGGCTCTCTTCAATAAACTTTAACCAAAACCGTTGCAACAAGAAAATAATACAAGCGGTTGTTTGTCCTGCCAAATGCGTTCCCTGCGCGACACGAAAAAACAGAAGCAAGCCAAAATCTAAAACGTGATCATGAAGCTGAAGCAAGTAGAAAACCCTGCTCAGGTAAGAAGGGTGGGCCACCACCCTGGGGGCTTCTTTCTTTATTGATTTTGTATACTTAGAAAAATGTTGGAAACTTGTGCTTCCATGACTTATCCTGGTTTTCAGAGACTAATGGAATGGTGCCAGAGTTATTTTGCAAAAGTGTTGCTAAACCTATATAGGGTATATGGGTACTATGCCACCCATGGTTACCTGATATGCATCAAATTTCGGACACGTTACTAAGTTAACTTTCAATGCAATGTTAAGTGCAAAACCTATTTGGCCAGATATGACTACCGATAGCTTATATGTGAAAAGTCTTCCTGCACCATGACTTTATATGTAAAAAAAATGGATCTAACACGTGCATGACCTTTTCTACGCACAAACAAAAAATTCCCTCTGAAAGGTCCCCTTTCTGGCGGTACCTTGCATAAAATGTACAGTATATGATATTTAAATTTCCCTGCGCAGATAAAATATTTTGCGAAAATGATCAACAATGGACATATGCAAGCAAACAAATACTTTGGTCCGGAAATAAGGGATGTCACGTGTCCCAGGAAAAAGCACAACATGCAAATTATGGGCAGCATTATACCCTACTTTTACTGACGCGTATAGCATTTTTTGCTTACCCGAACAGGGTTAAGTTGTTGGCAGGTGTTCAGAAAGATTTAATTCGCGGTGTATTTGAAACTTTTCAGCACTTACAGTAGGACAACTTTTCTAAAATAAAGCTATTGGTTTTTGCGGCAAATTAGTTGTACAATAGTGGTCTCACTGATGAAAAGCTTGGCCCACGCGCCGCTTTTTCAACCGTGTTGCAAAACAATCCATTTTAGCATTTACAATCTGATTAATCGCTTCGCTTGATGAGCATTAAATAAGTAAACGCGTGTCTAAGTGTCTTAGGCAGGTATTAAAAAATATTGGAGACTTTGAACAATAACCAAGAGCTTACATTTCTTTCATATGTCCCATCTAAATCTCTTAAGACATCATTCATCCACGAGCCATAACTGCTAGTACTTTGAGGCACAAAAAATCACTGGAAATAACTGGCTTTCACAGCAGACGGTGTCGTCAGGTGGAGCAATATCCTGCCTAATATNGACTTTTCGCAAGCGGATCTGGACTGCATCGGACTGAAAAAATTACTGGCATATTTGATACTACCAATACAACNTGATACTTCTGCGTGGTTCAAATATCCTGTAGGATATGAACTTTTGCCTTGTACTTTTTCATTGGGTTTGTTTGATTTTTGTGACGGCCTCGTAACAAAGTATTTTCGTGTACTGTTAACATTCGACGATGAATTTGATTGCACAAAACCTTTGGGAAAGTGTCGAAATAGACAAACAGCACTTACATTTACAGTGATCTGAATTATTACAGCACCTGCATCTACAATAGAGCGTATTTGGTGTTTTTAGGACTGGAACATATTTTTTTAATGTGCTCATTCAGGATCGAATTGGATTAGTATAAAATGTCGGAGTTGAAAATAGCCTTTTGTGATTTGTACAATTCTGTTAGAAACCAATAGAAAAAAACGTTTTGTTTCAAAATTCGGAATAGAACTAAAGCAGTAACCTCCCTGCCAATGTTAAACCGTAGCCGAACCCACCCGCACCCGACTGTTTTTGCAGTTTTGGAACTTTAATTCGGTGTCGGACTCTGCACAAAATATACTGTATTTTCATTTTTGGTTTTGTGGTAGTGGTTCAAATAAATGGAAATAGACGAGATTTTAGGTTTACATTTATAAAGATGGCTAAATCCTCCATGAAACCTGTTTTGCTTTGCCATTACTTGAGGCCTCCCTCAAAGCTCATGCTTTGGAAAGAATAATGTGTCAAAGCAATGCATATATTGAGCAGAGTGCTCTTGTTACAATGCTGCTTTAGCTTCCTGGAAAGGAAAGTTTCAGAGCGGACAGATACGCGTGAATGCGTTCATACAGGAAACATTTTGAGCAATTTCGTGACACGCGTTTCGCGTGACTGGAGGTTAGATTCGCGACAAGGATTTTTGAACGCGACGCACGATTTGCTGACGAACAGGAGAAAGTGTGGACAAAACGAAATAGGATACTAAAAAATGAGTTTTCACTTTCGTTAAGTCAACATCGCTACGCGGGAACGCGTATCAAACGTCCCGCCAAAGACAACAAAAAGTTTGTCATAATGGAACTCGGTTAATGGCAAAAAGCCATTAGGAACTGCGACGCGGAGGTTTTGGCCTGATCCCGCCTGAGAAAGCTATTTGCCGTGGACCAAACACGAAATAGGCAAGCACAGCCAGTGTTTGATCGTTCCATTGCGCCTATGAAGCCGAAGTGCCTATCGCTCGCCACAGGTTAATGATTCGTGAATAACAGTCGGCAATTAGTCTTGAACGTGCGCAGGGCATTGGATATGACAGGCGAATTTCAGCTAAGAATGGAGGTAATTTCGCTTGTCAAATATTTTTGTGTTCTCAGAGGAGGTGTTTGGCTAACGTTCGTCCCGAAGGAAGCGACAAGCGCATTGAAATATGGCCTCCGAGCGTCGGTTGCCCTTCCTGTGGGTCTCGTCGTTGTCCAACTTGAAAAGGTACGGACAGGGAAGCTACCAGATCAGACACGAACCACCAGCGTGGTTGCTTCGTGTGAGAGATAATTCGACTGCTATTCACGCAGCGCTGTTTCCACAAAACGCCCTGCGTTTTAAGCTTTCTGGATCAGGACCGGCTTAGACAACGACCATCAGGTGCACTTGTGTCACTTTACAACGTGGTAAAGATTTCGGTTAAGTTTTCTCCCACTGCTTTCAGCAAACAGTAGGTGCACCAGCTGGATTTCACCTGTAATCCTGGATGAGGGAGAACGGTCATCACAAACGAATGTCTCGTTGCTTGACAATATTCCCACGTTTTTACTGGGTCACGACATCAGAAAAGTTGAGTGACAAAATTCAATCTTAACAATGCCTCTATTCTAATTACAAAAATTTCGCTAAATGTCGTTGTCGTGGTCAAACGCTTTATCTCACATGGTCAAAAGCACAAAACTACATAAAAATGCCTAATCTGTGAAACACTTTTTCCACTTTGTTCAATGCTAATCATTTGCCACCACCGAACATCTTGTCGTCCCTTCAGTGATTCTCATGCAATTTTAGTTCCAGACGCAGCTTGAGGGAATGATAAAGATTTGCAAGCGAAGACAGAATGCAATCAAAATCAAACGACAGCGTGTTTGCGTGTTATGTTGTCAAAATGCGCTCCAAAGCTCGTCCATCAGTGGACAAACCCAAAAGTTAAAGTTGCGCACTGTCAACACGCTGGAAACTTGGAAACATCTACAACCTCGTTTCATACGTTGAGTTTCGTAGAAACAAAGAGAAGCAAAAAGAAAATAAACTTTTGAAGCGCATTTGAGATTCAATTTAATTTTATTTGATGGGCAGCAATTTCTTTGCATAAGGGTAAAAATATTTTTTAACAATTTGGAAAAAATTATTAGTTTCAGAAACATAAAATAGCTATAGCCGTTTTAATAAAATATATTCATTTCAATTTTTTCAAACACTCTTTCATTCATTTTCGTGCCCGCTTTGCCTCTAGGGAGGGTCACGGGGACAGAAACTCTAAGTGGACTTGAAATACCTCACTGTCAAGAACAATCACAGGTGCTGGCTCCACACCAAGAAAATTTGGAGATCAGTCACTCCACCTGGCCCTTGGACGACATCTGGTCCGCTTTCCAGCGGGTGTTTCCAGCATGACTTGCCTCGCCAATTTTTCATGGGCCATTCTTGACACATTCATTTCAAACACTGGTTAACATTTACAAGTTCAAAACCTGAAGATCCCAAGCGAAGCTTGGCGTTAGAAAGCCCAGATGTAACGCAAATAAGTAAATGAACTAAAAAATGATCCACAAGTTTAAAAATGACGAACGACACACGTACCATTGGCCGGAGGTTTTGCGTTTACAAAACTCATCACAAGGTCGGAATCGTCCAATAGTCTCCTTTCGACTTCACTGGTCAAGGTACCGCTGCTTGAACTCATGGGGTGGGTGAACGTGGGCGAGTGCGTTGTTCCGAAATCGAACACACCAACCTCGTTGGTCAGAATTCCACTGTCTTCCACGTAACGCGTCAAAGCAGGTCCAAGGACCGGCGAATAAGGGCCCATGTCTGGTCCCGTGCCAAAGGGTCCAGCTGAACGCGCCCACGCGCGGCGGCGATGCGATGACTGCTCTTGCCACCACAACGAGTCTCTATTGTGCGAGGTTTCGGTTGGCGCACTGATGTCCGAGTTCAAATCTAGCTCGTTCGAGCTTTGTAGGTGTTCGGTAGAAGCCTTGCTGTACAACCCGATCATGTACAACGGCGCTGACGTCTTCTCGATGACGCGATTGCCGCTGGGACGCGGTCGACGACGAAGTCCAAGAAGAGACAAGATCTCGCGTTGGACTTCGCGGCGTTCGCGGCCGGCCAAGCGCCGGTGCAGGTAGGTCCGAGTGGGCCCTTCGTGCGTCAAAACGTAGCAGTTGGTTGGACTGAAACACAGCGTTATTGCGAACGTAAAGAAGCAGAAAAACAGCGAAAACTTGAAAGGAAAATAATTTTTCGTAAGGAAGAAAAGTATTGCAGAATCTGAGCGACTGTTCGCGCTGACGGAATCCCGTGTTTTTTTCCGAACTGCCCCAGTTGTCGTTGACGCATTCAACGAAACGCAGTCCTTGCGAAAGCGACCGGGGACTGTACACGAAAGCCGTCGCTGACTTGTTCCATAGTTGCAGACGGCGCAGCAACCAGCGGCCGAATCTTTGCAGTTATCCATTTCCTGTTACACTGGCGCGGCAGCTTTTATATCACGCGCGCATCCGGCTTAGGTCGCTCGTATATCTTCCCAAGTGATCAGAAACAGGGACGTCAACTACAGACACGCCGACTGTGCCTATTACGTCTCCAACAAACCATTTCTGGCAGAAAAAAGCAGTGGCAAAGTTGGTCAGCTGAAACTGGTGCAATTTCACTAAAAATGTTGCTGCTGAAAGAAAGAGCGTTGAAAATGAAAAATTAAGCTGCTATTCGGCATCGGCAAACGGATCGCAAGACAAACGGATCGTGTTTTATAGCCATAGCATTTCCCGTGTACACCTTAACAGGATGACGTTGCTTTGCCTATTATGTACTTTTTTAGAAAATTGGAAATACTTGTAGAAACGCGTTTCACATCCACTAGCTCTTCCGAAAAGAACTAAGGCCTCACCTAAAAGATGACTGTCTGCATCCGAAACCCTGTTGCTAGGAACATGCGAGCAAAATCTCTCACCTTCCAGGCCAAAATCTGCCTGACAACCATAGAGAAAGCAGCCGAAGATATGCTTAACTATTGGCTTTACCTTTGTAAAATAGCAAAATGACGCAATATCGCTTTCAACGCAAAGCAGCCCTTGATGGGCTACGAATTAGTGGGATAACTTCGGTGATCTCGAAAGTTTGCCAATCTCTCCCCGCCCAACCATTTTTTCCGCCGTGTGAACTTTTTGACTAGTTGGAGACCTGATATGACGTAATTTGTTGCAAAACTAGGAACTGCATGCGTGTAACCGTGACGACGGTGTGTTCTGCCCAATCGTGCAAAAGGATGCCGACACCAAAGTCATTTCATTTTGCCATAAAAATGATAACCATCACTTTGGAAAAAGTCCTGCACCTTTACTTATCAGTAGTTAATAAACAGCGAAATTAATATCAGAAAAAAACATGAAAAACAATAAAAAATAACCGTGGTTTAAAAGATGAAAAATAAATTAGCTCCTAAATAAGAAATCACCTAAACATCCATTGATTTTATTCTTTCGATACTCGATTAAATTCTGACACGTTGCGTTTCAGCTGAATAAAGCCTAAATTGAGGTTATACAAATATCTTTTCATATCAGGCATATTGTGACAAACCACTGTTTCAAAGTCACAGTCCATTTTATTAAGTTATAACCTAATCATAACGGGTTGAAAGGTAATCGACGTAAAATTGCTTTTTCGTGGATTGTTTGCAACCTCGAAGGCCTAAAATCATTACGAAGCAGAAATTCATAAAATAACCTTACACATCTGTACTTGCAGCGTACGTCGCCGATTGTTGCTTGGCGGAAAAAAAATAGTACAAGTTTATTACGATTTCAATGGCAGTTCAAAATGTTTGGCATCGCCAACAGCATTTTGCACAGGTTCTCAAGTGTTCATACCACAAGATGACTGCACTGCCCCAGCTTAGCTTCAAATACAAAATCTCTCGAATTCAACACGACATGAATTTGTGGCAATCTAGATACAAAACCATTGCTTTGGATGGCTAACAGCTGATCAATAGCTTGATACTTTTTCAAATTATCTCACGCTTTTCTCCATAACTGTGCTAAAATCAGTTTAATGCTAACCAAACTTAAACTGTAACCAAAGTTAATTGTATGTTATCCAAGCTTATCATTCAAACAATAGATAAGATCCTCACTCCACGAAGGTCGCTCCTTGGATCGCAGACATAATGCGCAACGTTGGAAGGCGACAGCAGCACGGAACTAGGTTTGACAATAGGGTGATTAAAGCGTAGTCAAACAACTCACGCCGCACCTTGGACGATCAATATGTTAGTGACGTGCCAGAAGCGCAAACAAGATACTCCGTTCGCAGTTGCGCTGTTTCAACGCTTCCCATTCGTAACCTCATGATGGACTGTCTCGGCAGCGGTTTGGCATTCCGCTTACTTACCGCAAAACAGGGGTCGGCCTTGCTCGCAGGTGCGCTGGATGCGGTTCCTGAGTTATTGGCTGGATGGTGTGAAGGACTTGAAACCGAGGCGACAAACATTTTGACGGCGTGAACAACGTCGACTAACGAGCATTCGCCTTCTTCTCTGGGTAAACGAACTTTAAGCAGTGTGAGGACAACAGTAACTGCCATCAGCAAAAGGCCAAGTTCTGGTGTGGCTATCCAACCGAAACTGATATTCCTGTGCTCAGGCTTTTTCGCAGTACTCCGGCCTAATATGTTTTCAGTGCCAAAGCTTACATAATAAAAAACAAACAAAAACCATAAGCGCGATGGTCTCAACGTACCAAACAATCTTTTGTGCTAAAAACTTGTAAGACATTGGGTTGTTTTTATTTCAAACCTTTTCAGGGTATGGCGTACGAAATCTGTCATCGATATCGAAAGCTGGCGCCACAAACTGACCAGATTGGTCTGAAATGAGAAATGTAGCAAAAGATAGAAACATAATATCACAAACAGCTCCATCATCTCAGCCACATGTACAGCTCTTGAAATGCTTCTTTAACACGCGCACACTAAGTTGAACGCATTCTGCTACGCCACTTCTACAGTCGTGAGACTGAAGCGCAAGACTCCCGCCAGCAACAGATCACTGAAACCAAGCTTTAACAGTTTGGAAATATAAGGGTGGTATTTCGTGGCGGTGATTTTGAAGATGGTAAGGTGATGAAAGCCGGACGGGCGTTGGACACCAGAGCACGCGAACGTGTGGCTAATTCAGCGACTTCAGTTTCATGCCACTCCAACCTGGTCGTGTGGCCCTCGTAACCTAACTTCTCGCCTGTGGTATGCGCTGAACGACGGCGATGAAAGACAATCTTTGTCCGAAAGTGGCGTTGAAGGGTCGCTTGACAATGCACGTGTTAATAGGGCAGCTGCAACGTAAGGCAAGACTCGGGTGAAGCCAACCAGAACCTCGTCTGGCAATGCGCATTAGTTTGACCCTTAGTAATTCGACAGGTTGCCACTTTTACGCTTGGTGTGGCTTAGAGCGGCTCAAAACAAGCAGAGTCGCATAAAATTACCGTTTACCCTAACTTTCGTCCGGATTTTTGAGCAGCAATCGGCAAAAGTAAACAGGTGCTTTGACGTACCTGGCTGCAAACTGAGCCGTCCAGTGCGTGCAAACGTTAAGGCTCGTGAGCTTCAGCTAAGAAAACGATTGCTGTAGTTATAACTTTAGCCGAGCAACGAAAGCTGCAGGAAAACAAGTCTCACTTAAACTTCATCAACCAGATGCTGATNCTTACTGTGCGAGCGACACATGCAGCTAAAACTGCAGCGCTCCGGTGTGGGACATCCTGTCCGAGCGAGAGAAGGCGCNGACTTCACCCACACAACATGCCGATGCCCTGACTACCCTGGGTAAACCATTGGCGCCGNTCGGCCGCTGCGAGCAAACAGAATCGCGGCGAATTTCTGCCCAGCGTCTGCTTTTAAAGCTGGAGTCGTAACATCGCGCATCGCTCCGTGCTTCTATTTATCCACATAAGGGAATAGCGCGCGATACGTCTAGTCCAGTTCGTTCAATCCAAGTCTACAGTGTTGGAGTGGCTAAAGTCCATAGGGAAAAATACCGACGTCATCTTTCCGGGATGCTTTTGACGCATCTTTGGTTGGGACGGTGCAAACGAAATTGCGTTTTTCACGTTATTTCACTGTTTGCGTCACTGATGTTTGGGCTGCGCTTTAAAGTTGACGCATGATATCACAACGTTGCTACGTCAGCCGAACCGCACAGATTCTGTCGCTTAAACAGGCTCTGTCCTCCAGAATTCAAACTCATTCTTGGCTTTTTCGACAAAATTCAAAATTATGTCCGTTTAGGGAAGAAACGAAAAACGCTTCCTTTCCTTAATCCACTAATCGGCACACTTTCGTTATGATGCCCCAAACCGCCATTTCAGTCGTAAATAAAGGCCCATGCTAATTTTGAAAGTCCTGTTTCAAACTTATGCTATATTCAGTTACCTGTTGCATAACAATGTTATGTAATGTCATAAACCGTGTGACAAAAACAATGCTTCAAACAACCAATGTTGCATAGTTGTTGCCGTAGCCTATTTCAGTGTGCCCACGCAACCGGAGCAGGATTCTAGCTCTCACATATCACGCGGCCCATGATAGAAAGTGTTGCTCCGCCCAATGTGAAGTGCTAAAAGGCCCACAAATGCGCCAAAGCTCCCAGTTTACCGACTATTACCCTTAATCTATCGCCAACCGTTGGCTAACTTTATGCTTCATTTCTGCGATTCCTCACTGACGGCAATCGCATCCAGAGGTTTTGGGTTCGATTCACGGGAATGCATGACATACTGCCTTTACCTTCATCCAATTAATTTGAGATTTATCGCGCTACATTACAACTTACGTACAGCTTCACAGAAAAGTTTTCACTGAATCATAAAGAGACACGCTCTCAATTTGTTCGTACTATTTGAAACTTATTCACTGCAATTTCCAATTCCAAATATCTCACCACAACAATTCAAGTTGGAAACCATAACGCCATTTTTTTCTTAGGAACTTTTAAAGCGTTGTCGCTATTTCCCGCAACAAAGACTTTCTTCTCGTAACCACATTTTCGTGTCAATATTATTTTGGCAACTTACGTCTAACGCGAAATCGTTGGACGTCAATCAAACTTTTAGCCATTTGAACCTTTGAAAACGAATTGCTTCAGGCTGGCCCAAAACTTTGGCGTTCTGCTCAATCCTTTTAGGCTTGCGTGCCTACCTTAAATTGACTAAGTGGGCAGCGGAACAAGAATATGAGTTTTTTGATGAAGGTCGCTTCCCTCACTGCAGTAGCAAGTGGTAGTAATATTCAAACCTCCGTGATGTGTACACGGTGTAGTACCAAACAGTTTCAGTGAATATCAACAACTATATGCTACGGTTAGTTACGCCTCGCTTGTAAAAAATAACCGAACTCCACCTTCAACTGCCGGAGTTCAGAAAAAATGCTATAAAGAAGTTCAATGCAAGCAAGGCGTCAACACACTAAAAAAGTTTGACGTTTATACTCAAAACGTTACCATTTTCGCGAATCTGTTTTGTTAACTCCAAACCGGTAGCAGCTGTAGACTGTCTAAATATTTTTTCCTTTGTCTACTCGCTCACCTCGGGAGCACGTTTTAAGAAGCCCTCAGTATTGCACACCGATATCATGCGCCCTCGCGGTCACCCGGCCTGTTCACAGATCACAGCACCTCAGGCAGACCGTTGAGCTATGATCAGAATTCTGCTGAAAATGAGGTGCAATAGCCAGTGTTTCTCGCAAACTTTGTCGAGCTGCCCAAATTTCCAGATTTTATCGGCTGTTTATGTAGCTCAGGAGAGCCGGCTACAAATTGACGACGATACGATCGGCGATAAAGGGGTAGATGCCGCAGTCAAAATAAAATGGCCTCGTGTCGTCCAGATTGCGGTAAATCTCAAAACGCAAACGATCATCCGTGGCATGTGATCAAGTCGCGTGCTTTGTTTGGCTTAAGTGGAGATTTATTGCACAATAATTATGCCGAGAACGGATGCGTTCCACCATTCAAACAACTACAGTCAATTCTTCAAAGGCCTCTTCGCAGTATGAATACCTCCCCACCGTGCAGTGTGATGGTCGTTAAAATTGTCAAATACTCTGCACTACGGTTATGACCGCCAGAGGCTAATTGTTTAGCGATAATGTGGCAACCGAAATTTCTTTTTCAGGTAGGTGTGCATTGCCATATCAGGACTTCTGCGACACGAGCGGTTGATGCTATGCTACCTGGAACTCAACAGGTCTGTTGTACATACGCCGGTGCTTATCTTTTCTGAACACGAGTGAATTGTCTGAGAGTGGACCGAACCAGAGCCGCACGGAAGAACATACATTTTTGAGGGCAAAAGTTTTTTTAGTTTGTGTTTCCTTGCCCAGCTTTCAGTAATGAATTTTTAAACAGCTTGCAACAATTAAAAACTTTTGTCAATTTTTGTATCTATAGGAGTCTGATTTTCAACCGTTTTGTTCCGAATTTCGCCCAATTAAACACCATCTTCAGGGTTCGGAAGGCCAATGGGTCTTTCTGTCCACCGCCCCGTATCGCTAAAAGCGGACCTCACATGGAGAAAGACATCGGCTGTCTAGCTTGATCTGATAATTTACTTTAAGCGTTGATCGAAAGGGTTTCGTTGACACCCAAGTTGCTAGCCACAAGTGACCCAAGTGAAACCTCATCTGCAAACAACCTTTTCCTGTGTTAGCACCCCGATCAGACGTCACTCGACAAAGCGGAAAAACCTCATCGAATGTCAAACCTCAAAGTGACCCTGGTTGAGTGACCTGGCCCTGTGAAACTTTAAATTCCACTTGCATTGTCCTTATCGCCAAAACAAACTGAACGTAAGATGCAACCAAAGGTGAACAAAAAACTCTGTCATTATTATGTCGATGACATTCGACTTGAGTCAAGGCTATTTGTTGATCTTCACACAGCTAGTAAAAAGAATTGGGACTTTGTTTACTCTTGTTACTAAGTGTTTTGCCGCGGAAACCCTTACGAGAAAAAGCTAAATACAGTCTTTCCTCTGCCTGGCAATTCAGGGCGACAACAGGACTGCTCTTAACAGCACTGCCCGCCAGTGTTGTAACGCAACCGGAACAGATTTTACTTCCCGACGCTTGGGTAACTTGAGTGACGTTTACTTTTTTCGGACTGCTGAACGGTTTCTCATAGTAACTGCTGTTCGCGTCACCGACGATGAAACCGAACGGGGTCCGATCAGTTCGTAGCATCAGCCACCACAGTTCCTATATAGAGCAATTTAAGGCAAGCAGCGCCAGAAACCTCGGCATTTGTACCGGTGAGTCATTCGTATCCACGCTTAATTGCTACCCAAGACAGGTACGTCGCGGTGCAGGTACCTGTTCTCGTTGCGCAAAGCCATTTAATTTTAACTTGCGATGAAGTAGCAGCGGAAAGATCTGCTTGAGAGAATTTCGTTGCTCATAAAATCACACTGCATAGCCCCATCATTACGCCATAAATGTAAGTGCGAGCAGATGGTGAGAGCACAGAAATGTTTCAGTAATGAAAAAGCTTTTCTCTCGAAGTTTTAATCCTGTTTAAAGGACTGATAACTTATCTTCTGTTTCCAATCATCAGTAGGTCATTTTATTGTTTTCTGTTTTCGTATTTAGTTTACATCATAAAATCTTGAAACCCATTAGCATCTAAGAAAGCTATTTTGGACTTTCCATTAGCATATACGTAAGCATAAGGACAAAAGGCGCGTTGAAGTGCGATTAAATACCACTGTGATGGTAAAGAAGTTAAGGTATTTTGTATTGGCTATTATCAGCACAGTACTCTATTCAGAGTTCACACAGGAGAAAGGTAGATGAAAAATGAATGATTTCAAACACTACTACCCACTTGATAGCACCCGTAATCGACTCCTCGGATATGTTGAAATATTACAGCAGTGTACTTTTATTGACACTTGCGTAGGCTTTCTTGACAAGTGTTGCACTGATAAGTGGCAAACATCACAGAAAACCAAAGATCGATAGACAAAAGGGTGACACAATATAAAGAACTTGAAATTTTAATGCGACGAAGAGGTGAAAAAATCATTCATTGAAGCTGCATGAACAATTTCCCCTCTTGCAGCTTGTGTTGATTTTCTTTGTCATTAAAGACGAGAAGTCATCTGCCTGCTGCCTTTCATCCGGCTTATAAAGAAGAAGGAGAACAAAAATTAGTCTGGATTTACGTTGATACGATGTAGAACAACTGGGTTCGCCCAAAGTAATTTTTCCAATATAATACTTCAGTAGACCTCAGTCACCAACTTTGTTTTTCCATCAACAATGTAGAATATAAAACTCTGATGACCACATCAGGTGCTGCTTCAGCATATCTTGCATTTAATCTCTCACTGCCATTTGTATCACCTGACTGTCTCATGGGAAAGAAGCTTTTCGATTGTCAGTACAATACAAGAATTCCCAGATTGACCTTTCTAAAGCTGTTTGACTTCTGAACAGGTCTAGTCTGTGGTTCGTTGATGTTCACCATAATTTCATACAAAATTTTGCATCAAGTGTCAGTAAACTTCCGTTTGTTATTAATTTTGATAGCTGAAAAGCTCATAAAAATCTTTTCTGGGCAGAACCAGTGCATCAAGTTCTGCTGCAATGTCTTTTTCTGGGATACGACTCGATGGCCAAATGAGTTATGCAGAAGCATTTCATTTTCTATTTTGTAGGGTTGGTTTTCGAGATTTGTAAAAGTTCCTGGGGTTTTTTCGTAATGTCGTCTAAAACCCCTTAAAGTATAGAGGAAAGCTATGAAAGTCGCTTACTCATGCTGGGAAGCAGCACTTCATTTCCTGAGTTTGTCCTGATGTTAACATGAGCAATATGCACTGTATATGCGCTTAAACAGTCACTTGAAAAAATCAACTCAATTATTTCAACCTATTGAAAAAAGTTGAAGTTGCAGCCAGCCGAGCAATAGGTATGGTTTGATGTTTCTACCAGATTCAAAAGTGGCAAATCACTGCACAAGCCTTTGTTCCGCAGCGTAACGTGGACTTGTCCATATTTTAAAAACTTAGTGAGCAAATATTCTTATTTATTTTTCACAAGATCAAAAGGGTTTTGGTGTCGACTTTGAATAAAGATTGCTTCTGTTTCAAACAAGATCTTTTCACCTTGATTTAGAACGAAACAACTTTATTGACTTTTTAACTCATCATATTTCAAACCGTCTGACAACATGCTGAAGAAGAGAAATGTTGAAAAGAGTCAAAAAAGAAGTGTTGAGTCAAAATACAGACATAAAATGGAAACAATTGGCGAAAGACACAAATACGCACCTGATTTCACCAAACTGGATAAATATCAAACTTTTTAACGTTTTCTCTTATGTTAGATCAAGCACTTATGTGATTTGAAGTCGAATAATTGCGTGAAATCTTGCATTCAAAATGCATCTTTAAGTGGTTCTAATAAAAGTATGCAGATGTGACTACACTATGTTTCACACAGTATTACTAATCAACAGAACAAACGTCAATTCTTTTTCTGTTACAAACAAGTATGGCTTAGTCAAAATGATTTTCATAAAACAAACAAATAGCGGTTTGCTATGAATCATCAGGGTGTGGGCACTGTGCTATATAAAAAGCAAAAAATCGTCGAAGGTGCCTTTGGGCAGACAGGTACGTGCCCGTGATGCCAAAATGTTCTCCAAAGTTTTCTGTTATCAACTCGCAAGCTAAAGGAGGCATGAAATGCATTTGACTGAAAACATCGAGGTGATTCAAAACGCCCACGTGCCTATGGCTCACTGCAACCGTCTATATGACCTTTTAACTCCATTTTTAAGTCCCATTCGATTGAGTTGCACGTCTCGGTCGCATTTGATTGCAACACTTCAGGTATCGACATGTGCAAAATATTTCGACGAATTCACAGCTCGAAGTTTATTTTTCTAACTTTCGAAATGATTTCTTATAACGGATAAAATTTTACAAACAATTCTTTTATATTTTTTTTTCTAACATTGTAAACGGGATTACAGTATGCTGACAAAACGATCGAATACATTAATTCAGCTGTTTTCCGAAAGAAGCAATTAACCCAACCAATCAGCGAGCATTGGCGTTGACATAAAGGCACAGGATCAACGTTATTCGCAGTTTCAAACCGTGCAGAAAGAATTATAGTTACATGGAAAACGAGTGTTTTTTTGCTTCTAGCGCCCAAAATCATTGACGTTTTGCTTAAAGTGATTCTCCCTCCGATCCTCACCGTCGCCTGCTGTTTTTGAGCTTGGTATGAACAATGTACTGTATTTGCAGGTATGCTTGAAACTTAAAATTTCGAGTTGAGAAGGCCTACTGTATGCCTGAGAAAAACAAGTGCAAGGTGATGCGTGGTCAGCAACTCGCAAGAGAAACCGCGCCCAGATCGCTGCTTCAAAACAGGATTTTCTTTGAGATGAACAATGAGATAAGAAAACAGAGAATTCTAGTCGTAAAGTTAAGATCAAAGCCAGTGGAAGGTATTTACTTTTCAAGGCCAAAAAGCTTCCGAATTAGGCACATTCACTTGCAAATACTTTCATGGCTCGCTGAAACTAATTTGCTACAAATTCAGCAATGTGTTTATGCCGATCAAATGAACTTGCCTTTATCCAACTCAGTAACGATGTTTTCATAAGGTCTTCAACTCGTAGCCACTTTAAGTCTAACTGCAAAGTGGAGTGTCTACGTCTGAGAGGCTCGTCTGTTCATGCGAAATTAGGTACTTGTGCAAAGCCGATTAGCTGCCGTGAAACTACCGCGAAATCATTCGAACCCGGGCGTGTGACCATCTTCATCTTTCCAAGTGGCGGCATTGACAGGTTAGTTTCGGATTCGAATCCAATCGAATGTTTTCGGTTTTTGTTTAATGAAAAATGCATTTTTCAAAACGAAATCCCGAATGAACAATTCGAACCTCACTTAGCTGTTTACGCGTTAACGTAAGACACCTATAAAACGGATTAGAACTCGATTTTTTGGCCCCATTCAAACGCAACTAGTCATGGAACAGTATAGATGTTGTAGCAAATGATCCAAGGAATGTTGATCGAAGCTTCATGTTCAATAAGTGATGCAATCAGTACAGCACCTTCAGCGAGTCGTTTCCTGAGATTGTCACCCGGGTACAATTTTTCGTAGATGTTTTGAGAACATTTGAAAATGTGGTTTTACGATCCCATTAAGATTAATTATTCAAGTGATGTAAGTTGCGCGTGTTTTTTTGCGCAACCTCTGGCGCCAACCAGTAAGCTACATTCATAGCTGTTTGCACGAGCAGATTGGACGCAGACATTTAAGTTTGCTCGAAGATTTGCGGAATTGGGTGGTTGAAAGACCTCGCGTGGTCGTTTGCCTCATGCTGGAAACGGCCATGGCTGTTTTTAATTCGACTGCGATGTTTGTGCGTATACGGCACTTTTCGCAGGACTTTGCCTGACGAGAGTGTCAAAAAGCGTTTGTCGCATATCGTTTTACCTTCACCTCTTCCGACATGTTGTCACTGCAGCGAAGAAGAGATTATTGAACGCAGTAACTGCCTGGGCTAGTTTTGTTTCCCTTATGTCGGTAAATGTCCTTAACTCAGATCCCAGATTGCAAACACGATCCACAAAGGCAGTAAACCTTTAAGGCCCTTAGCACTTTCTTTCTTGTTCTGATCACAGCTTGGTGGTCTCATTCCACACCATTTGCTACCTCCGGTCACGGCAGTACAAGCGTCAAGCATGTCAAAAGCATAAAATAAATGCTCACAAACAAAATTAACAGTATTTGTTTTCGTCACCATTCAGAATTTAAGAGAATTTTCTTCATCTTTCGCAATTAAAAGTTACCTGGTTTGAAAAGAATCCAGTGAGAACACTTTTGGCAGTGCCTGAAGTTCCTGAGAAACGTTTTTAATGCACATGTTTTCCCATAGTAGATTGTTACTGCCTCAGATCATTCTTCCCGACGTATTCATAAAAGGCTTATATTCGTGTTTAGCTTTTAGCACTTGGAAAACAGCAAAGTTTGCATAGCACAGTTTCGACCGTTGAACTACCATTACTGGTACTGTATCACTGTGCCAATAACTGGGTGCAGATAAAGTAGAAGAAATATTGCTCGTGGATTGACATCAACAACGCAGCTGCAACTCACAGGAAAGGTGCAGATGAAAAGGTATGAGCAATTTGAGTGGTACAACCAAAATAACCTGACGCAACATTTAAGTAAAAATATTAGCTGATCCGGTTTATCATAAACGAAAGAAACTTTTTAACAATTAACAAATTTGCTTTGAGAAATCGAATTTTTATAAAAAGCCACTATATGGCCTTAACGGAAACAACAAAAAAGTACTTAAGAATTTTTAAACGCCTTTGACAAAATTAATCAATCAATCAATCAATCTATAAATCAATGAACCAATCAATTCAATCACATGTTGTAATTTATCAGAAAGATTAAAAACAAAAAATAATTGAAATATGAACTTCGTTGTCAATTTCAAGTTGTTTTTTAGCTTTCGTCTAATCTCGACGAGTACATTTGCCGATCTGAAGGGTACATTTAAAGGGACAATCTATTTAGTTCCGAATATTCAAACAAATAAAAGTTCTATTAAAAATTCAGTGGATTTTAATATTTCACTGGGTTTTTGTGTCTTAAGAAAATTTAAGGGTACATGCTCATGTGTCAAAATGCTGAAGAGGTACATTGTCAGAGAAAGGTTGGGAACCTCTGGTCTAGACTCTAAATTGCATTAAGCCTACATGTATTACGGCCTTATTTGTGCTTGCCTGCACAAATGTCCACGCTAAGGAAAGCTCTGTGGAGCTCACAGATGAAAATATATAAAACTTAAATTTTTTTTTATGATTCAGAGTGATTTTCCTGAAAATGTGGTCATGAAGTAGCAACAGTATTATGTTTGGGTCACATAAATGCTTTAACAGTTTGTTGGCAAAAGAGGATTATGTATAATTAACGGCTTGCAAATTTACAAATTCATACTTTCTTACGTAAAGGTGGCTTTTAACAACTTTCTTCAAAACTTCTAACTGCAAATAAACGTTTAATGCATCGAAAGCAAGTCGCTTGCGGTCTAAGACAGTTCGGCGACGCTGGTATATTTGCTTGATAAGTGTTTTTGTTGTCATCCTGACGGCCAGGGGCCAGTGTGGTTTCCCTTCCACCGGCGGTTTGGAGGAACTTAGTGCGACGGTGACCACACGTGTAAGTAAGTAGGGCTTGTGACGTTTCTTTTTGCTGGCATAAGGCGTTTGTGAGTTTACATAAAAGTAAACCTGCTAGAGAGCAATTATTGCTTGAGCTTTCGCGTAGTTATTCTGATTGGATTTAATAGCTAATTTAAAAGTATAGTCGTACTTTCTTGCCATCGGTTGTCATCAGTGTGTGAATATGTTCATACTTCCAATCCCATGCCGACAGTTGCCTCCCGGAGTGTGAATACCTGTTCTTACAGTGGGGCGGGAAAGATTGCATCCAGGCGAACGCGAACTCGCGTTTGACCGAGCGGAATGTCAGAGTTTGCTCATAGGTAAACTCCAACTCACGTACTGATAATCATATGCCAAGTATATATTTTTTCTATGGACGTCTGTGACAATTTTCCTTGGCCACCTTGGCCATGAATACCAACAGCCAAATCTTTCCAAGAGCAATGCAGCAGGGTTGACACTGTGGGTAAGGTCAAAAATTTGGAAGCGGCAACATTGATATAAAGTCCATCGCTGAAACGTCCATTGCCGAAACGGCGTCGCCGAAATGTCCCATTCCGAGTCACTTGTGAACCAGCCTATAATTTGTACATACGTATGCCTTGTTTCAGGATTGGTAGCTTCCAATATTTGGGGAAATGTCATTTCTCGTGATTTACAGTAGTAAAATTCAGACATGCCCGGCAACTTCAACATGTTTCACACCAAATTCAAAAAGTTTACCTTAAATTCTTCCATATAGCCGCTCTTTTGAGCCATTTGCTTGAAACAGTCTCCAGAAATGTAATAGGGTTTTATTAAATTATGCAATCGTTTTTGTTTGAGGCTTAGTAGCCGACCATCAAAAAGCTGTGATGCGCAAGCATTTTGTACGCCCATCTGGTCCTTGGCCAACCCACTTTGTCTCAAATAGAGTATGCAGTTCGCATCAATTTGCAAAAGTACGTAGTCCCTAATTGCTTCTTGGATTTTAGTTTTTATTAATAGGCAATTGGTTTTTCTTCTTTTCGTTTATCATTGGCTTGATCTTTTTATTTCATTTCTGTTACTTCTTTTATGTACATGCAGTGAGGAGAGCAAAGTTTTTTTTAAATAAACCAACAGCTGTTTTTTGCAACAATTACAAGTGCAAATTTATACATCCGTGAGTTTTATCACAAAGAGAAATGTTGCAAAAACATTTGCAACAGTTTGAAAATGTTTTAAATCTTTTTCAAAAAATTCTATCAGAATAGAACATTGCTTTATGAAAAATAACTTAATAGGCGACATGCATGATGTTGAGCTGAAGCCACGATGGCACGAGGAATGTGCTAGTCTGGTGCCATCAATATTCTCAGCAGTGGAACCGCTAATCCCATATTGCTGTTTTGAATAGTGGTTTCTTTAACAAATGTACTGTATATCGGTGTAGAAAATCGAAGGTGACGTTGTGATTTAGATTATTTCTTTTGACATAGCGACCGTTTGCATTGATTTTTGTTTTTTGATACTAACATATTTCATGTTTTGTTGTCTGTGGTCCTTTGTTTAGAACCACTGTTAAAGACGAATCGCAAAAATGTCAATGATGGATTGAAGAATGAATTGAACCACACAACCGATTTCCTATGGAATGCTGTTTATTGCACGGTGTAAAGCATCAAGCGATTCTGCAAATTTCATCGATCTTTAACAGTTATTTATTTTTAGTTGCTTCATCCACTGGTTGACGCGATTTCTCCTCAAGCCATGACCTGAGGAATGTCTATTATCAGGTATTTTATACCACCTAGTTTACCTGAGACTGTAGTCACGGCGTTCAGTGCATCGAACTTTGAACAAGATGAGCGTACCACCAAAACTTTCAAGATCGTTGCAGATTTTCACAACCTACTTTAAATAACCGTCTAAAGCTTTGGTTGTTTAGCGGTCGCGCAGTCAGTGTTTCACTGCAGGCACAAAGCTGTTACCAAGTGTCGCGCCGCTTGTGTGCCGCGACTAAGAGCGACCCCAAGCGATTCTGTATAGACAACAGCTTCGAGCTTGACCGTCAAAACAACGCGTCAGGTCTTGTTTCCATAGCCGTAACCAGGGAACGGCCCAGGGGGCCATTGCTCCTCCCCACATTTTAGCATAACTAGTCATTTTGTGCTTTAAGAGGCAGTATCCCAAACAACAAAATGCTGTTTCTCGCCTAAAATCAAATATTTTCGCCCCACCAAAATTATGGGCTGGCTACGCTACTGCTTGTTTTACTGATAAATGCTAAACATTAAAGCACAGCATGATGTTGTACAAGTCAAGTCAAGTCATGTTTGCGCTGTAAGTACACAGCAATAGAACACATTTCAATCAACAAAGCTTAAAACAAACAGCACAGGTTGGGCGAA
>JGI24159J19872_10000288_pt1 | contig 40669 bp, 21 predicted proteins | sample Ectturendosymbi4_FD_19872 | JGI IMG/M metagenome (IMG submission 19872) | reverse complement strand
TTCCAGGGGGGAAATGCCCGTTTTGCCCCTCCTGCGGACGCCCATGCGATCACTGACTATTTTATATCAGGTTCCACAAACAAGGCCAGCTCATCTANTGCAAAGAAGAAACGTTTTTGATTAATTGTTAGCATAAGTGAATNTTTAACATCTTTAGCGATTAAGTTATGTGCAGTACAAAAATATTTTTGGCGATGATTTTCAATGAAATTAAGTGTCATGTCAACACCTCTTTAGGTCTGGTGGGAGGGGATGCATCCTCCCTGTGTCCGCGCCTGCTAGCCATATTTCAATTTTAATGGAGTGTAAAATAACGTATTCGGTATTTGCGGCTATTTTGTTTGCAACAAGAATCTACAGCAACTCCGTGCATTGCTCACCTAAATGGAGTGGTATATTAGTCGGACAATGACAAAATAATTGGAGCGTTACATGCATGAAATCCTTAAAATCAATTGTCTGAGCGTGTGGTGCGAATCCGCGGGCACTTGTTCGTAATGTTTTTTTCGACGGGCAAGAAATATCTGAGTTTATAAATTCATTAAGTTCTACTCAGTTGGTAGTAAGTCGCCCTGTTGTAGCCAAATATTTTGTGGCAAATATCGTACAAGTGTGTAATGTGCGCATTCTTGGTTCTGCCTCCATACTGCGCGAAATTGTTCCGCATTGTTTGATAGACTTTTCTGAAAGATGTATTATCTTTTACTGGCACACGAAAAGCTTTGTGTTGTGCCGATCCTAGAATGTAAAAGGATTGGTAGAAACCCAGCACTTGAGCTACGCAATAACACTGGAAACAGATCTGCAACTTGATCTCAGAGTCAAAATATCGATTGTATCTGACGTGCACATTACATTGCGTGTATCGATGGGCAATTCAGAATAATTTAATAATGGCTACTACTCCGGAATAGCTAAATCGAATCCAAAATACCGGATCGTATTCCCAATTTTCTTGGCTTCCAGCAACGTCGCAAACTGGCATGAAAACAATTTGATGTTGAAAGCAACAAGACCAACACAATCAAACAACGCAGGTTTATTGCAGTGCAGTGGTACTGGTACTGCGGATTTATAAATGTCCGCCCGTTGAACGAGGCGTCATCGTGGCAGCAGTTAACCCCGCAGTATAGAAAAAGATGTCTCTCAAGACGCTGACGAGGCAGTACGCAGAGATATTTAGAAGCCAGATGCGTTAGCCAAGGCAACCAGATCGCAATTGTTGCGCCACCAACCTAGCGTGTCAGCATTATGTGGTTGAATTTTTAATTTCACATAGCTTGCAATTTCTTTTTTGTTCGATTGGTTCGTCACATGCAATGAGAGCGAGTGACGAATAAAATGACGATAAAGGAAGAGCATCGTGCGACAACGCCCACTTTTTTGGCTTTTTGCATGTTGTCAGCTATGAGCAAAACAAGTGGAACAATAACACGAACGTACCACGCACACGTGACACTCGTATGCAGATTCATTACTGACGCTTTTGTGTAAGTCAAATGTGGAATCCTTTAATGCGGTTTAAACTGGAATTTTGAAATTGCATGGTTTAGGATCCCAATCCTCCGAATTCGGTGTTCTAAATTGCACATCCTTTATTGCATGACATAAGTATTGTCTATATGTGTGTTGTGATAGTTTTGGAAAATGCTTATTTTTATTAGCTTCGATATCGAAGTCTATACATTTAGCTGTAGCTAATAATTATGTTATATAGGGAGTTTTGGGTTTCACATTTGAAATCAGAGGGTTCGACCAACACATTCATTGCATTGAGTCCTCACATGCTCGGACCGCTCCTGACAAGCGCTGCCTATTTTTTATTTCGTTTTGAATAATAATCACCTTGGTCCGCGAGCAAAGTTGCGGAAATTATCTAGTTGCTTGAATCATACTTTGAAACAGTCATTCTTGTATATTTCAGACCTGCAGTAAAAGTAGAACCAAACGAAAGCGTATTTTGGTTTTATTCTTTTTTGTGTAAATGTAGATATCGACTTTCCCTGTGTTATGGTTTCTGTTGCAGCACGAAGGAGTGAGACTGAATGGTAAGTTGGGTAGATTTGAAGATTCCACAGTACAGTAACTTCTTTTGGGATGCCACTCAGTGCGATCCATACACTATCACTGGCAGTAGCACTGGTGTGAATTAGAGTTACCGGCAATCTAGGACAGATATCGCTATTTCTGAAGCGCTATTTCTGTAGGTTCCACGCCTTTGGTTAAAAGGGGCTTTGCGCTCTGTATGCATGAAGAGAGGATTGATAGATCCCCTGAACCTTCAATCGATTTTTTGACAAAGCTTTCTGTTCAGTATTTAAATTGCAAGTCGCGAGAAACGAGGGAGAGATACGTTCACAAAAAAAAAACAGTTCGCTCTTCGGTGTTCACTTACTATCCGTTCTTTTGCGAAAAAAGCAGCAAGCATTAATTTTCTTTAGTTTTCACTGCAACACTGTAAGTGTCAAACTTACATTTGTTACCCAAAATCTGTTGGATATAAAATAAACTATCGATGATGTTAACGATTTAAGAGATTTAAGAGTTTTGCTTGTTATCAGCATTTCTACTTCTTCTTGGCTGATGGATAACTTTGCTGTGTTTTGGTTTTAATGTGCGGTAATTTTATCCCAAAGGGTCATATCCAGCAAAAGCACATTTGGTACGTTACAGTAAAGCTAATAACAAACAGTTGCGGATACTGTCAGATAATGTAACGGTGTCTGCTACCTTGGCATACCCGCATGTTGACTATACAGCTGGATAATGCCCTGTGCATATATTCAAATGTTGTATTTACATGGATTTTTTTGGTCAGCTAATAAGGCAAAAACTCATTTGCCTTGCACCAGCCACCGCTGTGGTGACGAGTAATCCCAAATGTCTTCCGATCTTTTGTTTTTGCCCGATTTTGCGTAAATCCGTAATCAGATCACGACATCGCGCCATACGGTTTGAAAAGAGAAGCTCGCTTGTCTCCACTCTGTCAGTTATCGTCGTTAGGTCAGCATCAGGGGTCATCAGAAAGCGGACCACAGTTTATTTTCGGGGAAGCAAGATGTGATTAGTCAGTGGTCGGGATGGCTGAAATTAAAAGGGATTCGAAGGGAAGAACAACGCGAAATACGCTGATCCTTGTACAGCACCAAATGCCATTTTTGTGAAAGTGAGACAACATAGAACATAAGGGCAGTTTATCGTAGAATAACCTTTCCTTATTAAAGTGTTCTCGATAGTGCAAAGCAAGAGCCCCAGTTGGCGCTATAGTTTTTTGATGTTCCAAGACCTGAGACAGTTTTACGCTGATTTGCTTGCGAAAGTGTTGGCAAAGCGTCTTCATTTGCGAAAATCTAACCCGAAAACCATAGCGTTTCATATACACTTTTGTCCAGCATTCAGTCGCAGATTCATTGAGGTTTTCATTCTCCTAATTTTCATAAGATACCTCTTGCAGCATTTCTAAAAGTAAGATGCAGCGACGAGTTTGCTCGGTCAAACAAGTAAGCGACACACGGGACACGCGGAGGACCATGCCAAACTTTCGATTTTCGCTTTCACCAGCGGTGCTGGCGGCAGCCTATGACTGAAGATGACCGTGCGAGGATTAGCTTCGACAGCTCAGGAAATGTACTAGGTTGTAGTCCGACGGAAAGGGTGCATTTTTAAGGCCTCTTTTCGCCGGCAGAGGACGAGATGGAAAGAACCGATCAAGGTTTTGCTATACTTTAAAATAGCGCCCTATCTGTTTTGTTTTGCACTTTTTCAAAACCGCGGAACAGCAAGGTGAGAGCGAAATGTGCTATCTTATGTGACACTCAGGAGGTCAAGCTAATATTATTACTTTATTGTTGATTCGTTGTTGCTCTTTGAAATATTTAGCTCGAAATCTACGCCAAGGTTTTATCTATTTAAATATGTTGAATACTATTGCATTGGTCAAGTCAATTAAGTGGCATTTTGCTTTGGGGCCTGTCACCAGAATCTTGATTTTTCCGAAAAACACTTTCTTAGGCCACGATCTGCTTTTGAAAACGAGCAAAGCCTTCAGTGATAACATCAGTTCCCCAATCTGTTTACGTCGCTTTTTGCAGCAAAGACAATTTAGTGACTTCAATTTGTTAAAGTCCAAGTTTTAGCACGACTGCATCAAATTTTAAGCGTTTGCTAAACTTCCGTCTTTGTCAAACTTGACTTTGGACTGTAGCGGTCTGTCAATCATACGTTTCACCTTTGAAGTGAGTTCTTGCACAAAGCCGTGTAAATCCCTTTGTTCACATCTGAGCATGTGGCCAGAAAGGAATTGAATGCTCTCAATTTTTTCTGGCTGGCTTGAGTTTTGTTGATGTGCTTCTCGTACAAGTCTTCATTGCATGCTGGGAAGTGTAATGCTGATTTCATGTCAAAATTATTTTCCAGTTGTTTCTTGCTGAGCGGTATGACTCGCTGGCGCATCAAGAACAACAAAACAATGAACAAGATTCATTCCTTCATTATCAAACTTGCATCAGAAGCGAAAACCGTGGGCCGGGAGGGAAGGGCCTAAACGGCCACGTATATACGCGTTTTCACAATAAACAAATACTAAAATTTAAACCGCCAGTACAATCGACTGACGCATCCAAGAAAGGTTGCAGGGCGTCCGAAGCATGTTTGCAAACAGCTCATTGCGTTTGCGACTTGCCAATACGCTTATATGATCTACGCGTTTCTGCGATGGATCCACATTGGATTTGTCTCAGCTTGACAGGTATTTCCAATGCAAGCCATCGGTGAGCAATAAAAGCCTCTGAAACATTAGCTGTTCTAATGCAAGTCCGTACATATTGATCAACGACGACATTGACGCTGCAGTTGCTATTCAAAATCAAGGAATGTCTTATAGCTGCAATAATTTACACAATTAACTCCGTCGAAAACAAATTTCCCAATGGCACTTTCTTCAATGTTCCCGATGGCCTCCACTGTTTGGACACATGCTCCAGTCTTGAAGTGTTTTTTTGCGTCAGGATTTTGAAACAAACTTTTCAAGATTTTCAAGAAATTGCATGAGTTGAAGTTTGATGAGCAGAGAGTTTCGTGTTGTTTAAAGTATGTTTATTGGAGACTGAACGCAGTGTTCNCAATGATATTTTTNTGTGTTAAGTGATTGTGTAGGCATGCGCCTTGATATTTTAAGGTAATGAAAAGTTTTAGAAAGTAGCCAATGGTCTAGCGAAGCGTTTCATACCAACGGTCGTAAGTTTAAGGTTGGTGAGATGAACATAAAGTTGTTATGTCTTTGCAGAAAGTAGGCACTTTTTACTTAATCTTCCTGAAAAGAAATTCAGCTTTCAGCTATTGAACATGAAGTACACTGACTTTTTACGGAAAGTGGATATTTAGGAAACATGTATTGTATTTAATTCCTCACTTGATAATTTTGAAATCGTTTTAAGTTAAATGAGAAATGGTTGCTCTACACGACACACATTTCTGAAACGGTTTCAAAACCTCTTAAAAATGTACGAGTGTGTGGGTGACTCCTTGGCTTTTCAGAATTTTTCGAATATCAATTACATTTCCTTTATAATTTCAGATTGGTTTAACAGCAAGTTTTCTTAGAGTGTCGTGGTGAAATTGTGGTAGCATCGTATTTCTCATACACTCGATATATCGATCAAATCAGCGATGTTGGTGATATCCCTGCTGGAATATCTTTCGTTGAAACGTTTCTTACTGTTTCATTAGAGACTCTAAGTTGTTCTGTGTAAAGATGTAGCTTGTGATTTATGCTTTTTGAACATATGTGAGACCCATACCTTTGCTGCTTTCCAAGGTAAATAGTTTTGATGCTTTTTACTGGTACAAAAAACAACTTTGGTTCTCTATATTTTACAGCTTACCGTTGCTCACCCATGCTGACAATCAAGCAATTTAATTTTGAAGCTAGATTTAGGATTGAAATGCATTTTTAGTTTGTTGTTTCAGAGTAAAACTGGTCTCTTGCCAGATGTGCACGAGACGTTTTTATTGTACATGTGCATGAGGGGAAAAGAGGTTATGAAGGTGAAAGGTTGATGACCTCATGATATTTTAAACAAATGTGAACGACCCTTCAGGAATGGTTCGAGTCTGCGAGGTCTCGAAACACCTCATAGTAATTCCTACTAGATATACGCGTAAGTTCTGCAATCAAGTCTTTAAATTCACGACATCGGCAGTGCCAGCATTCTGTAAATGCCAATGCCGCGAGAAGCACAGTGCTTGCACGATCATGTAGCATAATTCAGCCTCAGTAAATGCTGCGCAAAAACAAACAGGCATAAGATTATCAACAATCACATCTGCCTCAGGAAAGGTCTAGCTCTCGTGCAAAAACCTAGCATGCCTGCTGTACGCTGTTTCTCATGTGTCAGTAAAACTTTTTTAACTACTGTGCAGCATGCGCAGTTTGCAGTCTGAAAGCATACGTGCATAGAAAGCAATTTTATTAAATTTCTTTCAGAAACAAAGCAAGGGATTTGTTTAAAATTCAGCTGCAAAGGATCGTGAAAAAATGAACATTTTTAAAGCCATTTCAAGGAAAAGTGATAGTAGTATCACTTGAAATATTGTGCTTTTTCTGCATCAAAATTTTTCAGTAACAGTTGAGGACAGTTCCGTTGCACAGTGGCCATAGTTACAGATGACTGATGCTGCTGTTGGTTAAAATAAAACGATTTTGTGGTTCACTACCTACTTTATCACATATGCGTAAGAAATAACTTAAAAAGTTTAAGTGCAAGACGAAAAGATGCAAAAGTTGGCGAAGAGAATTCTTCTGGGTGCACCTGTGAGACCACACTCGACAAACCGACCAATTACCAGGTGGTGTGATTATATCTCGGACCTGACTTAGTCCAACCTTAGAGTGCAGCCTGAAGAACTATCAGCGATTACTGAAAAGCGTACAGGCGTTTCGAGACCTCCTAGGGGGGCTGCTGCACCCGCGACCCACCCAGAGGAAATGCGGGTGTATTTACATGAATGGGACTACTGAAGATTATTAAGCACTATGGCTGACAAACCCAGTCTGTGGCGGAGTTTTCCTTCACTTAAGGAATATGCAGTAGTTGGCAAACATAAAAGTGCAGGACTAACCAGGATGGAGAAAGATGAATGCTTCATTGATTGTATGTTGCATGGCTATGTGAAAATAAATTGCAGTAACTTTTGTCGTATTTGTTTACCGCAAGCAATCTGATTCAAAACAATAAAAACAAATGTCCTCTGTACATAGTTCAAAGCCGTTTTTTTCGCTGAAACATTTGGGTCATTTATTCCGTAATATTATTAAATCTCGCCGCAGCATCCTCTACTAGTCTAGATTTTCTGACGCTGTGACCAAATTGACTTAATCTTTTTCGGTCATTTAAAAAAGTTCGGTCTATAATCGAAAAAAAACTAGGTTCAAAACATTCCCAAGCTTGCAGTTCGGAGACCGGACCGAAAAAGCCCTTGGTTTATCTAGCCGTTACTCCCCATTTAGAGGGTTTGGAGAATAGTTTAGTTTTTCAGATGTGTAATTAAATACCACTTTACTCGAAACATTTGGTGTTTAAAAACATTAAGATTAAACAGTTTTTGCTTCAGCGGTGTTCCATATGCTTAAAGACGCGCTTACAGCATTGAAAGGAAAAATATGCAGAAAAGCAGGCAAAAAGACAAGCCATGTTCCCTGTATGATAACCAGATTCATCCATCAAAAAATCGCGTAAGAAAGCAAACAGAAAGAACAAGGAAAATTCACGAAATTGAAAACAGCGATTCAGAAGATGAAGTCGGTTCCACTGGGAAAGACCCCGGTAGTTTCTATTGAGCAAAATGTTTTACGGTTTCAAAGCTTCTTATTTTCCCTTAATAATGTACAAACATGGCCAATAAGCTTTATCAATGACAGTACGTGGCGAAATTTAGAACAAAATGTTTGTTCGACTGTACGCGAATGTTATTCTAGAATAACAGGCGTTCAGTACATACTACTTTCACAAAGGTCACCGTGCAGATAGAACTGATGCCTTTTGTCGAGCATAAAAACTCAAACACGAATCTTTCAGTATGAAGGCTTACGCAATGTTCCCAAGGTCATCGTAGTGGTAATACGACATCAAACAATATTATTTGGTAGGAGCAGAAGAGATTTGGGCTTTTGTTGCCATCTCATTCGTATGGAAAAGTCTGGACATGCCAAAACTAATGAGCAGCATAAAGACGCTGCTTAGGCTGCGTTTGTGAGAAAGAAACAGCGGTGAAGTTTTGTTCATGTTACGTATTCTTGTTTTTCATGGACGAGCCGTAATACATTCCGTCATGTAAAACTGCAGCCAAGTAAACAAAAGCGTGACTTTTGTTTTCATCAATTATAATCTTAGCATTGCAATTTATTCTTGTTGAAGCATTGATTTGGAGCGAGTTTAACCTGTCTAAATAAGCTCAAAATGGTTGGAAACGCTAAAGGTGCACTTTTTCGGTTTCCTATTCAGAGGAAGTGTAAACAGTAAACATCAGACCCAATTGTTGACTGAAAACATTACTTTTACTGTAAACGAAATAAATCAAGTGCAATCTGCTCAACAGGAGTTGATGTTTATTGTTTGCAGTTCATTCATTCTCGCTTCGTGGTTTGCAGTGAAGCGATGGTTTCCGATCAAGGGAACTAGACAGGAATCTTTTTAGTATTAACAAATTGATAATTGATGTTGTAGCAACGAGTGCGCTTAAATTATACTTGTGCATCTGTTGACTGTTCAAGCTCAGAGCAATCGCTTCGGCAGCCATCAGTATTTTCTGCAAGTGACCGTTTTATAGACAGCATGGCAACCCATAAGTTATTCCTTAAACCTTACTATTGATGTGCCCCAGTCTGGTCGCCACGGGGGGGCATTGGTGGGCTTAGCCCACTCAAACGAAACTCCAAGCCACCCCAAATTAAAATATGAAACATTATAAATCAGTGGAATCTTTGTTAAATTTTAATGTCAAGCCCCCCCTTCACAAACGTCAAGACCCCACCCGCACAAATGTAAAGCCCCCTTATTGATGACTTTCTGGCGACGGTTCTGATTTGCCCGTTTAAGTGAAATGCGGTGTTCCAGCTCAGAATGCTCCAGATATTAATTCATGCGTCAGAATCATTACGCCACGGTGCTCGCTGATCGCTACAGCGACCTGCAATTGCTTGCAAGGGTTTTTGGCATCGGCTATAAGTAAGGTCGAGACGTGGCCTCCGCTGCAGCAGCCTAGATCGATAATGCTTTGCTCAGGATAATTGAGGATCCGCTCGTTGCAATTTTCTTGTCCCGTAAATCCGTGCGGGCAGTGATCCGTGTCAAATCTGACTTGCCCCAGCGATTTGTGCTCTTTCGTGCATCGATTGGCAGTTTCGCAAGGCTGAGCGAAAAGCAAGGATGCGGACGCATTCGAACAGCTGGAATTCGCTTAACCTTCGTATCTGATTCGCGACGGTGCGTAAGACCCGCTGGGGTTTGTGTCGGCGACGTCGGACGTGTCAGCAACACGCGCGGAAGCGACGTCAATTACAGTGAACTTGAAAATTGCTTGCTGAGTGGTGAGGCCGCATATTCTGAAAAACTCGCTGCTTTCTAACGAGCCAGTGGTTGTCGGTTTGTAACTGCGACCAAGTGATTCTTCGAACAATAAATTGACGCGGGAGTGTGCTCCAAACTTTTGGAGTATCTTCTTTTTCTGAAGTATTTTTGGTTTTGTTTACCTCTGGTTTCGAAAGACAACAAATTGTTTCAAATGGTGAGCCGTTTAACAATGACTGACGTGCGATTGGGACGCTGCACATAGTAGGAAGTCACAGAAAGTCAATTGTTGATGTGAACCAATTTACTTGCGTTCAATTGTTATGGCTTAAAAACCATCAACTACCTCTCATTTGGGTGCTTTCATTAAATAATTTGATAAGACGACCATCAAATTACAAATGCCTTCTCGAAAGAGGGGATGCACTTTCACCAGCGCATGCTTTAAACAGTAATAGCCGAAAGTAAATGATTTGCTGCACATTATTCACAAAGGATCAGTCTGGAGCTAAACGTCTGAATAAACCCTGGGACTATTCAAACGCCAGAGAAAGCTTGCAAAGTTCAAAATACAATTTTGTTGCAAATTATAATTATTCGAAGGAAGTTCTGTTTGTATGTTTTGACGCTTTGGTGGCTATTATGTTTATTTTAAAGGGTTCAGGATTACAGCGCCACTGGCAACCATTCCATCGCTTGAAAAATGTTGAAACAGTTCTTTACTTCCCATCGCTTGACATTATTGCAATTTTCAAAGTTTATCACTCAGTAAAATAAAGCGGAAATGAATGCTCTCAAAAGCTTTTTTTGTACCATTCATAACATCATGGCGATAAACTTGAATTAAGATTTGAATAAAATGCGTATCATACGTTTTAAGGTAAATACAATTTGTTCTAAAGGTACAACGACACTGATATAGGGTATTTAATTTTTTCGCAGTATCCCTTCATGTTTATAGAAGCTCTATAGGCTATATTTGTTTCTCGCGCCACACAAAAAGCAATCATATTATAATAATGGAAATTAAATTGCGTTCTTTTCAGATTGCGTATAGGCAGATGTTTGTAGCAGTGGCTTTTTAGCGATAATTGAAACCTTAACAACCAATTGCCAGTATGCGACCACGGACAGCAACTTAAGTAAAGTAGCCTTTCAACTATCGTTGTGGAACAACACAAAAATCAACAGCTACGTCGGCTAAGTTTCCTTTGTGGTTTGCTGTCCTTAATATCCGAGACATAAAACGTCAAATTATGCGTGGTTATATCACGCACACACCCGCGTTTGACCCTATTTGCCTCCATCAGACTTCAGTAAAGTTGCCGGCAACACACATGAATGCTCCAAACTTGTGCTGAAATTTCGGATGGTTTGCGTGGGAGGGTATCGATGAATAAATAAGATGGTTGCAAACCTTTTAGTCTGCTGACTGTGAACCTTTGGCAGGCTCTTTAACTTTATTCAGTAAATTCTTTTCATAGGATGATGCCACGTAAACGACTCCAAGTTCTTCCTTCCTAGTTGAACCTTGCATTTGTTGCCGTTGAAAAACATGCCAAAATAAATTGACATTTTAATGGCCCCGCAGCGGTTTCAATCCTTGTCAAAGCTCTAGCAAAAGCAAAGTTACGCAAAATGCTCCGAACTATTTCGTTGGCAACTCTGACAAACGTGTCGTCCGTTTGATCGAGTCTGCGAAGGTCTTAGAACAAAGGTGGGAGATGCAGTTAATGGACGTCTTTGTTTGGGGTGATGTAGCTTTGCGGCAACGTTGCGGTTGATGACCTTCAGTGATAAAAGATAATGCTGTGCCGCGCCATAGTTTGGGCCAGCACGATCTCATAAATTGTCTATTTGGGAGAGGATGGTGTCGAAAGGACTAGATGCGAATGATGCTCGGTCAGAACGAAAAGAGTAAATTCAAGATCAACGTGAGTGGAAGGCCAGTGGTGCTGGTTTCTTCCATCTTCAGTTGGTATTCCCAATTCCTAGATAGTGCTACTCATCAGATTTTCGCGGTATAAGCTCCTCCGTTTTTATGTTGCTTTGCCGGTATAAAAAACCTTAGATCAACGTTATTCACTGAAGCCCGGTAAAGGTCATTTCAGGCGTAACATTACTTTGTGTCGTGGTGGTGGCTGGCTTCTGCCGTAGTGGTTGGGCTTGTTTTGCTATCATGGGCGTCGGAAAGACTCTTTCTTGGTGGGGGCCAACAGTGGTGAAATTTCATTTTACCAACTCTGAAACTAAGAGAAAAAACATTTTTCTACTAAACCTTTAGTAGCAAAATATCTCATTTCAAAATCCAGAGGGTACAAGGCCTACCTTGACCCCTTTCGACGCCCACGCTTGCTGATAATTTAAATTCAAGAAGGCAAAAAATCTTTTACGACTTGAAACGCTTGCTGGGAAAAGAAGTGAAAACATAATTGCCTGAGACAACAGCAGGAACTGAATTTTGCCGGCACTTATTTCGAAGTATGCTTGTCATTTTCATTTTAAGCTCTTTCGCTTTTAATCATGATTACTCAACTTACTGTATCACACAGAACGTGTGACAAGGCTTTACTTGTATCCTAAAAAGGAAGATTATGAGGTAAGCTGCAGGGTCAGTTACAGTAATTCTTGTTTTACAAGAGAGAAGTCCATCTTGTGTGATGCATTTAATGTGTATGGACAGAAAATGCAAACCCTGCCGTACTTTCTTCTCCCGTTGCCTGGTACGGGCAATAGTGTTTGAGAACTTCATCTAGGTGCAGATGCTTCAAGGATATGAAAATCTTAGTTAAGGCATTCTGTTAAGTGTTACGCAGCTTACGCTTGCATAAATTTAGATAAAAGGCGAGCTGATGCTTTTTCATCATTTCTGCAAAGGTTTACCTTTTAAGAGTTTTTGTGGCTTGCTTAAATTTCATGATGTTACTTTCTTACACCCAGCCTTACCAGTGAGTAGAGACCAGAACTTGGGCGTCGCTGTAGAGTTTAGAATATTTCCTGGGAAAATGTTTTGTTTTCAAAACAGTTCAGAACTAAATAAAACATGCTAGCATTTTTGCCTGTGTACCGCTTCTGTAAGGAACCGTTAGGAAAGATTCAACACGTGTCTGTCTGCGAAAAGGGGGCTGGATAGAAATGGTCGCGAATCCGGTCACGTGAGGTTAATGATATCTTCCCGCAAGGTTTTTACCGCTGGAAGGCCCATTGTGCTGTGAATCACATCTGCAATGATCTCCCTGCTGAAAGCGGACAATGGTTTTCTGCGTCATTCGGTGGTAGTGGTTTTATTTTGTTGAACCAGCAAAAAAATGCAGACGCACCTTTCCGCTTGGAAAGCAACAGATTACTGAGGTGTGAAATGGTGAATTGTTTCGCTCTATCGTACCCTACTGCAGGTATCAAGAACGAGAAAAAGCTTGCACTGGTTTCTGACCAGAGACCTTCAACCAGGACTTATATTTAGAAACAGTGGTCCGCACAATTCGTCGATGAAAAACAGCATTCACCCCTGCATTGGGTCGTTAACACGATACCACGTGCCGCTTACGATCTCATGTTCGCGGCCGAGGTCCAGCTCAGGCTCATCCGAAACTTCACGATCGTGTTTGGTTTCCTCTTTGTAAGCCGTACTACTTCCAAAACATGGTTGCCTGCCTCACTCTTCTGCGAAACGCCACCCGCGATTCCACGAAATCACATCAAAAACGTTAAAAAGTTCTGAGCTGCGGAGTGTGCTGCGCAACCACTAACTGCAATCCATTCCAGGGTTGCAGGGTGACGCGGCAAATGGCTCTGATTGGCCCAAGGCTAAGATTGTTTTGATGCTGAAGACGGACTAGGTCAGAAACGCGAAGTTCAGTTTCTCTTTTAAGAGTAAAGTGCTCGCCTGTACATGGCAGGAAACGCATTTCAGATTGCTTAGACTGGTTTTGTGAACAATAACTTCTTAATCATGTTTAAGTCAACTTGTCAGCCGTGGTATGCAAAAAGTTTCCGGGCATTTGTCTTCACCATTTTTAAGATGTCGAGAAATTTATCAAAAGCCTTTTTCACACAAAGGATGTGATGATGTAATGTAGAATGGGGATGTAAATGGCTTTGTGGAATTTGTCGAAATCACCAGGCGAAGTTTTGCAAGTCTACTTCAGGAATGCTGTTGTTGAATTACAAGCACATTGTTGCTTGTGTTGGGATGCGCAACGCAAAATGTATGTTCTTCGAATAAGATTGGTCGGTCACTGCAAGCAGCGTTTCATTCCATACGATCAAGGTGTTTCAACCGGGAAATGAACCTATGACCCAGCGTTCTGTAACCACAGCTACTGTAATAAATTTAAACGAGATTTCAATATTTGTCGACTCGTACAAAGGTGTAATAGGCAGCTAGGCAATTGCACGACCTGCACGCAAAACTTGTCTTGTGAAATCTTCTAGTGGACGGCGGCGATATTTAAATCTGGCTCATTACGCGTGGTGTAACAAATCGGACAACTTTGGAGATTATGTCTTCACAAAACATGTAATTCGTCGAATCTAATAGCTTAGGTGCTCCCGTGTCTCTCGTCATAACTTCTTTCCCAGCCTCCTCTGATCATTCCGCTGGCTTCCTCTTAGCATTGATTTATCTATCTTTAGCGAGTTGAAGATTACGTCAGGGAACAAGCCTGTTTCAAACCTGCCCTTCCGTTGCGTAGAAAAAGGGCTATTATTCAATTTGCTCGATTTGAATCGGAACTGCGTTCGTGTCCGGGGGAATGTTTTAAGACTGAAATATTGCGTCGTAGACAGGAAGCAATGAGAAACAAAGTACTGAAATTAGTGCGAAATGCGGTGATGGCGATTGCGCACGGCATGAGGCTCCACCTATGACGCAAAAGCAATTTTTAAAGTTTTGAAGTATAACTCTGCATTTCGTGGCAAAAGATAACATACAGTACTCGGTTTCGTTCGTTTTGAAACTCAGCATTTCTAATTACGTTGTGTAGTTGATTCGACAAATTCTATGTCTAAAGTGATGAGGTACCGGCGTTCGGTGAAACGCAAGCTCAGAAACCTCACATGAGACACGCCATTCCCAATCATTGTGGGAAACCGTCCGGTGTAAGCAGTATAGTCAATAAGCTCTCGATTTCTCATGAAAATGTAATTGCACAACCGGAAACGCCGAGAGAATGGGTTCAATGGGTAATTTCTTTGCATATTATTTACAAAAGTATTTGTTTATATGTTTTCTGTAGAAAATAAGACATTTTTTACTGCCTTCACAGACTGAAGGCTACGCAGTTGACATCAAATGAGTAAACCGTGTCTTTTATCACTTTTCCTTTATTTTGTCATTAATTTTTAACGAAATATACGCGAAACGGAATCAAGCACCTGCGTGAAAGGACAATGAAAGTTTTGACTGAGTGACTTTGCGGCTTAACTTTGTTGATATCGCAAGCATCTTGGGCTAGACATCAAAAGTGCTCTACAAGATATTGCTAGCTTTTTGGACAACATGTTATCAAATTTGAAAAATGTATGTTGACGCGTCGCTCTGTGATGATAAATAACGTTAAAGTGTAGATATGGCTCTTTGGCAAGAAAAAAATAAATCCAACAGTCACTGGCATTACTGCTAGTTACAAGCTGGGCTTGTTACGTTAGAGATCAAAATTGCTTTGATTGATAATTCTCAGTTGAACTTGAAAGTTTCGCAACTCAAGAATACAAGCATCGAGCTGATACTGTGTTCACCGAGAAAGACATGAGATCCCGCAAAAGCTTTTGCGAACTGTTTCACAGATGCTGATTATTTTCATGGTTGATGACTGTTTCATAAATGTTGGCGTTCTTAAATATCGATTATATAACTCAACAAACAGTCGTAAGGAATGAGGGTGAAAGGTTGGGGCTGTTGGTTGCGCGTTTGGGCCGTGTCTTGGGACGTAGTGTTTGCGCGTGGTAAGCATGGCCCGTGCTAGGTGGTTTGGGGCCTCCTCAAGGCTGGAGTTTAGGCCCCCAAAATGCAATATAATGCATTTAACACATAATATTTAGCAGAAACATCGATTTATTTTAATAAAAGTTTATAAAAGCAAGTTTCTACAGCATCAGCATAATATATAAGGCATACGTACCATAACAGGCAGACTTTGACTTCAACATTTAATAAATTTCAAGCTAGGAAAATAACTTTTTCCTAACTTTCAAAGCTGCAAATATTTTTATCAACTCAGTCATATCAAACGTTTTTGCAGTTTCACTTGCTATAGATATCATTGCCAGATTTGTTTGTCTGTCATGAGTCATAGTTGATCTGTTCAACGTTTTGAATAATTCAACTTGCTGAAGCTCTGTTTAGCAGTTGCAACAATGACAGGCACAGTTAATAAAACACGTAATGCAATGGATAAATTTCCATAGCAGTCGTGCAAGTCATTCTTAAACAGATATTGCAGCATATCGTCTGCAGTAATAATCGTTTTTACACAGACTTATTACTCTAAACACTGGTGTATCGATAAGCTTCTAAACACTGCTGCACAGTGAAACTATTGCTCAATGGCTAGAATAACTGTACTGTGATGAAAGATACAGTGCTTATGGTTAAATGGATTTCTCATTGGTGTGAAGTGTTGAGATTTCATTGTACAACTCTGATGCAAGATATGCCGGTTATTACATGCGACGGCTACGAATACGATTTTACTTGATTTTGTACCTTGGAAACCGGCTATTCTATTCTTGTACAATGTACAGTAAAAGGATTCAACACAGATCTACAACATAACTTTTCTGAATAATTTCTACTACGTTATACTAATAATGCTTACAATCAACGTGGATTCAGCAACGGTACTTACACAGCTGTAGGCTTACCATGGCAAAAACTACCCACAATGCACTTCGCAATGAGCAGTGATTGGCTTAGGTAACAGGAAGCTAACGGTCGTGGGAAGATTAATTTCTTTGACGTATTAGTATTAGATAAATGTGAATGTTGAAAGGGGAAATGCATGAAATCAGTTCTCGGTGAGTTCAATTCTGGTGTATGTCCTAACAAAGGTCCTCAGTCAGATTTTGTGGCCCCTTTTTACCAGTCCACCTCGTAGGGGGCCCTCCCTCAGATCTGACCGTAAGCACACGACAAGCGCGCTGCATGAGAAGCATTTGAACAATTGCCAGTTTGCATCCTGTCATCGGTTCAATGCTTTAAACGTGGGATCTTACTGATTTGAAAATGCATAAACAGCTCTTGAACTTAAAGTGCGAAACAATTTCTTGTTATCTCCAGATAATAAACACTTCATATCAATACCGATAAAGAAAACAGTAGTCGTGGTTAAATAACACCCTAGAGATCTATTTGGAAATGACGAGGCCCTGGTGGCTAGCGCAAGGTTGAGCAGAGGAAATAATACTTTGCGGTTCAGTCCAACGCAGAGGCCGTGGCGCTATTTAGCCGTTCAGTTCTTTTTATTTTGCAAATATGATTTTTCTTTCACCGAATCCCTCGGCGGACGCGACTGCGGCTTTTGGAAGACATCCGCTCATAAGAAGACGCCTTTGGCGCCAATTTATCTTCGCCTGAGGCCGCTGAGTGTCAAGCTGTCGCAGGAAACCGCAAAACCGCTGCACGTGTCTCGCTTCCAGTCGCTCTTGGCGAACGGGGGCGCTGTCGACGACGGCGCGGCGCGCTGCCGAACATACGCCGGACTGCAGGAAACGCCGACACGCCGTGCAGCTCCGAATGGGGTCGTGATTGACTGCTGCACGCGCATGCGCGCTGATCTCGTTCTCGCCTGTTGTTTTGTTTTTCCTGCGTCTAACTCTAAATCGAACGCGCATTGTAGTCCGAGACGAGCAGCAGTGGGCTGCGTTTGTATTTGCGGCGCTTTGTATTAGCACGTCAGTTTCTCGCTACCAAGAGTTGCCTTTCGTCGCTAGATATTTAGACGCGAACTAAGGGGAATTTCTGTCAGGGGAGTCAAGGTAAACCTTGTTTTGCCAGAGCTGCAACCAGCCTAAAATTTTTAGCCTAAAACTTTAGAGAAGGAGGAAAAACCATCAGACATTGCGTGAAACATCGTAAAAAAGAAATGTTTCTTTTAAATTCAGATTTACGGCATTTTGCAGACTTTAGCGTAGATAATCGCTTAGTTTGTGTCGACTATTGCGGTCCGAAAACGAATGCTGCAAACGGCGAAGACTGAATATAGGTTGAATCAATTTCAAGTTTGTGGTGATTTTCTAGATGCTCAAATGCAGTGGATGAGATAGATTGGCATTTGGAAAGTTGTCTTTTGTGCCAAAATGGAAAAAATGTATTACATTAAGGATCTATTGCAAAAGTAAAAACACAATTTAAAAACTGTTGTAAAAGTCAAAGAATAACTTTACGAAATAAACCGCTGGTAATAACTATTTAAGCAATACTTTAATTACGAAGTAAACTACGTTAATCACAACAACAAAGAGCTGTTTTCCAAATAGCACTCACTGGGCACATGTTTTTAAAGCAAAATATAATATTTTCGGAAATTCTCCGTTTTTCTTTTTTATTTGCGTGCAGAAACTTTATATCTCCGAGTATTTCAGTGTTTTTGTGCGTACAATTATGCCATGTGAGGATTGACGTTTAATTGATATTTTTGTTCTCAAAGACTGTTGCAAATCTCTGGGAATTGCTTTTTCACCATTTTGTCATTACTCTGGCAATGCATAAAGGGAAATGTAACTAAAATTTCCGGCATCTTTGACACAACGGAACGAAAAACAGTTTGCTTCCACTTTTAAAAAGTTCCAACGACAGAGTTTCTGATAAACTAGTCTACCGTCCTGGTTTGGCAGAACCATGAAGGTCAGTTCAAATCTAAATTTAGCAAGTACAGGGACTGGTTCATACGTACCTTGAAAACCTGGGAAAACGTTAGTAAGTTATGGCAACGCTTGATATTTGATGCGAATGCTCCATAGTTTAGAAAAAAACGTCGCGATTTGTTGGAAGTGTAACTTGAAGACTGGCGTACATCCTCAGCATATTTTCTTTGAGGTGGTGAAATCTAAGAAGCATTTTACAACTAAGTGGTCAAACGCCTCCCAAAATCTTTTTTCGTAATGCCTACTGGAGCGGAACCACTCTGCGCACCAGTCATGCACGTGACGTCGTTAAACTTGATTAAGTTTTTGCTCTCTTTTTTCGCCCTTGCTTATCAATGCTAGTCATGGAGCGAATAGCTACGTAACAATAAAAAGATTCAGTGCTCAGACGTGTTTACCAATGAAACTGACAGCTCGCCTTTTTCGCATGTTGTTAAACGCGAGGGTGTTCTGGGTACTGCAAAGTTAAACGTTAGTTTCTCGGATTGGAAGTGCAGGCACGTTTCTCGCTACCAAAAATTGCCTTTCGTCGCTAGGCAGGTAAGATTGATGATTGCTAAATCACAGGCGTTCTTCTTTATGTTATGACCAGGTCGCCGTGTTGCTTAGCACAAATTAAAGTTGCTGGATTGGAGTGTGCCCTCAGATAAAACTGCTCTTTTCGGATGAAAGGTTACGTTTGTGTTGCTGAAGAACTAAACAGGGGGACGTGACTTGCTGTCTTGGGTTGCGGGTCACAAGACAGCTACACACCAGTTCTGCATCAGCAGCAAGGTATACTGTACGTGCGTAAAGCTTGTGTCTGTGTGATATTAATCACAGGCCTGTTGTGAGTGAACAGGAGAGTCAGGAGACTCGCTACCTGCTCCAATTAATCAGCGTATGGAAGCGTGACCTGGTTACTGGGTTTCGCGGCCGGTGTGTGACATGATCTTTCGCACAGCTTCAGGCCTCACATATACTGTTTTTAAGCCGTCTTGCCAGACCTGATGGTCTCGTGGTGAGACAAAACGGTGAAGTGTAAGCTTTTGCCAGTCGTAATGCAAGTAAACGTTTCTCCAAGACAAGAGTTGAATAATTTCTGTATTTCACAGTCACTTGCAATTTTCAAATGTCAAACTCATAAATAAACTACCTTAATCTAACGACTGAGTGTCTCCACTTCGAGAAGTCGCAACGAAAAGCGCCGAGAGCCAGGAGAATGTCAATCATTCGTTTTTTGTTTGCATTATAAACCCTGATGTTTCAGACATTGAGAATCATGCTATCGTATTGAGTGTACTTTGCCACATTTCTTTGGTATTCTATTCAAATGTAATCCGTGAACACGAGGTATAACTTGGGGTTTCAACAATTGCAAATGTTTATTTCGTATTGCCTTTCGGATTCTGTGTTATTAAAACTGCTTCTGCATCATTCTTCTTTTTGTGTCACTTCTTGTAATAATTAATCCTATTATCATTGGCGGCCAGCACAATTATTATTGCAATTGCTTCGTCCTTCGTTGGCTGACGGTGGGTCATCACGTGACGTGCATGAGCATTAAAGGAAGTGTGGTATTGTCGCAGCTTCTGGAAGACAGCAGGATGCATCAGCTGTAGGATCGATGTAGCCCCATTTTCGCAGGTTCATTCGGGTGTGGTTTATGCCGACACACAAGCAGTTTAGACGAGTCCACTGAATCCAGCTCAGAGGTCGGAACCTAGTGAGAACCTTTTTCGAGAGCTGAACATTCGTGGTTGGGGCCCCAAGTGCTCTTTCCATGAAGCAAATGTTGTGACTTCTGCTTCACTTTCAAGCAGACGTTCTACGTGCATGAGGAAGACAGTATGTGATTTGAGCCGAGAACAGACTGAAAATAGACTAAACATTGGTTGGCGAGGGTCAAAGCTTCGCCAACCACTCACCACTAATTATGATTCTTCCTAAAGCTGGCGGAGGGATGCTGATGTACGCAACCAGTACGCAACCAGTGATGCAACCAGTACGCAACCAGTGATGCAACTAACCTTCTGATGTACGCAACCAGTGATGCACCTGCAGGTCCCGAATCCACTTTGGCAGCGTGAAGGGAATGTGAACAGGCTGGGCAGGCATATTCTGCTACACTGCAGCAAAGAGCCGGGGCCGTAGTTCTGAGAGTATCTGGTGAGGCTCTGCAGAATGTGTTAGCAAGCGTGGACAGAATGCCGTTACTGAGGATCATCTTGGACTTGTCTCATTGTACATGCTGTTTAAACGACAAGGTACGGTCAAGAGCAGGGCCACAATCAGCTGAGGGGGACAAATGATTGTAACGTGTCGTTGTGCCTAACAACCAAGCGTGTTCTTTTGAAAATTCCGGGGGGCAGTTGCCCGGTTCCCCCCTGGTTGCGGGCCTGGTTAAGAGTGATGCCTAAGTACTTCCGGTGGACGTTGTGCTTGAGGTTTGCATTTTTCCACTGAATGCAGAGAACCCAACCGGTGTCCCTGCTGCTGCGAAGCAAGGCACGCACATTTGTAGGGTTGACTCTGAGGTTGATTTGAGATCGTAGTAATCCAACATAATCAAGAAAACGGCTGTAAGGGTGCTTTAAATTTCATTGAAATCCTGCTCTGGATGACCAGGCAGAGATCATCTGCGTAGATGAAGCGCTCTGTCTCCTCGGATTCAGGTTCGTCATTAGCACAGATGTCAAACAGCAATGGGGCAAGCACCCTGCCGTGGGGCAGTCCACTGCAGTGCGTGCAACATCTGCGTCGCTCGTCAAGCAGATCTACGTAGATGCAGCGATTGCTCAGGAGACAGCGAATAATCTGTGCACGCTGAGAGCCACCGAGTGTTGTATGCACTTTTATCATAAGAAGACATGGTTCATAGTGTCGTAAGCTGCCGAAAGTTCAAGATACGCGCCGCCGATGATTGTGCTCGGGGTCACGCTGAAACCGTCTTCAATGTACTATGTTAGTTTCAGGACTTTACTGGTGCAGGATTTCCCAGGTCGAGACCAGTATGCACAGGGATCAACGCATCTTCCATAGGAGGCGGACGGTACAGTATGATGCATTCCAGGTACTTGTACATATGGCACAGTAGGGAAATCGAACTGTGCTGTGATTGCTTGGTTTGTTGGGAGATTTACCTGGCTTGAGGATGGTGATCACTTTGGCTCAAGGCCAGATAGCGAGGACAACGGAATAGTTCAGCTTGTCAAGCAGTGGTTGAAAAGGTTAAGTAGCCAGGCGTGGGTTTGGGCCCGGAGTGTTTGATCACTTCAACGTCTGTGTTGACTGGATTCAACGCTTTGCCGTGGATCAACTCTTTGGCAGCGTCAGCCTCAGCTTTACTGAAAGATTCAGTAATTCGAACTTGAGTGTTGTCCAGGGAAGGGGACTTGATGCTGCTAGGTCTGCTACATTTCTTGCAGGATCGTTTCCTGCTCAGCAGTAATTGTCGGGGATTGCATTAGCTGTGATTGATGGACGGTTGATTTGCTGGGATCATTGCCAGATTTGTGTATCAATGACCATGTTTTCAACGGTTATGAGTCACGTCTGTGAAAACAACTCTCCGTGATGTTCCAGCTTTCCCTGTGCTATTTAGCGACGGCGTTTGCAAAGCCTTTTGCAGTTGTCTCCTCCGTGAAAGGATCACAGTTGTATGCCGTTGCATAATGCTCATACAGTTTCTGCGCTTTTGTCATTAAGACCGGGGACGTATTGCTTGCGGCATCCACGAGGGATGGACTGGCGAGCGATTTTGTGGACTGCAGTTGTGAGGCTGTCCTAGTCGTGGGCAGATAATGGTGTCGATGTGACTTCCCAGCGTATCGTGGGAATTTCGGCTAGTTTGCCTTGCTGTAGTTAAAGCGTCTGCGAAACGGCGTTGCTTCAGGAGATACAGCTGCCGGCAGGTAACTGCAAGATATGGGGATAGGTGCAGGGTCGGGTACGGAAGTAAACCAAAAGTTCGTTAAGCGTGCGGGAGCAAAAGCCAAGTCCGGGTGGTATAGTTTCATCTGTCCACAGTTGGAAAATGTTTTCAGTTGCATTGTACCGCACATGTGGTAGGTCAGATGATTGGCTACCCACCTCTCAACCAGTTCTCCATATGCATGATACTTGTTGTATACCCGCTTAGGGGAGTTGCCGGTCTCCAAATATGAACAAAAACTTGTCTGCCACCGAGTTTGCTAGGTGGGTAGGGAAATCAAACGGGACAGTCGTTGGTTTGTAAACATTGGTGATCGTGATGTTTGGGTCCAGGTAGATCATGTTCAGTTCGATAGTGTCTACGTCATGAATTCAAATGGAAATCACTTTCACGACAGGACTGGCAAGGATGGCGCTGCCTTATTTTCTGTGTGATCGTTCAGCTATACAAGCTTCATTACCGCAAACTGCACATAAGTGCCTACTGGCGTACATGCAAAAATGTTGGTTGGCTTGCATGCAAATATTTTTACTCCACCACCACAAAATTGAAGGCAGTCGTCATAGATTTTCCTTTTCTTTCGCACTCCCACGATATAAACAAGAATAATGTTGATCTGCAACAGGCATCACCAAACAATTTTTACAAAGGGCCTACTACTGTAAGTGTGATTGCTGATGACCGTGATTTGGACCCCCACTTTGTCCAAAACAATGCTGTACAGTTATTTAAACCTCATAGGAAACGAAACTATGCTCGGGGTCAAGCGCACTTTTTTCCCGGACCCAGACCAGTTTTCTCAATGAAGGATAAACAGTGGTTGACTGTATCATTGTATTTCACTTCATTTGTGCCACAGTGAGGGGGAGTGGGAGAATTGCTCACGGACCGTAGTTTGTTCAACCTGATCTAGAATGTCTATTGCTCAATTGTATCTGTATATTGAAGGTTTCGTCAGCCGTGGTTTTCTGTTCGGCTTGCGGTCTTGTGGTTGATTTAACGTAAAATATAAATGATGGAAAAAATGGCAGCTGAAGCCAAATATACGTAAGGAAGAAGTGTAATTTGCTATTATAATAAAGGTAACAACCTTGATTTGTCGAAAAAATATACATGCAGTTACACAGTATGTCAAACTGACATATCTGCCAAACTGACCTATTTTGGCTAAGCCAAAGAAAAAGTTGTTTCGTATGACTTTAGCTAGTCAGACAAACCACTAAGCCAGTGATCCATAATTTGCTGATTGCCATTTTCAGCTTCAGGATAATAGAATCGAAAATTAACAACCTTTCGTTGCCAAACTAAAAACAATTCGTGAACTAAGATACGTTTAATAATCAGCAAATGCAGTGAATGAAATATTTGGCATTTTAATGTTCGTTATATGATTAATCCGCAGGAAGTCATGTACCTCTTTTTTAACTTTCAAACATGTTTTGGAAGTTTTTACAACGTATCGAGTGTAAAACGTACCGACGAAGCCCGAAAGCCTGCTCGAGATTCTGGCAATTGGTATGACACATTACATTTTATCTCTGTTTGCGATCATCCCATCGCTGGAAACTAACTAAAGAAACCTGTAACTGGCAACATTTTCGCCAAGTGCAATCTACGCACCGGAGCTACGTTATATCAGTCAAATAAATAGGTGCGTCAAGTACGCGACATTTGTTTCAACACTGCGTTTAAACTGGTGAGCAACTGGTTAGCTCAGCAAAGAAATCCATTTTAACTTCTAAAACATAGATGTTCTTTAATTTGAGGCAATGCTCTGCAACTGAAACTATTTTGTTAGACACGATACGTGACATAATGCGAATAGGCGTAGTTGGACCTTGTTTTATACTGGCGGTGCCTGTGAGGTAAAAATTTTAAGTTTTGCTTTAGCAAAGACACTAGTTGTCGAGCCGCTTGCAGCATCTCATCATGCAAATTTCCTTGCATTGTGGACACAAGCTACAATGCTTTATTACGTTTCGTGGCTGTTGACACCGGGTAGAACTGAGTTCGGACTCGAAGTTTGCAATTAGTAACCTGCGTATGCCATCGCAATCCATTAGTCACGATTACCACGAAACCGCAATTAACATGCGCTTTAACACGTCAAGGTTCTTTCCGGAATTTCTAAATGCGGCCCAGATGTCTCCAACAAACGGGCACGCAGCAGGACGTCTAGCGGCACAAAATGCACAGCTGCCACGTATCGGTTTGCAAAACGTCATATCCCACCTTTCCACATTTAGTAACACTCAACAATGATTTGTCACTTCAGAACACTGCAACAAAACGGATGACGCCACTGACTCGTCGTCCACGCAAAGTCCGGAGCACCAACTTTCGTCGAGTGCTCTTGTCCCTGGTGCTGGCCGGGACGTTGGTTTTGGTGTTCATGGTCGTAATCATTGTTAGCATCTTCAGTGGTAAGTTAATAGTTACTTTCTATTACTGTATCTTTTCGTAAAATCTTGGTTTCACCAGAATGGTTTCTCTTGTGGTATGTTTTATATGTAAAAATGGGGGCCTGGGGAATGGATGGGTGCAAATGTAATATGCTGAGTGGGCCAGAAACCTTGCCGCCATTTGTTCGCCTGGCAGTAACTCAAAACGCAGAAGTTGTATTTGGTTTCTAGAATTATCCGATTTTTCATGGTCTGTTTCGCCAAAGTTTCAACAAGTTTCCTGACCAACACATATCGCTGAACTACACATTCCCCTTATCACACCCGGTGCCATGGTTACCCTGGAGTGGCGTGTTTCAAATTTTTCGGAGTTTTTTTTAGAAGGTTCGGATCGTAAAGTTTCTTAGGAGACGACAGTCGGCATTGTGGAGCTTTATCTGATGCACTCAATCATTCGTCGCAGCCTTTTTGGTGCACACCGCGTGGCACCATTAACTGTGTTTCAACCATATTTCTATTCGATGAACTATTGGCATAGTTACCACACATAGATACTTGCACCATGTGCAGATAGTCGGTGAAGGTGCTCCAGAAGCAGGAACGTTTACAGAGAGGAGAAATCAGCGCATAAATTTGCGAAAAGAAAGAAAGCAACATATCCGCCACACATGAACTAATCTTTTGCGCTGAATTAAGTAAACTTCATAGATCAGGTGAAGCAGATTTAGTTTTGTGTCACTGGACATTTTTCACTTCGTTGTCAAGGTTTGCTCTATTGCACTATACTTAAAACATCGAAAGAAATAAATGCGGACCTACGATGGGGCTTCCCACAACATGGATCACTGACGTTACAAGGTAACGCATGTACAAAATCTGTTTCAGCTGATCTATAATATGCATAACCTACTAATTCACTCAGCATAGGTGTCAGAAACAAGTAGAAAGTTTCACCATGCCAATCAATTTTGTCGAACACGCTTTTAACGAGAACCTGTGTATTTCCCGTTCCTAATCTGATCTATCCAACTTATTCTTTTATTCAGTACTTGGAGTGCCTGCTGGTCACGCTAGTCAATAAAACCTTGATGGGCAATCTGATTGGATTTGTGGGCCACTCTAATGACCCGCAAAAACCTGAATGGAATTTAAGCTGGCAAATTAGGCAGGGTGTGCGGGAAATGCATTACTACGTAGCAGTAGCTGTCCTAAAACTAAAGTATATTGACTTATATGTCAGCCACCATTTGCGTTAAATGCAGGTGTTCGATGTAACATTCTTTTGACTGAAAAACTGTGTTTTTCAAAATTGTTTCGCTGCGGATAAAGTTGAAGTTTAAGCATTCGAAAGTGCATTGGAAACAAAATAGACCACTGAACAATTTGGCTTGGACCGCGAAGGCGTATACGAGGTTGATGTTCACGAAACGACCAGGAATGATCAGTTTTGGCCTGACAGACCACAAGTGACCCGCTTGCCAAGTTGCCCATCATTGCGCTAACACGAATTGTGGTCGGCAGCAGGAACACCCACTGCTTGCGACCGGCGGTAACTGACTGTTGAACTGCACGTTTGCTGGTCGTGCAAGGAGCAAAGTGCTTTTATTGTGATGTCATACTGTAACATGCGCAAGCATTTGGTATCCACTCAACAGGTTATACACAAATGTTCCAACATCTTGAAAACCTGACGTAGTAAAGGAAATCCTAACGTTCGGCTTTGAATCAATCAATTTGGTAGTGCAATTGTTGTTTTAAATGATGACAAACTGCTGTTGACTAACTTGCTCACCGACTTCTTGCTCCACATTCGCGGACTCCAGGATGGGAAGTACTTTGATAGCTTAAAAAATCTTTATTGCAGGTGTTAGTTGTTTTACGAATTTACTTGGTACAGTTTGGCGAACACACGCTGGAAAAGCTGGTAGGCTGGGTTCGATTCCCGATCGGGCCATATCGAAACTTGAAAAACGGTACTTGTTGCCTTTCCAGCATTGTGCTCTTCGTTGATGGGTGGGTTTTAGCGAGATGTATTTAGCGACGGTGAGTAAAGTACATACATAGAAAGATGAAGAGTAAAGTACATACATAGAAAGATGAAAAAAGCTGTTGCTTTTGCAATTTGTGATTATAAACAGCCATGAACTGCGTGAAGTAGACTAGTTCTGCTTTTACCAACTCGGCGATTGACCCGTGTGGCCAATTAGCACTGTACCTCTAAACGTTTGTCCATCAGCAAAGAAGCGCCAAATTGTTGTCAAGAAGAGACGTCGTAGTTATTTATTTTTGCTCCTATGGTCAGGAATGATTTTATAAGTGATTTTGAGATTACTTTTGTTAAATGTAGGAAAAAACATTGTGAACAACGTTTGTACTATTTTGGAGGCGTTTGATTATTGCAAGAAAATGGTAAGCACCTATTTCAGAGTTTGGAAACATATTAATTACTGCGTTTTTATGTACAAAACTATACGGTGTTTCGTAAAATTGCGTAACTCGACTAAGCAATAGGCACTGTGGTCACTTCTGCAAATTTTCTCGTAGCCACATAATGGGGTTGAAAACCAAAATATTCGCAGTGGTGTCACTCATGCTACAGCAACTATTTTGCTCAGCAGCAGAAGTAATCGTTTCAGGGATCCCAACATTTTAGGCAGCTCTTCCAACTTTTGCGGCTGTAATCTCAACAGTTCTACGCATGCATTTTGACACGCACCAGTCTTCCCAAGTGCGTTGTGGAGTTCAAAAGTCAGCTTTGAATCAAAATTAAACCCTACGATAACCAACAACGCAAATTGTGGAATTGCCCGAACTTTTAAGCCACTAAAATACAGTCTTCAATCAAGTCTTTGATTCTGCTTCAGCAAAGTGCCCAAACATTTCAAGCAGTTTTTCCCGATTTTTTTAAATCGTGTCTGAATCTGAAGGAATATTGCTTCCCCCCCATCCACGCTGCACACGCATACGTCAACAAAAATTATATTTCTACTTCAACCCACTAACAATCCTCAAAACTGCACTTAGTTCAAGTACGTTTGCGCCCTTGACCCTTGATGATGACTGTTATGACTATTTGACGACAACAGATATCTGGTGCTGCCAAGACCTGATAACTTGCTGATTCGCATGATAATCTGTAGACACCGAAACATGACCGCCAAATGTGTTTCGTTCTATACATGTCGTCAAACAGTCATAACAGTCGTCATCACCAGCTCAAGTGTAGATATCGTGGGGTAAAAAAGGTGTTGAATCCTTACTAGTATTGTCATTTCTTTGACAGGGAAAATGCACATAAAATCATCTAGTTTAGGCCAACTCTATTTTTTATTTTTATGACAAGAATGCTTCAGATTTTAATCCGTTGACTCGTTTTAGTCGCGTTGTTTTGCGGTTTTGGAACTAAAATATTGTCGAAAGCTTAATTTCGGTAGCGCTAGATGTGCAAAGTCGTTTGCAAAAATGCATTTAGGTGGTATGACCACTGTAGCTTGTAGCTTTCTAATTTTGAACTATGTACGTTGTTGTTTGATCACACAAACTACAACTGTTTTTCTTCTTTTTCAATCTGCCTGACAAACGGAGGTACAGACCCATCAGACTCGTGTCTGCGTGATTTAGGAAAAAACGCTATTATTTTGAAACTATTCAACGGACTATATTGAAGTTGACCAATTATTACTTAAAATATGCCTGGAATTGTAGGTTTTTGGCCGTTGCATGCTCGCGTGAAATCCGTTATGAACAGCTTCAGAAGTCAGTTATCCTCTGCATCAGCTAAGAGCTCTCCTTTCAACGCCATATGATAACACCCTTCGATCTGTCACAGTTGTTTTTCGCGGAAGGTTTCGATTTGACGCACAACTAGCCTTTCTTACCCTGACAGGGTCGTCCGGTCCCATCGGAAACTAAACAGTGTGGGTGTTGCAACGGATATCGCAGCGTTTTGCTGCGCATAACACGGCATTTCAGGAAGCATGATCTTATTGAATGCGAATGAGAAAAATAATTTTGTACTGAGAAATACAATTTTTTCTTAAAATCCTATATTTCGACATTAAAAACGTCATCAACGTATTTCGCCATTCAGCTGAAAATACTGAATGTACTGTCATCCGTAGAATTGTCCCAAGGGGAGGGAATTCCTCCGTTGTCTTCCTTTGCTACAGCCCCGATTTCCGTAGAAGTCGTTTTGCAAATTTGCTCGGGACTGTTACAGAATTCCACAAAACAATTTTGCGCAAACTGTGCAGCAGTCTTACACAAGTACCTAATATCTGCTTTGAGAAGTTGTGATAGATGTTTTCTATAAAAAAATTTGGGCATCGGTGAATTATTCATGGAATTGTGAAATAATCTTATTGTGAATGACATAGCTACAATTACCAACATTTTTTTGGTAATTGTGGTTGTTCTGTTAATAATAAATCAGGATAAGTTCAAAGGTTCGACTGAACAAAAGGCAATACGGGATTGTTATGCAAAGAGCACATTTGTTTGGTGTATGTTCTGCACCAGGTGCCCTAAACCCAGGATATATCGTATGAAAAGATTGCCTGCAAAATGACGAATTGTGTGATTTCTTTGTTTTCAAATGTTTGGTTCCATTGAAAATTTGAACTCCATTAGCCATACATACGATGATGGTTGGTCTCATTTTGCAACGCAGTACGTTTACTTACTGTTCTACATTCTGCACAATGACCTGTGACGTACCACGAACGGTTTTAGATGATTTTCGTGCCTTAATTGCTTGAGCATTGATAGATGGTTGATGTCACAAACCAGCGGACAGACGCTGTTGACGCTTCAGTCGTTAACGTGTTACAATCCAATCTATTTTCAGTTGGTCGGAATTCCGATTCGGGCGAACAGCAATCAAACAACTTCCCTTGTGACATCAACGAAACTATCGAGCTAGGTAAGTCCTGTATGGTGCGTTCTGCAATTGTATGTCAGAAAACGTTTGTGTAGCTGTGTTTTCGAGAAAGGTATGTTGCTTCGTCCATTACTGTGTTACTGACGTATTTGTGGCTGAAGAAGAAATGATGCGGATAATATTTTTTCAAAACATAAAGCTGGCACCAAAGTAACTTGCACTGAACTAGCTTCAGCATTTTCTTCTCTGTTAGTTGTAGCTCGTCATTGTGGACATCTGTTTATTCTCACAGCTACTTTATTGACAGCATCACGGAAGAAGGGGATCTAGTGCCGCAAATGGTCAGCGAGTAGCACGTAGTTACGAGATGCTGTCGGAAACGAATGCCAATCCCGCCGTGTGTGTTTGCAAACGAAACAAATTGCGCTTTTTATAAATTTGTTTGTGGGTCCCTTCCATTCACAGTCAGTTTAAACAATGAAGCACTTGCATTTACATCCCCGAAAACAATGCTGCGAAGTGAATAATGGGTAAATTAACTCTGGTCTCTGGCCAAATTGTTCCACTTTTGCTCTGGCTCTTTTTGTCTTAACGTTCTGTTGTAGTTTCGAAGAGAATCACAACCTTGCAAACTTTTCAAAAATCGTATGAAGCGTTGTAGTAGTCGAATGCACCAAATTTTCACTGAGTGGCGCAGTTACCTCGACTGAGCTCAACTTCGCACCTCGCAAAAAAACCAAACCGGTGTTTTTCGTGATGATCATGTGACGCCGACCTTCGCTTCGTCGCCCGGCAAAAGCGAAGCAAGGAAGTAAAAGCGATTAACGAACGGTAAAATAAAACGTCAAAGCGACGACAAATCAGCACTTGCTGCTTTCGATGTTTGCGCCGAATCATTGATTTTTCGTCACCCGGTGATTTGTTCCCGGCTATTGATCGCCGAAGGAACTTCACCGCAATAGCTCAGCGCAAAGTGGCTGTTTGTCGCCCTTTCAAGCGACAACAGGGCCCTTCGTCATGAACGGAGGTAGGAAGATGCTTCTTGTCTGCCGGCCCCGAAAGCGACGGCCTTGTTTTGCTCACGGGCTGGCTGCCATTTCCGGCGCTGCTTACGAAAAACAGTTTGTAAACACTGTCTCGTGATTTCCCTTCAGCCTTTTGACATCACTATTAGTAATTGTTTCTCTTTGTCACGTTTCGCTCTTTGGGAGTTCATCTGGTCCTGGGTGTTTTCATTTTCTCGTGGTTTCACGATGGGTGTCATACGTCGTGCGTCGAAACTCGTGGTCGTTTGTCACATGAAGATCCACCCACAGCCACAAGCAGATAGTCCGCTACCGATTAATCGGTCAGTTATCTGCAATGTGCTGGTATTCTAGGCCGTCTGATTTAACAATGCATATTGTTAATGCATTATGAAGGTACCATATTGTCAATTGTTTATGTCTGTAAGATGACTGTTTGAGAGGGCTTAACGTAAACGAGGCTTCATTTTCATTTGTAAACAACAGAGTTAACGAAAATTAAATTAGACCTCTCGTTCATGTAACAGCCTGTATTTTTTGCAGGTGACGATCGCTTTCATTTTTTGTTTCAAATGTTGATGTTTCGTGTTCGCTCCATGTGGAACTAGTTACTGTAAATTGATTATAATCAGGGCTGGAAAAAATGTGGAAATAGGGAAAGACCTCCCCGGGAAACCGTACATGCTCGCGGGAAATTAATCAGCTGCAAACCAAGTAAAATCAAATAATACTCAAAGAATTGCAAGCAAATCACAATGACAGCGAATCCTGCAAACAATTTGTAGAGCTTGCTAGATGCGAAAGGGTTATGACAACCCAGGCAGAGTTTCATTTTAGCTGGGTTTATACTTTCTCTGCCAAGCCCAGATGCTTGCGGATCTGAACAACCCATCCACCGAGAGAGACCGGTTGCGACCCAGCACCCCCTGCGCAACTGTGTTGATCATCTAGCAGCTCCTTCCCAGATATATGCACCACCACGAGTTGAAACTGGACAGTAACAAAGCTAATTTAACTGCTGAGGGGCATCGACTCGACAACCTTCCGGTTCCTTCGATGCCCTGGCGTCCTTGCACTGATTTGTATTTTTTTCAAGCTGAATATTAATTATTGCCAAATAAAATCAACTCAAACTGTACGGATTCCCTCGCTGAGTCGCGGTGTCCCAATTTCTGGGCTTGTGATGCAACAGCTACGTGTACGTAACAATAGTCGTCTCATGCAGTCGCTTGTCGCGTGTCATAATGGCGGCATAGCGCAGTGGTGGCCAAACGTTTTGACTCGAGGGCCGAATTCGCGAATGCCTGGCCACTGTGGGGCCGGATGCAGAGCGATTTGCGTAATCTATGCAAAAATAGGTTGTTAAACTTTATTGTAGTGCAATAATTAAAAAAATTACAAGGTACTTTGCGGGCCGAATTGAACTGGTCAGCGGGCTGGATGCGGCTCCCGGGCCACAGTTTGGCCACCCCTGGCATAGCGTGATGTGCCGGCTACTGACGCTGGTTAAGCTGTGATTGCTGCTATGGTACATGTAGACCGAGGGTACTAAGGCCAACACGTTCTAGAACTACGTTCGTGTATGAGAGCGAACTTCATTGCGTCAGAAAGCAGAGTGGACGGTATTATTCGGTGTAAGCAGCACAAAATTCTCAATAATTAGGACTACAGTTTTGCTGACGACAATGCTGCAAAGCTTGCGTTTCCAAAGAGATTATTAAAATTTATGATCCAAAGGAAATCTTTAGTTTGGTTTCTGGAAGTCTCCAAATAGTCTGCTAACTGCGATTTAGTTGGTCGTTATATACCGTGTTTAATGTTTTCCAAATGCCGATGATCGTTGCGAAGCCTCACGTAAGCAGTCTATATACTACTTAGATAAGTTTCGTACTACTCTAATGTAGTAAAATATTCCTTTTAAATTAAAGAGTACCCACAAAAAAAATTTTAGACAGTGTTAAGCAATGATGCGGCGTGAGAATTTGCAACTTCGCGACGAAGATTTGCCGTTTTGCACTCCAGTATTTCGGTTTTGCGTACTGAGTGGTAGCATGGCACACTGCGGCGATGCAACTGTTTTCAAGTTCAATGTGAATTGATGCTAGTAGGCTGAATCGATCCATGTTGATCCATTTGAATTTGTGAACGCAGTGATAGTTAGATGCACGTTTTCAAGAAAACAAACTTCTTTTGTGACGTCATAAAGGGCGATGGTCTTCAACTTGCGACCCAGGGGGAATCTCGATAAGCTTCTAGGGAAATTTACATTTTTTAAAGCCCTGCTTGCAATAAATAATTTAACAACTGGCTCTCTGTAACATACATCAAAACACTTGCTGTAACATTCAAACTGTAAATCCTTAGAATATGTTGACTCTCTCTTTCTCTGACAAGTATTACACTTGTTTGACAGAAGCTGGTGTTGTTTGATAACTTAAGCCATGATGATTGTGGGCTCAGATCGGAATAAATGTACTGTGTCAAATAACCTATGCAGTATGTCAAACGACATTTAAAAATTTACCCCAAGTCTGATCTCCTTCCAGGGGAACAAACTTGGGGCAAATTCTTAAATGCCGTTTGACATACTGCATAGGTTATTTTATATTTTGTTGAAGACATGCAAAATTACCTGGTCCCTGAAGCTGTCTCTTACAATAGGCGCAACCCTGGTTGTCCTGTCAGCACACCTCAACAACACCAGGCCTAACCGTGTCGCGTGTTGTTAGCCGTGTAGTGCTCACTGGGTGGCTCCATTTTGGTGGGCCTGTTCCTAAGTACATTCAAGTTAAATAGCTTCACATTTCTTGTATCATGGAATTTTTTTTTGTTTTTGCGCTCATCTGCCGATCGGATGCGACTGTGAAGGTTCTAGATACAATCAAATAACAAGTATGTTTGCTCTGTGGCTCGGCACCAAATGACCCGTAAACTCCCCAAGCCTACTCCTTACAGTTTGCTCACTTTCAACGGAATGGTTTGAAGTGCGTAGGTAGACGTATGTTTCTACGAAGATGCCAAGACGGGTTACTCTGTTTTCGTACGTCATCGGATGTGACGACAAAGTACATCTTCCGTTGTCTAAAGAGAGTGGTATCATCGAACTTGACTTGCTGGTCTGGTTGAACAGGACGCATAAGTCATGGTGGTGGACGAATTAAAATGGGCGTATTAATTTTGTTCCGAAACAAACTTATCTGAACGTAGAAATCTCTGCTCTGGATCGGATGTTACCTGTTGACAAATACTACTTTGTGTTCGTTACGTTTCCGGTGCTAGTTAAAATCTATTNATCATGGCCATGCGTCTCGAAGTTATGTCGCACTCTCAAATAACCTGCATCATTTTGNACAGTCTTTCGTGGGTACATTAGTTTACATGCCGAAGACAAAACCTTCAGCCTCTCCTCAGAACTGCTTGTAAAAAGAGAGTTTGTTTGTGGCTTCTGGATTAATTGCGACGCCAGGGCAAAGTTGTGACAAACGGTGTTTATCAAATATGTGGTTATTTGCGTAAAAAGCTTTAAATACACGTTTCATTTTCACTACGCTGATTGACCTTGATATGTGATTGTGTGGGAAAATTAATGTTTCTTTATGATGTCTTTGACACTTGGAAGCAGAGATGGGCACGAGTCGGAAATCCGGAAATCGCGTCCGGATTCTCATCTCCAAGTCCAAATCGGGCCCGAGCCATTTCCAAGCATAGCTTGAGTCAAAACGAGCCAGTGACCATTACGAGTGAAGTCTGAGTCAAATCGTAACTTAAAGCAGATTTCATATCGAGTCTTTCACCTATCCTTTTGAGTCACTTTAAATTTCGTGAAATTTTCGTTGTTTGGTGGTATATCTCGGAATTCGCGAGAGTTATGTAGCAGTTTCAGCCTGAATTATCTACGAATTCGGATGAAATTAGCTCAAAATACCAAAAGAGTTTATCTCTAAAAAATTCAAGTGCAAAGGCGCTAACTGATTTTTTAGGAGCCAGAAAGCGGCACTTCTTCTTACAGATCATCTCTGTGCTTTCCAGTTGCACCACCAATAGGGGTTGACACGAACGCTTTTCTAATGGAACCTGCTCCTTCACAAAAATTAGGCAGAGAGGCGTCAAACGTATCTTTTTATATTGAATTGAGCATATTGAGTCTGCTTGTAAAACGGCGGGTCGAATCAAATCATTCAAATCTCAGAATAAGGCTAAATTATGAGCTTCTGCCTGTGGGGTTAATGATGTGCCATCTCTGCTTGACACCCACGAACACCTGAACACTCTTGGTTCACGAACTGTGTTTTGGAGTTCGTGAACCAACTCAAAAACACAATATGAGCTTCTGTGTGTCATAGAAAGTAATACAAATTCTGTTTAAAATTAATAATTTACTAAGGCTAAGCATAACGCCTTACCTGCAAACTTTCGTTAGGTTTCCAAGTGGTCTACTTGCACTAGGTTTGTTGAAATGCAAGGTGCTGCGCAAGTTTGATTTTCACACTTCTAGGCTTGTGCGACAAGCAGCCAGGTGCTTTCTGTCTTCACGGTGCCTTAGCCAGCGTGGAATTGTGGCAGTGGAATATCGAGACGAACTGATAAGATTATGTCGCGATTGCGATTCGAACGACAACGTTGCATCAATATATTTTGTGAATCTGCAGATAAAAAATGCACGATAAAAAATGTTTAGAATACATGAAACCTAATGCGCTCCGCATGGCTTATCTGTGTTTTTTATCACGTTTCCTGCAAAAACTATAATTTTCTAAATTTATCTGTGAAAACTACATTTTTATGAAAACTACATTTTTTCTGAAACGTTTAAGCTTTTTAGAAACAATGTGCAGCAGATTATAATAAGGAAGAGCATACGTTCTGATTCTTGGATGAAATTCCCAACGCCGCACAACCGTAGATATGACCTTTCAACTCGGCTCGTCGTGGCAAATGGTTTGTGCGGCAACTCGCTCCGCAAATCGCAACTCGCTAAATCGCTGAAGCGTAGAGCATTGAATGTCGCAATACGCGTATGTGCTTGAAGACCAGCCGATGATGGAGATGAGGAGGATTTGTTTAATGCTGAACCGACACCAAGCTGCTTTCAAATTGATGCGAACAGTAGATCGCATCGATTTAGTGTTTCCGCTTTCAAACCACAGGGTTATTCCTTTTCAGAAACAACGGAAAATTTCCACCAACCGTGTTCGACGTTCGTGCACTTAGTCCAGAATTGCCAGCATGCTCCGAAGCCGTCGTGGAGATTGTTCGAACCTGATTCTGAAGGTGAATCAGTGATTTGTTCGCATCGATCCAGTTCGTGATAGATCTACCAGGGCTTTTTTAAGGCGTTTTAGGGACCCGATTCGGGTCCCTAGAATTGAAAATCGGGTCCCTACAATCAGAGAAAATCATCATCGGGTCCCGAGAATCAAAGAAAATCGAGTCCCTATAGTCAGAGAAATCGGGTCCCTACAGGTTCACATCGGTACCTAACATTAAAAAAAAAACCTGGATCTACAGTGTTAAACACTGTAGACCAGGGGTTGGGGTTCTTAACTTTCTCTGGCCATGCACCGCTTCCGCATGTCGACAGAGGAGCATGTATCCCTACAATTTCTTACGACGACATATTTCATCATGACTAATCATAAATATATTTATTCAACAACAGGCATATAATGTTTTTTGAAAACAGTATTCACTTATATATGGAAATAAATAGTGTATAAATATATTTTCCCTTTCTGTTGCTAACCTTAAATGTACCGCTTCAGAGAGGCAAATATATCCCTAGGGGTACATGTACCCCAGGTTGGGAACCTCTGTTCTGGAACGACTGCAAAAGAGCGCAGTAAACCAATCACAGTCCAGTTGATGGCGCAGTTAATCAAAGAACTCGGAAACTTTGGTTGTTTCACGTGTGGCCAGCATTAAATTCAATTCTGCGTGGTAGCTTGCCCCTGTTAGTAAATTGCCGAAAACGAGATAAGGTTAATTTCGTTCGAAATGCCATCGTTTCGCTGCTGGACGACTTGTTCGACAAAACGTCAATGAATAATTCTGTTGCAAAGCATGAAGCAAACGAGGCGTGACGGCGCGGAGCGGTGCGTGACATTTGGAACAAGCCGGTGATGAGTGGCAGCTGGAAAACAACGTGCCCTTTTAAAATTGTAACTCCGTCAACGATGGCATTCGGGATTAGCTGCGATGACTGGTGCCTCTCAGCAGCTGACCGAAAGCATTGATGACGCATTTTGGTGTTATATACGTCAGTTTTAAACTTACGTCAACGTTCACCAAGGACGTTTTTGATATTTGAAAAACAGTAGAAAGATTACGCTACAAGGTTACTTACCATATTTTGTCTTTGGCTGCAAATAACTTTTTCAAATGCCGAAACTGTTATTTTGTTATTAGCAGATAAGCGACTCATTCCTAAATTTAAGTTATATATTTTAATATAGACTCTTGCCCTTGTTTCAGGATAATAAAATTAAAAATATTTTAAAATCATGCATTAAGAAACAGATGTATTGTTTGCCACCAAACAGAGTAACGGTGTGCCTTTTACGTGAAAAACGCCGAAAAGGAACATAAAAAAGTTCGTTGGATGCACCCCACGCGTCATACGTTCAGAAACAGGATTTTGAGATCAGCAAGTAATGATGGCATGACAAAATTTTCGGCTTTTCTCTTTTGGGATTTTAAAGTAGCAAGATATGTGGTGGAAATATTTTGTTGCAATGAGGAAGAAAACCCTTAACTTGAAGATGTGAACCTCTCATTAAAGGTTTTAAGCTGTGACCATGCGAAGTGCGATTGACGAGTTAAGCAAACGGTGCCGCCGAAAGCAGATGAAAAATAAATAATTTGCAAAATAAAACGTTTCCGTCCCGTGAATCCTTTTACCTGGTGCAGAACCATTCATTGAGTTCAACTCGGATCTGCTTCGCTTTTTCAAATATCACTCCTGAAATGATAAACTTAAAAGAACTGCAGCAGCTTCACAAACGCTTCACAGCGTTGTCCATAGTTGCTGGTCGTTTTATGGTGCTATACGTGCAAAACGACTGAAACGGGAAATCAAAGCACTTGGACTATATAGAAAACGCCGATCTTGATTGGCTGTGTCTCCAGCCGAAATGTTCCTGACAGCCGTACATTGCTCAGCCTAGCAATCGCTTTTTCCCGAAAGCGATTGATTTTCAACTTACAAGTTCAGGTTAATTGACCTCTGATAATTTCATACAATGATAAGTACAGTCTTGCTGACTTTCCACAGTGCTGAATTCCGCAAAAATAATCGTCATATGATGGGGCATCCGACAACAAACTGTAAAATATGACACAACATTCTGTCGTTCGTCTGCTAACACATAATGTTTATAAAGTGTCTTCGGCTTCGCAAGTAACGTTCACAAGCCCTTTAAGTTCTTCATCAGAAAAGTTTATGATGCGTTTCTGTGTGCTTGACACGAAATGAAAAAAAGAAATAATTTTTGCAGGATGGCATTCTGCGAGGGACCTTGTGCCTGAAAAGAAGAACAGCAACATCACGTCGGTCATCGTGTCACCCTCGTTCACCTTCTTACCGGGATCCTGTCAACACTTTCACTTCTCCTTCGACCTCAAGTCCGACTCCTTCATCAAAAGCTTCGTGCTGACGCAAACGAATTCCACGCAAAGGTTGATTCTGACTTCAAAAATGTGCCAGACATACATGGTGAAGAGCGGCGGGCCGAAAAGACCGCCGGCCACACTGCGCCTGGTCATCGCTTCGGACTCCAAGATATGGACCGAGAGAGCAGCAGTCTCGGTGACGTCACAAAGAAGCTGTCCAAGCTTCGGCAATTTTTCGAGCTTGTCGTCGAGCACACGCGCCCCCCACTTCCACACGGTCAAGCGCGGCGAAACGAATCTGTGCTCTCTGGAGATTCATGGACGCAAGATGGTCAAATGCGATTGGCTGAACGTGCGTGACGTCGACAATGCCGATTATGACCGCGTTTCGTCTCATTCGTGCATCCCGATCGGCGTGAAGCATGACCGAGGCCAGACGTGGTTTTTGGCCCTTAAAGCTAAAGATCAGCGTTCGCGAGCGCTGTTGATATCCCCTGTGGTCGAGGGGGGGTCGTCATACGTCCTCTTTTCGTTTTGGTTCATGATAAAATGCAAAGAACCACGCCTCCGGGTATACTTAGTGCCTTATTCGCACAGTTCCGCCACAGCCTGGACATCGCAGCATTTGGTGGCCGAGGTCAAGCAACTGGTAAAGAGATCGAATTGGCAATTTAAGTCGCTGCGGATTCCGGTTCCGTCTAATTACAGCAAGTTTCAGGTGAGCACAGTCAGGTAAAACACAGCTTTTAACTTCACGCACAGTACAGGCGTTTCGCGATGCGACTTTGTCTGACACCGGCTTGTGCTGACGTCGAGGCTGTGATAAAGTGACGCATGGTCGTGTCGCAGAATAAAAGTCACTTGTTTTTTTTATAATTCCCAAGCATTTCACGTTTTTAAATCTTTATTTTTTCAAAAGGTAAGTCTCGATTATTATTCGGTTAATTTAAACAATCGCAAATTTAACGTTAAGTGTAGAGCAAAATATTATCCGACCATCCGGTATACCGAAAATAACTTTTCAGTGTATTGGAATCGTTTTCTTTTGCAATGAACTGTCCAAATTTTGCATGTTTTTTGCAAAGTTAAACAATAACAATTTCTTTAAATTGTACGCTGGTTCACGAAATGTACAAAAATCAAACAGAAACGCTTTTTTGAATTATCTGGACTTTCCCCGTAAATAATTGATGCTGTCACCGATTCGGCCGCTATACATTCGTAGGGCGACAGCCCAGCTTGATGAATGATTGTACGGTTGGTTTTGCAGACGCACAAATCGATCATTTCATTGCTTGGTAAACGCAGTAATGTTTTCAGTTCAGGTAAAGTTGTCTCAACTTACTTAACCTCGGCTTACTGATGCGATTTTTTCTCTCATTTGATTAAAATTGCTAGAGAGGTCTTTTGGCTTGTGAAGAGTTTATTGTTTGATTATTGGATATAAAACTATATGATTAAAAGAACGACTGGGCAAGAAACAAACTGCGCCCCAAGTGTCGACGTTTTTGAAAACGTCTTTTCGTAAGCATTAGGTTTTTCAGAGATTCTCAAAATGTTATATTTTTTTGTAGATACTCTTCCAGATAAATTTCCAGTCACTGAGTAACAGCTACAGAAAGCGTCTCAATCGCTAGTTTTTAATGCAATTTTAGCATTTTATCATAAGTTCCACAGTTACGTGCAACTGGAAAGGCCTGTGCATGTTTTATTGCTTAGGCGACTTAAAATTTAAATTATTTTTTTTAAAGTGCGGTTCGTTGGTGAAAATACTTGAATTTTATAAGAAAAGTTAGTTTTTAATTTATAAAAACAGTATATTCGAAAAAAGGTAGGCCTATTTTTTAATTTCCTGAAACGTGCAAAATACTTCACACTAGTTTTGAACATTTTTGTAAATATTCTAATTATTATCATACATTCAGAAAATGTTCAGGTAAAAAATGATCTGTTGTATCACAGCGAACACACATAATCGAACACCATCTGTTTGCCTTGCTCTTTCAATTCCGTAAAGAAAGACAACATTTCTAAAACGTTGATAAATGTTCGTATAAATTGAAATGATAGATATTATTTGAACGGTTCCCCATCAAATCTATGGCGTCACATCTCCCTGTTCTCTGATTCGATGAAATTGGAAGTTAAATCCCTTTTAAAATCCTGTGTTTGTTATTTAGTATGTGAAACAATCGTTGATTTCTATTTTTGAGCTGTTTCAATCTAAAATAACTTGCCTTTTTAAATTGCGGTAGATGTAACTTTTGATACATTCTAGAGATTTAAGTTTCGATTTTAATTTTTATGCAAGTAAACCCAAATTGTTTTCCGTTAATCAAATTTCTGAATGTATTTAGTGGCTCGATATCATTCGGAAATACGCAGAACCTTAATTCTGCAGCACAGCTTGT
>JGI24159J19872_10000284_pt1 | contig 40845 bp, 28 predicted proteins | sample Ectturendosymbi4_FD_19872 | JGI IMG/M metagenome (IMG submission 19872) | reverse complement strand
CTGCATTTCTTCAAAGAAAAAATGATGCAGCGGAGAGATGACGTGCTTCATTTCAAACGCTTCAATCGAATAAAACCTGACAACAAACGCCATCGTGAAACGTTGCAAGACGGAAAATAATGGAATCATTTCTTTTAAACTATGGAATCGTTTCTAGAACCGAGAAATGACAAAGTTTCGTTTAAACTGCAACTCAACATGCGGTGGAAGCAACGTCACAAACTACCGAAACTCTTTTACGAAAAGGCCGTAAAGCCCGTCGTAAAATTCATGCGCCGCTGGTTGAGGTCCCATAAGTTTTACTTTTTTTCATCTAAATGCCGATATTCGACAGTTATGTTCTGTCTGTGGCTTTATTTTTGGTTTCTATGGCAACTGAACCACAACAACATGTGAGCTTCAAGTCAAGTTTGGAAAATAACGCCATCAACAAGTCTGGGATCCTTTACCCTTGGTACGAACAACTGTCATCAACCCTCCAACCTAAAACATTGCCAACAGTGTTTCCTCTAAGAAAATTCTACACTGAGCAAATGTTTGTTTTGTTGCGCACTGAGCGCATGCAATTGCTCAACCATGCATGCACACAACCAGTGAAGCGTTTCCAACGTTAAAAGGCCAATGCGATATATATACTGTATTGATCTTAGAATGTTGCAAGTGCGCGAGAATGAGATGGCACAGCGTGAATGGTCTGGGGGTACTGTGCGCTTGCGCAGCTTGGAGGGAACACTGACCGCGAGTTCTTTGTCATTCTACTCCACTCGCACGAAGCGTCAGATCCACACATTTAGAGGATTTTGCTGAGTGAGAAATGTCAGCTTGGTTATTTCTTAATCCAGGCAAGTTTTCAACGCAAGATTACAGGATAAACTCAAAGAACGCAGTAATAAGTTGTTCACTAACTTTTAAATGAGCGACCGCGGATTAGTGTAACACACACCAGGTGGGTGGAAAGGTGGCACACATGGGTGGCGAAATCTAAAAACAGGAGATATCCTTCTTGAAACCTATTCATGTACAATGTTTATGTTGTTCGTGCTTCGCTAAAAGGCGAAATGATTGGTTATTAAACACGAAAATTCAATAAACATTTCTGACATTCCATTGTTGAGGGTAGTCCGAAACCATCGGAAGTTATCATTTGTCATCGCACACAGATGCACATTGAGCAAGTGGAATATTGCTCACGTGTACATTGCCCAACAATCTGATGAGACAATATAAACGAGCTTCTAGGAAAATTCACATGTAATTCAATCCCGGCGCCCACTGCCGCGAATCGAAAAGTCACTTCTTACCTATTTCCTCAAAAGTTTTTTGTTTGGAGCATGCAACGGGCTGGTCGCTGGCATGTTCGGTGACGTCACCATGTTTGGTGAAGTGGAACTGAATGACGAAACACTCATGTCTGGTGAGATGCAGCTTGACTCGTCGCTCTGAACATAAACAATCGTAACCTTCAAACCTATCAAGGGCTGAAAACAACCGGATGTTACGTTTTTCGTGCAACGCATAATAATCGCTTTCAGGTCCATCGTTAAGTTCTTAACACAAAACGAAACCAACTGAATGTTTTATGCTTACAAGTTGGAGTCTAACTAAAGTGTAATAACGATCCATTTTCACAATACCGACCAATCAACACAAAATATGAGAGACCGAGAGGTACTGACTAGAGGGAACTTGAAAATTGGTCTTCAACCAATCACAGCCACCATGGCATTCAATCACATGGTGCGCCAAACACAGGCGCACAGGGAGCACGGGCGTCGGATGGATTTTCCCAGTGGGGGGCCTGTAGGGGATTTTCCCAAAATTTTTTCCAAAGGGGGGTCAAAAGTGGTGAAAATTGCTTTTACGCCTCGAAATTGAAAAAACAACCTTTTTTTGCTAATAATTTCAAAATCCAGGGGCCCAAGGCCCTCCTGCCCCCCTTTCCGACGCCCATGACCGGGGGTCTTTTGCATGGAGGTAGTAGCCGTTTTTGCGTGAATATTTTGTAACTTCCCTGATTCCTGACACCAGCAGTGACCAATGTTTTTCGTGCAAAGTGTGTGAGAATTGTTTCATAATTGCCGGGTCCTTAATGAACAAGGGTGGGGTTGGATCAACTCGTGCTAGCATCTCACTGCCCACACGATAGAACCTAGCGTGAACCCTCCGAAGCTTTCCCAATCTTAAGGTTTGTAGCGTGGCTGCTGGAACCTGAGTATGAGGGGTGTCGGAGGGCCTGGTTGCAAATTCAATTTATATCAGAACCTGATGTAGACAACAACGACGTCAAATAATTGAGAGACACCTGTTTTTTTTCGCATGTCGTTTTCCAACTCCAGCAACCCAACGCTTGTAATATTCGGATAGCATGCGTGGACGTCAAGAAACTGAGACGTCCAAAAACGCAGGACGAATAGAACAGCAATTTTTCATTGACTTTTCGCAGAGGGGTAACAGACATAAATGTTTTTTTGACAGGGCGAACAAAATGTGCTGTTTGCAAATCTGCTTTCGTATTTAACAAGCGTCATTTAACTTTAGTCTCATACATGCGCCTGGCTTCTTTGCAGGATTATAACATCTGCGTTCGAGTCAATTACAAAGTGATTTTTTTGCAACTTTATCTTTACCTTTTTGCTAACTTCCTGCAATTTAATTTAACCACATTTGTTTCCTGAACTAGTTTGCAAAACGGTGTAGTACGGTTTACTCTTAGCTAGGCGCGGAATGGCACAGTATTCAGTTTTCATTTTTCACAGCACGAGTTTTGACTGCATTTTTCATAATCGTTGGCTTACCTGGTCAAAATAATACATATCCTTCTGCGAGATCGGATGGCGAGGCTGCTGAGTCTGAAAAGAGAAATTTTCAACGTCATATCCTCCATTAGCGGATTAATCACCTTTCATGTTACCGCGCGAAGTTCGAGGTAATTTGCTGAAACCGAACCACTTCACTGGTTGTTCTTCTGAACGTGTTTTTCGTAAAACCACTAAACCACACCAGCAAGCAAAGCTAACGGGTTTCAACCAGATAACGAAGCCACGTACTAAAATTATTGAGTCAAACCACGAACAATGAGTAGGTTCAAGCTGGGATGTTCATACGACCAACTTCCAGCTGAGACAATCTTCAAGCACCTGGCGTTTCCATAGTTTATCTTGGAAGGCAAAGCACTGATAGAGACTTGAGTCTGACGACCTACGCTGGTTTAGTTTACACTGCAGGCATTTTAACTTACGCTCGATTTACTTTCTGCACAAAAGATGAAATCGGTGATGACGTAAGAAAATCGAAGCAATATCCTATAGTTTCGTGATCCTTGTTCCAGAGGGAGGTTAGCATCATGTGTGGCTAGTCGGTGTAGTGCATGCAGTGCATAGAACAACTTGCACAAAATAACCAAGATCATAAGGCACATTTTGTTGTTGTAAAAACTAATCTGTTAGGACTGAGCGTTTGCATAATCCTTGGTTGACTTCCTTCTTCTTCTTTTGAGCTTGATTGTCGATCCACTGCTAGGCCGCATAGATCTCGGGGCAGGTGTTGAGCAGCTATTCGATTGTCTTATCGTCCAGAGCCGTCAGGCCATGCAGTCCGTGGGGAGGTCGATGGATTGGACATTGGAAGACAACATGGTCGACGGTTTGTTCTTCTGCGCCACACTCACAGGTCGCAGAGGAGGACATACCCCCATTTGTACAAGCAGGAGCGGAAACGTCCGACATCGGCAAGCCGGACCCACGCTGTTCTTGGAAGTGTCATTCCAAGAGGGTGGGTGCCGGTGTCGATGACGAAAGTGCGAAATCTTGTAGGGTTGTCCAATTACTCCGCATTCCATTGGTAATCCGCCCAGTGCGCCGCTTGTATGTTGTTGTTGTCAGATGAACTGATGAGTTGTTGTGCGGCGGGTACAAATGGGTGTCTCGATTTGAGGCGCTGTGCATTTGCACTCGGTGGACGGGTGAGCGTTGAGTGGAGCAGATGTCCAGGCTCAATGCTACGGAGGGCTAGAGACAGTGTGACTCCATTGCGACGAAGCTCAGAAGGTTGGATGCCTGCGAGGGTTGGAAGGTTGTCCGCTGGTGTAGGACGCAGGCATCCAGTCACAATTCGCAAGGCGTTGTTGATGGCGAGGTCGATAATGCGCGCGTGAGCACTGCGATATTACTCACTGGCGCAGTACTCAGCTGTTGAATGGACCAGGGCTAGGATGGCTGTTCGCAAAGTTGTTGCTCCAGCACCCCAACCGGAGCCAGCAAGCCGCCTCAGGAGCGCGACGCGTGATGTCAGCTTTTTGCGAAGTGCCTCAAGATGTTGGCGACACGTGAGCGACCTGTCCAATGTTACTCCGAGGTATTTGGGCTCGGAGAAGAAGGGCAGGGTCTCGTTGTTGTATTTGACTTTAAGCTCACGTTTAGCTTCCTTGTTAAGGTGGAAAGCTGCCGACAACATTTTTGTAGTGCTGAGCTTTAGCTCCTAGGTCTGGAGGTAATCACCTACACATGATCTTCTTGGCTTTCTGAAACTAGCGCAAGTGTGGAGGTTGTCATCGGAATCTTGATGGTCATATCCACAGGGATCTGTACGGTGAACTGGTACAAGAGACTTAGAACTTACTGAGCAAAACCATTACCCCTCACCTCTGCTGCATACATGCTTTCATAACTACGGCCAACAGGGTATGCAAGTTAGCTGAAGCTTTCGCAAAAAGATTTACCATGAAAGAAACTAGATGCATCAATACATGTTCAATCATGGGCGCCACAGGGTTTTCCCACAACGTGGGACCAACTGAAATTGTACAAATGAAATTGAAAATTGGCACTCACACGGTTTCAATAATGAAGCTTCTGTCATCCCATATCGTCTTTTACAAATTGACTATGACAGCTGGAGTAAACCGTATACAGACTTTACTAAACATTTTGCAGGCTATCTGGACAACTTACAGCAGTGGATCCCAACCTTTTCAGTGTCATGGACTCTTGACGATTTGCCTGAAAGCTATGGACCCCCTCAATGAAACCAGTTAAAAAATCTGCTCAGGGACTAGTGGCTTAATCGGCAAAAAGACGTTTACAACTTAATTTCAGAAATACTTAAATTAATGTCTGACGCTGATTCTTTCACTAGCTGCATTTTTTATGCGATCTGTCAAGCAGCAGTCCTATGGAAATCTGCATAAGCTACGTATTTTTCGAGCTAGTGGGGGCAAAAGGCCAATTTGGCCTTGCTTTCTTAATGTGTAACAAAAGGATTTGCCCAATTTGGCCTTGGGTGACTGTCGTGAAACAAAATGAATATATGCTCATCTTGGCCCATGGCCACCCTTCGAGCAACAAAAGGATAAATGCCTAATGTAGGCATGGGCAGATCACGTGTGACAACTACGCATAGAGTAGCACCAGCATTCGGCAACATTTTGACCTATTTGTGAGCCAAATCATATGGACATTTTGGCCTTAAGGATCTTATGTGGCAAAATAGTGCAAAAATATCCTTGAATATATGTAACATATTTTCATGTGTCAACCTAATTTACTACCGTTGCATGTATAATCGCAAGCTTCGAGCGTCTTCAAACTTAAATGATAAACACGTTAAAGCATGGTTTCTTAAAGTTTGCCTACATACCCCTAGGGGGTATTGAGATTAAATGTTGGGGGTATTCAACAGTGTTGGGAACTAAAGTCCAACTGCAGATTTTGCATTGAACTTTTTCCTCACTACTCTAGTGAGTATTTGTTTACCAGTTCTGTCTTATTTTTTACAATTTTTTTATTACACTTCGCTGCAAAGGGGTATCCAAATTGACGAAAATTTGACTTAGGTGTATTTAGGCGCTAAAATTTAACTGTCACTGCTTTGAAGGGAAGTGTCAATATCGGTTGCTACTTGGGTGGTAGAAAAGGTCAAAACAAGTCGACAAAACTGAATAGGAAAATCACTGAACATCTCAAATAGTACAATAATTATTTCACACGAGTGAAGATCACGCTTTGAGTATTAATGTGTGTTTTACGTTTGTCAAAACATTTATCGTCACAGGCATCCACAGAGTGGAAACTGAGCTGTTCTACAAAAGTAACAGTCGAAGCTTCAGACATAGTTGTTTATTTATGATGTCATGGAACACTGAATAGTGCCGCGATAAAACCCTTTGGTCACTGTCATCCAAGGCCGTGGAGCCGGAACTTAAATTTCGGGCTCCGGCTCCAACCTCTAAAAGTTTTTGGCTCCGGCTGCGGAACAATTTGGTCCAAAAAAAAACAAAAAAATTGTTTCATTTGTAAAACTCGCTTGCCCAACAAATTTCTGTTGAACGGGAACCCAAATTTCAGGCTCCGACTCCACCATCTGAAATTTTTTGGCTCCGACTCCAGCCATCCATAACTGCTTAGGCTCCGGCTACACAGCCCCTGCTGTCATCCATGATATCTGGTTTGCTTCAATTACTTGCATGCGATGACCATCCTGTGGAAACTTTGCTTACGTCTTGGCCAACATACTGTTGATAGCATATCAAACAAGTCGCTACATAAATACCAAAGTTTGCAAATGTCAGGTTTTGGTTCAGCGGGAAATATTTTTTGTCATTATTTGTGAAACACATGGGACCATGGATTTGTTGTTTTCCAAGGCAACCATAACGTGCACAGTGCTAGCACGGCCTTCATGCCATACACCTTGCATTTGCTTTTTTGTCTCGTCTAAAGCAAAGTTTTTGTGGTTGTTAGCTTTCATCCAATTGGTAGGTCTTTTGTAGGTAACCATTGCTTCCGTTAAGCCTTTTTCTCTCTCTGATGAAGTTAGCAGGTTGATGAAACATGTAGCTCGACATGATAGCAATGAGATCAAATTGGAAGAACAACTACACTCCGCAAAATGTGACAATAAAGATTAGCCACTGGTTTGGGATACGGGATGATGTAAGATGTGGTCTGTCAGAAATTATTCTCGTATAGATAAGCTACTCAGGAACAAAAAGTAACAAACTTCCCATTGGATTTGATTGATTGACAACTTTTATACCTTTATTTAAAAATGCATGAACGTGTTCGTTCATATAAGCAAGATCTTGTGTCGTCCTCTAGCTTAAATTCTAGTAGGATTGCCAGGTTGGCATTTCATTGCCAAATTCCAGACATATGGCCTTTATTTAAAAGTGGTTTGGTATGAGAAAATGCTGTTTGGCATGTACGTCATAGTTTGGCATGTTTTTGCCCTTTTTATTGGTGTTTACTGAAACAAACAGTGTTTGGCAATTTTTCAAATCTGTCTGCTTTGAGGTCAAACTGTTAGATTCTTTTCAGCCTACCTGATGTTTATTGAAGCTATTCGGCATATTTTGACTAGCGATTTAGCATATTTTGTCCGTCTGTTCCTGGAGAGCCTTATATTATTCCCTGTGGCTTCTCTGTGACTGCATTTTGTAATAGATATTTTGGTGAATTGTGACATGTCTAACATGTCAGATGATTGTGCACCAAATTCACAGTAGTTAAAAACTATGGCATGGTGCATTTCTGTATTTTCGTATCCTATATTTTATTGTTTCAAACATTTACGAGGAGATGGTACTTTTGGAGATCAAAAATTCTTTTTAATTTATATAATGTAAATCTAAGCTTAGTTCCATAGCAACATTGCATTTCTGTCATTGCTCATCGGGAATTTTTAAAATCGACAGCCATCAGCCTGTTTCGGATTGTTTAGCATGTTTTGAAGCTATTTGGCATATTTTGATAAGCGATGTGGCATTTTTGGTCCATCTGGACCTGGCAACCCTGGATTCTAGAGTTGCACTCAATTTGTATTTTGCAAGCTAGGCCACCACGGTACGTAGTTTGGGATTTCCGCTATTTTGCTTCATCTTATACATATAAAGGTCATGGACCCCCAAAAATCCGTCTGTGGACGCATGGGGGTCCATGGACACCCAGTTGGGAACCACAGACCTACAGTATTCAAAGCACTCTTGCTTATTCGAGAGAAGGCGGTAGGCGTCCGACATGTTTGACATGCAGACGGTCGTGTGCCCAGTAAGTTAAAGACTGAAGATAAGGATAAACCTGTTAATCTCGACAGCATTGTTGTTGAATTACATCACATCCATTACTTACAATGTATCCCGGTGTGTGCTCAGGCAGTGGCTCGTGGTACTGACAACTCGGCAGGTAGGCTGCGGATAAAACGATAGAGATTTTACATAATCATGCAAAAAAGGAAATATATCCAGGGCGTTTTGCCTGGCTATCATCGAGAATATCTGTGCGGTTTCGAACATGAAACAGTATAAACATGTCGGAAGGAACATAGCGCATGGAATTATTTCGTCAACCTGAAAATTACGTTATGATAACGTTAGGCCTTTCTATCCTCAATCTTTTCACCTTGAAATATGAAATATCGATGTGGATGATTTTTCAAGGCACGGTTAAAGTTATTTGACATGACACAAAGCCGAACACCATCATCTCTACTATTGCACAAACTACAAACCACTTTACCTTGAACTTTCTCCGGATTAAGTCTTACCATCCCCTTTTCTGGTATTAATCCAGTGGCAATGGCCATAGCATGAGAAGGATTCTGACTCATATAAGATTCAACCTTCGACAACGGGTCAGTTGTCTGAACAAACGAAGGTATGTGTAAAACAGTTGAACAAGAAAACGAAAAACAACTTTCTGTCGATGAAGCAACAAGGACTATTACAAAAAAACAATCTACTTGCCTGGTAATCTCTGGCTATTTTGTCCAAATCAAACTGAATCATGTTTTCCTGATGACCGAATAGTTCGACCTTGTTAAACTCAGTGTTGGCACCAGCAGGCATCACCGCCGGCGCCATGTTTTCAGGTACCTGCGCAAAGGAAGGAAGGAAATTAACGGTAATGACAGGCAGAGAGGTCTTTGAGAGAAACTATGGAATCGGGGACACACTGCATCACGGGGCCTTTGTTAAATTTGCCAGGTCATGTGAACAAGAGGTGAAAGATCTATTAGCTAAGATGATGCCACATCAGATCACCACGCCCTTATGTTCGAAAGTACAAATGCATTTCACTCAAACTGACGGAAATGGCAGAAACTGCCGATTTTTTAGCAGGCTTTCCCAAACGTTCCCGGTCACTAACCTCAATTTTAAACCCGCTTTTACTGGGCCCCAATCTTATGTCGCATCAGCTTTTCCGCTCAACTGGCGCGGAAAGATATTTAAACAACACGAAAAAAACGACAATGATTGTTTTAGTGACAATATCTAAGGGGCGGATGGCGTTGCTTCTTACTGCACAGTTCATCAATTCTCGAAGCTACTTCCGACAAGCTCGTACAGTAAGTCAGAGTCCACGGTAAGTCTGGACCTGTATTTTGTTTTCATGTTCGTCAGAGCTGAAATTGCTGTCTCGCACATGTAGGTAGCGGCAAAAGGCCATACAAGTTTGGTTGTCTTTTGTAAGAGCAAAGATTATTCGTCCTCAGCACTTAACCAGAAGAATGCAAGAGCTGTTTGGTTGAAACTAGACATTGAACTTCTATCAGATGACAATTCAGCTAATTCCTCTTTTTCGCGTGCTGATCAGTTTTGCTGACAGATCAGTTTTGCAACAACAAAAGGGTTTAAAATCCAATAAAAAGTCGCATGTCTCTTTCAAAAACAATTTCGTTAAATGTCCAGAAAGCAATTCAAATGTTGCTGAACGTCAGAGGAAACCACGCAAAACAGGAAACACATCCATAATCAATTTATTCTGGTTTTCCGTATTCCAAGTTTCTTTGCGAATGCTGCCATTTTGTTTTGACGAAGTAAAATGTTCGCATCTTTTCCCTGAAGTGTTGACTGAGAAGCTTGAAAATATCTGCCAGGTATGCAAATTTCCCAAAACAAATTTTATCGGCTGCAAGTAAACCTAGGACCAGGTTGTGCATGTACAAGTTGTGCATGTACAAGAAAGCTGAAAGTTCCTCCCGCAGTTCAAGCACGTGTTCCACAATTTTCGTCGGGTCAGTCATCGAACTTGTGTATGGAGCAAAAGGATCGAATGTTCTGAACCGCAAAGTTTGAAATATTTGAGACTAGAGCGGACGAGCTTTGACAGAGGTAACAAGTTCGGCACAGGAAAAAAAAACTTCAGATAATGATGATTGTCTCAAATGTTCGCAACAAGTGTTTCGCGATGAATTATTCAGAAAGTTTCTTCAAATTTTGGTGCTTCCCCTGATACGAGCTACACCCCTCGAGTAGTCATTGAAGCGACACTACCGGTACATACACCCACACATCGTTCCCACGGCAGTTCTGATTGTGAAAAAAAATAACGAAGTGTCTAAATCGGCTGCTCTGCATTGCATTTGATGACAAAACATGAAATATATCATTTCTCTACCTCAGCAATACCGCACGTAAGCCAACAGTTGTGCTTGGCTGGCAATGGCGGTCCTTTCGTCCAGTAGGATTGCAAAATAAGTTTGACTCAGTATCGCAAGCACTTGTCAGGCAACTGTGCTTCTATGTCGTTTGAAATTTCATCTATTCTTCAAATTGTGATGTACAAAGAAATTTCTCAGGTTTCGTTGATCAGTCACATCCGAACTACCTCTTACAAGTCAATCCCTGCTGATAGAATTTAATTTTCGGAAGTTGTGTAAGTTTTTTTGGCTCCAGCCACTCTTAGCGTCACTAAACAAGACGCTTTCAATATTTTCGTTCGACACAAAAGATTCTGTAAAATATTTTTTTCTGCTTTCAAAATTTTTCTTCTTTTGAAAAAACCTTTGGCCTTCCATCAAACAAAGATTGTTGAATCATTAGATACCGCTTCAACTTGTCTGCATTCACAGCACCGTATGACAATGTTTTGTAGCGCATTGAGGTTTATTAAATCTACAAGGACATTCAATAAAGCCGAGTTTAATGTACTCATCGTATTTCCGTTAACTTTTGTCCCTTAGTTTGAGCCAACACATGTTGTGTTTCACATTCCGAATCATGATCCCTGTCATTTCACATTTTCCATTGTTTTAAGAATTTATCCACAGAACACACAACTCTTTTTGTAATTTTTGCTCGAAGACTAAAGTTTAAACTTCATCCTACAGTATAAGCTTGCCTGTATGCGGAAGCGCATGTTTCAGAGAAATGAATTCCTAAGAAAATAAGTGAGAAAATAATGAATGAAGAGACACTAGGACAATAGACAACTTGACACAATCATACACAATTATTAATAACTTCACAATTAGCATCTTCACCACTGATTCAATCCGACAGTATAAGCACAAAATGAAAATATCCGATTGCTTCACTTTGTTTCCCACCTTCGCCTCACAACAAACTCTTCAATCACTAATCGTTGCTTCACTAACTTTCACACGCGCAAAAGCGCTCTTACATACTCATCGTAGGGTTGCCAGATGCCCGGTCCGGTATTTTACTGCTAATTTAGCAGAGGCTGGTAATTTGAAAATCAGTGCCCGAAGCCGGTTTTTTGAAAATAAACAATTAATTGTCGCAACTTTGAAAAGAAAAAACGCTGAATTTCTCAAATTATATTGACTGCAGTAGTGAGTCTTGTCAGGACAGTTCATTCAGAGAAGTTTATTTGCTGCTGTTGACGCAATCCTTGCTACGAACGGCATGTCACACACACCGAAATGTAATGAACCAGCCAAAATAAGGGAAAATTATTAATTGTGACTTAACAATACTCCTTGTCTCTCTGTTTTCCCTGTGCCGCTTACGAATTACGACACAGCTTAGGTCTGGCGCTGTTGACAAAATGACCGGTAGTTTTACAAAAGCATCTGGCAACCCAAGCCCATCGCCACTTTCCAGAAATTTCGCTAATACGCGATTGGATGACATAGTGCATTACATCAACAGTTTACATAATAAAAGAATACATAGAATAGAAAATTCGGAAATGATCTTGGCAAAACACGAACATTCCCGACAAGGGATAAATCATATGGTTAATTACGATATAGAAGCGGAATGCAAGAATCCTTGCAAAAAGCATTTTGACTGCGAATTTCAAGATGGCACCACAAGCAAGATTTGCGGTTGCAAAAGTTTGCCAAATTATTTCAACTACCAATCACTGCAGTGCAGTGATTATTTGTGGCAGTGTACATGCAGTGCAATGTACAAGTTCAACTTTTATATTTTTTGTCATTTCTTCGGGATCTCTTGTGCATTCGTCACAGATCCCTGTTTGTGAAACCCTGCCCTTAGTAATAAAAACGACAATCCAACTAAATGCAATTTTCACTCCATGACTAGAAAAGAGTTAAACCCAGAGTTGCTGAGTCGCAAGGAGTCGGAGGCTTCTGGGGTGAGTCGAAGTCGGATTCCAAAGAACGCTATGAGTCTGAGTCGGATTATCCGACTCTGAAAGTTCAACTCAATTATTGTTTGCATTGCACTCCTAAGTTAGGAATCCTAACTCGTGCCTGTCGAAATGGTTTTATTTATTTTGAAACTTTTATTGGAACAGAGAATTCTTGCTGTGCACGATTTCCATTGATTGCCAGTTGCTACAAAATTGTAAGCAGCCAAACTTCGTTCACGTTATTTAAGGAGTCGGAGTCGGAAAATTTTGGAAGCTAGGAGTCGGAGTCGGACCTTTTACCACCGACGCCGCAATCCTGGCTAAATCGCCGAAACAGATTTCAAGATTACTTTTTTGATACAAAGTTTTTTCTGTGTTTAAACTTATTTTTGCCCAAAAACAAAATACTTTGGGAGGATACAGCCCTCCCTGCATCATCGCCTCCTACGCCAGTGACTGGAAGAGGTTTACTACAAGCGCCCTGCACACAAAAATAAAATTCATTCCTTCAACTATGATGCGGAAGCCGGTTATAAAATCAACGCCTCACACGTTCACAACAAATTTTATCATTTTCAGCTTCTCACGTTGAGGTCCCCAAACAAGCCCAGGGCCCTGGTATCCTAACCCCTCCTGCCTCCCTTCTCACCGGACCTGAGGCAGGCTACACAGGCAACATGCGCAATGAACGACTGACACCAGCTTGCAAAAGTCATTACAACTCAGTATAAGCAATTAGAACACCAACGTATTTTATATCAATTTTGCTTTGTCTGCCCATGGTATTGGGAAGAGTGACACTACCAGGCCTCACAGTATTAAGCCTCTGGTGTTGCGTAAATTGCACTGGCAACCTGTTCACTTAATTTTGATGAAGACCGTTTTTGAGAAAGTCCCAGTAATTGCTGATTTTAAAGGTTTTCTTTGTGAAAAAGTCTTGTGGTGACAGGAACTCTGGAAATAATTGAAAGTCAACCGATGCTGTCGAAAAAGAGCAGATGAAACGACGCTGTGGGAAGGTCATGTTTAGCGCACGGTTCGACATACATTTTCCAATCTCGGGCCAAAAAATGGGGTCTATACCGTATTTATTCGATTGTAATAAAGTTTTTTTTCATCATTTCATGCGGCTTACAATCAAGGGCGGCTTACATTTTTATTCTTTAGCTTATCGAAAGGTCTAGAGATGACGCTCAGTTTTCCCGTGGTTGACTAAACTCTCTTTTCGCATTATCTTCCTTCTCTTCAGCATCACGTGCACATCCGTCGCAGAGGGGTTATGAACAGAAGGAAGTTGTAGTGGTGAAGCATCATTACCAGGGTTACGAATAAACGCGAAACGTGTTATACACGAAAGTATCTCAGACGCTTAAGTAACCTATGTTCAAGGGCAGCTAACAACTGAACCAATGCGGCAAGCTGTTTTTGTGGGGCGTACGTATTTTGAGCTAACAATTGTTACTTTCGTTGCACTAAACATGACCTTCACAGCTTTGATACATGCAAATCATGGATAACATTTTTTACACCACCATATTGTCATGCATAAGCATTCAAAACTTAGATTTTCATTAGACCCTCTGCACCTAGTCATTTAAATAGGTGATGAACGCTAAACTAGAAAGATAGATTCTTCTTGCGGTTTGGGGTTGAGGTCCGGATGTTCATCAACGATAGTTACGCAATATAGAGACAGACAAACGAGTGTTATGTCACAAAGGCGTTCATGCCACGTGCCTGCACACACTGCATACAGAGCGTGAGAGTTGAGTTGATTTTTTACACTGCATACAGTACATATGAAATTAAGTGATTAGCAAAATCAATGATTCGGTTTGTCTCCAACTCTCAGTAATTTCATGAGAGGCACTGCGTCACAGGGTTCCACCTGGTGGGTCTGACCCGATCTACGATGTGTTGGGATTCTGACCCCTGGTCCACTGCGTCAGTGGCGCAGCCAGGAATTTTGTTCGGAATGCAGGGTTGCGGAGTCGGTGTCGGAATCGCTAAGAGTCTTTTTTGGGTGGAGTCGGATTCCTAACAACAATAGGAGTCGGATTTTTTGTCCGACTCCGGAAGGCCAGTTGGATTATTTTTTACATCACACTCCTAAGTTGGGAATTCCCATCGAAATGATACAATTTCTTTTGTAACTTTCATTGAAATGGGGAATTCTTGCTATGTACCACATTTTCTATTGATTGTTAGTTGCTACAAAATGGTTGACAGCCAAACTTCATTTACGTTATGTTAAGGAGTCGGAGTCAGAAATTTTGGAAGGTCGGGGAGTCGGACATTTAACTCTGACTCCGCGTCCCTGTCGGGAGGGGCCAGTCACTGATGTCGTCAGAGTTCAATCTTTAGCTATTTTGCACAAAGAACACATCGATGTCACAACTCAATTTCCGGTCTATCAAAACAGGATATGACGTCAAATACCAGTCGTCATCAAACAGTTGAAATTGGTATAAACCACCAGCGAAAAATCTGAGTAAGTTTGTTTCGGAGGGCCATGGCCTTTTCGGCCTCATTCTGGCCGCGCTACTGTAGTGCGTAGGTTCTTCTGCGTGTTTTTTTATACAGAAATCCACAGCACAGATGTCAATTAAGGCTGTACACGAACTATCGCATATGGTGTGCGTTAATTGAAAACCAAGCTAATGCAAGGAAACTGCAGTAAGACTGAAGCTAGTTTTGCAAAACATTCCATATTTTTACCACTTACCCTTTGAACAGCACCTGTGTGCTCGAAGGTTGTTGAACTGATTGTCATGGCATTGATCACTGGATTGTTGCTGTGATTGACAAAGTTGGCCCGAGCGTTGCCACCGGCAACCAGCGCTTCGGCGAAGCACGATCCAGGCATGTGTTGTTCTTGTGCGTCGTGATTGACCTTCGCGAAGACGCCTCCGGCCATGTGAGGCGCGGGATGTTCATCGCCACCGACGTATGACGGGAAAGGTTCTGGTCGCGAAAACGGCGTTTCTGTTTTAGGCGTTGTCTGGCCATCAGGCTGCGGGGCAAAAGTCACAGAAGACTGTGCATTTCGCATTTGCGTGTTCCACTGTGGGTCGAACGATAGGATTTCCTGGGGTGTGCTGTACTCGTAAGGTCCCTTTCCAATCGGATTTAACCGTTGTTGTTGGTGCGATGGAAAATCGTTCGTCCGTGTATTCGCTGCGTATTCAGACGCAACTGGCAAGTGCGACAAAGGTGGGGGTTCCCCTACAGCTGCATAGCCGTCCACAGCAAAGTTTTCGTGGTCAGCATGGCCATTCATGTGGCCCGACTGTGGCAAAACCGACTGTCCTAATTGTGGGAAAGCCCCTGATACAAAGTCGTCCAGTTCTTCGCCGCCGCCGATTGGATAGAAGCGGATTCCGGAATCCACTAAATCGTCGTCAAGCTCCAAACCGAAAGGCTCGATGTCACCGAATTCGTTGAACTTGTCAAAGTTGTCCCGTCGCGCGTACATTTGTGTGGCGTCGTTGGGGAGGGTCCCGGCATAAATATCGAACCTCTGCATGGACTGTGCTCCATACAGACTCTTACGGTCAACGGAGGTTTGCGGGGCAGTGTCCTCCTCCAGTCTGATCTTCTTCGCTGTTGGCGCCGCTTCTACTTCTGTACTTGATTCGTCCAGGGGGTTCTTTTCGGGGCCACCCATGGTGCCAATTGGGTTCACTTCGCCGTACAGCACAGCTTGTCCGGTGAAATCGAACCGAAACGCATTGCTCCTCTTCTTCATCGAGTCCTCTCCTTCCTGATCTCTAAATCATGAAAATTAGAACGCAAGTTGTTTACACCGATTAATAAACCTTTTCTGGTGTTTCAAACAAACTTCAGTTTATTAACATTAAAAATCCATACATTCATTGTTTTGAACGGATGATAATAAAATTATTGCCTCTACCATTAAGTTGCAGCTTCTTTTTCGAACAAAAATTAAAAAAAATTATTCAAAGCAATGAGTATAGTTTACTTGCACCAAGCATCATGATACGCACTGCAAATATAAAATACACTTGGACGGCTTGGAAAACTTCAGCCATCATAGGGTAAATGTTTCGATGCAAACCAGACAAAAAATGAAACTGTAAATTGTTACAAACTTCGATTATTGTTGCGAAGGACCTGCTGCCTACTGACAGGATTCAAACGGACAAACGTAATCACAGACCAGGGCAGAGGTTCCCAACCTTTCTCTGACCATTTACCCCTTCAGCATTTCAACTGATAAGTATGTACCCCTTCAGCATTTCGACAGATGGGCATGACGTCTAAAATTATAGATATATTTAACAATAAACATGATTTTGCAAAATAATATTCCGTGATATTTGTATAAATATTTAGAAATAAATAATATATAAAATATTTTTCCCTTCTATTGCTAACCTTAAATGTACCCCTTCAGATGGGCAAATGGACCCCAGGCTGGGAAACCCTGCACTAGATTAAATGTGTTAATGCGCTGAACCTTTTCACAGCAACGGTTGATTTTTCTACTTTAGTTTATGTTGATCGCCGCATACCCCCCGTCACTGAAACCGGACCAACCCTCCTTTCCTTCACGTTTGACTACGAGTCGTCACGTCCGCCCCAGTCTTACAAAGCGTTACCATATCTCAGCAACACGAGGCGCCAGTCAGAGCTCGATTAGTTTTGTTAATTCCTCTTGAAATAGTCTTTCTTGGCTTTTGACAGACATTATATCCTTCTAAGAAAAGTGAAAAGTTCAGCGACACCCTGCGATCGATTGAAACAAACCATCTCCGGGGGCTCTGTGCGGGGGTTACAAGTTGTTGACCTCACAACAAAAATAAGTGAAAACATTTCAAAAAATTTGTTTGTAGTTTTGTAGCAAGACACTCTGGTATTTCTATGGTATTCTCACTAATGACCTGATTAATTTACTTGGGTTGCCTAAAACGTCACCAAACTTACGGGATGGGTCGGTGTGTTGAAATAATGTAGTCGGGTCTTCCGTTTCTATACACAAGCCTTGCTGATGCAGTGACCCAGACCCAGTTATTGTCCTTGTGAAGAAGTCGAAACACAGTCAATCCACTTTCTCCTTTCCGCATGACTGAAAATCAAATCGCTGTTGAAATACTTCACACAAGAAACAAAAACATAGTTTTAACAATAAAATTTCTTGAATTAAAAAACAAAAAAAAGGGTTTTTGGACCAGTAAAACATTTCACCGCTTTTGAAGACCTGAGGAAACATATAAAGCAAGGCGTGGTAAGATCTATTTATCAAGCTGTAGGTTGGAGGCTGATTTCAAAGATGTTAACGCAACAAGTGACTGCGAAGCTTCAGTGACTTTTGAATGCACGTCCCAACTCACAAATCACTTCAATAATCCTTTAAACTACTTTAAATATAAGTAGCTGCCTGTGGAGCAGCAAACCACTAACACAAATGAAATAGGTGAGCAAAAATTACTACCTAATTTAATGCTAACTGTACAAGTGGTTCTAACGTTTCAAAAAGACTTTTTAGCCATTTTTCCGTAGAAAAACCACGTTTTCTTCATTTCTTTCAAACAATATTTTTCTGCAGATCAAAGGTATGTGAGCAATTCCGCACAACACGTCATTGATAAAACAACAGAAATATCCAACATTTTAAAGTCTTTGTTGTCACTGCACCCGCACCTAATATTTCAATAAAACTTATTTTTGGTCAAATCACTTCATTCACAGAAAATATGGCATAAATGCAATTTTACAGAAATGTATCTTCTAGCACGATACACATGAGAATTGAGAAACTTTGGTCAAATTAAACGTTTACCTAATATAAAAGCAATTTCTGAAAAATTACCCATTTAATGCATGCTTTATAAGTGTCTAAAATTGACTATATTGAGCTATGTTTTTGATTATTTTGTCAAGTTCGTGCATGTTTCATGAGTTTCGACGAATTACTTTTAATGAAGCCGTTCCCAACCTTTTCCTACTCGCGCGCAGTAAATTTCTTCTCCGGACCCAAACCCCAAATTGTTTAGTTCACGAAAATGCAACATCCTGAAACCTGACGTGAATTTTGACATCAGGTTCGGAATCAGCTGAAACTTTCCCAGCAATGTAATGTTTACTTTGCCCGATACCAAAACACTTGACCGGTGCCATCGTAGAAAAGGAGGCTGGGACTCGGTCAGCCTCAGCTTTGCCTTCGCGGAACTCTGAGGGACGGCGGAGGCTAGGTTCGGGATTACTGTTTCGGCATAATAACGAAGAAAACAATGCTTAATTTTTGTTGCTTTCAGAATTGATGAACTATTAAGGGCTGCTTGCGGCGGGTGTCCCATTAACTGTCGCTGAACTTCAATGGTTCAAGTGAGAAATACGGAACTTACGTTTGGTGTGAGCATCCGCACAGTGCATCATGTCCGCTGAGTGGATGAACTCGTATCCTGACCTCTGTCGCAACTGATGTTCGGTATAGCCCAGGACCACCCGGCCTCTGAACAAATTGGAGAGCGAGGTTATCTTCACGTTCATGACTTGGAGTAAAACTTTTAACCAGAGTAAGTCAGGATCAAAACTGTATCAGTGAAAGGTAAGTTGCTTTAGCTTGCGCTAACATTTATAAAATCAATGCTTTAATCTTACTCCAAATATCGTCAAAAAAGACGTAGCGAGTCGGATCAAACAATCTACCTTAAAATCTAATCATATACTTCATTCAAACACAAAATATCATCCTCTCTCTAAGACGATAGATATTTCACTGAAAAAGTAACGCTTTACAGCCTGAGCACCTGTAAACAAATAAAGCTGCCAGCTCAACTGTGGTTGGTCAGCAAAAGGTTTTACAGAAACATTATGACCCACGACCTGTTGTAGAAATAGATGTACAGATTTGACGCTGCCCTTGGAATAATCAAGCTTTTAAGGCAAAAGATACCATCATCAAGAAACCAACCGGCGAAAGAAACAAAACTCACTTCGCGTCAATCCCCAGAGGGGTGTAATCCAGTTTGTGCTTAGTTCGGAAAATGTAGTTCTTTGTTCGTATTTCTAGAATGGCAGGACTTTGCAGGGGGGATGCAAGTAGAAACAGGCCCATTTCTGGGGGGAGACGAACGTTGCCTTCCCCTTTTCTATTTTGTCCATGAACAAGACGTAAGTGCCCGGTGAAGTGCAGGGCCTGAAAAATGTAGTTGTTGTTTTAGAAGAATTGCGTTAGAAAAATACAAACGCATAATAAAGTGCCGTGGATGCAATTTTAAATGTGATTTTATTTTAACTGCGCACTAAACATGGAGATGATATTAAGCAATGAAACAAGTTTCTCACCAGGAAACCTGACGAATTATCCAACAAACATCTCAGGCGGCAAATGAAGGATCGATGGAACATCCCTTTGTTGGACAATTCTGAAAACACCAGGAACCTTTTGGTCTTTTGCGCAAAACGGAGATTATTGGAAGTTCAATAGTTGGAAGGTTAAAGACTAAAAGTTCGTATTAACTGACGTTCAACGACTTGTCTACCCGGCATTCATGAGGCTCTTGTTTGGGCCACAAGTGAACTTCGCCCACGAATGAAAACAGATGAAACGGTCGACAGACATCAAACAAAAACTAATGTCATACAATTGCAATTTTATTGACAAAAATGCTTGGCACCTTCAAACATTTCTGGTGTAACACCATATTTTGCATATTCCGGCGCTGTCGGTGGGTCCCCATCTTCAGGGGGGTCTGTAGGTTTGTCTTTAGGATTTAACAGCATGTTCCTCACGAAAATATCTCTGTCGTCCGCGTGGATCAAGTCAAGCATAGACTGGTTCATTATGTCACTCTGCAAACAGTTGCAAAGGCTATGGCTAAACAGTTGCTGAGATAAAACTGTCGCCCCATTCAAACCCCCAAAATAGTGTTTCACAAACAAAGGCAAAAGGCTACATTTACAGAGGGATCTACGTTGAAAACGGTTGCACTTAAAGCAGTGGTTCTTAACCTGTGCTCGATTGAATCCCAGCGGTTTGGCGTAGGTCTGGACCCGATGTATGGTTCATTTTTTGAGCTAAAAAAGGTATGGGTACGTTTTGACGAAACCATATTTTATGAATCCTTGGCTGAAACCTGCGGGGTTCACTGCTTCCAACAAGTTTAAGAACCACTGACTTAGGGGTTTTGCAAAATCTAGACGCCATAAATTTTTTTCTTTGAACAGAACCTGGATAAAACAGATCATTCGAACAGCAGTGTCATTTTTACTTAGCTTAGCCTACGCAATTTTTACATTTATTTGAATAAGAGCTGACGATGCCTGCCCAGTAGACGAAATATATAATTTGTGAGATCTTAGTGTCTGATTCTTGGCTATGAAAGTATTCCTTTCGATAGACAACTTCCCAACAGATATAAAATCACGTTACATTTACTTTTTTGCTTTCCATCCAACTACATGTACTACATACGCCCAGCAATGACTAAACACAGATCTTTGAAATTGTTACCACCACCAAAATCATTTTTGCAAATAAACTTTCAACGGACAAGGTCTGAGTAGCAGGGATATCCAGGATGTTTCACAAGATGAGACCTTGAAACCAATGACGATAAAACTAGAATTGCCAAGAAACGTGAGAATGCCCGATGGTTGGGGTTACAGGCCCGAACCTATCCAGCGTTTGCTAAAACTGTTCGGCAAAACTCATACTACGTACGGTCGCAGCAGCTTCTCATCACAAGTTAACATTTGCTGGTGAGACAGTGACAGCTGGGTCATAATTTCATACACACGAATATCCAGCAGTATTCATTACTTATTGTTTGATTTTAATACAATCATTCTTTTATTGTTTGCAAACTCTTTTGTTTGAAAAAACGACGTTCCTCACTTGAGGAAACCCAATATAGTCTTGAACAGTGTCTGTGACGTGGAAAATATTGTAGTCTTGCGTCACAACCAACATGAATCCGTGTAAAGCCTGCAAGCGAAAACAGAGCATTCTTCAAAACGTAAACAAGCAAGAAAAACTTGAGGAAGAGACAAAGTTTTACCAGCTGCACAATTTTCAAACGTCAAAACGTTCTGAATCTTTCAAACCAACACCTAATTTTCCCAAAATTTCTGATGTGATTATTCTTCCCTTATCAACATGCACGAGAGCGATGGTATCGGAGGTTACTAATCTGAGGATAAACCCACCACAAAGCAGACGAACACAAATTTCAGCAAATCTTGCAGTTTTTTAACCCATCAGCGATCCTTTCAACACGTGAAAGTGCATGCCAATGTCTTAAAAACTACAGTAGTTGCATACCCATGAATGAAAGGTTGAAGAACTGCATTGTGTCGCAAACGTTTCGTTTTCACAGGACTACGTTTTTACAGGTAACTAAAAATGTGCATACTGTTTATAATCATCATAACATAAGATAATTGTGCTTGTTAAGAACGCCCAGTTGACATAAAAAGGTGCACATGCAATTCGATCCAACAAAGACCATCTCACCATGAGAGATAACTCTCCCTCGGTTTCTTTGAAAGGTGCGATTGCAGCGAAGTTCGGTTTCGATCCAACGGAGACAAGTTCATGGTTTACAGGATGGCCACGAGCAGTTTCAGCTGCGGGTTAAAAGAATTAGTCTGAAACGTTCAATTTATCATCTGCGCAGTAAACAAAGTCAGCAGCAGCAGACACTACCGATGTTAATAAAAATGTCTACTAAACGTCGTTCCACAATACACGAATCATTGTGAAGATTCGCTAAGCACTTCATTCAATGCCCCGAAACGCATTAAGGACAACTTCCCTCCTTTTCTGCCACAAAACGAAGATGTTTCATACGTTTTGTATGAAAGGGTGTCATTTCTCGGCGAGAGCAAAATCCTCGAAAATTCGCTGCTGCTGCCTCCCACACTATGCAACGATGCGTTTTTTTTTAAACAAAATGCATGTGAATAAAAAGACACGTTGAAATACGCACTCTGCCACTTCATACTATTTTACTATTGATTAAAAAAAATCTATTCAACTAAAGCAACATCGTTGATGCCCGTTACTTAAAAAAAGTGGCTGTTGCAGTGCTCCTATCTGTTTTTATTACAAGAATACCACACCAGGAAAAAAAAGTGTATTTTTGAATATACATTTTCCAATTTTCTACCAGTGCAAAGTCGGCATTCTGTACGAACCATTTAAAGAAAAATCGTAAACTGACGCTGTTTATATCTTTTAATCTTTGAAATTATTCTTAGCAAAAGTTTTCCACTTGATCACCAAACCAGCGATGGGCGCGAGGGTGAAGCATCAATCACCGCTATGTGTTGTGGGTAGGACTACAAACAAGTCTCTTGTCACCGAAAACACAAACGTCACTGCTACTGCAAATAATCACATTTGTTAAAACATTCCTTGACGCGTTCAACGAAACGATTTTTCGAAGTTCTATTTCCATCCATTATCTTTCGATCGTTAAACGAAACAACATAATGCGCAGGAACTTATATTAAGCGTCAAATTAAGCATTTGAGGAAAAACCCAAAGCCAAAGAATGTCAAAAACCCAAAGAATGTCAAACAGTTTTCAAAATTTCTTTGTGGACGCCACGTGACTTGAAACCCTTTTAAACAACTGTTTTAACAACGATTTGTTTACTTTACCTTGTCTCATGATGCTGGAGAAGCAATAAGCGCCACGCAAACAAAAATTTCATATTTTAAGATTAGTTCAGATTAATCTTAGTCGGAATTCACAAAAATCAGCATATTGCGCGCCACACTTTAAACTTGTCTTAGTCAGTAATCTACGGCGTGCACATGCCAATCTAAGACGTCCTGATGAACACGCGCAGCACAGAAGGCTTAACTGACCCTTACCACTCATCTAATTGAGGCTGCCTCTCAAAACTTGTCCCGAAAATACTGGGAGCAACGTTAACTTTTGTCAAATTCAAAACATGTTCCACACTACATAATCATCCTCATAGAAACACGTAAATTTTGACCGATCTGCAATTAAAGTTTTAACTCCCCCCAATTAAAAGCGTACAGTAGTTAACAAACATCCGTGAAATAGGAAGAATATGTGGGGGTGGTTGGCTTTTTCCGTTCTACCTGAAAACAAAGTTGGCAGAACATCGTCGGACAGCATGCTGCTGTGAGCTGCGGTGAAAGGAATTTTCATTGTGCTCGATTGGTAATGTCACTTCAGAATGTCACCAGCAGCCTGCGGTCGCCAAACTCCGCTTACTTGCGCCGTGGGCCACGCGGCTGGTTTCGCGGTGAATGCTGCACTGGTGGCGAGTCAGTGGCACCACCGCTCGTGAACTGCTTCCTTGCATCCATCCATTAATACTGAGCACGGGGCTGGACAAGCCGCAAGTACCGTTTTTCAAGTCCTCGGTTTGACCCGACTGGGATTCGAACCCCAACTCCATGAAAAAATGTTTGGAGTACACATACAGAACGCTAGCTGCACAGACTGCGGCTGCTCTTGACACGATGCAGCGCGTGTTCAAGTGAAGCTCAGTTATTATTAACCTTTCACAAACGGAACGCGACTGCGGGAACGCCGAGTGGGGCGCCTGGCCTTGCTTGGAGTGACTGTTCGCTTTCGCTGTCAGAAGCCGCAGGGCGACGTGCTCGTTCAGGCGAAGACGCTTGCGTGCGGCGAAAGCAATTCACTGTCAGAAGGTCACAGGCGACCGCTTGCTCGCTCCTTTAGTTTCTTTTTCCAACTTTCACCGGCATAGAATTTCTCCATCAGGTGCTCCTGACAGTCCTTGATGATACGCACGCAGTTTGCGATCTTGGACTGCTGCCAGGAGCGACAAGAAGTCGCTTTATGTCGGATCATTCCCACGAGAGGCAACTCAGACCACTTGCAAACTTTGTCCTGACGCAAATTTATAAAACAGTTAATCTGCCACGTTGTTGATCAACCGCATTTGCAGGCTGGTGATGTTAGATACCTCACGAGAGATGCAAACATGATGTTGGTGTACTTGGGATAAGTTTATGCGCCACTGGGTGTTATGTTGCTGATCTGCGAGTGACTCAGGTTTGATAAAATCCAATGCAATCACAGTATATCTCCAGCTTTGCTTCCATGACTGCTTTCACACTGCATTTTACTGTATGTGGATTTTCGAGCTGTTGAAATGCTTTCCCCAAATAAACATGAATGAATGAAAGAACAAAACGTTTCGTGCAGCGGGAAATCTTCGAGAGCCGTAACAAGCACGTTCTCTAGATTTTTTACAAGCATAACAACGTCACCATACACCAAACGTCTTCAACGATTAAATGAAAACACATCAAACTTCCCGTTTGAGTTGCAACAAGTGGTTTACATATTTGTTGGGTGCCTAAAACAGTCAGGATAGCGTGAAAACGAACACTGATATTTTAAAATATTCTCGAAGACATCTCGCTTGGCTTTGATGCGGAAGCACAACGTTTTTCACAACTGTACTTCGGAAATCCGATGAGGTTAAAATCTTTAAGATCCAAAGCACTTGGGCATACAGAAGCAATCGCAATCAGATACTGTAGATATAACTTGCTAATATGTAAAATGAAGACGTCATAAAAGCATTAAAAGAAAGCAAAGTCAATCTAAGTTTTCGTTTTGCGTTTGAATCAGGAAAATCCCAACGCTGGGTAAATAATCCCTGTTTTCTACGGAGAGCAGCGGGGGGTAAGGTTGTTGTTTTGTTAATACTATAACATTATGAAAAACGTTTGGTAATAAAAAAAATTTCAAGCAAAATTCAGCATGTCACGAAACTCCAAAGATCAGAGCAGGTTAAATATTACTTCTTAAATTGTTCATAGCATGTGAATGCGACAATCATCACAACATGTACGCGTTTCCCTGTCGAACCTTTAAAGTTATCAACAGCTTTAGAGCTTAATTTCTTTCATAACAATGTTTCTTATCACACAAAATGTCTGACTTCTTAGTCAGTTTGTTTGTTGCAACTGGTACCAGCCGCCAACACAAATGAAAGACTACGTTTTGAAACCTATCAAGTTTTACGTTATTCCTTTGTTTAAAGTGCTAGAAAGGATGCTAGGAAGCGCTGCTGGTGGTAAAAATAGAAGCCAACTGAGCGCTATTCCAGCTGTAATGTGATGCTAGACGGAGTAAAGTATGTGGACCATACGGGAATTCGACTTTGGCGTTGCTAGCTTAGAGCAGGATGGGGGTAGACGTTTCCTAGTTGAAGGCCGAAGTTTAAGTTAACTGCTGGGTTTCTGTTTGGCCGCAACTTAAAAAGTGCGAATGAACAAAATATTACAAAGCTTGTTGAAAGCATTTAACGCACTGGCGTGTGCAAGATTTTTGGTTGGGTGGGCCAAGTTACCCAAAATTTAATATATTCTTGCGCTTTTCCGCTGGGGCGGACGATCCTGCACTAGACCCGAATATTCATTGTAAAAAACAATGGTACAAAACAAATACATTGCTACGCGTGCAAATGATCGGAAGAACGCACAAACTCTTCGAAAACGCCGCATTTCTCCACGGCTGGCTTAGAACTACGCCTGATGCTTCGTTCTGGGAGGTCTAAAGCTTTACAACTGCAAGTTTGCAAACTTCAACAAAACACAAAAAAAGCTTCAAACTTACAAAATTTTATATTTGCATGAGAAGCTTCATGTAAAAATTTAGACGCCGATAAAAGCCACGTTTTTCAATATGTTTTTTTCTGTGAAAATTGGTTTACACGTGCAAACACTACTTTAGGTCGACGGTGCCGTGGACATTTGCGATGCTTGAAGCAAGTTGAGAAACATGGTTGAGAGTAACTTGGCATATATGAAGCTAGTTTGAAACACAGACAGAATATGAAAGACCTTGACTGTATCCAAGCAAAGAAATTGAAAGTACAGTTTGTTAGTACCCTCCATTTTTTCTCATCTCTCCCCCCCTGCCTTTACTGCTGCGGCTTCTGTGGTTGGAATCTTTGCAGCAGCGATTGACTCGTGTGGCATTACTTCGAAAGTAATCATCAAGAATAACAGTTTAATTTCTGTCAACTGTGATCCCTTTCCATACTGTACGAGCGTGTGCAATTTTTATTTGACTTAATATATGAGATTGTCCTTCACAGTAGAAGTACAAGCAGAATTGAATCAGCATTGCAGTTAAATAAACTTCGTCGCAACGCGTTTAACCCGAGGTCAAGCAAAGCGTTTGCAACCACATCGTAGACAGTTTTTTCTACGAAGATAAAAAATGTAGAGCTACATGAAGGGCCAGTAGAACTATCTGAGATTGCTGAAAACCGTAAGATATTTCGAGTCCTCCTGAAGCTGCTGTCTCCGCGAACAGAGGAAAAACGGGTGCGAAAAGCAAGAATGAAGTGATGGTGTTAACGGACGTGCGACTCAGGGATAACGAATCGTGTGCCTTTGAAAGAAACAGACGTAACTTTAACTGGATTTAAGTATCTGGTCAATTCAGTATTTCTAGCTGGAACAAAATTTCATTTAGACCAGGGGTTCAGGGCAATCAGTGGCCCGCGGAAGCATTCAGGAAAAATCTTCAAATCTGAAAGTTCTTCCAACTTATCAAAGTAAATGTTAGTGTTGAGGCATTGGACAGAAACTTGTTTCTATTTCTATTAGTGGGTACGGCCCTCCGCTAAACGCGGCCTTCTCAAAGTGAACCCGAACCAAATTAATTGCTCACCCCTGATTTAGCCTGCAGATTCTGCAGGTTAAGCGACGTACTGCAGCTGTTCAGTCTGAGAGAGCAACACACAGAGCATAGGGAGAGGTTCTCGGGCGTTGCGAAGTCGCCCCCGCACGCCCACGTCTGGGACAGCTCCAAGACCATCACATTCTTCACATCCATCAAAGTATCGTAAACATTTGCGCGTAGATGATATTTGTTGACAATAAACGCCTTTTCCTCGTCAACCACAGCTCCAACTACATTGACGAATACGTTTGAACACTCGAACAAAACAGGAGGTAGAACCAACTTCAGAGTATTCCACTGAATAGACAACTTACTGGCTTGTTGGCCAGAACACACCTCACCAGTCAGCACACACAGTTCAGGTTGTCAAGATCAAAGCAATTTCCTAGAATTAAATTTCAGTTAGACGTAACGTTACACTGGAAAGAACTTCAGACTGTAACTGCTCAGTGCTGAAAATCATGTAGCTTGACTGTTGTTTATAAGAGCTTTAGGTGCAGAGCTACTGCCCTAATCACTTAAAATTTGTAACAGGCAAAGCGAAATGCATGTGATGTGCTCATGGTTTAAGAACATTGCAGCAGTTGTCTGGACAAGCATCGTAAAGAAATTTACGAATGGATTCGCAAAACCTCCCACTATCACGGCGACAGGTTGAGAACGTAAAGTGCTTTCGAACCTCTGCAATATTGCCTGAGGCTGTAGATAGTTCTCTCTGTCACTTAAAGCAGTAATAATACCGAGTAATTCTAATCAAGCTGTCTTCGGCAAATGCTCCAGCTCGTGAAAAACGTGATTTAGTAACTTTCGAGCGGGCAGTTCGAAATGAAAGGAATCCGTGCTGTTGCTGATGCGGAATATCACACTCGCTTTCTTTCAGGCCCGTCGCCAGGATGTAGCAGCAGGGGGGCCAAAAACCAGAAGGGGGGGGAGACATTTTTAAAATACAGTATTGGATGTGTGCAGCAACCGGTGGGCCAAACCTGAAATGGGGGGTAGCGATTTCAAATGGAGGGGCCGGGCACCACCGGCCCCCCCGCTGGCGACGGCCCTGCTTTCTTTGCAAGCCAGCTCCGACATCTGCAACAACGCGATGAGCGTTGAATTGGTTTGTGAACACTCGGAGCAGCATGCAAATGCTGGTTTGACGGCTCCTTCGATATAGTTGATGAAAAGAAAAAGTCAGTGCCTAAAGTTTGGTCAAATTTGTTTCATCAAAACTTCATTTTTCCTGCTGCTTTGTCAACCACTGACCTTTGTGGGGCTTGACCAGTCTGCATAAAAGTTTGCAATACAGACCAATACCCCTGGAGGTAAGTTATACCTTCAATTGGCAATGCTTGTTGGCTTCTTTGATAAATTTCCTTCGGAGGCGTGCTGTAGATAACTTGCTTGCATACCTCCCCACTGCAAGCAATGCTAATAGAGCTGATTTTCACACTAAAATGTGTTCTCATCTTGTGCACTCTGAAGATTAAAATTCCATGCATCTTTTAGAACAGGAGTTCCTAACCTGTGGTACATGCACCACTAGGAGTACATCTGCCTTATCTAAAGGGGTACATTCAAGGGTAGCAATGAAAAAGAAAAATATATTTACGTATTATTTATTTCCAAATATTTATACATATATCAGCAGGTCCGTAACCAGGGGGCGCAGTGGGGGAGAATCCCCCCCTAAAAAATTCCCCCTGGAAAAATGTTTTGGACATAGTTCAAACACTTTGGGCCCCTCTCGGAAAACTCTTCGCCCCTCCTGCTGTCCCAAGCTGGTTACGGGCCTGCATATCAGTGAATATTATTGTCAAAAACCATTACATACTTATTGCTCAGAGTTGCAAACGAGCCTCATTTTGAAGCCCGAACCCGGCCCGAGCCCGAAATCACAAGCCCGAACCCGGCCCGAGTCCTACATTTATTTTTGAAGTCCGATTTAGACCCGAAGGCTAAATTTACCGGTAAGTTGAAATGTGCGCAACTGTGGGGCATCGAAAAATGTAATGTACGGATGTAGCTGCAGGTACACATTTGATCACACCCCAAATAGCAACCACCTTGACCAAAGCATTGGCATAATCTAGCAGAAACTCAGCATGTTAATCAACGATGATACTGTGGAATACTAATGTTTCTCAAGAAAAAACGAAACTATCACGAAACTATCCACGATGGCGTTATAGGCATAAAAGGAACTATCTATTCTAGGATAACGCTATAGGAATGAAAAGCCGGTTTGTAAGCTTCTTGAAACAAGCTAAGAATCGCGTTGAGTGATTGATCTTTTCGACGTAATCGCCTGCTAACTTCCTCACCCGTGTCACTTTTCAAAGAGTGTGAAACTAGTCCGAGCAGAGAACAAAAGAACGCACCTGTGTTTGCAAATAGAATTAGCTGAAGAAAAATCACAATCACTTCACTCACAGAAGCTACCAGGTGAAGCACAACAAATCTACGTCACATAAGAAAAAAATCGTTATTTTTAATGTTATGAAAAAGTTTTGTATGCAAGCCCCCCGACATATTTTAACAAAGTTATGCTTGAGCCCGGCCCGAAACCCGGCCCGACCCGACTAACAACTCTGGTATTGCTAAGTACATCTGTGATTGGGCATGATAAAATATTTGTGAAAATTCAATAAAATTTTATGGAACTTTTGGATAATGTTCTATGAAACATTCAGTGAATTTCTGTTATTTTATTCAGCTTCTTTGTCATAAGAAATTTTCGGGGTACATGCTCAGCTGTCGAAATGCTGAATGGGTACATGGTCAGAGAAGGGTTGGGAACCTCTGTTTTATACGCATAAGAAATAAAAAATCTGCATAATTGCGTTATACATTTGCGTTGCAAGCACGGAAATGATATACTTCACTTAAACGACTGAGTGATTCTACCAGCACGGTCCAGGTTACGTAAAATAGACGATAAAATCTTTATTGAAAAATAACTGAAAACCAAGCTGAACGTGGTATAGTATAACCAGGTTTCCGCTTCAGGCAATCATATTAATGGTAGTTGAATGCGTTGGCAAAGACATTCTTCTCACCATGAAAAGCTCCTGTAGTTCGCCACTTGTTAGCCAAGCCTACAAAATTCACCCCCTATTTCGTGCAACAAACATCACAGCATTAAAATGTATTCAGTCTGCATTTCTTTCACTTCTGAACTGTAAACCACGATGGATTGGCTCCCATATCAAGCGAAATAATCGCCTACTAACAGTTTTTTTTCGTGCCCAACCTCAATTGCAGGGAATGCTTAAAAAACGCTGTGTTTGATGCTGGTGGACTGGACTGCTACGCAAAGAACCGCAATACTTGGGAAGACGCAGGAAGAGCCTTGATTTCACTTTTACTTTGTGTTTTAACTCACACTTCATGTTCAAAGAGCCTGAAGAGCCTGAATAAAAAACTGATAAGTACTGCGCGTTAATGAAACGTTAATGAAAAAGCGTTAACATCACCCTGGAAAACAAAACATTTTCAGTATTTTCGGAATATTATTCATGGAGACCTTTTGCATTCAAGGTGCTGTTTGTTGAATTGCACAAGCTGTAACTCAAATAGAAATGTTTTAATGGTGAACTATACAGAAGTAAATAGCGTTAGTTTTTCAAAAAGACCTTACAAAGAATAATGAACGCAGTAATGCACATGCACTTACAGCCGACTAGCAGCACATTCTGTCGGCAAAAATTAAGCATTGTGTAAAACGTCAGCAGCAATCATGGGAAACCACGACTGCGCATCAAACCTTTCTGATTTGCTGCTGGCAGCTCGCCAATCCAAGAACAAGCACAGCGCACTTCCGGTTACGTCATTCGATTAGCAAACGAGCAATTTAGCAGCAAATATCGTGTTGAAGCGCGAGTCGCTCGATCTCATGTACAACACCAGACGACGGCGTTTCTACTGAGCCTCGATCAGACGTACAAGATTGGAGTAAAGGTCTTTAAAAGGAGGCGGGTGTAAACTTTCAAACTTAACCTGTAGTTCAATACACAACCCAAATAATGCATAGGAGACACAACAGCTGGCCTAGGTGTTTCTGCTTAGTTTTAAACAATTTGGTGAAGATGGGTTTAAAACCTTTTGAAATGATTTCATTAAGGAACAATTTTTTATTTATTCTTATAGTGTCTAACGAATAACATTGTTTTTATCCTGAATTACGGCAAAAAAAATTCAGATGAATGAAATCCTGTTCATCATTTTTATGGAATGCGTTAGTTATGCCGAAAAAATGACTTCTACAGAGCTGTGATCAGAGGGATACGAGTAGGGAAATGGTCTGAACTCTACCTACACTAAAACCTACGAACTACGTCATATTGCAAAAATAGACCTTTGGCTTGACAAAGTGAGGGCGATGTGCAGTATAAAGGGTGTATTGCGCTCAGCATTTTGGTCCTTCACTGCAGATAAATCAATGGGAAGAAATCAACAGTAACTTCAACCTAAGTGAAAAAATACATGCAGCAAACTTGTTCGCGGGACATAGCAGTGATCCGAAAATACAGTAAAGCTACCCATCACAGTGTGCAAACAAATGACGCAACGCATTTTCTCATCAACGTGCTGCTAGTTCTATCTTAGCTGCTGCCCCATTTCTATTTTGAGAACCATTAACCTTCCGTCTGGACATTGCTGGTGGTTATCAATGAAAATTATGATCGAAAAAAATGTGTTTTATACTGATAAATGCTTGCAATGGTAACATGTTAACAAATCCTCTAAGCTTCTCCAACAATAACTGTTACACAATAAAGCTTCTGTAATAATAACTGTTACACAATAAAGCTTCTGTAATAATAACTGTTACACAATAAAAATTTTCTCCTGAACTGCGTGTGTTCTATCTACGTGGACAAAACAAAAGTATTTGTGACTTACAAAGATGTTTATGTAACTATTGTTTCAAGCCTGAAAACAAAGATAATCATCATGGACGTGGTAACAGCACCGATTACAACGTTTTTGTACCATGAGATGCTGAAACGTATCGTTTTGGCGGCGTCTCACCTCTCTCTGTTCGCTTGTCTGTCTTAACAAAAAGGCACGCTTTCATGGTAGCATTGCTTTTGTTGTTTTTCTCGCACCAAAGAAAACAATAAACAAGTGGCAACCCTGAACATTAAATGCTAACTACGCTATTTCTCATTACCCAAAACAAACTTTAGCTCACTGAGAAAACAATCTGTGGTTGAGCATGTTTCACAGAAATGTTCACAGTGGCGCTGCTTTGGGTCAAACGCAGTTCGTTACTGTGACAACCGCATCGGTTATTTTTTAATGCTCGGGCCTCCCTACTAGTAAATCGTCTTCGCCAACTAAGTGGGATGACAGTTTTGAGCTGCCGGTGTCAAGGTAAAGTTGCTCTGCCAAGTTTTTCAACACATTCAGTTCATTAACAAGTCTGCAAATGCATTCAAATAAACTACTTGCCACTGTTTCGCTAAACCTACAGACTAACAAAAAGACCACAAACTCGTTAGTGTTATCGAAAACTCAATGCAGTTGTCCCAATCCAAATCATTCCTCATCGCATGAACGAACGCAATTGTTAGTAAAAAAATAGGGTGAGTAACGAACAAAATATCCATACTGGTGTGGTCTGTGTGTGGGGCAAAAATAACTGAACGTCAATCATAATGCAACGAAGCGGTACATGTATTAGTTTAGCTTTGAAGTGCCGGAACATACTGAAGTCAGGCTGCAATCTCACAAAGTCGGGAAAATTTGGAGTGGGCAAACGTTCAAATTGGGAGGGTGTTGACCCCTGTAGATGCGTCCCTGGCTCCAGGCCAAGTCCGACTTGGTACCAACACCGTACTTGATTAAAATTGGCACAGTCCTTTGAAAACCTAAGACTGAGTGGAAATATCGGCATTCGGCAAGCATCTGTGTAATTTCAAGAAACGTGGTTTGGGTGTGGTCATGAGAATGAAAGTATTTGCAAAATCACACTTTTCAGTCCAAACGCAGGTAGTTCTGTTATTTCTGTGCATTTAACACAATATATTATTTTAGATCAATACAATTTGTGATCAGATTCGGCTTTGTCATCCTCGTGCTGTCTTGATGCGATGTTGTTGAAATAAAAATGTACTTTACATGTGCACTGCTGGTATTTCACTAACCTTTAGCGTCGCTCCCATTGTCGACATTCAAGAAAGTGGCATTATTGCTTGAGTGATTATCAAAAATACTGCTGTTACAAAAAACAATCTTCCTTCAACAAAACATAACTAATTTTATTTCGTGGCTACGTCACAGCTGCGTTTCTAACAAGAATCCTCAGACTGCAGTCATCGGTAATCATGAGGTTATAGTCCATTCGCTCGAGAAAAAACAACCCCAGTTTTCACAAAAATCTGGAGGAGATTAATAAACTTTTTCAAAATACCAGATCTTAACATTTTTCTAAGAATAGCTTTTTTTGACAGACTGTACCTCAAACTGTTCAATCGCTGTAAAGCCAGCTGCTCAAATCGCAAAACCGTAAATGTCACCATTACACTTCCAAATTTCTGCTCACATGCAAACAGCAATTTCTAAGTTTGTTGAAAGTCGTGGAAAAATTTGTTAAAAATTTACACCCCAGTCCTTTCTTGCCACTGAATCTTTCACACGATTCAGGCATAATAGTAAAAATAGAAAAACAGGTTTAAAAGTATTTGATATAAAAACGTACAGATGTGGAGATGGAAATTGGCAGAGAATAGTAAAAAACTTGGGATTAGTGGCGGGTTGAAATCGCAAGAATTGACACGTCACATTTTGTTTGCGCTGAGATTAAAGCGCTGGGGCGAGCAAACCTCTCACAGCGAGCTGTCAATCACTGTCCTGCTGCCACTCACCGACGTGATATGTCTTGTTGCGCAGATAAGAAACAGCCAGACGTAGGATGGACAGTTTGTCCAGTTTGTTTAGGACATCAGCAGAAAATGGAATGAGTTGTGAGAGTTGATCCAGTTCTGTGTTCAATCTATCTCTGTGCCGTTTACTGGGATTTGACTTGGCACCATCTTGGACCGGGTCTTTTTCTCTGAAATGAAAACACAGATAATCATCTTATTCTTTGCTGCATCTTAACAAGCAGAATGTAAACATTCTTTCAATCAGTGCAGTGCATATCAACCACGGCAATCACAGATCAAAATTCAAGAGACATAAACAGAAATCAAAACAATTTCGCGAACGCAGTGGTTTCCACACAAGTGTTTCAACGAAATTGATTATTACGACTCGAACCAGTGAAGAAGTTATTTTGTGCGAAATTTCCGTACAACAAAATCATCGCCTAAGGCATTCTCGTACATTCCTCACACCTGATAACTTTGTAAATCTCACAGTTTCGAAATAATCTGTTGCAAAAGTGGATCTCACAGCCCATTAAATTTTTCCTCCCGAGTTCAGAAAACACAGTTAAATGCTTCGTAAAATTTTCCGAACTGTTTGAATTGACAACAATCCTCGCAAAACTAGAAAATTCGGAAGTGTACGACGTCACGCATGGGTGAATAAAGAGATAACTTCCCAAAGTTTTCTTTGTGGGCATTTTTGATTTTCAACACTTCTTAAATTTGATCGGAAGAAAACGAAGCGGAAGTAGTTTTGATTTTGTCGAGAAAGTCTATCTGCTGTCAATCTACACTGAGAAGCACTTTGACTACTAAATACTGCACATTATCATTGGCAGGGCCGGATTAACCATTGGGCAAACCGAGCAAATGCCCGGAGCCTCGCGCTTGAAAATCAAAACACTCCTTTACTGGTTTTTCATGTTTCTGGCTGTTCACTACGCGTCAAAATTGTAGAGGTTTTCGATTACTGCGTTTAGTCTTTAAGTTAAGGAAACTGAGAACTTTGGCATTTATCGTTTTTAAGTGACTTAAACGAATTGAACCAAACAGCATCACGCTTTATGACCCAAGAATTAGATCGAAATCAGTGCATCAATGGACGTCCGCAGAAATTTTTCCAGGGGTGGCAACGTCGAAATTTTGCTTATCCTTTTCAGGTTGCTGACGATGCAATGCAAATGGACGTTCACAAAACGCTTTGTCCTTTCTATCCCATTAGTTTGTACTGGTTGAACCTCAATTCTCAATCTTTTGTCTGAAATGTTTTACACACTTCCGTTATCATAAATGTTTTTTCTTTTCATAAACTGCCTAATATCCTTTTTTCGAGCACTTTCTACAAATAAGTCATAATATAAGAATAAGCAACGGCCAGAAAAACATGATCGGTGAAAAAGCAAGAAAGTTAGACACTCTCGCAAAACTGTTTCAAGCAATAAGAAGTAGAACCATATGTTGACAAGACTATCGGACAACTTATTGAAGGTAGAACACCGCCCAGGCTTAAAAAAACTGAGCAGGTGAATTACAAAAACTCGCCACATCAAATATAGCCTTGCACTTAGTGCTCACTAAGAAGTCAGAACTAAACCTTAACGACAAAGACCTATTCTCAAGTCTGCACGGACGTATCCTAACAAGCCGCGTATTTTTATGCTGTGTGAAAAGACGCCTGCATAAGCGTCGTTTGATTAAGCTATTTAACCGGGCATGTTGATCACAGTCTCACACTAACAATGGATTTTTCAAACTTGTGGAATCACTGCTGCAGATTTACACATCCTTCTTTTCGCACAGTTTAAAACTATACGTGGCTTACCGCTATCAGCAGTGTCACTGTCTCGCTGCTTTACCTGTCCAGACGTCTATGTTCAACAGCCACATGCAGGGCTCCCATTCACTGATTTCAAAAAAAGATATTGCACACCAAAAAAGCATATTCGTACAATAAAAACCCAGAAAGTTTGTGTTACGGACAAAAACATATGAGTGTGCTTATATGAACTGAAACAGTAATCTGAAAACGGAATACTGATTTACTTATAGTTAGTCTCCCAAATTTCCTTCTGCAGCGCAAACATTAACATTTAGACGACCTTTTTAGTTGCCCAAGATGTTTTTCATGACGCTGGTAATATATTCCGTTGATGATATCTCTCACTAATTGCAGGAGTACATTTGTTATTCAACTGTACATTTGTTATTCAGCGCCATGAAACATTTCGTAGCTCACTTTTTTTCAAAAAGCACACATTGACAGAGACCAGGGTCACTTCAATATGTTCGTTTCTAAGTATTCTTTGCAATCTAACGCCTTTGCAATTACTGTATAGTGCGCTGACGTAACAATTAGTTGCGAATGGCTTGTGATCGTGAGGGTATCAGTCTTAGATTAAATAAAGCGTTGTTATCCACTAGATCACGTAACATTTTAATAGGTGCAACTATTGTAAAGCTCCCATCGCAAAACTTCAGTCAAGTAGTACGGTTCAAGTTGCTTTTGCGTGATATTTCGTCGAGGACATTTTTCCTAAACAGTGTACGTTTTGATCTGCGAGAGAGTGTAGACATATCTTTCCTCAGTACATGTGTCAATGATTTGTGCAGTGAAGATGGTCAGAGAGTCTATGACAAAAAGATTGTTGAGTATTGTCACGGTAGCAAAAATATCATTTTTTATTATACAATTTTGTGTTTGAACAAATTAGCCACAATTATATTCAAAATGGCTGTAGGTAAATTTGTCAGCCATTTTGAATATAATTACCGCATGTTTCGTCACCGCTCTACTGCAGGATCATAAGTGTTAACCAATGTCATGACCAGCGACCAGGGCCTTACATGGTCACCCCCAATTGTCTCTGAAGTGTAGGTTGCCAAATCGCATCAATTTTGACGTTTTTGACCGGTGCTTCTGCAAAGTTGCAACGAGGGCATGCGAAGCGCTACGCAGTTGGGCCAAGTGTTTAGGGGGGTTCGCGTTCACCACCTTGCCCGGGGCCTCGCGTTCATTTAATCCGCCCAATGATTTATTGGGGAAAACAACAAATTTATTTAAAGAAACTTATCTTTCCATTCCATCCAACAACAGTGTTTGGATTGAGTCATGCATCGACATTCATGCGGTGGTGAAAAAACAGACTTGATTTGCATGGTATTGCTGTGCCAGCATAACCGTACATAACTTAATTTTCTAACTGAAAAATTACTTAATTTTTAAGCTACCTCTTGAATCCAAATAAACACAAAAGTTTTAAATATACACACTTGAAATTGTTTTCTTATGCGTGAATTCCATTTTTCATAGCAAGATTTTAACTTGTGTTTCCCTGGAATTTGTCATAGTTTGGTTCAAACATTTCGTACACTAGATTTAAATGAAATTGTTCATCAAAAAATGTACCATTTAACAATGTAAACGCTGGCCCAATTCTTTTAACTTGCCAACTCGCATCGTGGAAGCATAAATATACTGCAAGTTTACCGACGTTCACATGCAACTCCAAGCTCGAACAACTGCAATTCTACATCACGCTGATAACAGTTCAAAAATACAGCTTCAGAAAAGCAAGTACCAGAAAGTTTTCATTGCTTAGAGCAAAACAAGCAATGGAAAGTACATTTAACAATACAATTGCGAAACTCAATTGCTTTTTTGGTTGAGTCACAAGTCGAACCTTTCCTTCCAACGAAACATGAAGTAATTTTTTGACTGAAACAAAATCGGAAAATAGTTGCTAACTACAGTACAACTGCATGTTTACAAACAGAGGTTGATGTTGAAAGTAACGAAGCAATCCACAGACTTCCAGACGTTGGAAACGCACCCGGGGGGAAGTATATATTTTGTGAGAGAAAATATTTTTGACTGGATTTGTCTATAAAATACGGAAAGCTTGGTTTAGGTTTGTATCTTACTCAACAGGGTGCAGTTGCCTGGAGATCCGAATTACTTAATCTTAAAAACCTGCTTTCGCCTGGGATAGCAACGAACTTAACCCAGCCAGCCACACGGATACCATGCACACGTAGTGCTCTTCAAACGTCCAGTCCAATGGCCGTGACGTAAGCACTGACGTTTGTCTAACTACCATTTATCAACAAGAAGCTTTAGCATGTTATTTCACGTTACAAACAAAGAAGGGAAATTTCACGTCACGCGGCTTACTTCTGAAAATGAAAGCCTTTACTCAGCAGACAAGTATTCTTCCATTTTGATTTTCCACTCTCAAAAAATAATCAAAAAGGCTCATAAGAAAGTCTGATCGCGTTCAAGTTAAGATGAGAAAGAATCGCCTGACGACAAATACCAAACAGGTTTTCGTGCGAGATTCAGAAGAGGAAGCGTGGCCATGGTTGATTGATGTGAACAACTGCTTCTCGAGTATCAGGGCAACAAAAACATTTTTTTATAAAAAAAATCTAGAAAAAGTTAATTTCGCTGCAAGCCATGCATGACTGAGCACACCATATTCACATGGAGATTCAATCGTTGTCAAAGTAAACAAAGCATCATCATCAGTGAAAAGTAACATTTCAAGGAAAATATCAAACTGCAACACGTTGAATCGACTTAAATCTTTTCGACGATAACTGGGCGGCATATTAACCACTACTTTGCGGTAGTGGCCGCGGGCCAGGTGTCAGTTACGCGCCCCACTGAGCCCCACAAAAGAGAGAAGCGGGGTCGTCTGGAGATTGAGTTTAACTTTTATTTAACAGGGTAGTGAATATTGAGCAGATACCTCGGAGCCAAATTTAATCTTCTTTCCAACTTACTTTCGTGAGCGGAAGAAATTGAGCAACGTTTCGCCAGAAACTGTAACAAACTGCTTTTCTCACAGTTGTTATTCGCACTTAAACGAAGAGAAGCAATACACACACATGGCTAGGCCTCCTCCCTGTGGATGCAGTGGTTTTCAACCTGGGGTCGCAAACCCAGAGGAGTTGTGAACCATTTTTGGGGGGTTGTGAGTAGATATTTTATGTATACTGTTGCATTACATTTGATTTGTTCGAGTTTCAGATGGGGGGCCGTTGGGTTATAGTGGGTTGCTATAATGAGTCGCGGTACAAAAAAGGTTGAAAACCACTGCTTTGAATGTGTCGACGCGCTGAGCAAGGATGGCTGATATCCGTGGGATGAACGTAAAGTGGAAGGAAATCAGATTATTTGACACTCGTTGCCACAACAATATCCACAGTAGAGATGACACGTGCCGCTAACAGTCCAGTCTTCAGGCAGCAGTCCGCTGAAGGTTTTGAAACAGTCCGCAAGCAATTTTTTAGCGGTGACGTCATTCCGGGCCGCTGCGGTCTGCTCGCCAATTAGGCGAAAATTTTTGTTTTTGCAAATTTTCAAAATCTAACAAGGAAATATTTTGCTGCTGTTCTCTCCATTTTACCGTTCTGCTAATGTTCTGTTTCACTTATTTCCACGCAAACCAGTGAACCATGTTATGAATTAATCAAAGCAACAAACACTTTCATTTATAGTCTGTCGCTGAGGTTTAGGCAGAACCTTCGCCAGAAAGATTTCAATAGGGGGGCTTTGCGTTTCTGCGGGGGGCTTGACATTCTAAAAATTGACAAAAACTCCACTGATTTATAGTGTTTCATGTTTCAATTTGGGGGGCTTGGAGCTTTGTTTGGGAGACTAAGCTCACCAAAGCTCCCCCGTGGCGACAGGACTGGGTTTAGGCTTAGGGCAGGTGTTGTCAAACTTTCTCTAGCCATGTACCCCTTCAGCATTTCGATAGATGAGCATATTCCCTTAAAATTTCTTATGACAAAAAGGCTGTGGAAAATAACAAGAATGTATTTACCAATAAGCATATAATGATTTTGAAAATAATATCCACTGATGTATGTATAAATATTTCGAAAGGAATAATATGCAAACATATTTTTTTCCTTCTATTGCCAACCTCAAATGTACCCCTTCAGATAGGCAAATGCACTCCTACTAGCCTAGGGCCAGGGATACATGTCCCCCAAGTTTGAGAAACCCTAGTTTAGGATTAGGTGTTAGGTTAGAGTTTAAGGTTTCGGTTCAGTATGTTACTAGCAAGTGTAGTGCAGCCTAGCACACACTTGTCGTGTGTTAGTGTCACGTTAAAGGCGGCGGACGAATAAGTTTTCAAAAGTGTTCCGGCGGACCTACAGCCATAGACTACATGCTTTTATTTTCCAAAGGATAATGATTTGAAAACTAAGTGTTGTTACTTTGTTTTTGAGGTTACGGTGTATTACAGGCCACGGGCCACGGGCCGCGCCAGAAAATAAGTTGTGGCTTAGCACAGACGGGCCGGGCGGTTTCTTGTTAGCTCCGGGCGGGCCTGGCTGCAAAAGTGCTGGCCCGTGCCATCTCTAATCCACAGTACAGTTTTTGGCTTTGCGACTCCACTAGTTACTTCTGTAAGTCACGTTCGCGCTGATGGTTTGGGCTGAACTGAGTAGCCGTTGGGTGTTTTGTGCGTTTCTTATATTTGAAAGTATCTTCCTGGTTTCACAAAGTTGCAGTCTACGCAACACCCGCGCAAATAAACGATCTCACTAAATTGCCTCTGCTATAATTTGTAATGGAAGAGTCTATTATCTTGCATTAAATTTAAACTATTTTATCTTGACTTTTAATTACCTTGATTTTGCGTTCAAAATTTCTCGTCCCAATGTTAAATTTATACAATCAATCTTCTAGTCAGACACTGCAATGAACGCCTAGTTCAAGTAACCCTAAAAGTTGAAACGATAATCTACTCAACCAAGAACACTCGCAAGACAATTGAACAACCAATTGATCGAAAGTAATTAGAACTTTCCCGAACAATAGAAATAAAGCAGGGCATGGGCGTCGGAAGGGGGGGCAAGGGCCCCCCAGGATTTTTAAATTATTAGCAAAAAAAGGTTGTTTTTCAATTTCGAGGGGTAAAAACCAAATTTCACCATTTTGGCCCCCCCT
>JGI24159J19872_10000283_pt1 | contig 40918 bp, 29 predicted proteins | sample Ectturendosymbi4_FD_19872 | JGI IMG/M metagenome (IMG submission 19872) | reverse complement strand
TACAAGCTGAATCATTGCAAGGAGATGGGAGCAAAACTAGGCAGGAGATTCCTCAAACAGCCGGCTGAAAAGCTCAAGGCGGTTTTTGTTGCTACTAACCATTTTACAGTAAATTTTGAGAAAAAGGCATTTGAAAAAGGGTGTATCAACAGCACCATTGCTCAGTTGGTCTGTTTGCAATCTGCATCTCATGGCAAGGCCAGTTGCTTGTCAATAAGATTTTGCTACAAAGCAAATGTCATACATGAACATGATTAGTGATCCTTCTGTCTCCAGGAGAAATGCGAACATTGAAGTTTTTCCAGTGCTCTCACAAACTGTGATACTTTTAACAGTTTGCTAGGCTGAAAGTTCCCTAAATCGACTAGTGGCACATTTGAATAGTTATAATAACATGGCAATCGTCATACTAATGCTTTTCATTTTTCTTTTTTTTGTTTCAAACTGAGAAGGGAAAATCGTATTAATGTTTGTATACAAAACATAGTAAATATTCTAAATAGCTTCAATGCTTTACACAAATACAGTATACACATTTATTATAACAAATACATGTGATAAGGTGGGACATGTGCAAAAAAAATGTATATTGGCATTAAACAGATCTAAGACAATGAAGTTAGCTTGCAAACTGTGACATTGTGATCCCTGATCACAATTGTTTTTTAAAATATGTAATGTCTTCGATCACTGATCTCATTCTATTGAAAAAACAAGAAGATTCAACGAAACAATGCTGACAAAACACTTAACACTTTGGAACCAGCGTACGATATATTCATACTTCGATTTTGGCCTGAAGAACAGCAGTTTTCGGTTGCCTTACCAACGCCCTAACTCCTCCGCCGATTGCACTAGAGAGCTGTTCAAGGGCTCAAACAGATCAACCAGTCTAGTAAAAAAATTTTTTGGTTGGGGGAGCGCATTTTTTGTGACTGACGTCATAAGTGAAGTAGTCTTGGGTCATTTTGGCTCATGTTGCCTGACCTAGGGCCCAACCACTAGGCCAAAGTGTTTCGCTGAAGTCTTCATTGGAAACTAGGCTCAAGTCCGAGTATTTTAAGCCTTTGATCGACTTTCTAGCGTTTCTGGTTCAAAATTTATGATCTAAAATAAACAAATGAATTAATTATGTAATTAGCTAATTAGTCAAATATTTTTATTACTTCAGATCATAACATTTGAACCTGAAACCCCAGCAGGACATCCTAAGTATCAAAAGACTCGGATTGTAGCCTAGTTTCCAATAAAAACTTCAGCGAACTACTACCACCTAACGGTTGGCGCCCAGGGCCAGGCAAAGTGGGCCAAGGTGGCCTAAAAGTCCTCCACTTATGACGTTACTCAAAAAAACCGCACCTCCCAAGCAAAAAAATTTTTTTCGAGTTCAGACTAGAAGACTTGCCGCATCTTTTGAGACTTTTACTGGGTCTGTAGAGCATACCGGACCGGAGAAACTCCCACACAAAGCCACGTGCGTTTAGGCGTTTTTTTTCCTGAAAATCCCAGAAACCATCCGGACGCCAAAGAATTACCAAGTCAAAGCAAAGAATTACCAAGTCAAACAAACTACCAAGTCGTCATGAAGCACCATTGTTTTAGATGTACTTCTGTGCAAAGGACTTCAATCTGAATGCTCTTCATCTGAATACATGTTGTGACTATGCTGTTGATCATGAAATTGTTTTTAGTTATAACAGGACAGTTTGTGTAGTTTCCCCCTATAAAGCATAAACAGCCTGGAACACTAATTGTTTCATAAGTGCAAAATTGTGAAGTTCAATGAACAAATCAAATATTTTGGTTTATTGCTTCGTACCTTATTGTAGGATGCAAATAACACTCAACAAGGAAGTGAAATCACCCTACTGCGCAGAAAACAAGCTGGTAGGCACCTTTACTCAGTGCTCTACTGCAGAACTTCAAAATACCCTCTCCCTGTCAATTGTGGTGAAAGTACACAGCCTAATGCAATGGTTTCAAATGTGGGGTGTATGCCACACAGGGGCAGTTTGATTCTTAGGCGTAATCGAGGCCAACTGACATAAGTATGGGTTCAAATTTTCGAATTTATATGTTTTATCTCACTCTTCTTTCCAGTTGATGCTGTGTCCTTTGCAACCTTGTTTGAAATAAGATATTGGTGTTTTAAGCTTCTTAGCTGAAACAAGTTCACTTCTTAAATCACAAGATTTATGCATTACCACATGAGGAGCAATTAGGATATTAGATGTGATTAGGCGGGACATGTGCAAAAAATGCGGAGAACCACTGGTCTAGTATTAAACACCTTCACATTGCCTAGAACAGGGGTGTCAAACATACGGCCCGCAGGCCAAAACCGACTCGTTGTGTGGTTGAATCCGGCCCGCGGGATGATTTTGTAAAGTAAAAATGTCTTTGTTTGCTTGAGAAATTTATGCAGTTACGCTTCAACAGCTGGTGGCTAGATTTCAATTACTTGAAACCTTAACGCAATTGCTTATATTATTGTTTTTCTCATGTGAAAGTTTCCCGTTTTCTGCATATTTCCTTTTGCATGTTCACACCGGTTTAACTTTCAAACAGGCATGAATATGCAAAAGTTCAAGTACTGTTTATAAAGTTTAACACTAGAACTCCCAGAAAAAAATACACCTTGAGTTGCAGCGATGTCGATTTCGAAACCTTTGAAGTTCTAGCTACAACTCTAAATGAAATTTGCTATGTAAAGTTTGAGATGGCTAAGTCGAGATGCAGTGCTAAAGTGTTTTTTTGTTGTTTTTTTGTTTTGGTGGGTTTCAGTGGTGGAATTTTTACCGAAACCATTTCGCTAATTCCGAAATATATCATTTCGGTTGATTTTTTAGACATTGTGTATTCGAATCCATGCAGATCTTTTTGTGTATTTGTTTCAGTTGGTTTCAAAATCATTGATGTCGTAAAATGGAGTAGACTTAAGAAACGTCATGTTGTTGCAGAAGAAACATGTTAAATGTGCTAATTAGCATTTTCAGATAAGCTTTAAAATTTTGCATTAAAGTTATGAAAACAGTTGGACGTTTTCAGTACTTATAACTAGGGTGTTATGCAATGGTTACATTGGTCCAGCCCGCTTAAGATTAAATATGCTTGAAGTGACCCCAGAACTGAAACGAGTTTGACACCCCTGGCCTAGAACAAGGCCTATGACATTTTGCATACCCAGGAACATAAGTCCCGTCCCACATCAAGTTACCAATTTTGTCACAACATTTGATGCCTTGATAAGAAACAACCTGTATGCGTTTGTCCATTGATGCGCATCTCCATTCACCTGTCTGCTCACTCCATCTATCTGATGTTTTCTGCAAATCTCCATTTTGCTGCCAGTATCTTATGCTTATGTATGATGTTGTCCAAATGTAACAGATATTGTTGGTGCATTACTTCATTGCTCATTCCTCTTCAGTATGGAATATGTGCATCAACAACATGTATTGTGCATGTTGTTGGTGCACGCACCTGTAATGTGTTGTGCATAAGCATTTTTATACCTTTGTGTTCTTTTGACTACCCCTGTGATATGGATCATGTGTCTGAAACAAACACTCAAAAAAAAATAAATCAAAGTTGCAAATCTTGAACTTCACTCAAATTTTGTTCTGCATTCTGATTAACTTTTTCAATTAACACTTTTGCTACCAGGTGGATTGCCCACGGCAATATCCACTGTTACCGGGTGGTGTACCTAAAGACTGCAAGAGCCACGGTTTTGGCAGAGCTTTGCAACAGCATTACTTGCCAGCGGATTGAGCTAGAGAGCTGTTCAAACCCTCAACAGATTCAGCAAGTCTTTTAGTTTAGGTTGAAAAAAAATTTTTTTTGGTTTGGGGTTTTCTGTGAGTGATGTCATAATAGGGGCATGTTTTTGTATTTTTGATCTAGTTTACCTGGCCTTGGGCACCAACCCAACAAACCATTTTTGGGATCAACATTTTTTTGGGAAACTAGGCTATTATCTGAGACTTTAGAGCCCATGATTGGCATTCTAGCATATCTGGAGCCAAAATTATGACTCAAGAAACAAAAAATGGGTAAAAATTCAAACCCCACACAAGGTAACTGTGGCCATTTTGGCTAAAAGCCATAACTTGCCAGCTGATTGAGCTAGAGAACTGTTCAAACCCTCCAAGACTTTGAAAGTCTTGTGGTTTGGAACAAAAAAAACTTTAGGTTTTGGATGTTGCATTTTTTGTTGTTTTTTACATGATTGGAGTATGTTTATGCATATTTTGTTTGCATTAGGATGACATCATCAGGCCCTGGACACCAACGCCAAAGCCATTTTTTTGACTCGAGTTTTATTGGAAACTAGGCTATAATACAAGTCTTTAGAGAGTTTGATGGACTTTCCAGCATTTCTGGTTCCAAAATTATGGCCAAAATGCTGCAAATTAATTAGAGGAATCCCCGCTAATCCCCTATGGCAGAGGTGGGCAAATTACAGGCCACATGCGGCCTGCTAGTGCATTTTGTGTGGCCCGCAGGTAGTCACACGTACATAGATAGTACATATTTGGAGTCTATGTTCAAGTAATTTTATCAATTAGATTAGAATTATCAAGATTTTTTTCTGCACGTTTCATTCGAAACCACATTTTTAGCGGCTCGTTGGATCAACCAATGACGTCATAAAAAATGCAAAACCTACACCAATCATGACGTCAACAACCAAAAACCCCAATCCCAATACTTAACATTTTTTTTAGTTCTAAACCAGGGGTCTCCAAAATTTTTTGTCCGAAGGCCACATAAGGTAATACAGAACATGTCGAGGGCTGAACGTCTTATGCAATGAGATTGTTGCGAGATATGCTATATTCTGCCAGATCAAAGACATTTTCATAAGCACTGTATATTATTTTTTCATCATTGGCAAAATGGCTTCGCAAGCCAGATGAAGTGGCTTTGCGGGCCGCATCTGGCCCGTGGGTCATAGTTTGCAGACCCCTGTTCTAAAACACAGACTTTCCGAGTCTTTAGAGGGTTTGAACAGCTCTATAGGTCAATTGTCTGGTGAGTTATGGCCTTTAGCCAAAAATTATGAAGGTTGCCTTTTGTGGGATTGTAATATATATCCAATTTTTGGTTTTTGAGCCATAATTTCAGCTCCAAGTAAATTAGAAAGCCGATCAACGGCTCTAAAGACTTGGATGATAGCCTAGTTTCCAAAAAAACTTTGAGCCAAAATAATGGCTCGTTTGTTTGGCTTTCAGGGCCAGAAAATTAAGATTTTCGTTAGGAAGGTATATATACGTCGCCCTGTAACCGTGGCTGGTTTTACCCTCATATATATAATACGTTGGCCGGTACAAAAAAGTGTTAAAAAATGGGTCAATTAATCATAGAGACGTAATTTCTACACCTACATTGCCTCTTTGAAAAAGTCATATCAAGCTAGTTTTTCTAATTTTTCATAGGATCAAATCTTTGTTGGTGTGAGGTGCGTCCATTTTCTTTCAGAGAGTACCTTGCAGATGTTTACAGTTTAAGGAAAATGACACTGAGTTCGCTTGTCATCTTAGTTTTTGTAACATTTTTTGATATATGGCATTTTGTCAATTGAAAAAAAACTCTGCACAAAAATTTCAAATCAACTGAAATGTTTCTGCTGCAAGTTAACAGATGACAGCGCCTTTTTTCATGTGCAAAGATTATTATCTGCAGCTTGGTTGCTTGTATTGTACTAATTTACCAATTTTTGTATTTTGTTACAGTTGCTACAGATGAGGCACTGTTCTTACTTGCAACTTCCTATTACCGAGTGGGGAAAACCAAAATTGTTGAGGTGTTATTTGAGAAACATGGTGTGCGCTTAACAGAATGCAAATTACTTTATGCCCAGGCATGCTTTGATCAAGGAAAGTATGTTAAATAAAAGTTGATTGGTTGGATTGTAATTTTTCTTCTACTTTCCATTCGTTTAATGCTGTAATGCATGTAATCTGTGTTACAATTCAGTTTTGATGAATGACTTGGTAAAACACGTTTTGAACACACTTATATTTAATATCGTTTGCTTATGAGGTCCATCAGTTACCATTATTAAGCAATAATGCAATACTCTGTGAAGCGTGGTTAATGCTGTTAAAAGGCATATGGGACAAAGTGGGAATACCATTGTTAATAAAAGCAAAAACCTGTTGAATCTTCGTCAATTATCATACTCTCACTTGATCCGACGCCCATTACACAGTTGTACCCCGACGATTGCAGCTTCAGAGTAGCAGAACCATAGTTTCGGATTTGCTAGGATTAAAAAAAGTGTTCATAATTTTATGTATACAAAGTGGGAAGCGTGCAATTTAGATTGTGCAGATGTCAAATAACAATGGTGGGTATTGAATATGTCTCACACATTTCCTGGGAAACTTCGCTGAAAATCAAGTGACAAGAAAAAGGTTCTTCTTTCCAAATGGTAGTAACAGAGATTTTCACTGCACATTTCCATTTTGGTGTTGTCTGCATCTAACTGTGGTCACACAATGGGGGTTTCAAACACCGCAAAGCTATCAGTCTTTAAATCGGTTCCAAACAAGTTTAGTGAGGCTGCTGTACAAAGTTCAACAACTCCGTTATTAAGAAAAAAGATATTATATTAATTATCAACCAAAAATATTTTAGACATGCAGTGTAACGATTGCAGAAGTTGTGGTTTGCGATATTTTGCGTATTGGTTACATGGTACCAAACTGTTGGTACTTGGTGTTCACAATGTTTTTCCATTTCCAAGGTATGCAAAAGCTGAACATGTTCTTGGTGGCGGAATGAAGAATCGCTTTACTGAAGCCTTGATAAATGGCGTACTTCAAGAATTTGGAGAATCTTCATGTTACGCCTTGGCTTTACTTGGTCGCATTTTTCAGCAAACAGAGCGCTTGGAATTAGCGGAAGTGTGCTACATCAAAAGCTTAAATCTAAATCCCTTTCTATGGACCTCATTTGAAAAAATGTGTGAAGCAGGTAAAAAATGTGGGCGTACATCCGTGGTCAATGCAGATATTTTTGTTTTTTGGGACTAAACATAAAAATATTGTACAGGAAGGCACCCAGATCCAGATGAACTCTTTTCATACCGCTATTCAATGGAATCTAAACCAGCCTACGTTTCAAATTGTGAGTTAGCTTGCAACTTGCGCAAGATGATGTTTGCACGTTTAGCAGTGTTCATGACGGAAATGTTAGGCTTACCAATTTTAAAGCAATATTCAGCACTGTGCTTTTTTGTGTATCATTTCTTTACGGAAGAAGACTTGTTGTTCACTCTGAAGACTTGTTTTTTTTGTGAAAAACATTTTACGTTCAATGTTTACCGTAATTTTTCATGACTTTTTCGTACTGCTGTCCAGCTCCTGTTAACAGATAAATGTTATGCGAAATAGTGCATGTGGAAATGTGATCTTCGCAGATGTAAGCGTGATTCGTTTCATCTGACGTTTTTGACTCTAGATGAGTATTTTGAATTCATGAATATCAAAAAGCTTTTGTGTATTCAAATGATTTCAAGTTATAACAGAAATGTTTGCCGTGGTTTAAGTGTTGAATTGTGTGTTATTTCATTTGTTTCTGTTTCTGAACGGGTGAAAACATTGGTAATATGTTAAACGCATGTCTTTAACTTGCAGGTGGAGTGTATCATACACCATCTGTTGTGATGCAGTTGCGTCGAAAAAAAAATGCTGCGGTGGATGTATTGTCGCCCAGTCAAGTTGCACTGAATGCTGACCAAACTGAAACCGCCAATTCGCAGGTAATGTCCATGATAAGTGACGATGCGAGTTTTTTTTTATGGAAGAAAAGATTGCGAAAGATGTTGGTGCAAACCGTCGGGCTGATCGGTTCATTACATTTATCATGGATAAGAATCCAGTGATCTTCAACAGGAGTTACGCGGAACTAGTGTTCCACGAAACATTTAGAGGGGTTCAGTGAGCTACAAAGGTTCTGCAGGAGTGCCGATGAACCAAACTGCGATAGTGTCGTATTTGAAGTAATAAGAGCAGCGAACGTGCATGCGGTAGTGAGCAAGGTAATGCGAAAGTGCCACTTGCGAATTGGATCAAAGATGATTCAGCAGCGCCAATTGCCATGGGAGACACATTTAAAGATACGGTGCTTTGCCAGATGACCAAATTCCGAAAGCAGCTCCTAAGCCCAAATCCCTGATTTGTAATAAAAGACTTTCTGATTCTGCGATGGCCTCACCCAAATTACAAAGACACTTGGAAAGCAATCATCATCCTGCATGCGTGACAAGACAATTACATAGGCTACTTTGAAAGCATGAAAAAGATCGTGCGCAAGCAAAAGGATTCTTCGGAGCAATTAATACTGATCAAGGTTTGTTGTTGACGTCATATCGACTTGTCACACCATATTCTTAAAACAAAAACGCCATTTACCTTGACTGAGAAAGTTATTGAACCAGCGCTGCAAATTGCAGCAGAGCAAGTTCTTGACAAGGAAACTGAACGTAAATTACAAAACAAACACCTCTGTCCGATTCTAACGGGAATTTCATATGGGCGAAGATTTATTGCAACAACTTTTTAAAAATCTTAAAATTTCACCGTGTTATGGAGTGCAAACTAGACCAGGGGTTCTTAAAGTGGTGCCTTAATGCCCCCAGGGGTTATTGAGGTTAGATGTTGGGGTATTCAACAGTGGTGGGAAGTAAAGCCCAAATCCGGACTCAAGTCCTCATTCTCTAAGAACTTGGACTTGCTTCCACTCAGATTGACTTTGACTTGATACCCGTTGACTTTGTTGCAAAAAGGATTTCCAGATTGTCGAAAATTTCTCTTAGGGGTATTGAAGCATTAAAACTTTAATGGCCACTGAACTAGACGATCAAGGCAGAAACGTGGAAAGGATTTTATGCGTGTGAGCTGGAGATGGCACGGACCGCTAACAGCCCAGTCTTCGGGCCGTCCGCTAAAGGTTTTGAAACAGTCCGCTAACAGTTTTTTAGTGGTGACGTCATTGCGGCCCGCTGCGGTCTGCTAGCCAATTGGGCGAAAATTTTTGTTTTTTGCCAAGTTTCAAAATCTAACAACAATTTTTTTGCTGCTGTTCTCTCCTTTATACCGTTCTGCTAACTCCCCGTTTCACTTGTTTCCACGCAAATCAGTGAGCCATGTTATGAATCAATCAAAGCACAGGGTTCACAATTTCGTTATTTTGAAGCCAGATTTTGAAATTCTGACTTATTCAACGCACTAGGCTTTTTTGGAAATCAAAAAACAGGAGTCAGAGTCTTTTTGAAAATCAAAACAAAATCTGGCTTTTTTTCAGTCGGAAAGAGCTTGACTCTGACAAAACATTGTCTGAGCTGCATATTCATTACAAATCTTTTCTGACCAGAGTCTATGATGATGCAGGGTGCAAAGAATATTGCGAAGATTTTACTGTTGTCCTAAAATTAGTCGATGTATTTAATAAGAAACAAATGTACGAAAGTGTAATTACGGGGAAAAATGCTTCTAAAGATTGGAATTGCATTATATCTATGTTTCTGACGAGTTTAATGTCTGTTTTGTGTTTGGTTATCCACTTTTCATGTATGATATGTCTTAAGACAACGCTCTGCTTTTTTTTACTTTTTTGGGACAAGGTCTGGCTTTTTTGGTGAAGACGGTTTGGCAACCCTGTCAAAGCAACAAACACTTCCATTTATAGTCTGTCGCTGTCGCCGAGGTTTAGGATTAGGGGTTAGGTATTCGTTAGGGTTTAAGGCTTAGATTTAGGGTTTTGGTTTAGTATGTTATTGACAAGTGTAGTGCAGTATAGCGCACACTCGTGCATTAATGTCACCTTACAAGGAGGCGGACAAATAAGTTTTCAAAAGTGAAGGTCCGCTGGAAGACCTATAGCCACTGCCTGAAGACCACATGCTTTTAGTGCCTAAAGGACAATGAACTGAAAACTTAAGTGTTATTACTTGGCTTGTGCGGTTACGTTGTATTACAGGCCAGGCTAGAAAATAGTTTGTGGTTCAGCAGAAACAGGCCGGGCGGTTTCTTGTTGAGTCTGGCGAGCCAAGGGGCAAAAGTGCTGGCCCGTGCCATCTCTAGTGTGAGCCCAGGATGGGAAGATGCGAACCGTGCCAATCTACTTGCGAAATTGCAGGAAAATAAGTTGTTGCAAATTTGGAAGCAATTAATATTTGCCAATGAAATGACCCCATCCGACCGGAAGCACTGATGAATTGGGAAATTAAAAAAGGAGAGTAGAGTTTAAAAGTTCGGCGAAAGTGTGTCTCTGTCTTGACCGCTGGTATGAAAGACATGTAGCCGATAGATGATGTGTGTTTCCAGACTTACTTCGGCTGCCAACAGACATTCATTTGTGCAATAATCATTGCTAGAAGCATCATCAAAGGATGCACTTAATATTTTGTTACCTGTGTATACACTTTTGTGTGATCTGCAGGTGGAGTACCAACTTCCGGTGACATCCATAAAACTTTTTTGGAAGTTGGTCACTGTTGCAGCAAATTTTGTTTTTCCAGATTGCCGAGGCTCAGCATGGACTTCACAGTAGTTGCTGCACACATACAAGCACCCCAAGTTGTGCTGCTGCTTGTGAAGGTAAGCACCATTCGGACATGATCAGTCGCGAATGCTCTAGTCTAGCAAGAAAGTGGAAGAACGACCGATCCTTGCTCAAGCTTCCCATTTTGAGAAAATTTGCCTGCGGCACCGAAACTATGAGGACCAACTGATTTTTCGCCCTTTGAATTTTCTAGAAAAAGTGTCAAATTTGTGAGAAAATTGATTGATTTTGCAGTCGTGTTTCGTGAATTCAGAGATTAGTCCTCCGAAACAATCGGCTGCTTGCGACCCTGGGGAAATCGAATCAACGGAGGATGACTGATACGACTACTAACGTTTGGCTACGAGGCGACTTGGTATACATGCCGAGACGACTCTTTTTTGTGAAATTCCTATCTAATGACTGCTTGCTTGTGTTTGATGGTATAGAGGCCAGCTGTTTGTCGCCGATAATAAATTGGAGGTTAAAACAGTAAACGGTTTGCTTCATTTGCAGCTAGTCGCTTGTGCAGCCGAGTTTCTTCAACTTGCAAAGATACATCACGAGACCAAAGTGTCAACAACCACTTGAGAGTAAGTCACGGCTTCTAGACACATTTGACTTTTTTGTTCATTTTTGTATAGCAACGTTTTGAACAATTCTGATCAGTATGTTGCGACTGCGTCATGCCACCAGCCCCAGTTCGTTGATATAGTGCTAAGTTAATTTGCGTCAGTTTGCAAAGTTACCGACAATTATGTCAGATTTATCAAATAAATTGACATTGCTAGGTCATTCATCGTCATCTCAAAAAGCTAAGGATTTCTATAATGTTGCAACTCTATGAAGTTCATCGTATTTGTCGCGTAATAATAGTAGAAGAGCATCTAAAATGGTGTGAAAATAATATATGTGACAACATATATGAAGTAATATGGTAATATAAAGTCAGAAATTCATCTGTAACGGGAGGTGTTCTCGATACACTCTTTTTCACACAACATTTACATTATCTTATTGTGTGAACGATCTCTCACAAGCAATTATACAAAAAAAAACTGCTGTCAAGACGACATACTTCTTTGTTCCTGCAGTTTGGGCAGCTTGGTCGCAATGCGGGGTTAGTTTTTTCATTTGTCTCTGCGTTAAAAAATCAACATTAAGTACAAAGTTTCTATATAGTGACTTGATATCCGCAAAGCAGTAATACCCTTTTTCGCTGATTAAGTTGCAGGCATTTAGCCAAAGATAACAAGTCTTTTCTACAAGGTTTTTATTCTCCGAAAGTTTAAGAAACCCGATACTGTGAGTGCTTCATACCTCAGAGCACAACATTCTGAAGTAAATCGACCCGGAGTTCTAACAAAACCTCATCGTCTGTTGATTCATTATTAAATGACTGCAGAATACACGAATTTGATTCCAGACGTTCGTCGCTATTTTTAGGAAAGTGCACTGCTAAGTCAGTAAGTCCCAGTGACCGCAAATGAATGTAAACACCGTATTTTCCGAAGGCGTATTTGTATTTTCATATGCTGTCCTAAAAACAAAAGCTGAAGTTAAGCATTCATTTCCAGATTCGAGTTTCATCTTCAGCGCTTTGATCTTGCCAGTTGACTAAAATATGTTACCTCCTTTTCCCTGAGGACTTACGTTTGCTTGCTCCAAACGATCAACAAAAGTCGACGCCATCCAAGAAACGTCACGAAACATGGCAACATTTTGGTTTTATTCGTTGTGTAAAGCCCTCAGTTTCGAAGTACTTTGCTTCAGGACAGTCACACATTCTTTGTGGAGTCATTTTATCCAAAAAATTTGCCGAAAACTCTGTTTCGCAGCTTTTCCAAATTAATTTCGAACAGTGATTGTTTTTCTGATCACATGTTCTTTGGTAGTTTGTCACTATCTCTGCGCACCACCTGTTGCGCAAGAACTTAATTCGCAAAATTATTTCCGGTGCGAGTACCCGAATGTATTTCTCAAAGTAACGATTATTCACTTCCGAAACAAAAATTAGAAGTGAAAGTATGGCTTCATCAAAGTTTATCCGTTAACAAAGCAATGAAATGCATTGGTCAGGGCATCAACGCCCAACAGGAAAACTCGCAACCAGCACCACTTACTCTATGTAAGTTACTACAGTGTCCAGTCTATAAAATTCACTACTGCCAGCATGCCGCATGGCTGGACAAAATGCAATTACACAAAATTCTGTTCAGAAAATTCCGCAATTATTTTCAACACGTCACGTGCGAAGCGCCAAACCTGTCAATACGTACAGTAAAACAAAGAAAATAAAAATCAGATGTACCCTGCAGAACCGAATGAAATCTTACATGTATGAATAACCTATTTGTAATTTTAGAAAGTCGAGAAGCTTCTGGAAGTAGAAAACCAAAACCAACATCGGACACAGCAGCATATCGTTTGAATTTATGCCAGTTTCAACTACACCCTTGTTGCACCATTAAACAGTAATAAGCCGTGATGAACGATCCGGTGCACACATTGGTGTGCCGTGTCATTGGTTGGCTAGCACTGGCTCCAGTGCATGGAACGTTTACTGGAAATTTTGTTGGTCTGAGGTTTAAAAATCCGCAAGCAATGCTTACTGGTGAAATGCTGAAGGACTAGAGCAAGCGAAGTCTAAGTCTAGACTAAAATGAATAAATCAGAACGCATGCGGCGGCAAGTGAAAACTGGAATATAGTTCGGTTTCAAAAAGCCGCTTTCACTGAAGTTGAAAGCTATATGACACCAATAACTGAGCCACGAAATCCGAGCAACGCGGCGTGGGGAGAGACTTTAAATGGTAAACGTTGGAAAGGCTGGCACAAAATTTCCAGATTCTTCTATAATTCGGCAATTAACTTAAACGTTGGGAAGAAAATTAACCAACCGTAGATGGGATCTCGATGAGACAACCTGGTCAAAAGTTTTTTAAGTGCCATAGCGGTATAATTTTAACTCGAATGGAACTTTAGTGCTTTCCCAATAAATTTATCTCTTCGGCCTGCAATAATTGCTTAAATGGTGTGGGTGTACTCAAAAAAGCTGTTACTGTTCAGAAAACTTGTTGATGCGAGCAGAATTTTTTTGTCGTGTGTCATTCGTCTGCAACTGCGAATGTTGATTCAGGTTATTTGCTTAAAATGCAGGACAGTTAGCGTAAAATGCTAGATTTGATTCAACCTTATCAAGCACTTCTCTTTGCTCAGTTGAGAAAATTCTTATGTTCAACTTCTCAAACTTTTATTTCTCCCATAGTGCTTATTGTTACATGCAAAGAAACCGTTGGCTATGGTAATACTGCTGTGCTAGGTAGACCAGTGTAGGTGGCACAAGCTGATTGGTTGATGTTTTGACTAAAGAGTTTTTCGTATTTAGTCTACGCCGATGGAACAAAGCGAGTGGGACAGCACTCTAGATTCCTATAATGCCTCACTCAATTACGTTTCATTGGAAAGGAAGTCGAAAACTCAACACCAAATCACACGAGGCCTGTTGGGCGGGCCAAGTGCACTCAGTCCATTAACGCCGAGGTATTGAATCAGTTGTTTTTTTCATCGTTTGCTTGCTCCAAATCCTGAAACGTTTTTCGTTTTCAGTTTTGGTGTGATGCCAATTGTTGAAACTCCGAGTCCGTCTTGGGAAAGACTGAAAGGTGTTGTAACTCCTGTTGACATGATGCCGCCACCACCGGAAGTCAATCCACCGGTCAAGAAAGTGAGGAAATCTTAGCATTCATCCTGCGTACTGGCACTTGACCGTGTTTAAGATTGTTAACGTGGTTCTATTTCAATTGCGTAGGCTGGTGACTGTTTTAATTATTTTGCACGCGCAGTTCCCATCCACGTATATGGCCGTACGAAATGCGTGCACACGATAACTCCTGTTCTCATGTTCGGAAATTCTTTGGCGCAGAATGTACTTCCGCAGTTGCATTGTTCAATATTATCAGTAACGTGTGCGTTTGTGTTGAGGGTTTTGAATCAAGTTGCATATTTTGTGCAGGGAGGTAGTGGCAAATTACTTGGTAAAAGAAGTCACTAAGTGATTTTACAGTAGAACACCCAGGGCCAGATGAACGCACATGTTATGGCCTATGGTCCTGCTGTGCTAACTTTTCTGTTGTCACTTGACTTTTAAACGTAAGATGAACACCTCGTCAACATGTTATTGCTCTAGTCATTTTACTATTTTCTTCCCGCCACACGGCAAATATTGTTTCACAACGATGGAGCAAAAGTGGCGAAAGGTTGGTGCCAACGACGCCCAAAACACTGAACACGTTACTCCACACATCTGCCCTTATAAACACGCAAAGCTTTTTTCGTCGCAGATGACAACCAGACAGTCACGAAAAACAGGAGACCCATCGGCTGCCACCGGCAAGCTTCTTTTCTCGTCGGAAAACAGCCGCAGGTCCCAGGAGGTTGGTTGTGGTTCTCCAAACAATGATCACTTCCAATCGGTTCCCAGTACCCGAAGAAGCACAAGAATATTTGCCAACTCCGGCAATTCTGTGAAAGTAAGTGTTTGGACGTTTATATATTACGTGTATGAACTCGTGATCGAAAGTTCTTGGCCAATACTGGCCTTTCTTTGTTTTGTTTTTTAGTGCTTAGAATAACCTTTTTCGTTGCATGAAATCGTTTTAACTTCAGATAACTTATAGGTAAAAATAGCAAAATTTGTTTTGGGCATGGTCCTTCGGAAACGAAACTGATTGTGACTTGTATAATATGTTGATTTATCTGTGATCCGTCGTTTTGGATAAACAAGTTTAGAGGTAGACGCAAAGTAGATTTTTTACCTTAGGTGCCTGGAAAGCTTACAGGTTAACTGAAAATACCGTTTAAAGTTGTTTGTTTGTATGTTGAATGGAAATGCAGTTTAAACAACATATGTATAGTTTTTGCGACACTCTCCTTTTTCTAAGTTTGTTTGACCTCGAGGTGCCCTGACAATGCTGTGTTTGAGTCATGCTTTTTTTGCATTTCTTTATTCCAATGTCCATCGTGACGTTGCAAACGACAATGACTTGTCAAGAAAGGTTTACTGACAGTTTGACACCGCATCAAAAAAGTTGAAAACCTATTTAATGGCGGAATGAAAGGGAATAACGAAAATCAAACATGTCCGAGAGAAATACGCGCAACTGATGAATGAGGTGATTCAAGATTGAACTTACCGGTCATCCGGCATCATTCATCAACACACCCTAAAATGTTCCCACCGGCTATGGAATAGCCGATCTGGCTGAAATTTGGGACAGACGTGGCGCCAAAACGTCGAATACAGACGCGATTGTTGCGGAAATGCTCAGTAAGAAACGTATTAAGTCCCGGTTGGTCAGGTGAAAATCTTGCAAGTTGAAATTCCAGATGGGCGCAGTGCAATCAAATCGATGCCTCGCTGTTCACTTGCGCTTTATTGTAGAGCCATGACGTTTATCCCGTTCCAATTAATGTCGCCCATTCTTCGCTAAAGTCGTGTGCGGCATGATAGCAATAAACTAAATCCAAAAATGACGTTTGAATTGTGGGAATTCCGATAGTTAAGCTGGAGTACGAAATGAAGTTTTGTGGGAAGCAGTCGTCCACACCACAAGGCAATTCACAATACATGGAAGAGTTGTTCAGAAATTACTGTTCTAGATAGCAGCGTGGTTTTCTTCGGTTGAGATTGTAGCTTTGCCTTTTTTTGCAGGAAAACGCAAAGAAACCTGCCAAGAGTAGAATGAATCAAACCAAGGATGGAATGAAGCGAAGCACGAAGACACGCAACACCAAATCAAGTAAAGTTTGTTGCTGCGTACCTGGTTAACATGCTCGATTTTTTAGTGTATGATTTTGGTACATGTACGCTTATCAGCACACTTCTTTCATGCAAATGCACACTATTGTGAAGCTGATAAATCTTAACTTTGTTTGCACGATGCATTTGCGCCAAGCTTGCTAGCTCTTGGTTCTTGACCTGTTAGCATGTCGCTTGGTAACTGTCCCGTGTTGTCTCCATGCATTGTCTGATTGACGAGAGTTTACGTTTCAGTGACAAACGGAGTTCAAAACAGTTTTGCTTCCGCAGTGGGAGACACTATGGTGCGAGATTTGTCAGAAGAAATAAACAAAGCCGATTTGCTTTGTGAGCGAAGCAAAGTCTCGAACTTGTCGCAACTGATATCAGCGCAGCGGGCATCGATAGGTAAAGGCGTGTTCGTGTGTGCGCGTGTACCCCATCATGAGTGAAAAAAGCGTTTATATTTTCGTAAACGTTATGCTGATTGTGTTAATGTTTGTCCTGTAACAGATGGTTTGATGAGCTTACTGCGAGACATGGGAAAAGCGCTACTGGCTTTGTGCCAATATGACTGCAAAAAAGCAGTTCAACGCTTGGAAACACTTCCTCCGCATCAAAAGGACACCCCGTGGCCTCTCTCAGCTCTTGCTCGCGCATATTTTGAGATGACTGATTACAAGAAGGTTCGTTTTGCTTATCTGATTTTCATCATTGCGTTATCGCGAATGTCACTTGTTTTTAAATTGTAAAATGGATTTTTAGTGTCATAAACAACTAGAATTTGTCTGCTTTGCCTCCTATGGGCGTCAAAGTAGTTTTCTAGTGGCTTGTGATTTGGACTGGTGATCTATATGAACTTTGCTTCGTGCAAAATTGGCTTGAATCAGTTGAAGTAACAAGTTTGTTAGCGCATCTTCAAAACCTTAACAGTTTGCGTCTGTGGTTTAACTGAGAAGTGGTAGGTTTGAATGTGTAACGTTATGGCCAAGCAATAGTCAAAGCCGTGCATCGCTTCATTCAGCGAAATGGCCAAACTCATCTTGAGCTGTGCTCACAATTATTGAGACTTGGTCGTCATGGTCCGCGGATTCAGCTCAATTCTAAATCTGCCATTTTCACCATCATCAGTAATGCATGTGCCTGTGCTTCCGCATGCGAATGTATTCGGATGTTGGTTGAAGTCGGCTTCGTGTGGAAAAGTGTAGAAAGGTTAATTTGTGTATTCAAACCCCGACCGCATTGTAGGCGAAGATATCCTGTGTTGTGGAAAAGGAGGCTCCCAACTTGTAAATATGCTTTTCAAGATGATTTATAGAGATGTACTGGAGTTTTGTTTCTGACCGAAACTGGATTAGTAGGAAATGAAAATAACTCCAAACGGAGTGGAATTATTTTATTATTTTTTTGGTATCTGCGATTTTGTTCAAACTGCACTGAAGCATTCTAAGCTAAAGCTATAATGGATTGTATGCTGCGCAAATTTGACTTTCGTGTATAAGATTAGGATGACAAGGCATTTTGCAGAAAGTATTTTTAAGGTTAACCGGCTCGTTGAAATCAAGGGTGGGCAAACTGTTTGACTCGCAGGCCGCTTAACACAGCCTCTAAAATTGGACAGCAGTTCGGATCAGGAGCACATGGGTGGATTGTTTGTATAACTGTAAACTAATATAAATGAGATGTAACTGCTACAATACACAGGTTTTGTACAAAGCATGATGATATGAGATTATTGCATACGCTATTTTATAAATGCATTTATTTCACAACTCAGCAGAGAATGTCACTTTTTATTTTGGTAGGAGCCGTGTTGTTAGACCCTCATTTTAATCAGGGCATCAGAGTCCGGAGTTAGCTGTGTTGTGGAAATTCTCGGGGTAGGTCTGGGATGTTGGTCGGTTAACTTTGACTTGCGGCGACAAACTTGGGTAATGTTCATGAGGCTGAATGAAAGTCAAGGAAGAATTGGAATTAATATTTTTGCATTTCAAAAATATGGATTCGTTTTTTTTTGGTCACCGGCATATTATATCCTTTTCCTATGTACGTTGATGTGTCACTGTTGGAAATCGCTACGATTAAAGCTGTAGAAAGCTTGTGTTTGTTGGGTGTTTGAGTATGGAGTGCAGGAATGAATTGCATAGGAGGCATGACTTATTTTTTGTTTAGTTTCAGTCCATAAACTTAGATGTTCCTGTGGCCGATTTTGTCAAACGCTACACAAGATATCGTCGGTTTAATAATGACTCGGTCATTGTTTTACAGGCTGCTGACATATTTCGTCATCTTCGAGTCTACCACAGTCACCACGTGTCGGGATTAGCACTGTACAGCACCACCTTGTGGCACTTGCAGGATAGCATCGGTCTTTCTACTCTGGCTCACGATCTTGTCGACTTAGATTCTTTATCGCCCGAGGTAAGTGCGATAAGCAATATCGGAAACGTGTTTTTTTGAATTCGTATAAATGTGGGAGGAGAGTGTCAGGCACATCGTTTCATTTCACACTGGGCGACTTCGACCGAATGTGAGAAGAATACTGAGAACTAATGACACCGTGTAACTGCCTAAGTTTGAGTTCAACAAGAAATTCTGCTTCTATTTTGTTGCGCGTTTATTTAGTTACTGTACTTTCAAATAAGCGTATCTCAATATACCCCGTGCATCAAAACGTAACTTGGTGTGAAGAGGTGGTGAACGTGGAAAATGCCAATTTGTCGGGTAGAAAGTGCTCCGTGTGCAGGGGCGTAGCGAGGGGGGAAAGGGGGGCACGATTCCCCAGGCGCCGAATCACCATGGGGGTGCCGAAAAGTCCAAACAATGTCACAAGTACTTCCTTCAATACAGTACATTAGCTTCCGCAAGACCTCAGTTTCCAACAAGGAGGCGCCAAGCTTGCTTCTTGCCCCAGGCGCCATCTAACCGCGCGGCGCCCCTGCCCATGTGAGAAAAAATAATTTTTCGCCCAAGTTTTCAAACAAGCACAACAAACAGTGTTAGATTGTGTTGTACTTCTGTAGTTTTTGTGGAAGCATCGGTATCACTGCTGAGATGTATGGAAATGTGTGCGTTGATGTGCAGTTCAGTGTAAAATTTTTGCAGACGTGGTGTGCTGTTGGGAATTGTTTTTCACTGCGTCATGACAACGAGAGCGCCATAAAGTTCTTCATTCGGGCGGTTCAACTTGCTCCTCAGTTTGCCTACGCGCATACCTTGCTTGGTCATGAATATGCTTATGGAGATGACTACGAGCGAGCCATGGCTTGTTACCGCAAAGCGATTCATTGCGATTCTAGGCATTACAATGCATGGTAAGTCCTTGACCGGTGTGTTGTTCTGTGCATGTTTTCAAGCCAAACTGTGAAGTTTCTGGCTGTATCGACTAATGTTCGATTGATCTGCGTGTATTTGTGCTCGTTGACTTTGAAATGCTGCGAACTCAGCAATGGTCATCACAGGGCAATATGTTAGCGTTATGAGCTTGAACGCTGCATTTGCCTGTTACTATATTTTTAGTTCACATAAAGTCAGAGACGCTGGAGATTGGGTGCATGGCGGGGGCATTGCCCCCCTGCCCTTTCAGATGAGGGGCGACGGGGGCGGAGGTGCCTTGTTAAAACAATATCATAGGCAATTTCATGTTTTTTTTTATCAAGATCGAATTGAAACAAATTTATTGCTGCTATTCGCATCCAGAAAATTTAGAATGGTTTTCTATTATTTCTGCTTTTATTTTTGAGGTCAACATTGTTGCTGAACAGAAACAAACATATTGGTAACGATTTGTTTGTTTCTTATAACGTTCCATTGCCCTCAACTTTTTTACTGCCCCCCAGCCCTACCGCTGTTCCGGCGCCCCTGCCTGAAGTGGTTCGTGCAAAATTCGAAGGTTTGTGCTCTGAGTCTGACAACGTCCGTTGTAATGGTTGATTGGGTCCAAAAGAACCAATGCACACTAGTAAAGCGAACTATCGTATTTATTCGATTGTAAGCCGCAGCTTAAAGCTTTTTTCATCATATCGTGCGGCTTACAATCAAAGGCGGCTTACATTTTTTTCTTTACCTCATCGAAAATTATAGATGACGCTCTGTCTTTCATGGGGTATATTTTGTTGACCGAGTCCTCTTTTCGCGATCGCTTGTCTTCAGCATCACGTGCACATCCGTCACAGTAGGGATTATGATGAACAGAAGGCAGTTGTGGTTGTGAAGCGTCATTACCAGCGTTGCCAATTAAACGCGAAACGTGTTAGTACGCGAAAGTATCTCAAAGGTCTAGGTAACCTTTGTTCAAGGGTAGTTTACAATCAAGGGCGGCTAACAATCGAATAAATACGGTACATGTTTTAAATTCGGTTGACGTGCTATAGAAAGTCGCTAAGGCAAAGCTTGAATTCGGTTCAGATCCTTTAAGTAGGAACTCATGTGCTGAAAGCTGATGAAACGCCCCTTTCTTCTCCCATTATTGAAACCTGTCGAGTAGTTCAAGTTTTTCAGTGTGTTTTCTTTGTTTTTGAAACATCATGTAGAACAATTGTTGTTGCAGGTATGGAATAGGGTCAATCCATTACAAGCAAGAGAACTTTCCACTCGCCGAATATCACTTTAAAAAAGCGTTGTCCATCAACAAAAAAAGTTCGGTGCTCCTATGTCACCTAGGTTGGTGAGCATCACTGAGCATTTTGCATGTCGTTTCCGGTCATTGTGTGTGTGTTTAGAGTTTCCTTATGTGTGGCATTGTCCAACAATGCTCTGTGGTCGTATGCAATAGCGCGTAGATTTATGTTACTAACTGTACTTTTTTCACAGTGAAAGCTAACTTTGATGGTTTTCCATTTCCAGGTATAGTTCAACACGCGCAGAAGCACTCGTCCATCGCACTTAACACATTAGGCCACGCTCTCTCCCTCGACCCGCGCAATCCACTGTGCAAGTTTCACAAAGCAAGCATTCTCTTTGCCGTCGAGCGCTATGAAGAGGCGCTTGAAGAATTACTTCAACTGAAACAGATTGTGCCAAAAGAGAGCCTGGTCTACTTTTTACTTGGCAAGGTGAGGTTTGTATTTTGTTGTTTAAAAGCGCCTTATTTGTTTTTTTGTACATGGATGTGAAAGGAGTAGTGAGAGTGTGACTGTCATCAGGCTAGTTCAATAGCTAGTAAACATTAGTCTTCCACCTCGGATCTCTCTGATTGGTACAACAGCATGTCATCGGCAGGCAGTGGAAACGAGGCCACAGTGCGAACTGTGCGTCGCTTGCATCTCACTGTATGTCCATCTGAAGATGGTCTTTTTCTGGAAAGAAACTTTGTTTCACCGTTATCTTGTACATCGGAACTGTTGCACTGTATGAGCGACATTATATCGCAAACTGGAAGGCTCATGCGAAATTTTGTCAAAAGAGAAGTGCTTTTGGATTATTGCTGCTGACTTGTGCATTAAGGTTTATAAAATGCTGGGCGAAAACCATCTGGCGATGATGAACTTTTCCTGGGCACTTGATCTGGATCCCAAAGGCATCAACAATCACATCAAGGAAGCGATCGATAAGCAACAGACGGCAGACGAGGCTAGCGCGGTGGAAAGCACTGAGATGGAAAATCAAGGTGAGTTCATCTGAATGTCTTCTACTTTTCCGTTTTAGCGCTTTACGATGAACGCGTATTTGGCGTCGTTATTTATGTTCCTTGGCCTCATTGTTAACAAACAGCGAGCCAAGTCCCGCCGACGATGAGAGCGATTCGTGCAGAAAATCCAAACCGCCGTGGTGATGATGAGTTTTTGGAAATGCGTAAGCAACAGTATGGTGGCCCACTTGGTACATACCATTTGGTATCATATATTTCACAAATAGTGACAAAAAATAAATCTTTCCGGCTGAACCGAAACTTGACACGCGCAAACAGTATGTTGACCAAACTATAAAGAAATTTTCCACGAGGTGGTCATCGCACCGCAGTAGTTGGAACAAACCTGTCTGTAAAGATGACAAACACACAAATGACTTTGTCGCGGCACTAAGTGTTCCATGGCATCGCAAATAAACCACCTTCGCATGAAGCATACGCTCGTTACTTTTATCGAACAACTAAGTTTTCACTCTCTGGATATCCGTGAAGATAAGTGGTATCACCAATTTGTATTCCAAATCAATATGGTCTCCCTCGTGTGAAATAATTCTTGTGACCCTTTGCGTTGTTCTTTAACTGACCTATTTCACCAGCCAGGGAGCTAGCAATGTCGTTAACTCTCGTCACAACGTTCATCATGTAATTTTAAACGCAACCCTTAGGATTTTGCTGCCAACTTTACGAAGGCAATCCTTCTTACGCATTCTACCAACGCACTGAGTAATAACAGCTTGTTTTTCAGTCATAAGTGGGTCTGTTGCGTTGCTCGATCATTGGCTTCAGATACTTTTGAAGTTCCAGTGAAGCAGTTATGTGGGAAAGACTATTTTCCAGTTTTCACTTGTCACAGCTTGTGTTCTGATTTGAGGATATGTTTTTGCTGAAAATAAGTTTATATGGCAACGATCAAAGGTTTGTAGAGCACAGATACTATGGAGTGGCATCTACGAAAAAACTCTCAAACTTTTGGATTATCTCTATCTAAACACAGGCATAGACCCTGCAAGCTTGCATTACCATCGAACAGCGTGAACAAATCCTTTACTTTCCTGAATAGGGAGAAAGGGTTAGTTCGAATTCATGCTTTATTTGCAGACGACGATAGCTCCGCCGAACAAGTGACTTCAATGATGCAGGATGATTCGACAGAACGCGATGTGGTCCCGGACAGTGATGAAAGCCTGTAGTGCGAGCACAGCCAGGCTTGGCTGCTGGTCGTGAAGAGCCTTTCTCCGGTTCGCAACTGTTCCGCAAGTGTCACATGATCAGTGTTGAGCGAGATCGATCGGAATAGATTCCTGCTTCTAGGTTGTTGCTGCTACCTGTTAACACTTGCAACTTCGTGGATTTAAAGATGTTTTGCACTCGGTGCATGTGGCAAGCCCAGTTGCTGACCTTATTGTGCGCCGTCCTGAACAGCTAAACCGCAGAAACCATCGTGAACTGACCTGAATAAAGCGCATTTATTGTGCACTCCAGCTGACGTCCAACGTTCAGTAAAACGACGTATAGATTGCCACAGATGGTGTCGCGTTCTCATGTAATCAAACGTGGAAAGTGTAAATGGAAAAAACAGTTGAAGAAAATGATCGAGAACACGGGTTCTTGGGTTGTATCGCCAACGCGCGAAACAAAGAAACGACATTCCCGTGTTGAGAAAGCGACGTTTGATCGGCGTCGACCGAAGCGTCGAGACTTGCAGCTTAAAACGGTCGTTGTCACTCTCTCTTAACTAAGATAACTGCATAGACAAAGTGGTTTCTGCAAAGTTTTAATCGAAATGGCTCTTTCCATCAGTGCTTTTTGACCTTAACGGATTTTTATGTTATTCGTAATGCGCAAAAGTACTTGTCAAATAAACTATCAACGCGTAGCCTGCCGTGTGCTCGAGATTCCCTCCCAACAGGTCTTTCAAACATGAGGTTATGTCTCCCGTGCTGTCACAAAGTTAACATGTGTCGGTGTATTCTTGGAAATTCAGCAATTTTTATAACGTAGCGAAGTTTTGAAAAACAAGCGTGTTCCACAATTTGTTTAGATAAAATTCGTTAACCGTTAAAGGAAATAAGCAAGCAAATACGGGTACTACTGATATATTCCAAAAGTAACCACGTATAAAGAATACATAAAAAACATCAAATACATAAAAATGTATTTGATGTTAAATAAAAACATCAACGTAGGTTTTTCAAATTACCAAATCAGTGGAGGCGGCATTGTGTTCCTCATGTTGTCAAATGCTAAGTAAACAAACAACTATATCTTGTTCATTACATGTTTCTCAATTTACCTCTGAAGTTGAAAGTAGCAGAAGACCTAATGGAGTCTTGTATTGAAGACCACGCTTTTGGACCAACAAACGTAGGGAAAATTGCCTTGAAGATGAGATGAATCTTGATAAAAACAGGTTGTTAGAAATGGATGGTCTTGTGGTGTGAGAATGAATGGAGCTGATTGGAATCAGGACGGTGCGAGGAACTGCGGGCCCCCACCGCATCCAGAAATTCCATGTGGTTTCCAAATGACACTTAATTTTCATGCTCACGACATAACCTTGTATGAAGATTAAACCACTTGTTGATAATGCACTGGCTTCCGAGATCTTTCAACACTCGTAATTTCGAAGTTTCCTCGTACAGCGAAACTTTGTAAAACATCTTTTTTCATTTCTTGGAAAGCTGTTTATTGAAATATTTGGAGGAACATTTATTGTTAGATAATCTCTTACATTTCGATTTATACCTGCTGTCCAACTGGTTGGGTCACCACTAGGGCAACCAATGTTTTGACCTAAAAACTTAAAATGTTGACTTTAGAATTTACAAATTTTGACCTATAAATTTTCTGCGCTTGCAACTGCAAAATAATTCAGCCTTACGTGTTGAGGTTAACCCAGAAAGCATGTTCATGCACTCTAAACTTCAATTTTTTTTCAAATTTGGTTGTCGAACTTTGGCGATGGTATGATGATAAATACATTAATAACTACAGTAGTGTCAAACCTGAGAGCATCATAAGTTGAAACACTATATACATAATGGATTGAGCATTTACCAAACCAGGCACTGTAAGACCACGTTTCTTGCCTTACCACGTCTATCCTACATAATATTCAATTGTCAAGTAGTGGGCAAAACAACATTATTACGATAGAAATAGCAACAAACCCATTATTATTACAAAATTGCAATTAAACATGGAAAAACATCAATATCTGTTGATATAGTTTCAATAAGATATCGANAAAGACAAAAAAAACTTCTGCGACACAAGTTGACCCAGCGATAAATTTTGACCTAATGATAAATTTGACTTTTTTTGACCTAATAACTTGGGATTCCCTCATGGTATGAGCGTGAAATTTGGTTTGTGGGCGTTTCATAAACTTTAGAAAAGGCAGAAAAATTTTGACACATTGACTTTTGGTTGCCCTAGTCATCACACATGTTAATTACAACTGTACTCACGGATGATCTGTCGTAGCATGTTTGGGATCACTTTTTTTCCAGTAATAAGTGAACTTTCTGCTTTGGCGCTGTCTTCTGATGCGTTAAGGTCATCTTCAATTTGATGCACAGCTGCGTCTTTTCTAAGTTGTGATCAATGTCATCTCATCATTGTATTTATCATCTGCACTTAGACCAAGACTATATCATCAATTTCTGAATAGCTTTTATTTTCTTCATCCTCAATATATTGGAGTTCTAAAAAATGGAGTGCAAGAAAATTTTTGATAGCACCTCTGCTTTTCATTTTCAGCTACCGTAGCCTGGACCAGTGCTCGTTTCTGGTTGCCACTTATATATTCATGCCCTTTATCTCGATCTCTGCTTGTGCTTGCCATGTTGTAATGACTTCTTATACTGTATCATCTTATTTAGACCACAAACAATGACAATAATTTGAAAAAGGTTTTAGTAAGAAGAAAGGAGTTTTCTATGTGACACACACGGGGTTAGTTTCTTCATGTTTTTAGCATTGTCAGTTTGGCTTCTTTAAGGCTAATTTTGTAATTTTTGGTCTTGTTTTCAACTCGTTTGTTGTTTTTTTATTTGTGAAAAGTGGCCAAATGAAAATTGGATTTTTTGGCCAATTAAAGTTATTATGTCGATTTGGCCGATTTTTGGACACGGCAGATTTCTTGACACTTTTTTCTGGACACAGAATGATAAAATTTTTATTGGAAACTCTGCACTAGAATTCATAATTTCTAGTTTTGCTGTTTCATGCTCTTAGTTCTGCAGTTTCGGGTTACTCTTCAGCAAGAACAGAATTTTCGAGAAGTTTACTAATTGAGTGACCTTTAATCTGTATCTGTATATACTGTCTTTTAAAAACGCGTTTGGGTATTCAAAGGTGGCATTGTGTATTTATCTTGTATTTGACTTTTTTGGTGCTATCTATCTTTCTTGCAGGGTTGATGTGGCCTTTTTTACTCCTGGCAAACCTGGATTTTAGTGCAGCTGAAGATAAATGATAAAACAAAGAAGATAAATAAATGACTAAATGATAAAGGAGATAAATAAATGACCAAGCGCATTTACTGCAAGTACATTATTGTAGTAGCCTACATTCTTAGCTCCAACCTATTCAGCCAAACCAAGCTATGTTTAATCATACAGTAAACTAGACTAGCCTATGAACCACAAGCACTATTTATTTTGGTTAAAATGGAGACAGCTTATGATTGTTTGGCTCCAGTCCAGCCTACCGTCAGGGCTGTAGCGCAGAGCCTGTGTTTAGCTCAAGTTGGCCTAGGTTATAGACAAGCTGCAAGCCATTCTAAAAGTGGAAGCTTGAGCCAAATGACATACATAAGGTTTGATATTTTGGATCATAAAACCTAAAGGAGGGGTGCACAAACTCTTCGCTATTGCCGCCCGTATTACAGACTGCATTCAGGGTTCCCACGTGGTATTGAGAAAGTATTGAATGGTGAAATCGGTTTCAAGAACTTGAAAAAGAATTGAATTCGGCCAAAATGTATATAAAGTATTGAAAGAGTATGGAAATCCAAATTAAGCCCTTTGTTTATTAAAATCAGGGATATCTAAAAACTCGTGTGCCTGCAGTCGTTATTGTATAGCGTTGCATCGTTAGTGTTACGAGATTATGATTCATAACTATTAAAAAAGGTAAATTCTTCAATTTCTACCGTCGACGTAAGCAGCAACTCTCCTCTAAACAAAGTCCAAGCAAAATTACAAAATAGGCAGATTTAACCCCCACCCCCAAAAGGGCCCATCCGCCCCCTGTTGTAACCCTGAATGTGTGGTTGGCACTAACTAAGAGTTTTCCATTGCTTGACACGCCTGCTGAATTCCTGAAGGTCAAAGGACCTGACATTCATGACAAGCTGCAGTAACCCTTCGATTGTCCACCCGTTTTTGGAATTTCCTGTCCCGGAGTTTCTAGATATCCCTGATCAAAATTTTGTTCTTTGCTGCTGGTGACAGTTTTGCACACGTTTTTGCATTGTGTACTGAGTAAAATTTTGGAAAAATGAAGGTAAGTGATGGTATTTCCAGTTTTTTTCATTTAGTATTGCGAATGTATTGAAAAAGTATAGAAAATGGTTTTGAAAATGTGTGGGTTAGGAACCCTGTTTATTTTACAAACGGCCGTCAGTGGAGTCGCCATTGCACGCCCTATTCTTTATGATGTGGTGTCACCAGTCACGTTTTTAGGCAATATGTCGAATAATACATTTGCCAAAGATTTCAGTCCTGCTAATCCGCTTTGTGTCGCCTATAACAGGCGTCGACAACCGTATTTGCATGGCATCACAGTGCAGTATAATGTTGGACCAGATATCAAGATGTGGCAGATATATATCAAGTAAAATAACAAGCGGCCCTTTCGGTGCGGACCCATGCCATATTGGCCCCGTAACAAATTCTTCGCGAGTCTTGTACCGGGTCGAGGCTCGCGACACGGTGGTTGCCGACCCCTGAGTCCATAAAAATAAACTGCGTTCACTCCATCTAGACCAGTTTCAGAAGCGAAATATCCACACAAAGTAACCGCAGGTGTGCACAGGGCCTACGAGGTGGTGCACAAGAGGTACATCGACCCGGGCCAGGTAGGTAGGGGAGATATGGCACCAATGAGCCCTTTTCCTTTCTGGTCATAAGTCGCAAAGTTTAGCTGGCAAAGCTCCAAAATTTAGCCTATCAATTTATTTGTCTCTCTATGGGTTGTTAGTTCGACTCGCACTCAGTCTCATCGCCACGGGGGGAGGGCTTTAGTGGATTAAGCCCCCCTAACAATGCCTCAAGTCCACCAAATTGAAATATGAAACACTATATATTAGTGGAGTTTTGTCAATTTTTACAATGTCAAGCCCTCCTGCACAAATTTAAAGCCCCCCTGTTGAAGAATTTCTGGTGACGTTTCTGCTCTCACTTTAGGTGGCTCAGGGCACCATTTTTGCTCCAATTTTCAGGTATTTAGTGAAGGTTTTCAGATTTCCACCAAATCAAAACTTTTGGTGGTGTCCTTGCACCACCGCCCCCTATACCATTGGTGCAGCATAAAATCGGAGTGCTATGATAGATGTTAAAAATAGAACCAAATATGATTTTCAAAATAAACCGAAATAGTTCATTTTGCACATTTTCATACTTTTCCTAAAATCCCTAAAAAGGGTCAAAAGTTCCAACCTAGGGACAAAATCACTGAAAGTGAGAGAACTGATTGGGAAGGTTCCAGCTTTGCGACGTATTAGCTACACATCAATCGACCCTGTTGGTATTTCAAATATCTAGTTTGTTTCCACGCTAGCAGAGCACGGTACACCCAGCTCTTGTTACAGATGGTAGTACAAACCACGCAGGAATGAAGACAGCTGCTTCAATATCTTCAATAACAATTGTATTGTTACGCCTTCTGGTACTGCCGAATAACATTCTGCAGTGCACCCGATTTCGACTTAAATAAGAAAATAAATATCAATATTCTGATTGTTTAAGGGGGGGGGGGCTTGATCCCCTTCAGCCCCCCCGGCTGTGCCTTTGACAACATCGGACCCTCAGCGTTCAGGGAACAAGCGGATACATCCGATGCAAGTGCTTCAAAGTTCGAACTTTATTTGGTCAGTCAACTATGAATAGATCATATGCAGCAACGCGTGCAAATCAACAACGCCCACAATAAAATATAAAACAATATTGAAAAGCCTTTGCCCATCACGGCCGACGTTCAGGCTGTTCAGTCAATTTTTCGTGGTAGTCGCTGTGTGACGACACCCGGGAGATCGGAACCATCGCGTTGCACTCTGGGCATTTGTAGGCAGGCTCCGTATCAATGGCCGAGCTCCATAATGAAGCAGAAGCACCGCTTTCTTCGATTCTGCAAAATTAAAGCAATGCGGACATAACAGAAGGCGTTAACCGCGTGAAGTTGAGGTCGTGGACACAAGTTTTTACGATCACGGAAATCGTTTCAGGCGTGTTGGTTCAGAAACCGCATGTGTGCTCTGACGTATATCAAGTAAGCCAAAGCGTGTTACATATATTACTTTTGCACACACAAAGAATACGTGTATGGTTTGGTGTTAGCTCACAGGGAGTAAAAGGGCAAGCAGTTGTTTTTAAACGTGCATTTTTTCGTGCTTCCCTTACCGCATATGTGATGCAGTTACACTCAGGTAGACCGTGGTGAGGTAACTATTCCAACGTATTCTTAAACAAACAATTTTTAAATATTCGTTTTTGACATCACGTTACATCCGATCCACAAAAACATTTGAAATTGGAAAACGACACGCTGAAAATTATTGAAACTACCACTTAAACCAGCAGTTCCCAACTTATCCCATCTGCCAACTTCCACCCCCAAAATTGCTAGTTCAGAAAATACGCTATCTTGGCAACGCGTCATGGGAAAATTTACATTTCAGATTCGGAATCAGAAATTCGACATTCTGGTAAAAGCAGTGGTCATCTTTACCGATTCCAAAATGTTTTAGATCGATATTGCCAGTTACTATTACACTATAACCGCGGCNCTGTTTCTTCTCCCGGGACACCAGTTCGTAAACNATTAGCACCACTCCGAGGCCAAGGGCAGGTTTCTATGAAAGGTGCTGAAAGCTACAATACTGCCTTGGGGTCCACCTCATGATGCGCCGCAAAATACTTAAAATGCCGGACCAACACATGGATATTGCATGGATCGAGCATAGAACCAGGCCCACCGCCTGCAGTTCCATGTTTTTATAATTTATTAGGTTCCGGCGAATGGCGGCAGGTCACAGCCTGAAATTTGCTTCTTACCAGGATGATTGAGGTCAACGCTCTTGTCCAAAAAGCGCTACCGCGATTCATTCAGTGGTAGTTGATTAATAACCAACCTTTTGATTGAGAGGTGGACACTTCTCACCCGTCCGTCCTTTTCGCACAGGCGGTTTTCAAAGTCCTTTAACGCCCGCGCTGGCCACTGCAGTGGCCGGTAAACCTTTGATCAGTCATAACTCCTGAACGGATTGGGCTAGAAAGCCAGTGAAAACATCCCTGGATCCAGAAGACAGCATAGAATTGATTGAGAATGACAAAAACATACCTTCACATTAGCAACTTGAGAAAAATCCATATTTGTGCTTTTGCCGCACTGAAATTTTAGCCAAATCCAGAGGAAATGCGAAAAAACGCACACCGCATCCAGTCTAGCCGATCCGCTCCGGTTTTTGCGCTTCGCCGAGGGCCGGAATGCTCGAAAACAAGATCGGTTCGAAAAAACTCAATTTGGGCGGCCGAAAATTTTGGGGTCCAAAAGTGGAAGTTGGAAAAATTGAACTTGTAGATCACAGTTCTAGGCCTAGAGAACTCCACAGTGGTGTTAGTGAGGCGTTGAATGGCTTAAACTGTTGAAGCTGAACTGAAGCCACAGAGACCTTGGGAAGGCTGCTAGCCNAGGCCCTAACTGGTTGGCAAGTTATGGCCAAAAATAGAGCCTGAAAAGTGCTCAGCCACCTAGTGGAGATTTTGCTTTTTTGCCAAAATAAAATTCTCCTGCCAAACTTTTGGCTTGAAATTTGTTAGGATGTTGTAAAACACTGAAATACACCTTTTCTGCAAGTTTGGTGGGGTTCTTGCCTACCGACAGGCAGATAAGTGGCTTGAACCTCAAAATAGCCCGAAATCCGAGGTTTTTGCCCCTTGGTACACACAAGAAAGGAAGTGTCAACTTTTTTGATCATCACGGCAAAGGTAAAGTCTTCCCAAACATTTTTTATGTAGAAAGTTTGTTTCCAACGTGTTTGGTTTAGGCTCTGTAGCCTACTGAACGGACGCAACTCGGTTTCTAGCCTACGCGAAAAGCGTTTCCCCCCGAAAATGACATAACAATGACGTCACAGGTGGGCACGATCTATCTCAAAATGTGCAGGCATGTCTTACCGATCTAATGATACCTTCGGTGTCTTCCTAGCTCATTCCGTTCGGAAGTTATGGTCGCTCTTAGGTTTACCGGCCAGTATAGTGGCGACGCGGGCGTTAAAGCTCGTTCAGAAATTTTGCAAACTTAAGACATTTTTCTTTCTTGGTCGCATCTGGAAGGGAAGGATCCCCTATGATGTGGTGAAATCAGTTAGGGGAACAACCACGCTTAAAAATGAAACTGAGTAAATCGGACCTAATCACTTTAGTGTGCGCGCTTTGCTGGGCCTGAATCACAACCGGCTGTAGAATAAGCAGGCCCTGAAGTCTTGTACACTGTCAAAGGCTAAATTGGACAAATTGAAGCATTAAAAGGTGAGTGAACTTTTTCTTAAACACTCGGTTTTGTTTAAGTCAGTGACAAACTGATAGTGAATCAATAAACCAAACAGTAAAAAATGGCAACAGTCAACCTTTGAGAAGATAAGGGAAGCTTTTCGCTCGATGGCAAAATTTCTGTGGAATTGTTTGCGGCATTTTCTTCCTTTGCCCTTTTTTCTGAATTGTTGACTAGTTCACATTGCTTGGCGACCGCATTTCTGATAGCAGCCGATGCTTGGAAGCGTGTTCGAAAAAAGCCGAGTGGCACAGATGTTGATTTGCTGATATCTGCAAAGGCGAACAATCAGGTCAAGAATATAGAGGTTGGTGAAATAAGCCGGCAATGACAGGTCCACAAATCAATGGTGTTGAGTTGAAATGAAACGGGTTCTGGTGTTGTGGCGAGGAGCGTAAGCTACAGAAGTGAGATGCTTACCGCAGAACAAAGAACTACTACACCCAAGAGGTTACCTAAAGTATTATTTTCTTTTTAAACACATTAGCCTTTTCTCATAATAACTGCAATACCCGCTCGCGCTAAAGTCTTGCTCAAAAAGGTCGATAGTAAAGGCATAAGTGTTTGGAGATATTGGAAAACTGCACTTCGCACAACGATAAACATTTGTATTTGGGCTACCTTTTACTATGGTTTAAAACGAGAAATGTTTCACAATTTTTGTCGTGAAATCACTTGAAGAGCCAGGGATGCTTGCGTATTTCTCTTTTTTGCCTTACCTCGAAGTCTGTTTCATCACAAGCTTTGGGATCCACATACAAAAGTAAAAGCTAACTTTAACTGTGGAAGCGTCTTACTGATCAAGTTCGAAGGCCTCCAGTTCTCAACAAGCACAACGCGAAGCTGGATTGCCAGTTTGAAATACTTAAACTTCTAATTCAATCAAGAACCTCACAATAAATTTACGAGTACAGACGTAACTACCGGCACCCCACAAACTACCCGATTTATGTTAACGTATAATACTGGGCTGGCGAACTAGAATGGCATCTTCTCTGTCAGTAGTATTTGCATATATATATATATATCAGCTAATGAGAGAAGGCTGTTGGAAAACTTCTGAAATACAGTATTGAACAGGGGTGGCGGAACCGGGGCAAGGTCCATGCGGGCCTTGCCCCTGCAATTTTTTCTGAGGTGGCCTGGTCCCCCACTTTTACATTTCTTAAATTGCTGAAGTCAGTATAAGCAACACAACTAGTATTGGGTCTATTGTTGAAGTAAATTGCCAAATGAAAAAAATTTTCCATAGTTTTTATGACATGCACTTGTACTCCCCGATACGAAAAAGGTTCCTCCACCACTGGTATTGAAGCTTAGCTATCCGATGCTTGGCAGTATATTACCGCACTGAGATAAAACTGAATTCATAACAAACGTGATGAGCTTATCGTCTGTAAACACACAACTTTTTGCCACCGTTTCCCGAATATATCTTGGCAACAGCAACAGAATCCTGTTTATTAAAAGTGCACCGCGTTAGATTTCAGCACAAAAGTCAAAACACGAAATCTGGGCCTGCTGCTGACCAAAAATACTGTCGACAACGGTAAGGGGATTGCAGACGACGTGTCGTTCGGTTTCAGACGCCCAACACTTCCTGCTGTCTCCCCATGAATGTCTTGTCATCAGACGTGTAGGGGTCGACCGATATGGATTTTTTGGGGTCGATGCCGATATATCGGTCATTCATGGACCAATAGCCGATATTTCCAAAATTTTAAAATCTTGATTTCTGCTTCATTGTCAAAAATACGTGTTTTATGCCTTACCTTTTTTTCAAAAACTTCAAAAATCAGGATTTATGAGCTAAAACTTTTGAAATTGTAGCAATTTCAATATATTGCTATGATTTTTAATTAATCTGATTAATGATGGTGCTTTTGTTTCGACTGCGACGGCCGACGCGTGTTCCATCTTGTCTGCTTGTTTATGAAAACGCACATGCTAGCGTTGCTTCAAGATAACTGTTTTGACCTGTGCTTTCTTGCACAAGTTGTCTGCATGCGTGAGGAATATATTAGCGTTTTGTCAACATCTTCTGAGACCGATAGTATCGGCCGTTTTGGCCGATACCGATATATCAGTAAAAANCAAATATCGGCCGATATAACGGTCTATCTCTACAGACGTGTTTGCGATTCGCTTCGTTTTGAACAGGTGACTGCTACAGTTGCGTCTAAGTTTCCATGGGTATGACTTTAAAGCAGGGTTGAGGAACCTATTTACTATCATGGGACGCATGAATCGTGGAATATCGCTGGCGGGCCCCAAAAAATAATTAATTTCATCTTAAACTTCTACCTTTATCTTCTAAAGGAAAAGAAGCAGAGAGAACTATGTCAGGGAGCGAGAGGAGAGAGTCTCTTGACTTGCTGTCTACGTGTCTGCTTGTCATGGAGTTTCTTTTTGACGCGATGCTGTGTTCTAACTTGTGTAATAAAAATTCTGTTGAGGGCCATATTAAATGTTCACGCGGGCTGCAGGACCCCAGCCCCTGGACCCCAGTTTAATAAATTAATGTGAAGTAATGTGCCCGATATTGGGAATCGGGACAAAGACTTCTGGTCACATCTACGAACCTGCGCTTGTCACGGACTTCTTTTTACGGTTGACTTTGCCAGACTTTGTTTTTACGTCGCCAGCTGAAGCCTTGGAAAGATTTTGAACGTTGTGAAGCGGTCGCATAAACTTAGCGATGGAATGCTGGCTGCTCGTGGGTGACTTTGATTGGCGCTTCCGATATTTCGAGGGTGATGATTGGTTTTCTTCATGTCGTTCAACAGACTGAGACGAGCATGAATTCTTGACCTGCGTGTAGATTCCAATCACAACGTTAGGTATAGCATAAAACATAGGCTTAAAAATAACCAGTATTGACAAAAAACATTTCACCTCTTGCTGAATGGACAGCGGAAGCGCTTTCAAGACGTCTTCGTCCAGATCTGACATGAGGTAAGTGAAGTCCTGTCACAGTACATTCCAGCTTTCATACAGCGGAAAGCAATATCCAGTGCACAGTACAACAAACGACATACAAGCGATACGTCAGTAAACGTACGCGCCAAGATGGCATGGTTTATACTTTACTTGTGTCAAGCACAGATCACAGCAAGATACACAATCACCGCGTAGTGGTGCCAAGGAAATAACTTACCGTGTACGCTTTTCTGCTTGGTTTAGTCAGGTCAGCAACTTCGATTGCTTTACTAAGTTTGTTATTAGAAGGCGAACGGCTTGGTTTGGAGCAACTGGTATCTACAACTTGCGCAGTTTCTGTAGTCAAAATCAATTTTTAAAAAGTCCAAAGGAACCCTCAAACGATAAAATTACTTCTAACAGAAAGCTTAGCTCGACTGATAAAAAAATCACTACTGCAGCTCAGGCGCGTTACCAGCTTGGGACACCACGGGTGGCGAAGAGTTTCCTGAGAGGGGCCCAGATTTTTATACTGCAGTATGTCCAATAGTTTTGACCTATGCACAACACATTTTTCCAGGTGGGGCAAGAAATTTTGTAACGGGGGCATCGCCCCCCTGGTTACGGGCCTGCTGCAGCTACTTGTCTTATCGCTAATAAACAACAACTAGATAAGCGAGGCACTCACTACAAAACCACAATCCAATAGAAGATGCTGGTTAATGCAACTGTCCAATCTGTACGATGTTTCATCGGTATCTTACTTTTAGTCAAACGTGATGAACTTGCTTCCCCGACGAATGTATCGCTTGTAATGTCTACATCTGAGCCGACTATCTCGCTTTCTTCCTTGTGCAAAATCTTCCCTTGGGGCGGCGAATCCTCCTGGCGTGCTTGAGATGGAATCGGTTTAAGAAATGATTCTAACGTACCACGACTTCTCTCTGCTCTATCAGTGAAAAGCGACTTCAATGCAGACTTGCCAGTCTTTGTCGCGGTAGATGCAGGAGCTTTACCGGCCCTAGATTCCGGAGTAACAGGCTGAAAAAATCTTTCCAAAGGCTGTTCGGGTGCTGCTGTACGTCTTGCTGGTGACACATGGATTTCTGAATGCACTGAACAGAAAGACAAGATTTCGTTTTGAGTTATACGGGAAAGTTTTCCCACACAATGCATCGGACATGACACAACCGCCCACAACGTCAACCTTGTCAGGTGTCGTCTTCTTGAGTATTACAGGCGTGAAACGAGCTTAAGATTATGAGAAGCAAAATTTCTGCCTGGTCTGCAAACTTTAGTAGACGCATTACTAGACACTTGTCTTCCCAGTGCTGCTCTACTTTTATGAAGTTGTGCGTGTATCACTGCTTTACGAAGGCTTCGTTTTAAGTCACCGGCTTCGGTTGTTTTCTCCAGGCAGCCTTGGACTTTCACTGGTTGTGTTGGTTTTCAGCAAAAGGCTGTTGACGTTGTTCTGCAAGCTGCTCAGCACGGTTACTGGCATGTAAGTTGTATTGACTTTGGGTGAAAATTGCCAGATGTTGGGCAAAACAGCTCAGAATTTTAGGAGAGCTTACTTAAAATTAGAATCACAGGAAGTTTTTATAAACCTTTAAAATGAGTTTATTTTTGTTCAGATTCACTTTCATTATGCTTGTTTTAGTACTCCCGTTGAAGTGTCACGAGTGGTCTCCAGCGCCCATTTTAGCTTGATTGCGCCAGGAGCCACAGCGCTACCGTCGTAGTGAATGCTGCTTTGGTGTCAAGTCAATGGCAGCACCGAGCGTCAACCTTTTCCTTGCGTCCACTAATTAGAGCTGGGCACGAGGCTGGACAAGTTGCAAGTATCGTTGTTCAAGTCGTTAGTATCACCCGACCGTTAATCGAACCCACCCTACCAGTTTGGTACCGCATACTCAACCTACAGTACTATATCACGTACCAGGTTGCTGTACTATTGGAGTTTTCTTTCCCGTGGGAAGTATCTCATACCAATGAAGTACGTTAATATNTGATCCACACGGCGATAAATAGGAAATAGCAGATTTTCGTTGGAGACAGACNTTCACATATGCTCAAATTTTGTTGGTACGCTCTTACTGAACACCCCAAGCGACATGCGCATTTTCAGTGGAGTATTTATTTAGTAACAAGGATATTGCTCCACTCAGCTTGGACTTCAAACAGGTTTTCAATCGTCAATACCATGCGAACAAAATATACTTATGTANCCATCTTTCAGGGACNGTCGTATGTGTGATTTCAAAAATCATACCAAGACAGTATTTACTAAATCAACAACTTCAACCACAACCATATATTCGCACAGTATTAAGTATCATTTCACAACTACCCATGAAAAACATAGCTGCCCAGAATATGGGCGAACCGTTAACTCACTGTACCTGTACTCTTATTTTCTTGTTTTTTGGTAAGTTTTTCAAGCGATGTATCGAACTTTGCTGATGTTAATAAGCTGGCGACATTTGCGTATCCCTCTGAGTAAAATAACGAAAGAAACGATTGTTGCAACCAGCTCTATTCTGCAGTATCTTGCGATAGCGTGAATTGCGCGTGATTTTTGAGCAACACAAAAATCAGGCAGATTCAAACTATAGTGACTTACTCCTAACACATCACCGCGTCGATAAACAAAGCAGCGAAACTCGCCACCATTTTTGAAAAGTAAGTGACCAACGACCCACTTGAAAATTCATCCGGCAAGTAAACGTTTTATTTCACGCCAGAATATTCGGATTCTCTACACAGGTTTGAAGTTTTCAAGATGGTCAAACAAACACAATTTCGCCATCCCACACACAGAACTGGTACCTTTTTCCCGACATCGCTATAAGATTTTGCTGTAACTTTCCCTCCATGCAAATGGTGACAACAGTAAAATTTAATGTAAAACATTTCAAGTCTACGCACGAGTGAGTGCACGCTTTTGCGAACTGAGTGAAACCATAAGCAAGGGATTTGTTGACACAACGCGTGCGACCAGATTTTACGACAGATCGTGAAGTAAATTTTCCCCCAAAACCGTCCATTTCCAATTCATTCGCACACTTTCTGCACATGCCCATTCCTGAGGGGTATATGTACTTAATACGAATGGTGAAAAATCCAAAGGCTTGAAGTTTGGGGCAACCTTGACAGCAGCTTTCTGCAGTTTCTGTTGTGCATATCACGAAGATGTGTTTGACAAGAAACTAGTTTCCTTGTGCAAATAAACTGCGATATGATTCGTTTGTGTGGGTCACTGCTGTGACTTAACTATTGTTGTAGCACAGTGCTGCATTTTTCCACCCCTCGCAGAAATTTTACCCGGAAGCTCATCCGCTCACTAGTTTTCAACAGTGCAGTTAACGGATCATGGATTTAAGAATCGCTTTGACAGTATAATCTGGAAGTGTCTCTGGTCAACACTAGGTTAAAAACGGTCGTTGCAAAACAATTACCTGTACAAGATTCTTTAAAATTTTTCGATGAGATCCCAAGCATCGTGATAGAAGGACTCCTTAAAAACAACAAGTTTCACAAAATGGAAGTCAGTGGAACAAAAAAATTATGATGCGCACAACCTCATAAGTTAGTCTTGCTGAGGCAGATGTCAAGAATATCAGTTGTAGCTTACCACAGGTCGGACGAAGATTTATGTTTTTCGTTCAGCTTTTCTAAAGTAGCTAAACAACTTTTGACAACATGCTCCTCATCATATTGATCAATATGACAAGTTCTAGAGACAGTTTTTCGGCTTTGATATCCAACATGAATGGTCAAACTTTTTGCTACACGATTATTCTGAAAATAATAACAATGGTGAAGAAAAAGACAACTTAGCAAAACGCAATATACATGCAGGTGCGATCATTGAGAGATGCAATTGCGATGACTATCTTGCACATAAAAACTCAACTTATACACACACAATCGATCAACAGTACGAACAAATGCAGATGAACTCCACGCTTCATGATCTGAATACAGAAGCTGAATTTTTCATATAATTTCTTACTTTGTGCATGTCCTTAGTCAATCGTTCAACCAGCTCCGCCACCAAGCATCGAACCCAGTGTTCCACTTTTTTACGTGAGTTAAGAGCTTCCGCGCCAGTAAAATTTTTGCTGCAGCCCACCGACTGCACAACGTGTCGTTCTTTGACCGGTTCGTGGTCGATTCCACGACTCAAATCGTGCAGCCACTGCCTGAGAAGTAAATCAAAAAAATTGTCTGATAAACACTTGAGCAATTGACAAACCTAACGCCCCTAGAAAGGGAAGTTTGAGGCACGTGAACGCGACATTACACAGTAATTAGCGCGATTAATGGCGGCACAAAGTCTATTAACAGCGAAGACCTGATAATACACATATCGAAATGTACAGCTTTGGTTTCACAAGATCATTTGCAACTTCCAAAAACTTAACTAAGCGATCTGGAAATACACAAACATGCGAAATATCAAAACGTCAGAACATTTGAAACGGGCAACGTTGGCGACAAATCTACCGCGAAGTTGATCACTTTGTCGAAAACAAAATGGCTGCTTTTACTTGCGCAGGCGCGTAACAAAATTTATGAATACAGCATACTACAAACATTAAGCGCATACCCAGTTTTGCTTCCATATTTTGAAATCAAACAAGATTTATCTATCTCCGTAATTTGACCAATGAACTCTACTCCGTATTCTTCAGTAACTGACGCACCAAGTTTTCCTCCCAAGTTTCTTCTGCAACCGAAACACAAAAAGCCACTTTGGAAGTGTTGAAGTTTACTGCAGAAACCACGATTGTCGTGGTGCAACAAAGGTCTACTGCGGATTTGTAAACAGCGACCTGTTCAAGGTCACCAGAGCTAAATAAAATACGGTTAAAGCAGGTTTACTTTTTGGTTTAACACGTTTTTATAAAAGGGCCGTGCCAGTAACGTACAAGTCGCTTGCAACGTTGGCAGTTAAATGAACTGTAACATGAAGAAAATTAACAAACCAAGGACATTTATAAACACTGAGTATTAGCGTAACCGGCTTCTAGCCAAATTTACATCTTGTAATGCCATTTTAGGTAGGCTCTACACGTGGTTATGTTGCTTCGGTGTGAGGTGAGATTTAACTCAAAAGGGTACTGCTCTACCTGTTTATGTTTTCTTATTCAGTTGTTTCGCCATCACCTTAACCCGCAATTCAAACATGCAATTGGTATTTCATAATCTGTTATCATTTTTACGCCGTCGAACGGTTGGCTGATATTTCAAAACTGGCTTCCCGTATTTTTCTTCACAAAATCTTACTTCTAGATGCAAGTAGGTTCATACCTAGTTTTACGTTCCGACTTAAACTGCAAGTTATTTGCTCTCGATTTCACTTGAACCACACACAGCAGCGAACTGAAAATTACACGAAAAGATCTACGTAGTTAATTTAATTTTCAACATAAAATCAACGCAAATTAAAACCGTACAAAAAAATTTAAAAAATGTATTCAATAGCATTCACAGAGATTTTTGTAATATTTGATTGTCACAAGCAGCCGCAGACCGAAGCTTAGGTGTTCACTGCTATGACAGGTTGGGCAAACGATCTTGTCCAACGAGCACTGCTAAAAATAACTCAGTGGCCCATCATCGATCTACTAAAACCTAAATTAGTGAAAAAAAATTGGAGAGACAGAGATTGTGCCACTGAACGAACGACGTAACGATTCATGACTTTCACCATGACACCTTCGTGCATCGACTTTCCAAGGAACATGGTTTTTGACCCCAACAATTTAAAACACGATGGCTGTAATGCTGGGTTGGTAGAGCGGTTGAGCACGCACGCGCCTCTGAACTTAGTGATTTGGGTTCAATGAACGTTCGGGTCGTACCGAAGATTTGAAAAACAGTACTTGAGGCTTTCGCAATCCTCGTACTACGAAACAGTGGGTGGGGCAAGCGATAGTTTAACGTGCACTGTTGCTGCGGAGTGCCTTCACTGCATTATTGACTGCAATATTCTCAAGATAGAAAATGTCAAGTTTACGAAATTTCGCAGTGAACTTAAACGCCTGTGGGAACAGGATGGACGGGTGATAAGTGTCCACCTCTCAATCAAAAGGTTGGTTATTAATCAACTACCACTGAATGAATCGCCGTAGCGCTTTTTGGACAAGAGCGTTGACCTCAATCATCCTGGTAAGAAGCAAATTTCAGGCTGTGACCTGCCGCCATTCGCCGGAACCTAATAAATTATAA
>JGI24159J19872_10000281_pt1 | contig 40945 bp, 26 predicted proteins | sample Ectturendosymbi4_FD_19872 | JGI IMG/M metagenome (IMG submission 19872) | reverse complement strand
TGACATCAAAGATCACTAGTTGATTATATAGTGATGAAAAAATATATAAAATAAGAAATTTCACGTTTCGCAGCTTAGTAATCGTGTTCTAACATGCTGAATCACAAAAGGTTGGCGAAAGACCACCTGGGTCAAGTTCTCAGCCAGCCCTGCTGCTAACATAAACCAAATTTTAATTGAAGACGTTTCACAAGTAGTAATAAAAGTAATAAAAAGCGTCAAATCAACGTCAGATGAAATAAGCATAAAAACAACAAAAAACGTTGGGGAAAAGCATGCCTACGTACGGGGGTTGGGTGAGCAACTATAGAGGTATATCGAAGGGAAAATAGTGGCATCAGCGCAATATTACAGAATGTGACAAAAATATAAAACGAAGATCAACAGGAAGTCTAGCAAGATAGCAGGACTTTTTTTATACTTTTTGCCAAATGAATAAGGCGAAGATGATTTCAATTTTTCCGGAATGTTAGACCAAATTTTAGGACCAATATACTTTAGAGAAAGCTGACCCAGGGATGTGTTCATTCTGGGTAAATGATATTTTTGCAGAGAAGCAAGTCTTGTTTGATATTTGTGGACTGATGCAATCTCAAAAAAGTGGTCATCAAATAAATTAGGTAATCCACCATTATAAAAGAAGTACAGAGATGAGCACGGATCAGGACTGGTCAGGACTGAAGCCAATTTTGGTCGGATAAGAACTGGGTCCGACTGAGAAAATGCTTGTTGATTTGATGTGATTATTGTAACTACATCAACAATTTTAGTTGTAATGTGATTTCACAGATTTGTTAAATAGTAGTGTGTATTATGCCATCAATGGCAAAAGCTCTGCTGGGACTATTTGGTATTCGAACTGCATGCACCTTTGTCCAGACTTCATACATAACGTTGAGTTCGTATTACTAGTTGCAACGTGAACGTACGTAATCGAGGTGTTAGCGTCTATGCCTGCTGTGCGAGTGTTCAGTGGTTCTGCTCTCACCTATTACTTTGGCTTAGCTGGTAGAGATTACAACGGGAGTGCTTTTCATGGAGGCTACTTTTCCAAAAAGTTTCGGGTTTAGGTTTATGGGTTAACATTTAGGGTGTAGGTTTAGAGTTTACATTTAGGGCTTAGTTTTAGGGTCTAGCTTTTGGGTTTCGGTTTTGGGTTTAGGTTTTCGGTTTAAGTTTATGTTTTGGGTTTATGTTTTTGGTTCAGGTTTTGAGTTTAGGTTCTTGGGTTAGGTTGTTTTTTTTCGTCCCTATTCTTTGAACACTATAATCGCATTTTACTTTGTGAATGAGTGCTCTAACATCGTAGTGTTTGTTTGATTGATGGCGCGTCATGTCACAATGCATTCGTATTTTACCTGGACTTGCCCAGTTTAGGAATTGGCGCCCTACGAATTTGTCTGTAACCCTGTGGTTCTGTCTTCAACGCAGTTGCAAAAAGTGTCTGTAACTCTGTGATTCCGGCGGCTCCAATGTAAAACGTTCTGTTTTGTGTATTTTTATCGACCCACGTTATGCAGAGTGTGTGTGCTTATACAACTATGGACTTCGTGTCTGCTCACAAACAAATAAATAAATTAAATCTTGTGACTTAACTCTGACTCGGCCAAGTCGTGACTCGAAAAAATTTTAGATGACTCTGGCTCTCGACTTTGACTCGACAAATATGACTCACGCACATCACTGTTAACTGGTGACCATTTTGTTTTCAGTTTCATTCTACGCTTTTCAAAAATGCATTTTTGGTTGCAGTTTTTGCACTGTAATCAATATTTTTGTGAAAAGACTTTTTGCTACTGATTTTCACACTTTTCAATATTTAAAATGGTTATCACAGTCGTAGCTCAAGTTACTGTTAGCCTATGTCACTGTTTTGGCTGGGTCAGAATTTAAAATGTTGTTTTCACATTGTTGTTATTGCTGATTTGAATCATACTGTCATAATCTTCGTAAATATTTGATTGAATGGATTTTGAGTTTGAAGCTGTGCTTTCATGACTCAGCTTTCTTTTGCATTACCATGTCATTCCTCGTTTTTGGTCACTGCTGCATTAGATTGTGGAGGACGACAATTATTATGGTGAAGTAAGCTTTCAATGTGTTACGGTTGTTTTTTATATTTGCTGTGCATTTTTTGATAAGAATGAGTAAAACTGATGACAAATACAGTATATCAAAACTAATGTAAATCACATATACTGAGAGTCGTCACGCCCGACTGATCACTGTAGTTGCCATAGCTGGAAGGTGACGCTGTAGACCATAATCTTGGGGTTTACTTCTCGAGTCCCATGGTTGTATCACTTCTGTTACCCCAGACTTTCCGTGATGAAAATATAGTTAACACGTTTGCGAAATGCCTATTTTGAAGTTACCAATTGTTCACAAGTTTGGAATCATTTCTCAAAGGTTGGTAGAAGTCTGGACCTTGGGCTAGAGTGCACTGAAGTCCCAGGGCAGATCTGACCTGAGATCAACAAGCTGAAGAAAATCCATGGTTTTTTGAGTTAGGCTACGTAGCTTAGTTGTTAGTGTGTTTTTACTTCCTGGCCTTTTGTAGTTGATTTACCAACGATATTTTTCATTTTTTACCTGTCAAAAGTGTACTTCAGTTGTCATTCTGAGAATCTGTGCAATGTTTAAAACTGTTTCCTTTTTTTGGCAGTGTNTATTTTGCCGCCAAGATGCCAGCAGCAATAGGCTTGTCAGAAACGAAGTATATACAAAAGATAAACCCTAAAGGCAACCCTAACCTTAACCCCTAAACCTAACGCTAATCCCAAACCCTAATGCTCACCCCAAACCCTTACACTAACCCTAATGCTAACCCCTAAGCTTAACACTAACCCTAACCCAAATGCTAGCCCCTAACCCCAAACCCTAGTGCTAACCCCTAACACTAGCCCCAAACCCTAATGCTAACCCCTAAAGCTTACCCAAACCCTAATGTTAACCCCTAGTGCTAACCCCTTAGCCTAACGCTAACCCCAATGTTAAGTGCTAAACCCTACAGAACGGTAGCTGTAGCGCAAACACTAACCGAAGCCTAAACCTAACACCTAAGGGAAAAGTTTGAAAAAAGAAAAAAAAGAAAAGGGAAGTCACCAAAGTGAGAGTCGAACCAAAAAGCATTGTCATACCAAACTTGAAGCATAACCACTACACTACGAGCAGCATGCTAATTGCATGACAAACTGACCTTTTCATTCAAATTGCGTCATGCCACAAGAGTGAATGTTTGACTGGCGGCAGAATAGCACGAGCTGATCTGTTGCTGCCAGAATATTGACAGTAAAACAGACACTACCGGCAAAAAAGGCAGTGTCTATTTTGCCACCAAGATGGCAGGAGCAAAAGGCTTGGTAGAAATGAAGTAAATGTAACTAAAATATAAACCTACAACCTAACCTTAACCATAGCCCTAACCCTAACCTAACACTAAGCTAACACTAACCTAACCCAAAGCTAATGCTATCCTAACCCTAACCTAACAACACTAACCCCTAAACGTAACACCTAAGCGGAGCCTGAAAAAAAGCAAAAACGAAAGTCGGCAAGGTGAGAGTTGAACCGAAAACCATTGGCATAGCAGCCGTAACACATAACTGTCACACCACGAGCAGGACAGCATTTTCCAGACAAAGTGACCTTTTTTTGGTATTGTGTCATGCCACGAGATCGAATCTTCAACTGGCGGCACAATAGCTCCAGCCCATCTGTTGCCGCCAGAATATCGCTGGTAAAATAGACACAACCTTCTTGTAAACGATGCAATTACCACAAGGAAAAATTCCAGAAGTAAAGAATAGAGAATGAATTTATCAAATCATGTCAACAAAATGGTGTGCTTTCTATGCATTCATCTCATGAACTTCAAAAAACTAGTCTGCAAATATTACCATGTCTTGATTCATTAATTGTAAACCTTGAAACTTGGTTCATGCATGATCTAATCTAAAGGCTAGTCATACTTGGTAGAATTTGATTTAAAAAATTGTTGCAGAATAAGATTTACCTAACTAAGTTAATAAGAGTTAATGAAATACTGAATATTTTCTCAAAATTGTATGGCGTATACCAACAAAATAGAATCTATCAAATGGCATTTTTGTTAGGTGTGTTACAAGGTGTTCACCTATTTGTAAGATATAGGTGTAGAAAGGATTCTGTGATAGAGTGTAATGTATTGCTATCTGATGATTTGCCATTAATATTTAAAACAGGTACATTTTTTTGGGTGTGGTGTCATGCTTAAGTTACAGAATTAGAAAATATTTTTGTGGCAGAAAACAGCATTACTTTGCTTAAAGTATGGCATTTAGGCCACAAACTACTCTTCCTACATGCTCATCTATCTATACATGTTCGATTAAAGCTGGAAAAAAATACTGAAATCACTGCGACGTATGATGTTTACTACTAACAATCTACAGTCAGACTTCGTTTGTCCGAACTTCGATTAACCAGAATACCCACTATCTGACATAAAACTGCTACAAACGGATTTCTCCCAATGCATTTTACCCCATTAATCCGGAAACCTTGCTGTCTGACTCCGACACGGAAATTTAGGAATGGATATGTCAAATCAATAGATAAAAAATCCGCTAAACCGGATTGCGCCAACTGTTACTTAGTTGTTTATTAAATCATAATGGTAGTGTGAAAATCAATTTTCTATGCACAATGAATGTAACAGGGGCACTGGCAGAATGTGCAGGACACAGTTCAGTCTCTTGTACAGTTTTTTTCACATTTAATCTCATTCTGAATGCATACTAGCTCACATACATGGATCTGCTAATAAACAAAAAAAACTATGAGTGTTTCATTTAGTCATGTACCACATGCAGGCTGCATATTTGCTTAAGTTGACAATTCGTCTGAGTCTATAGTTTTTTCTGTTCCCCTTTGAGCATTCGCTTAGGCAAGTACTACTGTGCTGCACATTGTTACCTGTTTACATTGCTAACATTTGCTTTGAAAAGAATTTCGCTCTGTACACATTTGATTCCAATCTGGCCCATACCCAAATCTAAAGGTTTTGGGAGGCACAAAACATTTTTAGGGGGCAAGATTTTTGTTATTTTATTTTTAATGGAAAATTTTGTAGGCACAACAAATTTTGTAGGGGCAGAAAAAAATTAGGGGGGCATTGCCCAGAATGCCCCCCCATGCCTACGGGCCTGATTCCAATTATCTGGATAACTTGCTAAACCGACATTATTTGACAAAACAAAGTAGTCCGGATAAACGAGGTCTGACTGTGTTATGGTTAAGTACTGAAAGTTAATATTGCATGCGTTGCATAACCTCAACTATTTTCAGGTCACAACTTGGCATATTTTATTGCGTTTTTATAGTCAACGACTTGAACTACAACAAAGGCTACTTCGACAAGCTTATGATGAAGCAAAATCTTCAGGTCAATTACCTCAGACTCAAAGAAGTCCACTTGAACTATCTGAGCAGTTTGTTCACAAATATAATATTGCCGGACCAAAAGTAAAAGAAAAGCTTCATGATAAAGCAGAGAAAATGTTGCAAAGGTCAAAGGTGACATTATACTAAAATGTTTCATTTAGTTTTCACAAGCTCAGCAATTTTTCTTCTAAAGATTTCAAATTAAATGTTTCTTTCTTTCCTTTATAAACTAGCATTTCTGTTATAGAATAAATTAGTTAATGCTGCTTGAGTGTATTTCTGTTGCAAAACAATCTATCTTGAACATAGTTTGTTGTGTTGAGTTTGTTTTTGAACTTTTACAACTATTTTTCTTATTACAGGTTTTTTTGAGTTGATTTTAAGATTTGTTTTCTAAACATGAGTTTATATTAAACACTTGATTTCAACACTTTCAGTTATAGGTTGCATACCTTTATGTAATGCATCTGTATGGAACAGGAATGGGGCTATACCATTGTATTTCTGGCCAAAATTTGTAATTTCGGTACTGGTCGTAATCTTTTTCCCTTTAAATTTTGTAAATAATATACTGTATATAGCATATAAAGTGAAAAAGTAGATATGCAATTGAAGTGCTTCGTTGTACTTTGATTATGATGTGTTTTAGACAACTGGTGAAAATACGGATACATCACAAAGTCATCCTGGTGCCCAGTGCATTTTCCTAGGCAAAATACCCAGTTTTGAAAGTGTTTTGTTTCATATAGCATAAATCAACAGTGTATTATTAAACAAGTGCATCGTTGTTGCTAATATGTCCTTTTTTGTGCATTTGTTAATATAGTGTCAGTTGATAAAGTGTTGTTGATAAAGTATCCTTTTTAGTGCATTTGTTGGCAAAGTGTCACTTGATAAAATGTTGTTGATAAAGTGTCCTTTTTTTGTGCATTTGTGTTTTCATATTTGTAATCACAATCATATGTTTTTGCTACTCAATGTCCTTCATACAATCAACAACATATTTTGGATATATTTGGCATATTTAAACAGAGTTTTGTTTGAAATAGCGTCGCTGTGGGCTGTCAACATGTGGAGAAGGTGATCATGTGGATCTCCCAATGGGATGGTCAGAGCTTGCCATCTTGTCACAGTGTAAAGGAATGTTGCAAAACGGTTGGTTGTTGCTTTTTGTGTATTAGTAATGTTCAACATTCTTGCTTTTACTTGTCAAACCATTATTACTGACACAATTTTGTGTACGGGCATTCATATTTTTGCAATAAAGCTAAGGTTTATCAGTATTACATCCTTTTGAAGTTTTGCTTTTCACCAAACAAGATTTGGTGCATTTTAATCAGTTGGAAACCATTAAACACAAAATAGCTTCATCTCTGTAATGAAGCATGGTCATTAACACAACTAGGATAGGCTTCTCTCACCAACACTACACTTTTATAGATTTTGCCTAGAATGGTTTGTATTCAATATTTTTGTTAATGTTCTCAGGGCTCGTTTGCGGAGTTTCCTGAATATGTTTCTTATTACTAGGTAAGGATTATGTTTTGTCATCGTAGGTTCATGCATTAAACTCAGGTACTTATAATACCAGCCAAGTACACATACAGTTCACATCAAACACAGACACAATCTAACTGGTATAACAACAGCAGGGAACAGTGTTCAGCTACAACATACAGCATTGTCACTCTTTCTGAGCTTTGTTGCTTTGACAGCCTTTGCAGTGAAAAGTGCTTTTGGGTATTTGTGATTATGTTCAAACAGTATTTATATGTTGCTTCTTAGTGGTCAAATTCCAGTTTTTTGTGCCAAATATTACTTAGCAGTAAGATGGGATATTAATTTTTAGCAACAGTCCAACATGGTTTCGTTTTTTTTTCAATGCATTTGCACGTATTTATTTAACTATTTTTCCATTTTTCAGTTCAAGGTAAATCTCACCTTGGTGGTGGACATTTGCAAGTTAAGGTTCTTTTTATGAATAGACAAGCTGAGGCTAAAATTTATATTTTCCTCTTTCGTTTCTCAATTCAACTCTAAAAATTTTGTCCTGTTTTAGTGTTCTTTGTAAAAAAGTCCATGTGCTCATGTAGCTGTTGAAACTGATAAAAAACTGACTAAAAGCAATATGTTTACTCGATAGGATGTCCCAGGAAAAATAGCAATTTTTGCCAAGAGGTTGATTATGGTCAAAAATTTAATCTGCTACTGTCTTGAACTGCAAACTTTCCAGGATATAAGCTGTAGCTGTATGTATATGTTGAACTGGCGCTACAGGCTTGAGTTGTAAATAGGAAAATAAAGTCCTAACTGTAAACTTTGAATTGATTTAATTTCAAAATAACCCCAACTTACAAATGCTCTTTACAAAGATATGACTCATTTCTTATGGTGAAAGCAGAATTAGTCCAATATAGCTCATATGAATCTGTAAACAAATTAATGAAATTATGTCAACATGAGGGCACTGCACTAATTTCTTGATTGTATAATTGTTTTGCTTTTTTATTAAACTGATGCAACGTCTATGGTATTAGTGTGCTAAATTCACAGTTAATCAGTGTTTAACAATAAGATTGAATGTCAACTTCCCAAATCAGGATATGCTAAATATGACACTATTACATACATGATATCCCACACATAGGCGTAGCCAGGGGAGCCCAGGAAGCCATTGCCCCCCCAAAAATTTTAGAATATCCAGTCATTTTGTGCTTTGAGAGGTGGTATCCCATACAAACTACTGCTGCTAGCCTAAAATCAAGAACTTTGCCTTCGCCAGTTTTTTGGTACCCCCAAAATTTTGGGCTGGCTACGCTACTGATCTCACATGAATTTCTCCATATTACTGTAAAGGCTGTAAAAACAGCAATGCACAACTAGAGTTACAGTACTTTATGCTGTAAGCAGGTTTGCGGAGCCGGAGTTGCAAGGAGTCGGAGGTTTTTGGGTGGAGCCGGAGTCGGATTTTTTGTCCAACTCCGGATGCCCAATTGGATCATTTTTTACATCACATCCTTAAACTGGGAATTCCTGTTGAAATGGTACAGTTTCGTAAGAAACTTTTGTTGAAAAATAGATTTTTTGCTGTACACCACGATTTCCATTGATTTTAACAACCAAATTTCATTCCCTTTATGGTAAGGAGTCGGAGTGGGAAATTTTCGAAAGGTCTGAGTCGGAAGTTTTGGAAACGTCTGATATTTTGCCTCCGACTCCGCAACTCTGGCTGTAAGTGACCATAATTTCATCCAAGTTGTTTCAAACGGTTGAACTTATCTGTATGTGGTTAGTACTATGCATTTACGTGCTTGACTCTGACTCATGATCCATATCACAGAGGTTGATAACAACACAAAAACGTTTAATCATAAAACATCACAGCGTACTGTAGATGTTGCTTTCAGCTGGGACCACACTGCTACTTTTTAATGTGTAATTACGAAGAAACAGACCAGAGGTGTAGCAAGGAGGGGCTCTGGCGACTCCGTGCCCAGGGCAGCACCTTCTAGGGGGCGGCAATTTGTTGGTTAAAATTGATTTTTAAGAGTAGTTTAAAATTTTTAATTCTAAGTTATTATTTTTGAATATATTACTTTTTTAAAGTTCTAACTTTTTCGTTCTTGCGTTTACAAGACCTAGACTGGTATTAAACTAGGAAATGCTTTTGGGGAGTGACCAGACTTACGGTAATCGCAATCGGTCACTATCGATTATTCGTTTTTGAATAATCGTAATCGATTAAATTGACCAAAATGACATGGAATCGTAATCGATTGCATTAGCAGTTTAATCGCAATCGACGATTACTTTCGCGATTAAACTTGGAAGTCTTCACGCTACGTCACTGCGCGATAAATAGCGTTTTTACAAGCTGACTTTCCTCCATTATCATAGGTTCTTATGTCACGTCTGAAGCTATGTCATATTCGTGTGTGTGCACGTTAAATTCAGCTGGTCCAGCGGCAAGCACAGCGTTTGTAGTGAATTCTCAATTTGCTCTAGTGAGCTTTCCTGCTGGCGCCGGAAGTTCTTTAGTGAGTCTTGTGCAGGGGTCTCAAACTCACATTGCTCAGAGGGCCAAATGAGGACTTATAAAGTAACCCGAGAGCCGCATTATGACGCTGACGCAACAAAGCAGTAGCTGAATCTTACTGGAAACAGCTTTAACATCATATTTCCTGCGGAAGGTATCGTGAGTTATAGGCAAATCGTCTTCTATAGCCGTCTCTACATTTGTTTGAAAGGAACTTGTTCACTCGCTGGCCGAGCACTTTTAAACACCGGCGCATAAACTCAATAACTTGAATGCTAACTATTTGAAAATTCCCAATGAGCATTGCAGGCCGCACAAAATGTTCTCGCAGGCCGCGTGTTTAAGACCCGCAATCTTACATGTAACAACAAAAATAAGAGCTTCAGTTGAAAACGGGCAGACTCTTAAGCAATATCAGAGATAGCGGTAATTTACGAGGAGAGGTGTTGGTTTTGTTTATATATATTCAGAGTGGACCTATAAGTATAAGCGCTGCATTAAGCTATGTATGTAATTAATACCATAGGCGTACGGGAAGGAATTTTACTGGGGGGAATTTGGCCTGACAGTAACTTTTTTAGTTTAATCCAAATGGAGCCTGAAACCTCTTGTAAGTCTGTTCTATACAGTTGAATTCGTTTATAACGGCTTCGTCTGTAACGTCAATTCGCCAATAACGTTACATTTTGTTCGGTCCCGATGGCATCTTTTACATGCATTGCAATTCGCTTGTAACGTCTATTCGGCAATAACGTTCTTTATGCAATCCTCTAGAGGTGCCGTTATAGGCAAATTCTGTAGTTACCTTGCTTGTTAACTCAAGGGGGTGAAGTTCCTTGCATGTTGTGTTTTCCCAGACAAGCAACTCTACGGTAATTGCCTTTACTGATGCAAATATGTACGCAACTTCAATGGCGCAACGCAAAGGTTAAAAAGCAACGGTTCCGGATCAAAGGGTCTGACTCCCTGCACGTGCCTGTGTTATCGTTGCTGTGCGCTTGAGCAAGGCACTTAAAGAAATTGATTTATTTACATTTTATTATTTAAATTTAAATTATTTCGTGACTCAGAGTGGGTCTCGCAACCCACTATTATCGGACCCCTGGTATGTTGCACTGAACGTTGGGCAACAAATCATAGTGCGCAGGCAGGCTATAACTGTATTGAATGCCAGCTTTCATTTTGGGGGCCCTTTGACTGCAGGGGCCCTGAGGCCTATGCCTCATAGGCCTCATAGCTAATATGCCACTGACCTAGAGTCTAAATAGAAGCACGCCTTCGTGTCGGAATGAATGCAATAACACCAGTACGTTAAAACAATCATTGTGTAACAACGCATAACTTGTTGTGCCTGGTTTTAATTAACATTTGATGGCTCAGGTAGACATCATAGTAAACAACTGACAGCATAAAGTACGATATTGCCCCTAAAAATAAAAACGCAATAGAAATAGATTCACTGCAGGCCTACTTTCAATTTTTTTGTAAATTTTACAAAAATTGTTATATCTGATTTGTCAAGCCAATTGATTTCGAAACCCCACGACCCATAGTATGAGAAGCCCTGCTCTATGCCATAGGCTGATGGTAAACAGCATGAAAACAAGTTTTACACAGCAGCAAAGTATTGTCGCAACACCTTCAGCTAACCATATGAAGTAAGCGCAATGTAGACACGTTTTTCCCTGTAAAGCTCATGAGAAACTGTTCTAGCTGACTTAACTAACATATAGAGTTTCAACAAGCAAACTCTGTTTGCGCGAAATCTTGTACAAACAACCAAACGTAGGATCCAATACTTACAATATTGCTTTTCATCGAAGTTTTGCAGTGTCTGGCGGTCTTGCGTTGTTGCGAGCTTTTTTTCAGGGAAAATTGAACATCAATTAAGTACCCATTTTTTCTTTTTCATTCTTTTGTGTAACCACTTTCATAAATACCACATGCATCTCTCTCACGCCCAGATGCACAATATTGTCGTGTTGTTACTGTACTGATAAGAGTCTAGAGTAGACATTTGCCGCTCATTTCAAAGGTAAATTGTGAAGTTATTCCTCTGCGCAATTTCGCAAAATTTTTGTTTTAACATTGAGTCGTCATAGGAAAGAGTTGCGCGGGGCCCCCAAAAGCGCGGGGCCCTACGCCATGGCCTATTTGACCTATGCGTAAATCCGCCACTGCATGTCCTACACGGTAGGGTTTGGTAATAGTTTTCGAAATAGACGTCTGTTGCTAACGAACGAAGGTAAGCAATAACACTATATGCACGCGTAGTTGGAAGAAGCCCATCCCAATAGCTAGACCGAGTTTACAGATCACGATGAAGGCAACAAGCCAGAGCTTCTCAGCCAGAGACGTTTTTAAGCCTATTTGACCTGTTTTGTTAAAATGGGTCCAGCACCTTAAGAGTGCCCCTGCGCAAGTACCTGCAGAGTTATTTTAAGATAAATAAACCACTACTGAAACGCGAAGTAAACAATGAAACATTCTTTACATGACTGCGATTATATTATCAAATTCATTATAATAGTCTGCTAAATACAGTATATTTACTTTTTTTGGTTAAACGTGGATACTACACGAAATATTAGCATACATAAATGTTTGCATTTGTAAAGTAGGTATGCCGCCATCACTTCTCTTAATTTTTTGTTTGATCCCTTAGAACAGTGGTTCCCAACCTTTTCAGTGCCATGGACCTTTTTACGATTTAATGGAAAGCTGTGGACCCCTTTAATAAAACCAGTTAATACTGTTACGCAAAAGTGGTCTCTGTTACGAAATGCTATCATCAGTTTTGTGCGCCAAAGATTATTATTAATGTTTCGTGGAACTTGTCACGTAATAAATTGACATTGTTACATAACTATTGAAATGCCTAACGAATGGAATTTTGTGCAAAAAGCGTTGCTAAGGGCGGGATAATTGCAGCTTGCATACCTTTCACAAAGTGAATAAACATGTGGTGGTTCATATGAGCCAGTTCTTGTGTTGCCCTGTAGCCTGGATTCTACAGTGAAGCTCGATTCGTTGTGTTTTGTAAACTAGACCACCACGGCGAGTAATTTGGTATTTCAGTATTTTGCTTCATCTTCTACGAAAGGTTATCATGGACCCCTGAAAATATGTCTGTGGACCCCTGGGGGTCCATGGAACCCCGGTTGAGAACCACTGCCCTAGAATAAGTAAATGATTAAAGCCACGTGGTGCGGCTTATTGGAGACCGAAAGCCAAAAGGGAAGAAAATTTGGCGAAATATGCCGGATCCACATACGCTTATGTAAAAAAAAGAAAAAAATAGAAAGAGTGATGATGAGAAAGGTGGGTGGCGACGAGCAGAAAAAGGAAGTCTCATAATCGACAAGGAAAAACAAGACCCATTTCAGTTTGTGGATGTTTAATTGTGATGTTCAAAATGCTTTATTATTCCTTACACAGGATGTATTAACCGGAGTCGACTGCATCTTTAATAAGCACGAAACATCATCTTCCTTCATTTTAAATTCTCGTAAGCAAATTTGAGGTTTGAAAAAGGCGGAACTTTTGTGGTCGACCCCGGTCGGCACTTAGCCTCCCTAAGCCACTGAAGCAAACACAGCACAGATAAGAAGAAAGGCACAAAAACAAAGCAAATGAATGACCCAACCATACAGATGCATGGTGATGAATTAGAAAAGCACCAAAATCTTCATGCACACACAAGGATACAAGCTGATTTGCCTCTCACCACTGCCAATGATAGTTATTGGTGAAACTACTGGCCTTCTAAAAACTTAGCAATGTCTGACAAAAATGGCTACCTGGGCCAAAAAAAGCAGTACTTGGATTATAAATATCAGTAGCCTTAATTGCAACATGCTGTAAAATAAATACAGTAATGTATATTTTTTGTCACTGCAAATTCAGTAGCCAAGGAGGCAGAACTTCAATCCAGACATTTGTATTTTACTTTAATTACTGATATTGAAATTTGACAAATATAACCTGGTGCTAACGAGTACAAGTAAAAAATTACTCCAGGTTTTTAACTAACTAGTACAGGGGTTCCCCACATGGGGTACGTACCCATAGAGGTAAATTTGCGTATCTGAAGGGGTACATTTACTGTAAAGTTAACAATAGAAGGGAAAATATATTTATATATAATTTAAATCCAAATATTTTAAATGATAAAAGTTCCATTAAAAATTCAGTGGATTTTTGTTATTTTACTCAGCCTTTTGCCATAAGAAATTTTAGAGGTACATGCTCATCTGTCAACATGCTTTAAGGAGTCCATGGTCAGAAAAAGGTTGGGAACCCTTGGACTAGTACATCATCGTGTGTAGAATGTAGATGCCGAAGAACATAATGCTGCATGTAGTGCGAATACAAACCCTAGATAGTGTTTACTGCGAGGTATTGACACGTTCCTTTGGAGTTGGGAACTTTTTCACCGTTTTTGCCTATTAGTTTCAACGTTTGGTACACCTTTGGGTGATTTAACTATACTTGATGTGTCCATCATCTTTTGGTCTGTTTTTATGGGAATCAGTAATCATTGCTTTCCCTGTCAGTTTTTAATGCTTAGTAGTCCTTGTACCTACAACCTTGTGCCTGTGCTTGCTTTGTCCGTTTTATTCCACCCGTGTTTCTGTTGTTATTTCAGACTGTCTTGAAATTTTGACTGAATCTTTAAATCATGCCCCTCTTCATCAAAATAATATTCCAACATTATTTTTTCTTGCGGAAAGTTCTCTTTATTGGCTGAGAACTGATGCGTTAAAACAGCCTTACCTTCGATCAACAGAAATCAAACTGCTGAAGGTATGGATTGATACAGTGTTATGGCTACAAAAGTTGCAGTGAATTGTAAGTTCTACATTTACCTTCCTTTCCTGTATCCTTGTTGCCCGTTCTGGTTTCTGTTCTAACTTTACAGTAGTAGAGTCGCATGACAGTTTTAAAAGCACACAGGATCAGTATTGGAAGTGGATTACAAAATTGTGTGCATCAGTTTGATTGTAAACCACTTTATGGGCACCCACCATGTTTTTTAGATTTGTAATTTCTTTTAGATTAGATTTTATCAAATCAAAAAATTGCGCTATGCTTGTTGGATCACCTCTCGCAGCAATAACTTTGTATCATGAAGGAGTTTTGTATCGTATGCTATAAGGACACTGGAAAGAAGGGCTGCAGAGGCGGAGGAGTCAAAAAATCAGGAGTCTGAGCCGGACCTCAGTTTAAAATTTGAGACCGGAGCTGAAGCTACAGCTATTTGAGAGGTAGCTCCAGCTTCGGGTCACTTCCTAGAATCTAGATACTCACGGTTTGCCACACTGATTGAAAATTGGACTTACTTTACCTAAAACAGTGCTCTTTATAGCACACTAAACGCGATTGTTACGAGTTACGACACCAGACTACAACAGTGAAACTGCGATTATTTGATGTTTCCTTGGTTTAGTCATCACTAAGGCTGTGGCATCGTAGCTGGATAGGTGTGGTGTTACTTGTAGAAGTAAGAGAAACGTTAACTACCACATCATCTCTTTCTAGTCAGAATGATCAAACCAGATCTGTAGTAGTGTAGCGATCTGCAAGGAACTAAGTAAGCGATAATCTATAGGAATATAATATCCATAGCTTTCGTAGCTGTGTAATTATGCTGTTAGCAGCGAGTATGATTCAGATGTAATACCATTGCAGACCTAAGCGTTAAATGCATGGTAGGACATTGTAACGTAGGATTTATTAGAAACCATTAGGCTTACTAGCAAGGTTTACTAAATTACTGACAAAGTTCACGAGAAACGTTTTCTCGCAGCAGCATAACATCAAAGTGATAACTAATTGGTAGCGAACTATCATTGCTTTGCATGGCAGTACATTTTCAAGAGGGTATAAAAACGCAGTGTAAATAAATGTAGACTCTTCTTGAGGTTTTCAACTGTGGAAACAAATTTTATGTTTTCAGCACGGTTACCAGTCTTTTTCCCCTAAGCTTTGCAGGTTAAATTATGCTTTACTTTGCGATTCATCACTGCTTGTTGTGAATGCAAAAGATAAGAAATCAGAAGTTTTCAGCTATTTTGAAAAAGGCAAAGGTGAAGTTTTTGCTAAAAGCCATACTACTCGCATTTCTTCGAACAAAAGGCTAAACACATCTCGGCGATTGTGTTAATGCAAATGTGTTGAACGTTAGAACCGACGCACGAGTGGGGAAATCGACTATGTGTTTCGCACTCTTTGCATGCTTTGTCCGGGCAAAGCTGTTAACCGGAATTGCCAAGAATGCAATAGGCAAAGCATGCAACGAGAGCAAAACACTTGGTCGACTGGGACTGGACTGTGGCACGAATGTAGTTTTCCAAACAGGCGTTTTCTTAATTCCGATCGTAAGAAATAACAAAAGGTTACCAGGCGTCAGGCATTAACAGCAAAATCAACCACTGCCTTTTCAGAATTTGTTTATATAACCGTTGTTGAGTTACGTTTCTGCTGGGTAACTACTCTCTGAACCTGTGACTTGTTTTTTCGCTGATTTTCTCATGGTAAGAGCGCTGGTTGTAAAAAAAACTACCAGATTAATCTACTCAAACTAGTTTGGTATATTCTTTTAGTTTTGTGCACTTGACACATTTCATTTTTAATTCACCTTGAAGCACACCATGCAAGACAATTGAAAATATTGATGTGTAAGAACGAACAGAAACCGGAGCTGAAGCCGGAGCCACACTCATGAAAACCAAGAGCTCCGATGTCGGAGCAGTGTCATTCTTACGACGGCTCCGCAGTCCTGCTGAAAAATCCAGTATGGAACCGTATTGTGGAAAGCACATTACGAAAAATTTAAATAACGCCATTTGTTGCAACTTCACCGTTGGCGTTGCGTTGAATGTGCGATTCACCACGAACGGAATGTGCGTGAAGAATAGCACCCGTATATATGAGGCGTGAACAAGCACTAACAGAGTCATCTCGTCGGGTGATCTCTATTGTTGCTTGCTGCCATAGTGTGAAGCTTTGCGCACATGCCGCTCGGGCGATCTTTCCGATCGCAACACATTCAAGACACCATTGACTGGAGCCGTAGTGGGGCACTCGCAGCCGGTGCAAGCTGTTTTTTTCGCTGAGACTTTTTGGTCACTGAGGAATTTTGGTCGTTAAACTCACCGTAACAATATGCACTATCAGGTATTGTGACCGACTTAACTTAATTTTTTTCGGTCAGTTAAAAAAAATTTGGTCTATGACCTAAAAATGGCCGAAAGACAACCCAGGGTGTAAGCTTGAATGAAATTCTTTGGGTATCCAGATCGACTGCACATAAAAAAAGTCACTTCGTATTAGTTTTTGTGCACATCACACAAGGTGAATTTGAACTTTTTCGTGCCGCAGCATAAGCAATCGAACAGGGCGAATGGTAGTGGCGTTACAACATTACTTACTGCCCCTGGTAAAATTCAAAGCACACATCTTTGTTAGAGATACTTAAAACCTGCGCACACAACCTTACGCATTTTGATATGCTGCGCATTTAACATATTTTGAAAACATTATTTTGAAAATTGCCGTCCCATGTTTTTCACTAACATAAGATCAATGTTCACATGCATTTCCACATCAGCCAACTGTAAGTAGACCTTTCTTACGCTTACTCCGTTCTGACTGCTCTGCTGCACTTGATAAAGACAAAGTAAATGTGGAAAAAGAGTTTTTGCGAAAAGTATGTGAACTTATGACCCCTTCACAATAATTCGTGAAAAAACGCATTAATTTTGACGGTATTTCATAAGAAAGGAACGTGAAAAGAACATTCAGAATTATCGTAGAAAACGCTGAGGCATTTCTCTTTAAAATAAAAAATAAAAATGTTGTCCTCGTTGAACGGGAGTACCGTGCCCTATGTGAAATCGATATATGAGGATGTCCCACTGTGAAATCGATATATGAGAAACGTTAAGCGAATACAGTAGGCTCAAACTCTAGCGAAATATGTTACAGAGTGCTTTTCACGTTTATATTCGAGTATAGTTTGTCTCTGGTGGGTGAGTTTCTTGAACCGAAACAGTAAATCGCCACTCGTGGTCTACATCAGTCTTTTCCGTTCTTAACGGACAAATAGCCCAGACCTTGGGCCTTTTCTTCGTAAATACATATTATCGTCTCGAAACGCTGCAACTAGTCTTTTACAGTAATTACCTATTACTAGATTGTAAATCTGTGTTGGCTGTTTTTATCATTTGACTGTCTTTAATTCTCACAATTGTTTTCAACTCCGGTAGAGGAATATCTTCTCATTATTGAGATAGAATAATAACTATCGCCATGAAACGGTAGCGTAAACGTATCTGCAAACGTTTTTACAAAAATGTTTAAAATGTCTTTTGTGTAACCTTTGTCGTTGGCACTTAAAGGTTGGCCAGTTGGTATTTTCCCGCTTGTTGTTTCATCATCTTTCTGGGCATCTGCGAGGTTTGGCAGAATTCAAAACGAGGTTGCACGTTTATTTGGATGGAATGAAAGATCAGCAAGCGTTGTACGAGTCGTATCCAGGCATCTGGCTGTCACTGCATTACATGATTCGCGTTGGAGAAATCGTTATTGGACCTTATGCCAGCGCAACGAAAGAGACCGTGGTAACTGTCACACTACAGATCAATCGTAAATGGTTGTTTGGTTGTATCACAAAAGTAAAGTCCGCAATCTTTTGTTTAAGTCCAGGGCTACGAGAGGGAATACAAGAGGTACATCGTACCCGGGCCCGGTAGGTATCGGGGCCCGAGAGGGTTAAAGTACGCACACTAAGTTTTGAAGTGATTAAAATTACTACTACTGTAGCCACTATAACAATCAATCTACTTATAAATCTTAGCTGGTTTATCTATATTCTGATTACTATACAAGCAAGATATATACGTTTCGGCGAGGGCTCTAGAAGCTAGGGGGCACAGTATCGGTCGTCATACCCCCTGGTAATATTTCTATCAGAGGCCATGTTTAAGTTTTGTATATCATCAAGGTTATTCTTTTAATGTTGTAAACAGCGCTTCAATTTCGTTTTAGTTTATCGAAATGTGAAGACAAAAAACCTTCGTTTTTCGAGAAATGAAGCGTTTGCAGAGAGCAGTAATACTGCCATAACACGTTAGGTTATAAGTTGGAATGTTTCGAAAGTAAGATAGCATTGTATGCTAACGATTTGTTCCGTTTTGTACGATTTTAAGCTTTGCGTGTCTACATGTATCGCTAATATATCGACTAGTTTCTGCAACTCAACAATTCAATGTGAATTTGGTTTATGGAGCAGCTTTTCGCTGATGGAATAGTGTAGTTCCTAAACTTTCCATGTTGATGGAAGTTTTCGTCGAACTCAGCACGAAACCAGTTCCAGCTTTAATACAACTGCAGTAAACTGTTAGCATTTCAGTTCTCTTTCATGACGGTCACAGCAAAAAGTTAAAATTCTGTGCAAACAAGTCAAAAATCCCGACTCTACTACTACAACTATGCTGGGTTCATTATAAAGCATGCTCCAGTTGACGTTTCTGCGCTTCGCTGCGAAGCTTTAAGCAGAAAGAACAAGAAAATTATTTTTGGGAAAGGGCTTAGCAATAATTATTTCACTGTGAAAGTCCTTGAAATATTCAAAAACTTGTATATACACTTAAAAATAGTGGTTGTCATTTTGGCCGGTCTAAAATCGCTACGGAGCAGGGACGTTAACTGAACTGTGTCCCCAAAACGAATAATTGTTGCCAATCGGTCGAATGGGTCTGCAGTAGTTTTAAGCAAAGACTCTTATAGACGTAGAGGTATATCAAAGAAGTTTATGAAATAAGCCACCAATACATAAAAGAATAATCGTCCAATTTTTCATGCAGGAAAACCTGTTTTGCGGCGCACTTCAGCTTTACTTTTTTCCTGGAAAAAAGAGCAGAGCAAATGTTCCCCCGTTTTATTTTTTTAAATTTCTATGTCGTATTTATGAATTATCCCAGGAGAGCACAACCTTTTTAGTATTGCCGGACGCATTAGCTTGATTTTTACGAATTATGGCCGCCAGCGAGTTCAAGATATTTTTATTTTCTTGCATTGCATCTGTTCTGCTTCCTCACACTGAGCCTAGCCAGCTTTCACACGTCTGTTTGACCGTCTTTCTACCAAATATCCTCTGTCTCATACAGTAGACAAAGAGTATTTGCTAGTACACAGCCACCAAAACATATTTCAAATTATATGTGCACTGGGTTTTTCAAAGTTTGGCATTGGTGACCGTTAAAACATTTTGAGAGACCGCAGCTATTTGGCCTGTATAGCCCTATAACTAGATAGTCGTAAAGCGAGGTTTTAATGTATTTTGGTGATGGTTATGCAGTAAGGTTCTGCTGTATTTTGAGAGACCGTTTCAGTCCCTTGAAACACACATGTGCACGTCTGCACGTCCGCATAAATATTTATCGAAGGCTGCAGCTTATTCACCCCGGCCTTAGCCATTGAAGTAAAATTAGTAATGGAAATAGCTAAACCGTCTTTGTGACAGACATTAGAAAAACTGTAAAAGTGGTATTTCCCCAAATTATAACTGTAGTTCTGTATGATTTAATGCGGTATGCTTTTCATACCCACGAAGGGTGTATTCACATTTATATTTAGATTTATCTTTCGCCACGTAACATCCATGCCTCCATCTTTTTTAAAACATTCCTCCCATAACAGCTGTACGGTTCCTTTTACTTACTTCTTACAACTTATCGTGTACCACCTCACAATACCATGCAGTCAACCTGCTGATTACATAGCTTTTAAACAGCTCATCTTTCCGAGTAACATTTTCAAACAACTCATTTTGTGAGACCCATCTTGCTGACAACTCGTCTTCCCGCGACTCATCTTGCACATGATCGCCCCTGCCCGCAAATGGTCCTGCCCTGAATTCATCTTCTCATAGCTCATCCTACTCCAAATTTGATCATCGTTGTAATCCTGGTCACAACTTATCCTCCTTAGCAATCATCCTATTCACACCTTGTCTTCCTCGCTATTGACGCTGTCACAGTTCAGTGTCTCAGAGTTAATTCTAAAACAATTGGAGATGATATATACATTTTGTTTTTTGTCAACATAGGCTTTATTTCAATTCATGTTATTTTTTGCTTTCCGAAAGTTTGTGCTGCAAAGTTCGTAACACTAACGATCATTCTTAAGTTCACTAACCTGGGCTCAATCGCTCAACTGTTTACAGGAAGGTGAACGGGTCAGCGAATCAGCACCAAGCCTTGCTGCTTGCATTTATAGAGCTTTGTGCGTTTGGAGGATTGCTTCTAAATCTAAAGTTGGTCTGAAGAATGCGATCATCGCCATGTATCTTGCTTCTCATGAATTGAAAGAAAGCGACTGGTAAGACGCAGGCTTGTCCGTGGGACACTTGTTTTTGTACCATCCCATGGCAACTTGTGCCTGTCCAACACTTCCCATCCTATCACATGGCATTCTCTCGAAACTGCTAATACAAATAACTTTATGTCACGTGCACGTCAAATGCCATAGTCTATACAGGGCCGTGACTAAGGTACACAAGACCCAATTTGGTGGGCCAAGAAAATTGGGTGACCTTTTTGTAGTTACCACCTAAAAAGGGCCCGGCAACTTTATTTTCGGTGTCTTACCTTATTGTGCCACGGCACTGAACTTCTACGTCTAATACTTACTGTGCTGTGAGGATATAGTGATGATGTACAACTTCAGAATATTCCCACTATATGACGTAAAATGACTTACGATGGGACGTGGGGCAAATTTCAAGTCCACTGTTCCATCCCATCACATGGGAATCCTATTCTTATGGACCAGTCTATAAGACGTGTTAAAGCAAAAAAATACATACTATGATATGACTGAACGTCCTATTGCAGACCGTTTTGTATTACTTGTTTTTTAATTTTAGGATCAATGGCCATTTGACTATGTCGTTTCTTGGGGAGGCGGCGAAAGTTAACCTGACGGTTTGCAAGGCCCTTCAGGATTTGGCAAGAGGAGTGCAAGTATGTATTTTGCTCGACTTGGACAACGAGGCAATTCTATAGTTCGTGATAGTAATTCTTAATCTAATTTACTGAAGGCTTCAGTGAACTAATTTTAGTTCTAATCTAATTTCCGGTTTTGCCAAAAATACTAATTTACCCAAACGGCATTTTTAAAGATGAAACGAGAATGACCCCTCGTGCAAGGAAAGTGCAACAGAATGGTCACAAGTGCCATGCCGCTATCCCATCACAGAAGACAGCAAAAACTCGATCAATTTCTTTTCTCATTCACGGCTGCAGTACAAGCTGCGTGGCCTTATCAATAATTATTATTACGTCACATTACCTTTCCACTCGCACACAGAAGTTACAGTAGTCATGACCAATCGTACTAATCTTTGCTATTCTCATGCTTATCAGAACGAATTCAGGTTTGGGCATGAATTGACCTTGGATTAAAATGTGCTTTGAATTTAGTACATGTAATTTTAGTTCAATTTCTGTTTTTCGCAAATCCACTAATTTTGATTCTAATTTGTGACAGCTGAGTTAGCTCTAATTTTAATTCTGATCTAATTTAGAAAAGGTAAAAAATTGTAGTTGTCCAAGTCTGTATTTTGCAAGTCATTAGTGACACGTGACATCGTGGCGTTGCCTTTTTGCAACGCTTACCCGTTGGCAGGTATACTTGACTGCGGATGGTGCAGTGCACACGAGAATAAGCCACTTTCCGTCTGCACCTGTTGACACGCCGCGAAGTGGAATATCAAGTGCAGATGGGAAATGCTTTCAGCGCCACATTGATGGGATAGTTTCTGACATTGGCAGTGCCATGATGTCGAATAATCGCGGTGGAAATGCGAGAGAGGCCCAGATCAGAAGAACGTACGTCGTGGTTCGTTTTATTATATAGTTACTGCATTCATAAGTTGCGCGTTACAGGTTCGCCATTCTTTCTGCAGATTGAGTTTTATTTTGCGTGTTCACGAATTGCGCTGATGTGTTTCGAACACTTTTGCAAACAGACTTCGCCCTTGATCTGCGTTGGGCACAGGCCAGAGATGAGCGGACTGTCAAATTTTGCCATCCAGATCCAGTCTTGATTTTTTAAAACTCAGTCCAAGTCCAACCACAATCCAAAAAATTTTTCAAATGCAAAGTCCAAGTCCAAATGAAGTCCAAAATATTTTAAAGGCAGTGGCTATAGATACGCCTGTGCATCTTGAAATTTGAAAACTTATTTATACGCCACCTGTGACGTAACAGTAACGCATGACGAGAGTGCAGTATGCTTGGTAGAAACGAAGTAAACGTAAAAGATAAACCCTAAACCAAACCCTAATCATAACCTAACTCTAAGCTGCGGCTAACCTTCCCTAACCTAACGCTAACCTAACCTAACCCTAAGCTAACCTAACCTAATGCTAACTTAACAGTAGCACTAACCCGTAAAGGTAACACGTAAGCCTGAAAAAAAGTAAGCAAAAAAGTAAAGTTGGCAAGGTGAGAATCGAACCGAAAACCGTTGGCATAGCAGCCGTAATACCTAACCGCTACACCACGAGGCCCACACTGTTTTAATGACAAACTGAAAGTTTTATTTGAATTGCGTAAGGCCAGGCGTATCCGTAGTCACTTCCTATTTAAAAAATGCAGCTTCTTCACAACAAAAATGCCGCATTTATTTTCCATTAACTCAGTCCAAATCCGGTCCGGTTCCTGAAATTTGAAGAGATTTTAAGTCCGGATCCAATCCAACTTTAACAAAATTTGCTATAGTCCGGATCCAAGTCTAGTCCAATGCTCATCTCTCCTACAGGCCCGTAGCCAGGATTTCGCAGCAGGGGGGCCACAATTTTAAAATACGATATTGGGTGTATGCAGCAACCGGGGGAACAAACATGAAATGGTGGGCACAGATTTTAAATACGGGGCGCCGGCACCACTGGACCCCGCCGGCGACGACCCTGGTTGGCCATAACACTGACAGCCGCAAATTTTGTGTTTGTTTTTTTATTATTTTATCCGGAACCATACGCATGTTCCATTGGTAGAGCACGCGCCTCTGGAGCTAGTAGATTGCGTTCGATTATAGAATATACCAAAGACTTTAAAAGCAGTACTTGCCCTTTTTCTAGCTCGTGCTCGGTGTCAGGAGATGAGGGTGCGGGAAACTTCGCGCTCGGTGCCGCCATTGTTTTCTCACCATTCACTTCAATGATCATGTGCCTCGGCGCAGCGAAGACGCGCAACCCGCAGACCACTCGTGATCCACCTTAACTGGGGAACAGTGCGAAAATATTAAATCTTTCTTTCTTTGCGTGATTTTCAGCCAACGCTTGAATTGCCGAACTGAAATTGTGCGATGTGCATCACTGTGAACTTGAAAACCAACCACAGAAAAAAAAGAATACACTGACCTCAATTATACCTCATTTAAATGTAGTCGAAAAGACAAAAATTATGCTGAATCTATTCTTTGCGAATCACAGTAGTATAAATACAATGACCCTGATGTACTGTAGTATTTCCCTACTTTTTTATCTGGTTGTGCAACATTCTTAGGAAGTCCGTTTATGCATCAACTTCCCGAGATGATACTGAAGATAAAACCAGATCAGAGCTAACGCCAAGATTACATCGTGATTTTCAGGTGATTTTGAATGACTGCTTGGTAGATATGCGTCCATTGCATATGCTTACCACAGACAGATCGCTTTGCCAGCCAACTCGCCGATATGGGAGTTGTCCAGGGAACGACAACTGCTCTGCGTTTATTGTTGAGTACATTCTGCAATTAGCGAATAATGTTTGGCAACCCCAATCTTTTCATCACTTTTAGCCAGCGGCAACAACTTTAAGTATCTTGTATATTCATCGCTTCAGTCAAGTTTAGGGTGCAGGTCCGTTCAACGCATCGCATTAAAATTCTATTTCACGCTTCGGTCGCATCCATCGTCAGTGGTCTTTCGCCCTCATGGGAAGGTTAAACTTGTCATAACCTTTGTGTTTACGTAAGAAATGAGACCCAAGACCATACTGTTGAACCAGCTGTTTGTAACGTAACTCGTGCACACTGTGCATGCAGAGTTCAGAGCGTTAAATACCGCTGTAGTTTTGTGACTACAACTGATTGTTATATTTTCAACCTCATTATGTTAACGCATAATTTTGTTTCTTCTGGTAGCTTTGTTTCTTCTATTTTTCAACTTAAGAATTCGATTTGGGATAGTCGATTTAGTTATGCTTGATTTTGTTATAGATTCGAACAAAGCGCTTTGGTTGTGTTGACAGCGTTGTGAATTCTTTTTTTTTTCATGTCTAAGAGTGAATCAGGCATTAGCACGTGGTGTTGGGAAATCACTTACCAGTACTCGCAAGTCCTCGCCGACGTTTGTTTGAACGGATCGTCGTCCGAAATTCAAAAGAGAGCTTTACTTGGAAAATGGCAAGACGCCGACGTGACGACGTTCAGAGCTGGCGCAGCAAATCCATGTGTCGAAAGTTGTTCAGTGGTGGATTTGCTTGAGTACAGAGGGCCGCCGTTAACTTTGGATGTTGCCGCGCATGCAAAGGTTCTGTTCGGATGGTGACGCTCGGTTTTCTGGGTCGATCTTTTGATTATAATGCCTTTTTTTCGAGCGTTAGAATTTGTTGATTTACCTCGTTTTGTGTTAATTTAGTGTTGAAACTTGATTCATGTCAAGTCAAAGCAAATAAACATAAGATTGAAAATATCTAGGACGTTACGATTAAACTATATGGTGTACTTGTTTTCCACAGGGCTTGATTGAGTGCGAGCAAAAAATCTTGTTACATTTTTCAGTCGTATGAGTGGACATGGAAAGTGAGATACGGTGCCCTGACAGGGCTGTGCCACCTTCTCTACTCTTTGCACGGTAATAAGGAGAGGGACGGTATGAGGTCTGCCGCGTGGTCGCTCATTACTTCCTTACAGGTTCGAGGTTATTTGAAAATAATTTGCTAGATATCGTTGTTTATTTATTTAGCGACAATTTTGCGATAAGCGTTAGCCTGATTAAAGCAATCTCGTCATGTCACGACGAGCTAATATGGACATATAAGCAAAATAGAAAAAGAAAGCACGAATTATATAAAGTGACGCATGATTTTACAAAGGTGCTGTAAAAATCTACCGCAAGATTTGTGGAACTCATCTACTGCGCTAAATACAGCCACTGAGATTTATATTGGCGCATCAGACAGACCAAATAGGAATAGACGCAGCAACCCAACGTTACTCAAAAAATCAATTTATTTTTCGAATTTGTTATCGGTTAAAATATTACAGACATTGTTACAAAGTATCGCGCGTGCGTCATCATAAAAGTTACAGAAAAATAAAAGGTGAAGCTCAGTTTCGATATCACCGCAAACGCAGTATATATCATTAAAGGTAGAATAATGATTTTTTTAATTTCCGTGCGCGAGTTTTGGCTTGTCAGCTGGTTAAATTATATTTAACTCGCGTTGTTACCCTGTCACTTGTTAGCTGCGGTTGCTTGAGCTCATCTCCGATATTTGTTTTAGCTGTTCGTCAAAATCGACATTTCATGTTTGTCGCATCTCATCCTATCGCGAATCCAGTCAGGGCTCGCTTCATAGTTGAGACACACAGCACTTGCCACGTTCACGTGAACGCGCTTGTCACCTTCTGGAACGTCAGGTCGCCCTGATCCACTGCTCAGCAATTGAAACCAAATACTGCGATGAACGATCAAACGTGGGCAAGGGTTTCCTGCGCAGCATTGGATTCGGTGAAACTTCGAGGTTAATTTCTTCAACAAAACACATAATTCATTACTAAACAGCGCCACCTGACAGCAACCGCGCCATAACTGTTATCACTCAACATGCTGTGGAAGACATTAAAAGTCGCTTTGCGAGTGACGTTTTTCTGCTGTGTGTAACGAACGGCCTTATGGTTATCGGCAACATAATTTTGGCATAAGAAGTAACTCCTGCCAGATCGAACAAATTAATTTTGTTTAAATATACCCGAACAAAGTGCATTTGATCGTTGTGAAAATCGCTCTAAGTTTTCTCGGCCGCGCGTGCCGAGGTTTGAGACTTCAAATCATTAATCATAGTTTTGAGCACCTAGTTTTTTGTTACGTGGAAGTGGTCCGTGCAGGAGACTTTGAAAAAGTTGGGTTGTTCGTTTATCAAGTTTATTGCGTGTTTTCCGATCTGAATAGCGTGTTTCAAGTGATGATCAAAGTGTAACAACCAAGCTCACTGTGTGATTGTGATGTTTGGCTCAAAATGCTTATGGATTTTCAAGTTGACGATAGTTTGAGCTGTAAAGCGTCCGCAACGCAACCTAAACTTTATGCTCCACTGTGGCGAGACCACAAAGACGGAAACAGTGGCGTTTGGAGATTCACTGTCTTATTTCTCAGTGTTAAAGAGAATTTGCTTCGCGCTCACGTCGCTGACGAGTTGGTGCCAACAAGTTAAAATAACTGCAGACCGTATAAGAAGTTTTACACAGGGCTTCTTCAGGAATAAAATATATGTTAAAGTAAAATCAAAATGCTTTGGAATTGACTTCACAAAACTAAAATGTTTAAGTGCCACTGAAAAGAAAATTCAGCTTTTTATTGGCAAAAACCGGTTCAAGCATTGGTTCAACGAAGTGTAAGCTGGCCAACGATTCACAGAGTTTATTTTGAGTATAGCAGTGTCAGTAGTGTGTTTAATTTAAGAGGAGACGAGCGAGGCATTTACCTCGTGCCATCCTTTTTACGGCACCCTGCGAGGTGTTTCGCGCATAAAGTTTCCTCCTTGACGGTGAAAAACTTATTATCCGCTCATATGATATTTTCCAAAGCAAATCATAACCAAGTACTCTGCTTTCAAAGGGCCCCCAATAGCAACTGTAATATGTATGTGCTACGCTTTCAAAGGGACTTCCAACAACAACTGTAATGTATAAGTACTCTGTTTTCAAAGGGGCCCCCACCGCCAGCTGCAATGTGTAAGTAGGCTACTCTGCTTTCACAGGACCCCCACCAGCATCTCTAATGTGCAAATAAAGAAAAACTTCAAACCAACTTCAATACCTTTCGAAAATACTGTGGGTTAAAATTTGATGAAAAAAGTTCTGAAAAGACTCTATCAAGTATGAGCAAAAGTTTATAACAAATGATAATTTTTTCACTGTCAGAGAATGAAGCTTCTCATAATATAGTTTTGATGACTGTGAAATAAGGGCCCCTGCTTGAAGAGCATATGTAGTGCATATGAAATCCAAGAGTTTTGTTGTGTTCAAACATAGACCTGTTTTGTACTCAACTGATCTGTATCAAACTCAGTTTGCCTTTTTGATTATGTTCATTGTAAATTGCAGTCTAATATTCTTTGTTCAATACGGTATTTTTGGTCAGTGACACCGGTATGTTTTTGCAAACACTACACAAGGCTCGCCAAAGATTTTCCGCCAAATTTGCTGGGTAAACTAACACTAAACCTAACCACTTGTCGAAACTTTAACCCTAAAACTAGCTTTACCCCATCCCCTAACCATAACCCTTAATGCGGCATAGAGAAGTGTCCCCCTCTCTAGGCTTGGTCAAAAATCTTACCACGGTTGGCTGGGTATGATGACGTCATCAAAGTGCCTTCTTTTCAACTTTGCCTCGGTCCACCACTGATCAGTGTACTTAGTATCTGCACGGTGGCAAACGACCGGAAATTTGGTGGTAAGCAAAGTTTTCTTCGGAACGAATGTTTCTTGTATGTTTCGATGAGAATGCAGTTCGGTTTGTTTCCATGACGATCTTGTTTGCGATCTTGAGTATGTGGGCGACGCTGTTTTGACGAAAGTGAGAGAGGATGTGAAATCCCTGGGTGGAAAATTGAGGGAATTGTGAATGGTGGAACTGGACAAAGTTCTCTCAAACGTCCATACGTCTCTGGTCACACGAGAAATAATCAGCTTTTCCTCAATTTTTTGCAACAAGCGTTGCTGAAAAAACTTTTTGCAATATACTTTGCCTTCGCACTGTTACGATAGCGTTCATGTGGATCTTGCTTACAGTGCTGTTTAGTTTTCTTTACTGCACCGTCTGTTTTGCGTGATGATCATTTTGGCCATCGCTTTGTGGAGGAAGACTTGTATCATGTTCAGCACCATGTACAAGTCTGGGAAGTCTTGAGTGTTTTTGGCGCTCATCTCAGAAAGCTACCAAGTGCCAGCTCGGGTTGGTTGGGTCTGCAATTGTGATTTGTTTTTTCAGGAATGTTCGGCTGCGGAAGATAGAGTAGTGGAAGCGATTAAAGTCTCCCGAGTAGGAACCTCCGCGCAAGGAGCACCAAAAGAAAGGGAAATTTGGTATGAGTCGCGAACATTTCCACATCTTAAAACTGACAGTTCACATTTTCTCAGAAAGCTATGCCCTGGCGGCAGTCGCCGAACAATTTTGATGCAAATCGGGATCAGTTTCCACGTTAACAAAAACTGTATTCGTACTCAGTTTTATGTCCAAATAGATTTGAATACGAAGCTCGATCCCCACAGGGCGAAACTACTTTTTAAATATATGATCAGCTAAACCTGTTTTAGATATATCTACACTTAACTGCATGTTAAGAGTGTTTTTTGTGACATTTGCACCAATCGCAATTCGAGAAAAGTCTACGTGGTGTCCTAACTGTACTTATTTTCGCCAATTAGCCCTGTTGCATCGTATGTATGCATGTATTTTCATCAAAATCAACAACCTATGAAAAAGCAGTACTTTTTTCTGTTGTGAAGTACCAGGAAACTTCATTTATGTAAGGATAAACTGACTAACATCCATAAAAGTTGATTTGTTATTGTGAAGAGACTCCTTCCCACAGCGACAGACATTTTTATAGGTTTGTTTGCTTTGTCATTTAAAATTCAAGTTGCTCCAACCGTTCCATTATTCCATGCTCTAAAAAGCAGTAGTTGCAGGCAATGCTTAGGGACAGAATTTGTTGCATTGGTAAATTTTCAAGCTCCGGGATTTCGTTTGCAAATTCGGAGCATCTGCGCTTGATACATTTTCACCGACCACCTGCATGGTATGTGAGAGTTTAGCTGCGTGAACTGAAAAAAACATATATTTCACCTGTTCTGTTCTGAATCGCAGCTATTCGTTAACATTTCTTACATTTTCTTGAGTTGGGCAATGAAAGCGTCGTTCAGTGTAATAAATTCCTGAATGATTTTCTGTATATTACTAATTCCACAGAGGACTAATCTTCCGGTGAAAAGCACTGCACAGCGCAAGAAAGGTTTGCAGACAATCAAATAATTTGTTCTTGTATCGACAAATTGAGGTCATATTTCATGATTTGCTTGCTACGTTTTAATCAGCGAAAAATTAGGACGGGCAGGTCTGTAGCTTTGTCCCTTGAAACAAACAGCCGGTTTTTTCAGAACTGTGTTGGGAGTTTGAAAAGAAAAAAACCTGGTTTTATTGCATTGTAGCAAATTCTCAAATTATTTCATCTTGGCTTAAGCTGCTTTTGCAATGCAAGAATAACGTTAGTGCGTCACCAGCCGCCACATAAATAATAGGATCCATATATGCGACCAATCCGGTAACCTGAGTGCTCTTGCTCAGAAAACATCGAGTATTCCTTCCATTCAAATGGTCGTTTTCCTTTGCTGCACAGCATATGGTCCCGGATAGCTCAAGGCTTATGCGACGCATACATCGAAACCACCACAGCCTCACCGAAACCGCGTCCGTCTCGTCCCTCGACGTCTGGGGCTCGTAGTCGTCAAGGCACCAGGACGACGCCGACTCCCAGAGCAATGTCTTCGCCAGAAACCAAACCAATCGTTCGAAGGCCTACGATTCGGTACGACCGTCTTTTGCTTGTCCATGCAATCACTACACCTGAACTGATTAGCAGATGACATAACTGCCACATGTTGGCGCCTCTATGCGGCTGGAATTTCATCTTGCGCACCGACACATTTTTCGTGTTGTTTTCACATTGCTAAATATATTTGCACAAGGTCAAAGTTTATGTAAAGATGTTTTATAATTGTAATAAAACGTTTTTAAGGTGGTTCAACTGTTGCTTCGGCTTCTCGCTATTTTTATCAGACACGAACCGCCGGCATTTTTGTTTCACGTTTGGCAGGCCGTGCAATGCACCTGCTCACGAATTGTTCTCTTTGTTTGTATAAAATGCAAAGACGACAATGAATTTGCCACAATACATCTCAATGCTTTCATGTAGAGAGGACATAATGGTTCACACGACGCCAAAACGAACCGTTCCCGATTTCAATACAAGGACGATTTGGGATTTGAATCGTGTTGTCGCTGACCAATGGCGTAAGGAGCGCGTGAGGATTCTACAGGTAAGAGCAAACGGGCCAAAGGGAGGGCGATGCAGCGTTTTGTCCGAAAAAATAGGCTCCTTCCCAAACAGTAGCGTAGCCAGCCCAAAAATTCGGGAGGGGCCAAAATTGGGTGGGGGTCAAAATGCTTGAATTTAGGCAAATAGCACTATTTTGTTTGGAATACGGCCTCCCTAAGTACAAAATGACCATATGTTATGAAAGTTTGGGGCGGCCATGGCCCCCCACATTTTTTTCGTGTTTGAAATGATTTTTGCTCGAAGGCAATATCGCTGGGGGCTTTGCACAATTGTTTTTTATTCAGTCGTTTCATGACCACCACACTTGCCAGTTTTGCGTCCAACAAACATAACTATACTTAATTCGGGGTTTCAGCAAAATGTTGTTTGTCCCCACCTGTTGCAGTATGATAACGGTTGTAAGAATTACCGTAAATCAGCCAGAATTTCCTGGTTAACAGTAACCAGGCACATAAGGCTGGAAGCGAAGACCAATCTGAGGACTCCAGTGCCAGGAATTTTTTATATTATTGAAGTCGTTTCCATGATATTTCTTCTGAAAGCGTATTTAGTTGATACTAACGCGCAGCCTAGGTTTGCAAATGCCACGTATGATTTCTTGCGAATCAACTTAAACATCTACAGATGTTTTACAAACTTTCACACAGGAAGAGGAGCAGGAAATGATGGACGACCTTGAAAATAAAAGACTTGAATCCGAAAAACGAGAAGAAGAAATTATTGTTGGGCGAAGAGAAAAGTTAAAGGGAAGACCGACCGCAAACCTGGGGCCTTACCAGCTTTCGCTATGACCGGCCTTCAAAGTGCAACATTTGCTCACATGTTGTAAGCGCCAGTTCCAGTAAGAAGTAAAAATTACTGTCTTACTGTTTATGAGACGCACGCGTACGTGTTAAGTATCACCTTTAGGACTTCTGAATTCATCCATCAAGTTTTGTGTGGTGAGCTACAAAGCATAGTTGTCTGAGATACGCTGATCTTGATTCGTTTCCTTTCATTTGAAATCACTTCTTCTCCAGGCTTGACATTCCCTGTCGTCATTCATCCTATGTCTCAACGATTATATTTTTCATACTATTTTGTGCGGAAGACGCGTAATTGATCCAGTGAATTCCGAAAAATCGGTTACCGTTTTCTCGATTCCAATCCATGACTTTTAGAACTGCACATTGATTTTTGGCAAAGTCTGGCCTCGACCTTTACTTAGAAATCAATGTCGTTTTTGCAGTTTGTGTATGCTACTATTGAAAATAATGAGCCGCGTTCTTGTCACAAAATCTTGCTTTGAGTTTTTTGACACACAAGCCCAACAAGCATTATTTCCATTAGTGATTGGCCGAACTCGATCGAGGATCAAGCGGATGTTGTCGAATCTGTACCGTGAAGATGGTACAGTACTGGGCAAAAAACTCTATCCCAAAGTGATCCGAATTTCGTTTAGAAAAAGAGATATTAGACATGACTATTTTCGTTATCCCATCTATCATTTCCACAAACAATAACAGGCTGAAGTAGGGCATCACGCTTTTTAAAACCGTATTTTCTGATGATCGTTAAGATTTCTGATAAGATGGTGATCGAAACACTGAAGGAAAAGGCATTTGATACCCATTTTTAAGTATCAAACCTCATTTCTCGCATAATATATGCAAAGAACCGGCGATTTATATCTAACAGTGGATTTTTTTGAAAATATGATTTTGGCTTAAACTTCTACGTTTTCGTTCTTGAAGCAGGACATTTTGACCTAGTTTACTATGAAAAATGCTTTACTACTTCCTTAAAACACGCTTATCAAATTAACTTCGGAGGTTTTTGTTTATTGCAGCTTTGACTCGAAAAGTTTCAAGACGTTACACAATACAATACATGCTATTTCGATCTTACGGACTGCGTCATAAACGCAACGTTTCCGGTCTTTAAGAAGGCGTTAGTGAAACTTTTAACAAAAAGTTGCAATTTGCCAAGACGGTGATGAGCTTGAATTGAAAATCGATTCCAGCTGAACACGACCAATGAATAAAAAAAGCCTAGCTTTCTCTTTTCGTATTTTCCATCTTTTTTTTCAATGAGAGATGTGTGAGCTTTCGAATTAACAGTACACTGCTCTTGCTTCATTGTGCTTACTACGATAGTTCACGGTCCAATCGTAACAAGAGCTTGTTACTTTTGGCAAATGCTGAGTAACGCCACAACAATTGGTCATGGTTTTTATTCGAGATAGCTAGACAGCAGCACGTTAAATTCACCGCAAACAATGGAAACTGCAATGCAATATAAGGTAAGAGGTGAGACGCTCGTACGTGCCAACTACAAAACCGGGAGCACAGTCAGCCTAACAAACGATAAAATAATTTTAAACGACTTTCCTCAACTGCGGGCCGCAGCAACCAACGGCTCGTCTCGGCTAACCACTTTTTACTACAAAAAAAAGACAAAGTCAACTTCGAGAACTTCATGGTGAGGTACGGGGGTCATTCTGACTGTCGACGATAGGCAAGTTTGTCGAGGTAAGCGTCGCGTGAATGAAGGCAGTCGTCGCATTCGCACGACGCTTCAAAGGGTTGAATCAAAACACCATCCAGAAACTCGTCAGGATCACGTGGGTCTCGAGCACAGCACGCGGATGCGTAAAGCCAGTTTTTCAACGATAGGTTTACGGTTGATAAGTTCTTGAGATATTTCAGCACATTCCTGGGCAATCTGCAGAAAAACAAAAGTTCTCCAATTACACAGCGACAAGGGGCTGCTGATACGCAAACGTGTGGTAGTGAAGCATATGATACAGTGTGCACAATGGAGCTAACATTCACACAAGGTCACATATGAAAACCTGCTGCATTTCGGTTTCCACAGAACCAAAGTCCAAAGAGGCAGATGGTGTTGACGAGTCGATGCCTTCTTGCAACCAGGTTTGCAGCACTTGTTTCTGTTGCTTCAGCACCCTGAGGCGAAGAAAAAATATTGAACGGAAAACACTAAAACTGTTGAGCCCAATATTAGAAAAGCCTATACAGAGCCAGGGTTGGGCCATGGCCTCCCCCAAATTTTTAGTATATCTAGTTATTTTGTGCTTTGGGAGGCGGTATCCCTAACAAAATACCATTGCTCGCCTAAAATCACACATTCCCCCCACGTTTTTGGCCCCCCTTAAAATTTTCGGCTGGCTGCGCTACTGTACAGAACCCCGTTCTCAACATCCACATAGTCGAACGGAACATCAACGATGCGCCAGCAGAGCTGAAACGTTCGTGCGAGCAGTTAAACAAGGAATTCAATCGTTCAAAAAAAGTTGTTCCATCCGATATGCCATTGCAGGCGGTTTTAAACTCTTTTCCACCATTATTGTCGCCCGCCTATATCATGTTCTCCGCGAAACGTGCCATGCGCCAGACTGCGGCTTAGAATTTCGAACAAGAACGACCATACGCTCTTTTATTAAAAGCTTTGCCAGCACAGTTTCTAATAAATTTGCCTGTTTAATTCAATGGTTTTCACGTCTTTGTGGCTGCAGCATTGTTTCGCTTGTCTGGTTCTTATGTATGATATGCCATGATGAAATGAAAACTGCTTCAAGAACGCATTGTCAGTAACTGAAACAGCCATACAAGAGAAGGCTGATGACCGTAAACCTCGCGCTGTATGTATAACTTGCTGCATACAGGCAAGATACAATTTTCCGCAATATAAAACACATTTACGTTTCAAACGAACTCAAATGTAATTGCTTTTCACCCTGAGTTTTTTCGGTGACTCGGTGACTTTTTCGGTTTTTCGGTGACTTGGACATCTCCAGGTTTAAAAATTACTAGACAATCGTTTGGAGCAATGATTGCACTAAAGATATAAACAGCAAGCTCCTTACTTCAGGCGTTGCTTCAGTTGCTGGAAGTCTTCCAGCTGCTCGTGTATACTGATGAGTTCGTCTTTGATCGGATTGCGTGATGGTGATGCAATGAACGTCTTTGAAGTGTCGTCAAGTTCCAAGGAAGAATCGTGAACATCGCCGCGCGAGTGGTTGTCTTTGCACAGACGATGATGCGGAACAGAGGGGCAAGATTGTCCGGAGTCAGGGACAGAAGGCGTGTGGACTGGCTGGCTGCCGGAAAACCTAGCTAATGGTTTGCCAGTTTCAAGGCTATTTGAGGGAAACATGTCGGGCTGGATCGGAAGAGAAAGTAACGGTGCAACACATCGTTCTCTTCCAGATCGTTCGTCGCCTGAAACGAGCTTCTCAACAGAAGGAATTTCATCAAACGAACTAGTTTTCCCGTTGAAAGAAGGTAACGCGAACGCGGAGGGCGGTAAAAGTACCAAGTTTGAAGGCGTGTCTACGGTGCCCGTTACAGACGGTTCTCCAGCTCCCCGAAATCCGGAAGAACTCGGTTCCAGCACGAGCATCTCTTCCCTTGATGCAGGAGTTGCGTCGTGTGGGGTCTTGCGGTCAGAAGATGAGGTTGAGTTTGACTTGTGATCGCCACGCGCGGGCGAGAACTTTCCACGTGCGCCGCGTGGCGACAGCTCGTCACGTTGCGAGCTGCCTTTCGGAGATCCACGTTCGACATCAGTTTCTCTGTTGTTCGGACGAACTGGGCTTTCACTCGGATTCTCACTGTCGTCATTCGCGAAATTCTGAACGTGCGCAGGGTTTTCACCGAGCTCGCGCCTTATGTGAATCCCGACATTTTGTAAAGATTCTTCCAGAAACTGAGGATATTTCGGGGAGGCTCGCTTTTTTCTTTTTTCGGGAGGACTGCAAAAAATATTAACGCAGTGTTCAAGGAAGAATAGACAGAATCTTTACGTATTACGTCACAGAGTCACACATATTTACCAGCACATGCTCAAGCGTCGATCGAAAATAACATCTGCATTTCTGCAAGCCCCATCGACTGCGTGCAGACGTGGTTGAACAACACCCTCTTGGACAACGCCATTCCGTCATTTGCATGCGTTACTTTTTGGTGTCATCCTATACCTGAAAGTGCTGCTGCTCAGTCAAAAACAAGCAAACCAAGTACCTCAATGATGATTGTAACGGAGGTTGCGCGGTGAAACTCAAGCCTGGCGAGCACGGCCGAGGAATCCATGGGTTTCGGTTTTGATCAGGAGAGAAATGGAAATGTGCGTAGAAGTTGTCTTCGGAGAACTCGCTGAACGGCCTTGGGACTCGTTCAGTTTTGCTCTTTTTTTCTCGCACGCGACCGATCCACCGCTTCCCGTACTTCCAGGCCAGATGGTATGCATTATAACTGATCTACAGAGGTTAGCATATGAAAAAGCATAGTTTAAAAACACACCTAGCACAAGTTAAAACACCAGTAAACAGATTCTGCCTATTTTATATCTCGTTGACCGGTGGTTGCATACATAGTCCAGTATATGAAAGAAGCAGCGAAAACTGCGATTCTAGCAAGGCGTCAAGTACGTAAGTTAGATCACCAACACTACCATCTGTGCTCTAAACGTCACGCAGTAGTTGCCATGCCGCAAGGTTGGCATTCTGCGACCCAGTCTGAGTGGCGTCTGATGCTGCAAATGACGTACTTTGAAGTGATATTTTCAAAGAATTTTCATCCGAGATGTAAAACAATATCTATGATGGCATCAAACAACAAACAATTACGAAGCTTCGAATCAGATACCTTTGCTTTCTGGTAAGCCGCAGCCTTTGTCCTCATCGCCACCACGTCGCCGTGGTAACGCAACATTCGAATGCATCCCTCTTTGATCATGCGATACCTCCGCCTGTCCATTGCATCAGCGTATCTTGCTTTTTTCCGTTTTCTCTCACTGACGTACAACTTCCATCCGTCTAGGCATTTTGCTTGAAGTGTCAACGCCCAGTGCCACAGAGCGTCAACTAAAACCGAAAATAAACGCGTTGTTGAAATCTTCACATTGAGCGGTGCCACACGTAAGGTTGATGCTACAGCGATGAAGGTGTCAGTGTCGTTTATTTCCAAAAAATCTTGTGTCTTTTCTGCGAGCACACTCACCGTACAGGTCGATTTTGACAAACAATCGCACTAGAGTTTGTTCAACAATACCTCCCGAGGACACAAAATGTGTCGAAAACTCTCTGTACGCGTACAACTCCTAAAGCAGAAGTGTGTTTAACGGGGCTCTAACCGATTAGTGCAACGTCCTAGTGAAGGAGAATCGTAAATATGCACTGTATATCTAGTATCACAGTGTGCATGCAATGAATGAAAATAAACAAGAACCATTTTCTTGTCACATTTCAGTTCCTATTTTTCCACTCAAGGAAAGGTAGTTGTGGCACGACGGCGAAGTCGTTCGCATAAAAGCATAGTTCGAAGAACCACTGCACACAGCATTCAACAAACACTAAAATTTACCCATTTTTTGCGTACGCATCACACACTTTATAATGTAACAATCGTTAGTAAATATTATTCAGCAAGTTGTCAGCCATGTTACATGTGAACTCGGCAAAGAAAGTATGTTTATGTGTTTTATTAAAAGCGGTTATTTGCTCAGCCAGCTTAAGTTTAGTTCAATCATGCCTATGAATTACAACAAAACATTTAGTTTTCAGTACTGCTGCTCATGGCGATCAGCTTGTACAGTCAGCGCTCCACGGGTATGACGCGCCGCAACCCCAAAAATCATGAGAGTTTCATTTGCTTGAAAATGTTGCAAAACTACAAAAGATCCTCAAATTCCAGCAAAATTTAAAATGTTTATAATTTTCACCAAGCTGTATGGACACTATATGTTTGAAGGATGTGATACATTCCCTAATATCCACACCATTAGGGATGGTTTGTGTGGTCCAGTGTACTGCGGCACAAAATGCCTTTAAAATTTGCGCTGAAGTGCTGGACAGCCCGGGTCAAGTGGACACGATCATCGCATATGACCCAATCATACGCGTGAGTTTTGCTCCTATTTAACTTAAATCTTTACCAGAAAAACTTCCCAGAGCAACAAACAATGTTTTCACAGAGACGCCATCAACGATGGAAGTGCTTCCGCTGAAAGTGCTCCATAGTTTGCATGTGAACGACTCGGCACGCAAGGAATCTTACATCCCTCCGTTTAAACAAAAATATTGGCAATTAGAGTGTGAACTAACAAGGCAAAGCATTTGATATAATAACGAACGCTCATATTCTGTGGAATAAGAAAAACATCAGAAAAAAAGAAAATTACCTGTTTTTATTTTTTCTTCATCGCGATCAGCCGAGGCGGTCCGCCATTTCTGGAAAGAGCTCCTGACAAGTCTGCAGTCGGCAAAGCACTGCGACTGGCCAGTCATCAAATGTTTCTTCAGCTTGATGTATCTGTGGATCAAAAAATTGGCGCTGCAATAAGCACGTGTGTTGCGCAAAGACCAGCGAGGCGCTGCACCAACCGCGAATGTCATGAAAGTCGACCAGTCAACTTGCGCGTACCTCGAGGTTCCATTCCACTCAAGGGCAGCCATTTTTTTGGAAAAAAAGCTTTTTTTTCGCACATCTTTTCACAGCAGAGATAATATCAAAATAAGCTGGTGATGCAATATAAGCAACATAACTTTGCTACCAGTGACAACGCCAGGGTCTTTCCTGCTTGCGCAGTGTTGATGATGAGTTACTTTGATTTTCACGAGTTCGCGAACACCGCAGCTATTTCACAGCGGCATAGGTTGAGCTGCCTTGGAAAATATTAATGAAGTAAAAAGGCATGTTGCACCAAACGCGAAGAATCGCTAAATCGCGAGATTTATACGGTATCCTTTCGTTTCAAAAGGGTCTATGTTGATTAATGAAAGCAATACCATTTTTATGTAAGGTAGATTAACAGAAGTCCGTCAGCAATATCCAAAAATAAGTGTAGTCTCACAACATACTACCCCAAAACACAACCTAAATTAACTGCTGCTGGCACCAAAACAGTAATGACATTTTGTCTTCATTTCACCTGAACAAGACCCACGCTTGGAATGCAACTACGCGCATTTTACTCTCGTAGTGGCGTGTTGCTCGGTCATGCAGCCGCTTTTCAGCGGATGCAACGTTCTTCGCTTTCTTCCAGAGGTGGAAATATGACCTCAACCTGATCCTTTTCAATACCGCAACACCTGCCTCGACTTCTTCCTGGCACTGTCGCCGTTTGTAGCTGTGCAGAACTGCCCACTCCTTCCACCTGAAAAACATTTGTGATGTATCAAGTCGCAGACAAAACCACACATAAATATAGAATGACATGATGACAACCAAAGACGAAAACATACAACACTTCTCAGTTACACACGTGTCAGCTTCGGTGCACATATATCTATAAATTAAAACTCGTCACTCCCCAAAATATTTCTTTTATGGAAACTAGAAAATGGAGAAGAAACTTCATTTCCACAAAACCCGTGGCATTCACAAAACGAATTTGTTCCTTATTTCGCTGCTAACTCTATCAGTTTCGCGGCCAAGAGCTTGAGCGGTTGATGCTAAGGCAGGGTCAGCAACTTGACCGAATTCTGCGCAATTCTAACCCATTAGGGCTGTTGTTTCTAGCTGCTGGTATTTGTTCAATGTTTATTAATTGGATCTGTTCTTGTCAATGCTTGCATTCGCAGTTCCTTTTGAATGTCTTGAACACTGCGTGTAGTATCGTAAATCCAAAAACGCTTGTGCAATTTTGTGCATTCCTGAACGCTGTATTGTCAGAGTTTGAAGGTGCACCTTTAAGGTTAGAAGTCATTCCCGTATACTCCATACGCAGCAAACGAACGGCAATATACTGTGATGCTGCCTCGTTTTCATGATTAGCCGTTCATTTTGCTTTGCTCTGTGAAATCTCACGGCTATCGAAGTTTAATTGCAAAATCATTGTATTTTAAGTCCGTTCTAGCTCGTGGCCACACACTCACGCGTTCGACCTGAACGTTCGTTTGCACTATTTCTAGCATACGAATATACTTAAGAAAAAATCCCCAAAACAAAACAGCATCTGGTGCGTTGCTACAGACTGCTAATTAGTGAGTCAGTGCCTACTCTCTACTTAGCATCACTCAGTTAAGATAAAACCTGGCTGCAACTGACTGGTTTTCAAGTGCTTGCAGATAGCAGTAACTGCCGGCATACACCGCGCCAAGCACGCACGTAAATACGTACTACAAGTAGAATTATCATGACTTCGGCGTTGGTCTTGCGTTTCGTCAAGACAAAGAAAAATATTTTGGAGGGATTTCCACTTCTGATGGAACCACCCTGCAGGTGTTTTAATGAAAACGAAAAATTTGACTATCGAATTGTTCTGCACTCAACGATGAAACTGTAAGCAGAGTTGAAATCGATGATTTCCGTATGTGACAACGTACCCATCCGCTAAGCAGTTCCTGCGCTGATCCACTGACATCACAGGGGACACGTGTGCTACAAAATTAATGAGAAATACTCGTAAGTGCTTCGACTCACTTTGCAAAACCAGTACCCAACAAGATAGTCGCTCTGTGTTCATCGGCTCGGAATGTCAAAGCCCGTTTCTTGACATGTGCTCTGCACTCGTCTTTCCAGGCGGTAAATGCAGTTTTCATCAGAGATAACCGCTTGGACTTCATCCTTAGTTCTGCAGCAGATGCGATGGCGACAGCCTGCAAAATCACAGGCTCACTTGAAATCTCAAATAGCATTTATAAAAGAAGATAATGGTAAATGAGGTTGTACCATCAAATATAGGTTACACAAAAATGAATCACTTGATTTAAACTGGGCAGCAGAGAGCTAATTAGAAACGGACAAAAGTTCCCAAGACAAAATGTGCGACACTCGAACTAAACCCTAAAGGTCTTAACCTGTGCGAAGAAACAGCATCTCAATCTCAAAAGAATTGGCATAGAAGACAAAAATCTTCGTACCTGTCTTTTATATGCGCTCCAAGCAGCAAAGCAGGTGAACAGAATATTCTTCGAGTGATGCTCTTCAGCATTTTTAACCTGAATGTACTTCGTTCTCCGACTCTCCACGTACTGCCTCCAAGCCAGCCACGAGCCAGCAATGGCGCTATTGCGATAATAGGACTCCGCGAATGAAAGCTTCTTGCGCCTTCATAACAAAGTGAACACCAGTCGGAAATCTCG
>JGI24159J19872_10000279_pt1 | contig 40990 bp, 21 predicted proteins | sample Ectturendosymbi4_FD_19872 | JGI IMG/M metagenome (IMG submission 19872) | reverse complement strand
TTGTTGTTGTCAGAAAAGCTGATGAGTTGCTGTGCGGCGGGTACAAATGGTTGTCTCGATTTGAGGCGCCGTGCATGTGGACTCGATGGATGGGTGAGCGCTGAGTGGACCAGATGTCCACGCTCCATGGCACGGCGTCCTAGAGATAGTGTGGCTCCACTTCGACGAAGCTCAGCCGGTTGGATGCCTGCGAGGATTTGAAAGTTGTCCGCTGGTGTAGGACGCAGGCATCCAGTCACAATTCGCAAGGCGTCGTTGATGGCGGACCAATGAGGCGGGTATGAGCACTGCGGCACCAAACAGGAGCGCAGTACTCTGCCGTTGAATGGACCAGGGCTAGCGTGGCTGTTCGCAACGTTGTTGCTCCAGCACCCCAACCGGAGCCAATAAGCCGCCTCAGGAGTGCGACGCATGATGTTAGCGTCTTGCGAAGAGACTCAAGGTGTCGGCGGTACGTGAGCGACCTGTCCAACGTTACTCCGAGGTATTTGGATTACTCCGAGGTAATATAACGTTACTCCGAGGTATATATTGCCGAGACCGTTTTGGTGGTGTTGAGCTTTAGCTTCCTAGTCTGGAGGTGTTCACCTAGCGTTGCCATGTCCTTGCTCAGCGCCCCTTCCACTGCCTGCCAATCTCCATCAACATGCATGATTGCTAGGTCGTCAGCATATGCAAACTTTCTGGAGATGGTGGTTGGCAGGTCAGAGATGTAGATGTTGAAAAGAAGGGGCGCCAGCACAGATCCCTGTGGGACACCGTTCTTCAGGCGTCGTAACCTGCTCCTTTGGCCATTTCCGATGGTAAGGGTAAAGCTACGATTGTCAATCATCTCCATGATCATGTGGACCATGTGTCTATCAGGAAGCAATCGCAGCAGCTTGCAGGTGAGGCCGCGGTGCCATATGGTTTCCTAGGCTGCTGTGTGATCGACAAACACAGTTCCGGCCTTCTTTTTAGCTGAAAAGCTATCCTCGATGTCCTGTGTCGACAGGGTGACCTGGTCTACGGCCGACCTCCCGTGTCGAAAGCCCGCCTGCTCTTGTGGGAGCAGTGGGTCGATGATTGTTTCGATACGAGAGTAGATGAGTCTATCGAGGATTTTAAAGGGGACGCACAGTAGAGATATAGGACGATAGCTCTTTGGGTCCCCCAGAGGCTTCTCTGGCTTAGGAATCGCAACTACTAGTGCTCTTCTCCAGATCTTTGGAATTTTGAGTTGGCGCATGCAGGAAGTGAGGAAGTCGCAGAACCAAGATTTGAGAGCCGACTCGGCGTGGAGTATAAACTCCGGGAAGATGGAATCCAACCCCGGAAACTTTCCTGGCTTCAGGCGTCTGAGGGCAGCAGAAAACTCTTCCCGCCTAAAGGGTTCGGAGATACTGTGACCCTCAGGTGTTGGAATCTTCCATAGGTCGGACAGCTGCTTGTTGACAAACCTGGTGGACTCGCGGGTGCCGGTCTTGTGTGCCCCGTTCTTCACGAGTAGCGAGGGGATGGACTTTGTCGAGACGGAGCACAGGCGAGAGGAGTGTCCAGACCTGCCAGTAAGTTTGTTGATTGTTCTCCACGCCTTGCGGCTAGAGTGCGAGAAGTTGATGGAGTTGACAGCTTCCTGTCATCGCCCTTGCTTCTTCTGTTATAGTCGAGATAGCAGGGACGAAGCGGCTCTGTCAGAGTAAGTCCCCACTGGGGCTCGGATGAAGGAGCGATAGAGTGTTTCGCACTCTTTGTCCCAACATGGCACATAGTTTTTCCGGCGGTCACGTGGGATACATTGTTTAGCCGCAGAAAGTAGACTCTCGCAAAGATCCTGGTATGCCATCTCAATATTCGGTGTGTCCGGAGGTGGCAATCTCTCGACGGATTCACCTGTGAGAAGGAAAAAACGCTTCCAAACGACCTTGCGAAAGTTCCAACTCTTCATCAGATCGCTGTGAGCAGGAACCTTGAATCTTGGTGGCGTTACAATGGAGAGCCGATGCTGTGACCACGGGAACTTTCCAAGAACACATCTGCCTGGCAGTCGGCTGTCCTGGCCGAAACTCGCGAAGGTCAGGTCTGGGTTGGTGCCGACGTTCCAACGGCGAGAGAAGAAACTGACTGTTTCCTTTGGGTTGTACAACAGTCCAAGATTGCTCTATGTTGCCCATGAGTCCAAGCTCTTACCGTCCGGGGATATTGTGTTGTAACCCCAGTTGACATGCCGGCAGTTGAAGTCGCCAACATACAGACTGGGGTGTGGGAACGTCTGGATGGTCGTTGGGGTGAGTCGCGAGCGTGGAGGTTTGTAGACGTTGATGATCTTGTATCCTGCGGCGTCTACGCACAACCACTCTGCCTCTGATTGTTCTAGAGACTTATCGACCAGTGACCATTCCAACCGCTCGTGGACAAACGTGGCAATGCCGTAATTCCTGCACAGGATTGACCCAGCTAGTAAGAAGTTGGGAGTCACTAGCTTGTCGGCAGTTGTGCAGTGGGTCTCCTGTAGGACGATGATGAAAGCCTTGTTCTTATAGGCTAGCTGCTCAATGATGAAGATCTTGTTTTCAGTGAGCCCCTCGGTGTTCAGCTGGAGTATGCTGGGCTGTGGGTCGTCTTCGGCAGCATTTCTGCTGCCGCGCCCTGAGAAGGGCGTTGTTTGACCCATCCCACCCTGAGCACATCCAGTGCGAGTAGCAGTGATTGCTCTCATGATGACAGATTTTGCAAGCATTTCAGGAAATGCCGCTACAGGGAGGGCCACGTGAAGGCATCTGTCCTCCTCCCCACTTGCGCTCAGGGCCGGCCCTTAGCCGATTGGACCGATTGCTTCCAATCGGGCTCCGCCCCCGCGCTTCGCCTACTGCTAGCCTACGTAAACTTACACTTTCAATCGAAACTGCTTGTGTAGTGTCGGCGTGGGACCCACAGTATTTTCGTGGGGACCGTTGCCAACGAAAATCCAAGTGAGCTGCGCGGTTTCTAACGCCTTTAATCCTCACAATTCGTTTTTCAATCGTAACAATAGTAATTATTTTCCGGTAATTTGTAACCAAGATTTTTCAATAGATACAAGAATGGATTTTATAGCCTATTTTTTCAATAGCTACTGTAATTAAGGCAGTGAGGGCTTAACTTCAAAGCTGTTTTCTGTTGCAGTTATAAGCGGCCATATTTGTCAGGTCATGTTTCAATATTTGCTGCAAAATACGTCAAATGTGTGCTGCTTAAGTCAGTCATATTCATTTCCCTCTCGTAGAGCTATGATGCGGCAACTTGACATGGGTGAAAAGTTTAAAATAAACCTAGTTTTAATTATGCGAACTGAATAACTACTCCACTGCGTAAAAAACAATGGTTCCTTATAAAAGTAACAGAAACTTTCTTTAATAAAGCCTGTTTGCAAACAAACAGAAGTGACAGTTACGTTTCAGCGAAGTAAGCCTCGTGATGTTCTTGTGGTGAAAGTTGCATCATTAAGTACTACCGGTACAAGGATTATGGCATCAACTGCAAACAGATGGAGGTCGTAGTTTCTGAGATATAGCCTAACAAATTGAAAGTTGCAAAAAGTCTGGAAAAAGTGGGATGACTTTCCTGAACGTTTCGGAGGTTACCAAACCTAGGCATACGGTGATCTTTAGTGGCAAAATTTTCGATTTGCCCGAATTTCTAAGCCATTAAAATACAAACTTCAACAGGAATGCCTTGCACACCAGTGATACTACTTTAAGCAAATTACCCAAATATATCGGGCGAATCTGGGAGAGCAATCAACCCCCTCGCCTCGTGCGTCAATGCTGCCAAAGTACTTGCCTGTTTTGAGAAAATTCTGAAAAGTAGGTTTATAGTCATTGGGAAATCTGCAATTACTTTATATGTTTCTGCTATGTCAAAAGAGAAAACGATTTTTTTACTTTTCATTGAAAACCCGCTCTAAACAGGAGTTTGTGCCTTTAACCGGTGCTCTACACTAACCACTATTTACAGCAAGTGTAAAGTATATAATGATATGCAATTCTTATACTTGCGTTTTGTTTTTTGGTTGTAACAGTCGAATATGGGTTATTTATTTAGGAGTATGTTGTTTCGGTTGTGTAACTTAGCTAAATACTATGAGTCAAAGAATAAGAGACATCGGCCGAAAATATTATGTGGCAGTCAAAAGAGAGCTAAAGCTGAAAAAAACGAAGCAGAAAAAGAAAGGTGCCTTGGACAAGAATTCAGCAAAACTACCACAGAAAATAAAAAAGCTCTAGAAGTGTCACGCCACAGTGAAAATGGTTCTTGTGGACTTCAGCACACTCCAAATTGTATTTAGAAAGGCAAACGATCCTGCTACATGGCCAAGGGTAATGATTCGGAATGCTAGGGAGTATTTAGCCCAAGCGGGATCACCTATACAATTACAACAGAAGTTTTCCCTGAAAACGAAAGTGATGGCACATGGTTTTCTACGTTTCGATTTGTTGCAAAAGAGAAGGCTACTACCAACTACCAGGCCCATAACCCTTCTGCCCCCAATAGAGGGCAAAGAGTTTTCTGAGAGGGGTCGAAATTTTTTCAGTTATGTCCAATAGTTTTAAACTATGTCCAACACATTTTTCCAGGGGGGGCGAAAATTTTTCTAGGGGTTTCTTCCCCCGCGCCCGTCTAGTTACGGGCCTGCCAACAGCTGTCGTGAATCGGTTGGTCGTCCATGGCTAATATAGTCGGCATGGAAAAGTAGAATATTTTGTTAACACTGCAAACCCTTTAGCTCTGGGTGTGCACTCGCACTACAAACAATACCTCCTCCTGGAGGTAAAAGTTTGCGTAGACACCTATTATGTGCAAAATGACGTCACGATCCGTCTAAATAGGTCAATTGAACGAAAATATAAGCGGACCAACAACGAACTTATGATTGTCACCGAGCAAAATCCGCACCTCGCGCCTCATGATAGCAGTTGAAAATTGAAACGTGCTGATTTTTCCGTTACACGCCTCAATCTGCAACTTCAGTGGTATCAAAATTACTAATATTTGAATGCAACAGCAATTCCAGAATGAAAAAAACGGGTTTGTTAGTTGAAAAAACCCGGGTTTCGCGTAGTAGAAAATAGCCAAAAAACGGGTTTCGGGTTCGGGAAAACCCGTGTTGGAAACACTACCGATGTTATGTATACTTATGAACGCAGCTACTGTATAAGCAGCAGTTTAATATATAAAAACATTGCCATGCACAAAATAAACACATTGTCGTTGAGGTATCTGAAATTTGCTAATAAAAATAATTCAATTGTTCAAAACTGAAGTTGACGAGAATTTATTCAAAGTTTTCCTTGAAAACTAAGGAAATGTGGAGGCAGTAAAGATGGTACAAATGGTACAACAATGAGAAAGGTTCTTTGAAACATACGATTAAGCCAGGGGTGCACAACCTTTTTGCTATTGCCGATGGCATTACGTTTGTTTTTACGAATTACGGCCATCAGTGTGTCCAAGATATTTTTTATTTTTTTGCATTGCTTCTGTTTTGCTTCCACACCCTGAGCCTAGCCTACTTCCACAATTCACATGTCTGTTTGGCCGTCTGTCTACTAAGCATCCTCATGCTCAGTAGACAAAGAGTTTATTTTAATGCACGGTCACCATAACAGATATTTTAAATTACGTGGCACAGCGCATATTTTTATTGAAGACCGCAAGTTGCGCACCCCTGGCTTAAACGTTGTGAAACGTTGTCTGTTTCAACTCGAAAAAAACTTTCAGATGTTCAATGCCTTCCCTACGTCAAACTAAGGACAAGAACAAGTTCATGTTATGAACGAAATGATGTAATCAATTGATTCCAGAATGGCATTGCCTCACTGTCTTAAAACGCATTTTTCATGTATGTATGAATTGGATAACTGAGTCAAAGAAGGTGGGTGCCACTTAGGATTTACCGTAGGTTTGTTATAGACGACTTGGTGCTGTCTCCATGTTATAAACAGAGCATTCACCATATGCACTTGATCGGCTTGCACCTGCGTGCGATCAAGCTCGTATAAAAATTAGCACTAAAAAGACCGGGGTATTGTTATGCCTCTCTGTAAACCCAAGCCAGTGTACGATGCAAGTACAGTAGGTTGAGACGTTCAAGCACCTTGCGGTGATATTTACTAAGGGCGGAAGGTAGTACAGGAAGTTCGATAAACGAAAACGCAGCTCTGCGTGAGCTTTATCGCTCCCTGGTGAGAAACGGGAGCTTTCAACCACAGCAAAGCTTTCAGTTTTTAAGTCGGTTTTTGTTACGATCCTCGCTTATGTTCATGAATCTTGGGTAATGATGGAAAGAGAACGATCTGAAATACAGCGGCAGAGATGGGATTTTGCGAAGATTTCACGCTGCGACACTTCACGGATAAACATACTGGTGTTAAAGTCCTAAAACCGTGAAACCAATTCTCCTTAGAGAGATCCCCGGTACGATAGTTCGGCCACATAACCGGAATGTCCCATGAAAGATTGGCGAGGCTATTCCTCTTGGCTAAGCCTAAAGAAAAAGCGGCACAGATTTCGACTAACGCCCAGGTGGCTTAATTACATCTCGACCTGACTTGGTCTTGTCTTGGTGTGAAGCTAGCAGAACTTTCAGAGGTTGCTGAGAACCGTAAAGTATTTTGCTGCTACCACCGTCACTCTCTGGAGATGAAAAGCAGGTGTGAAACGCAAGTGAGTGAGGAGACCGCAAGGAAGAGACGAAATAATCACAAGTAGCACTGGAGATGCGAATTTCCGAGTCGTACTTTAAGTTGAAATTTACCACAGCGTTTCTATCTTGAAAACTCAAAACCATCTCCTCTCACGTCATCTCGATTTGTTCCACTCCTAAGTCTATTTTGCTGATTTCCTATTAATATGAAGCTGTTGTGTCGAGCCATATACTCACTGTTATTTTTACAGCCGGCTTGTTTAATTGAACACACATCTTTCAAAGTTAGAAATTTTATGAACGCAGGTTTGTCTGGATTTTTGAAGCTATTGTTGAAAGCAAATAGGTTTCGGTAAACAATTGCAACGCAATTTTCAATCGTATTTTTCGCAAACATCAAAGAATGACGAGACGCTGTCTCGTGACTTGCTCCGACCCTCCTCACATCTTAGCCATTTTGAACCGTGGCGACATCACTTGTGCTCGCCTGCCGGAATGTATTCGTCACCGAATGATGTTTTTCAATATGGGTTTTAATCTTTCGCTTCATTGTGCCCACCTGATTGTTGTCTGTGTAGGTGTATTGAAACATGCGTCATGTGGTGATAGATACAGCGCGTACTTATCGTTACTTGCAATATTTAGGTTGCGCGAAAGCGCACAGATGTTTTTCTACGAATCTTTCATTTGATGACGCATGTGATTCGCACTCATTGGTGTGCCAATTTTTTTTTTCAAACAGCTATGCACATGCTGATATCCTGCTGCATAATGCCCAATTGCACTCTACATACAATTGTTTACCCTTTTTATTAACATCTGCTGCAGTAAAGAGAAGTTGCAAAATCGTCACCTGTGAAAAACACGAAATAGTTTTTGTACCGTGACGATGTATGATTGATTGATATATGATTATTTAATTTTTGTTGGAATGGACACCATTACCGCTTTTCCAGAAGAGTTTTACTAAAGCGTAAAGTTCGTTTGATAAAGACCGAAGCTTTTTGGTTGAAATAAAAATACAAGCCTTAAAACAACAGCTAAAAAATAAAACGTTTTTTGCCCAGCAGCAAACGCATGCCAAGAAACCTATTTTTAGTTCTTGCTTGTACATTTGATAGAAGGTACCTCGATAACCTTCTAAATAAAATGAATTGCCTTTGGTTTATTTCCAATCTAGTTTCAAACGCTTGAATCTTGTAAAGGACAGCTTTTATTTTAGAGGGGCTTTATTTGTTTTTGTCCAAAGCAAGTTTATGAGGGAAATAAACTACTGGTTAATGTTATGGTACTGCGATTCACTACAGTCGAAGTGAAGATCAAGAGTTTCCCTCGGTAACATAACGGAATGCTAAACGCTAGTTTCTACTTCTCGACAGGCTTAGCTTCACTTTGCATATCTCTTCTGAACTACCAGTGATTCATATGCGTTAACTGAATGTCAAGAGTGCGGTTTATCACATAGTTAATAGTACTTTTTTTTAAATATCATGCGTTTATCAGTTTTATGGCGTAAAATAGTTTTAGTTTTTTGTTTCAAGCGTAAATCGTCATTTACGATGACAGATCTGTAAGCAAAATTAGCATTAAGACACTATACTACCAGCAAATATTGCATCAGGTGAAGGGGTGCTCACTTACTCTAAAATGTTTCTAACGAATTGAATAGTCTNTCGAACATTTACGTGCAGAGAAAGGGAGGCATTTAAACGAAGCTCAGATTTGAACAATTCGTTCCACTCTGTAGATTAGCTTGTTTATGCTATCCGGGTGGCTGCAGCGCAGATCCAAGAATTGAGGTGCGCTTCGTATTTTCCCTATTAAAACGTAATACTAGTTAATGCTACGGGATTGAAGCGGAAGGTTGTTCATAGCAGCGGAGATACTTTCGCTAAGCTTCGGCATTCGCTTATTGCTCTGAGCAAGGCCCACACCTGATGATCTAAGGCCGAAAGGGTGGACGACGACCCAGTCAAATATCGCGACGATTCATGACAATGCAAGCTGGGCAAGAAATCGTAGTTCCTTTCCCGAAAAAAAATCAGCATGTCATTGTGGCGAAACACTTTTCGCAAAAAGGCGGATTAAGATTAAATTTCGCTTTTCATGTATGGCGGCCGACGACTTCTACGCAGCGTCATATTCCGACAAGTAATGCGACGGACAAAAAAGCAGCACAACGCTCGCAAAAGAACAATCAAGCCAGACTTTTCTTCTGACCGCCGCCGATCGACTGTCCTCCCACATCGCGCTTGCCGTCGCCCTTCAGTAACGCACTTGTCGCCGTCGAGCACATGTCACCTGTCCGAGACGCGACTGCGCGTCGACGAAGCGATTTGACATGAAAGGTTTCAACTTCCGGCGGACGTTCGACGTTCGCCTGCTGACGGTAATTTGCAGAATTTTTGAAGTTGATTAATGGTCGCCAGTGAGCGTCTCCCCATCGTCCATCACCTTGGTTTCATGAGCACCCTTTGCTGTTTGCGCGTCTAGATACGAACGTCTTACAAGCAGAGAAAACCGGACGTTCTTGAAAGCATAGGCTTTGCACTGTGCAGACAAGGACGAAACTGATGGCAACCGTTGGCGAAACTGCATTTCACTGCACTGGTCTTAGTTGAAGGTTCAACGAAATTTATGTAAGAAAAACATTGCCTTGGTTGTTGTTGTTACACGTTTAAAATTTGAGCACCACTGCTGCTTTTTTCAGCGATTAGGTAGTTTCAGTGTGTTTGCAAAAAGAGACTGTGCCCGTTTAGTGTTTCGTAGCAGAAAAATAGGTAAATCGCCTCTACCTAATCTTGCGTGCTTTGCAAGGATTTGGACGCTGCTTCGGTCTAGCTTACGAACAGTCATGCGATGCTTTTAGTCTCCACAGTTATGCGTTCGCAGAAGCAGATTTGACCGACAAATTTCTGAAAGAAGTTTAATTAAATATCATCTTCAAATGACAATAAAATGTTTGTGGTTATCAAACTACTCATACCAACACGTTTTGACCTTTTGGAACCACATTGTCTTTCTTTGTCTTTCAGATGAGCCCTAAGCTCTTGTAAGTGTTCCACTTTGGTGAATAAGCGCAGTCCATTAAAGGTTAAAGCTGTGTGTCTGGTCTGCCATTAAAAGTGCGAGGTTACAAATCAATGTTATTTTGGAATTCACGTAAGATGCAAACAGATGTAATTTTTAATTAGAAACCATACCAAATGTTTTATCGAAATACGGTGAATGAATTTAAACTCGTCCAGCCGAGCTAATTTGAAACAATCTTTCTCTTGTTTTAAGCTCCGAGCAACATGCAAAACTTTAGAAGTTTCTGATAGAAGCAAATTAAAAAAAAACAAAGCCTTACAAAAGGTGACTTTTTCGCACGCGTCGACGCTGTACCGAAAAACATCAGGAGTCAATGCATTCGCGGAGCGACATGCGTGTGCAGCCGCATCCAAATGCGGTGTGCTTCTTATTTAAGACATTCCTTTCTAACATACACAAAGGTCTGAAGCAGCTTCTGCTTCGAAAAATGCAAAATGGTGCTTTTCAGGCAAAACCCTTTCGGACTTCAAAGGACTGCACACATTCCTGAAATGTCTACTCCGCTCAGTTACGTAATGACATAATTTGATGGCGTTGGCAATGGAACAAAGCAAAGTGGCAATGAGCAGATTATTAGAATCTGAAACCTCTGACTATTTTCTAATATGCCTGTATTCTGCTCAGAAAAATTTATGAATACATTTTTTACTTTTATAAAAATAAACGACCTCCAGATATTCCAAACATACTTTTTGCAGCTTATAGCTAGGCAAGAAATATTTTGCAGATCCTCAGAGTAGAATATCGGCAGGCACATTACTATCGGTTTCAAGTGTTTCTGACAAAATACCATAAACCGCAACAAACTTGACCGACTGTTTAATTGCTGTATTGACATATCGCAGACACCGTCTACTGCAGCAGGAAGATAAAGGTTACGCAAGGTTCTTCTATAAGGGATTTGAATTAACACCTCGATATAGCGTTGATGACGCCGAAGGTCGAGGCAGCAGCTACACTGCGACGCGGAAAATCAGCTTCAACTGAACAACTGACAGACACCAGTCAAAGCTGCTTTAAGTTTTAGGATTAAATGATATCCAACATGATGTGGCGGATTAGTGAATTAAAGTGGCATTACTGGAGCTTAAGCTACAGCAAGCTTGTGACCAAATGGAAGTTTCATTGGCAGTAAAAAGTAATGCAGCAGTAATCCCAACCAGCCACAGCGGAGATTAAATAAATTACTCTTTAAACGCGTGATTGAGGCTAGCTATAAGATAGGCTTTCTCAGAGGCGTAACCTGCAATGTCAGTTGAACTTATGCTACTACTTCTTTGTAAAAAACACCTCGCTTATTCTTCTTTTTGAGAAACAATAAAAACGCCGAATGAAATAGTTCACTATTACGATATAAGGTTAGTTGCGCAGGACGACCTATAAGATTCATTGCAATCTTATATCCGACATTTTTCGTGCTACACAAGCGTTTCTACTTTCACTATCCATTCAACGCAATAGCAAATATAGAAATGAAAGTTGACCTAAACAACTTCATGATGCTATGCGATTCAGAACGGAGAAAAAGTCTTTTTTCTGAAGTCTTTATATTCATCGCCATTTTGGGTATACTCCAGTACACAGATGTGACTGGCCAGACTAGGTGTTGTTACATTGAAACGGGTCATACAGCTTAAGTTTTGTGAAAGATATTGTGTGGAGGTAAAAAATTATACGAAATCGGATTTAAGCAACGTTAAATAACTTTTTCATGCATACGGAAAGTTTGTAGTCATGACGAACAGTCTTGTTTCAAAACAACGCTTGAAGTGAAAACAGTTTGAAAACTCCACAAATAGTAGAACCTCAATTTTGTGAACTGAAATATTTCGAAAACATATTTAATATTTCGCCTATGGTTGGCAATCAATAACCACGTATAAGAGAGTTAGTGCGAAGAAAATTTTCTGTTTTTTAAAAAATATCGTGAATCAAAGTAAAGAGTGAATATCAGAAAACACTATGCTTGATTCATTTGATTTCTTTTTTGATAAAATTACATTAAGTTGGCAAAACTTAATCCTATTGCCGCTGGATTAAATCTTGGCAAAATAAGAATAAAAGGTATTAGAACATTAACAAATTTTTAGTATCCAAAATTGAACAATCTTACCAGGATAATTAGAGAATTATGCAATTTATTTTTGGTTAGTTTCCATTATTCACAGGCTAGATGAGTGTCGGGCAGAAGAACAGAAGAAACAGACAGTTGTTGTTTGACTGCAGATTAATAATCTAAGTTTGAAAACGCTATTCTCAGCTTGTATTTTTAAAAACTGCATAAATATTAACAAAGACTGTTGTAACAGAAATAAAATGATGTTTAAAACCCTATCAAAAGTAGAAAATATTTGTATTTTTATAGGTGCACCAAGGTACACCTTAGTTCAAGGAACTAAATCCTTGTATTTTTATATTAACTGATTGCAACAATAGGTTATTATTATGTAAAAGACAGCTTTTAGGGACTTGAAACATATTGTCCCAAATTTTGCCTTGTTTAAAATAGAGATCATTCGTTGCTTAAACCTACCTTCGAATCATTAACCGTGCAACTCACAAAATAACTACGAATTGATTTCTATTATGCCCCATAAACGGAGTGACCATACTTCCCAGATTTGGGTTCGTGTGCCAGTGTCCAGGTTTGTTGCTTTATTATCCTGAAAGAACAGATGAGCTGGGGCAAGAAGTAACAGTGGTTGTGGCGAAAGAGAATGGTTGAAATAAACATGAAAACTTCAGTTATCGCTTTGAAAAAATTAAATCATGGTTTCTTTATACTTACAAACTTTAAAAAGAATATCAGAGGAATTTTTAGGACTTGCGCTGAAGCGAAGTACAACTCAAATTTCAACCATCGTTATTAAAAAATTTCACACTCCAAACTGCGCCTGTCTCAGTCCGAAAAAACAACTGACAGTCTCAACATAAGTATGCCAGTATGCCGTTAACCGCTACTGTATCAGTGTCGTACACTATTTGTTTTTGGAAACAAATAATAACATAGAACCACTGCAGTTGAACTAATCCAGCGTTTGCTTGTCTTATATAGAAATTGGATCCTTTTTGTAAGCAAAATGGTTCATCTAGGGATCATAATTTTTTAAGTGATCAGCGTCTTGAAATGATCAGCAACTTGCACAGAAATCTACCAATTTAACTTTTGTTGAGTGCTTTTGACGTTTGCGGGGCATAGGCAGCTGCGCGATTAATACCTCATGATACAATTGCAGTGAGTCACCTTTTTGGAAAGACAAAACTAAAAATTAAACCATTTATTTTCCCAGTTTCATAAACGCTAAAGTGATCAAAATTATAATAATTTTGGTGTCACAAAATTTGAAAAAATATTTTTTTTGTTGGAAACTAGAATTATTTTTACACGTACCTGTCGTAACCAGGTAAATAAACTTTTATTGCCACTGTGAAATTTGGCAACAGCACGCTCTTATGAGATTTAAATTTTTAAAGTCAAGCTTAGGGTACACATGGTCACACTAACGTTTCTTTTCCTGCTTCTCACAGATATTTTCTCTTCCAACAAATCATCCAAGCTTATTATATTTTTAATTGAAAACACAAGCTTTTGAGATTAACGGTTGCATTTTCACATGCTATTTTGGTACTTCCAATTCTCTTTTTCACGTACTTGCTGTTACACAGTATGATGCCACAAAAGTGGTGCACTAAAGCTAACCAGTTTTAGGCGCAACAGATCTTAAGTCTGTAGAGAGGGGCACAATATTTTTGCCTAAAAAACACGATATTTTGCCTACAAGCCAGCATATTTCTCCCAAGAACAACCAATTTTGTTCATAATTTACACAAAAATTGAATTTTGTCTTAAAAATAAAAAATTTTGACAATCACTACCTTTATTACCCAGCTGTGAACATGTGTGCTTGACATTTGAGACATTTTGTTCAACAAAAATTAAACAATGTCAAAACGTTCTGGATTTGCTATAAAATTTGATATCTTATCAAGAACGTTGAAATTTGTTTGTCCAAAAAAACGTATTTTTCATCAACGATGCTTGTTTTTGTTGAGTTTTGGGGAGGAAATTGACTCCTGCTTTTCAACTACTACTGCGGCTATATATCTGATCCAGAAGCTTACTTGGGGCAGTGGTTTTCGTTGATACGTGAATGGACATTTCGTTCTTATAATGTACATGTATTTTGTCCAGTAGGCATACTCAACATAGGTGCTCACACAACGGTAATCACAATATTGAAAGCATGTAACATTTTTCCTAATAGAACAAGCAATATGTGAAAAGTGTCTTTTCCAGAATGTCATTTATTCACAATATTCCGAGGCAAGAAATAACGGTGTCTTGTTATCGATATGATTAAACAACATTTCTTTGATTGCAGAAGCAAAAGCATATTTTTTTGAAAGTAATGGCTTCTGCTTTGCCAGCAGCAACCTTTATAAATGAATCAGAATCGCAAGCATCATCGTCTGCACACCACAATGTTCAGCAACAGTTACCTGACGAATATTTTGTGACAAGTAACTGCGACGCAGTAACCGAAGAAGAAGCTGAAAGATACACCACGCTGCAGTCGCCTCCATGTTTGACCAACTTGTCGGAACAGCAACCTATTTTCGCAGAAAAATCCGCTAAGCAGAGTCTCCCCGAACGCTCCACTTACTACCAGTATTCTCATCACCAAAACTCATCAGCTCAGCCTTCTTTGAACTTTCACTCACAGCACACCATCCACATAAAACAGGAGGTCTCGATACAACCAAAACATGCACAGCCCTTTCGTGGCAGTCAGCAAGCAATGTATGGGAGTCAGGGGGAAGAATTCAGACAAGTCAGCGAGCCAAGCTCGGTACAGATGAATCCAACCTCGTACTCTGGAGCACCACCTTGCTACTTCCCATATTCAGATCCCGGAAGCAATGCTGCATGCAGGGGTTACAGTGAAACACCTGCGACGCAACAAGTTTTGTTTCAGGACGAAAAGCACCGGTTGACAACGCCTGTGCGCATTAAAGGTTAGTAAAATCATTTCTAACCTTGCACTTTTAATATACTTGAAGGCTAACCAGGCAATCTCACTTTGTTGTTGCGATTTTCGAATATGATTCTTGAATGCACAGCGGGAGAAAACTACACTGAAATTCTAAAGTACAAGTGAAGTATATTCAACAATTGAACGACGAGCATCGTATACTTTCTAAAATATGTTTAGAAATTTGTGATAGGCATTTTTTTAGCTTACAACTCACGCAAGCTGTCTCAACTGTCCCTGTTTCAACTCTTTTGACCATTTGCAATCTCTTTCATTTAACCAACTTTCATAAAAAAATCTGCAGGAGCTTGCGACCGGATTAAAACTTTGCAACCTGCAGGACAACTTCACCATTTCACCTTTCAGCAGTAACTAGTGCAATCAAAACATTCTAACAAAAACTTTCTAACAAAATTTCAAAAGAAGTCTTAAAACTAACAGACCTTACATAGACAAAACCATTTAAAATATTATTTTCAATTGTATTTCTCCAGAGGTTCTTAAAAAGGTTTAAGAATAGAATGGTGAAAACTGAAGTTTGAGATAAAATAATTGTTGCTTTAAGATTTATAACTCTTGATATTTGCATAATGATCAATCACGATTTGATTATATCTTGAAAAAGGTAATGAAAAAGCTTTAACTGCATTGTCAAAATCAATTTTGGTGCAAATAAAATTTAAAAAATCCTATGCCCTTACAAGCCAGGATTGAAATTTTTTCCATCAGCATTGCAACAAGCAGCCTGTAACACTGAACGCATAACACAGATCACTCAAAGATTCTTTCCGATTTCAGAGCTTTCGAAGACCATAAATATCCTTATACAGAAGATCACGGCCAATGAAAGCAATATCAACGACGTATTGCAAAAGTTTCAATAGCTGCTGTTGTGATCATCAGTGCACTGCAAATTTCGAAGACCACCCCTCAACACGTTCGCGATACGAACGAGCCATAATTTATTCAGCGAACGGTTTAACACTAGACAACAAATTTTAATTGAATGGTCACCCACGAAAGCGCCAGAGCATTTTCTGTTCAATCAACACGCTTCAATCGATCCAAAAGGTTGTGTCGTCAGAAAAATGCAGTTGTTGTTCAAGGGTTTTGGCCGCACAGACTTTCAAACCGTATTGCAGCCCAAACCTGTTCTTTCATCCGCCATTTTGTGCTACAGCTTCGAACCGCGAACGGCAGCACCTTTTGTTTTCCCCGTTCATTCTAGTAGGCTGGGCAGCAGCAGTAGCGCAATGTCCACCGATAGGTCACTGCTTAACAATTAGAAATGTGTTCTTACTTTAAAAAACGAAACAGATTTAAACATATTGGTCAGTGAAAATTTATGCGTATTTTGTGTATGCTGGCACCACTCTTCTTCATTGCCTATATGAATGTAACAGCAGAGTCGATGTCACGTTTGAAGTTGCAGGATCAACCGTTTGTTTTTTGCGGACGATTTGGTGCTGCTTGCATCCTCTGAACAGGGCCTTCAGCATGAACTTGATCGGTATTCAGCTGCTACGTACGATCAAGCTAGTATAAAAATTACTAAAAAGACCGAGGTATTATGTCTCTCTATAAACCCAAGTCATTGCGCTCTGCAAGTACTTGGAAATCCACTGCTGTGAGTCGAGAAGTTCAAGTACCTTGGGTTAGTGTTCGCGATTGGCGTAGGGCAGAACAATGAGCTTGATGCACGGATTGGTAAAGCTGACGCAGTTCTGCGTGAGCTTTATCTCTCCATGGTCACAAAACGGGAGCTTCCCAACACCGCAAAGCTCTCAGTATGTCGGTCTCTGTTCCCATCCTCACCTGCGGTCATGAATCTCTGGCAATAACTGAGAGTGCTATCATCACAAGTAAAAGCAGACATAGGATTTCTGCGAAGATTCGCTACAAAGTGCGCAGGTATGAAATTTGTAAAACCCAGAATGTTGAGCCACTTCTCCGAATAGAGACATCTCAGCTGCAATGGTTTGACCACATAACCAGAATGTCCCAAGAAAGATCTGCGAGACAAGTCCTGGTGAATACACCTACGGCAATGCGGCCCATAGGCAGTCCAAGGACCAGGTGGCGTGATACATCTCCGACAGCTTGGTTCCGTCTTAGTGTAGAGCCAGCAGAACTGTCACAGTTTGCTGAAAACCACGAGGTATTTCAAGTCCCCTTAGGGTTGCTGTTCCCCCAACCCTCCCAGATGAAAAGCAGGTGTGAAAATGAATGAATATTTGTCTTGTCGAAGTCTGCAATACATAACTCTAAAGGGGTGGAAAATTTTATCGAGAGAATGAAAGGCAAAGCCGTGATATGTAAGTTCAATTTTTTCAAGTCAGCAGTTGGCAATGTGTTCAAAAGTTTAACAATTAAAACGTATCTTCAAATGTTTTTATACAAACTTACTCAAAATGATGGACGTTGAAACAAGGCATTTCGGGTCATAAGCTTTTTATAAGTCTACTTTAGAATTTTTCGCGGATTAAGGAAAGGAAGCTGAAAGCAAAGGAAGAGAAACATCGGCGATCTGAAACTTTTCCTAAAAGGGCCTAAGATGGCATGTGCTGTTTTCAGAAAAGATTATTTAAACTCTATGCATCCCATCGTACGAGTGGTTTTTATTTTGTTGTTCAAGTTCGCGCTTCTTCTTACCATAAAATCGCGGTAATACGCTCATGCAAATGTGCAATGTATTGAAAACTACGAAAAAAGCAAGCACCAATAATGAAGTCTTGTACTCGCCTGTTATCAGGCCCGCAGCCAGGTTTTAAGTTTTGGTAAAAAAAACATATTTTTAGGGCAATTTTTTTATTATATGTTTAAAACAAATTGTTCTGGGCACAAGAAAATTTTCGGGCACAAAAATTTTGGGGGTACTGTCTCCGAATGCGCTCCCATCACTATGGACCTGCCTGTTTTTAAATTTGAAAACGACATCGACATTTCAGCCAGCTTACAGCAGCTTTCATCAGGGCCAATGGCACGAAACAGGGAAGAGGTAGAAGTCATTAAACAGGCGTAATTACCGTGACGTAGAAATAACAACACCAAAAACAAAGCAAGGGAGGTAAGGAAAAGCAAGGTGTGCAACAAAAGAAGGTAAGAGGGATAGCAGCCTGAACACTGAACGCATAACACAGATCGCTCAAAGATTCTTTCCGATTATAAATATGCAAAGAACTGAATATGAGTTGTTCACATCGGTGAACAACTCATTTTCAGTTCTTTGCATGTTTATTTTCGGAAAAAGTTCAATAAAATATGCTTAGATGTCTATTCATACTCTTCTTCACACGTTTTCAAACTGGCAATGCATTTGTGTACTAAAAATGCATTGAACGTGTTGGTTGATATGGCGATATGCTGCAGCCAACTCCATATTCAAGACACTTTGGTCAATGCTCAGGTTTTAGCTTATTAGTGAGCGTGTAACTTGTTTCAAGATCTTTATATTTAAACTGACGTACATCATTGAAAGTGACTCTAGTCGACACAAAACCTGGTCAAACAGTAAGAAAAAGTACATACTCCACTTTTTTCTCTTTAAACCTAGGGATTCACTTACTTCAAACAATAGAGATCACTGAACAAGACAAACAAAAGGTGGATTTTTCACTAGCTTTTGGAAGTCGTCTGATTTTTGCCTGGGGTTTCATTTCTTGAGAAGCAAATGCGTTTTTGCTTCTTGTAGAACAACCATATTTATCTGCTTTAGATCCACTCTATTAGAAAAAATCTATGTCTCGATCAGAAAACCTAGCCTAAGGAGTAGTGACAAATTTTCTGGCTCTGTTGCAAAACCTGCAATCTGTCAGAATCTTTAAACGTGGGTTTTTATGCTGTTATAAACTTCAACTGAAAATTTTAAATTACTGTTGTCTGTTTGGTGTCTTTATCTCGCTTTATGATTTGAAATGATTTACAATTTAAATTTTGCTTAGACCAACTGATATATGGTTACGTGCTGCTAAAAATTATGTTGTACAAGAGCAGTCGCATTTGAGTTATGAAATAGTAGGATGAAGTACCATATTGTCTGACCAGCAGTACATTCTGACGGTATTGTTTGTGAGTCAATTTCCGTGTTTACGGAAAAGCTTAGACAGTACTTTAGTTGCCCGCCAATTCGCATTTGAAGGCGTCAGTCTGCCAGTCAATGGTTCAGTCATAAAAACGTTTGTTAAGCCCCATGAGAACTCCGAAGTGATCCGCACGATCATGCAAATACTTTAGCAATAAAATAGTTATAAAAGCCTCTTTTGCCAGAGACGCACAAACTGTGCTTTTGCTTGCTTCTTGCATCTGAGACATGCCCGGATATTAGAAACCAGAGTTGACAAAGAGTGAGCTTAGACAGTTGGTTTCACGTTTGATAAAAACCGCCCCCGTGACTTTTTCGTAGGTGAAACTGTAATTCAAAAGCCTGCCGAAGACGAGCAGAAAAAATCAATTTGCTTTTAAGCCTGCAACTGTCAATCGACATAGAAAACCGGTGCTTCGGTATAGCAATGTCATACTATTGTTAAAATCGAAGCTTGTGACTAGAGTTTGCAGTCAAAGCATTAGTTAATATTACCAATTCAAAACATTGCAAGGCAACGTTTAAAACATGAAGAGATAACATTATCATTACCTGACACCAATCCCCAACTTGCTTTCAGACTTGAAGTACATGAAGTAACCTGATTATTGTCAGTGGCCCAATAAGCCAAAGATATTTGTTGATATGTCTTTTCCATTTCCACTGCAGGGATATATAGCCTACCTTTGCTAGGATGACGTTTGTGGATTACATTTGTGCAAAATGCAAGACAGACTTACAGGAGCGTAACGACGTTAGATGACGCCCGGGGGATGAAGCAGGTTTGGCTGCCCATGTTCGAACCTGAGGCCTTTCGAAGCAAATGTACTGCATTGAAGAACGTACTTGCGACATTGTTGGCACTTTTTGGTGCCCCGCAGTGATTTGACCCCCCCAAAGTGATTTGACGCCAGGGGAGTTGTTCCCCCTTGCCCCCTTCGTTACGCCTCTGCAAACTTGTACATTTTATGCCTTGCAAGCTCTTTAACTGCTTTGCTACCGCTTTGTTGGACAAGCACGGTTTGAGACCTAAGAAGGTACTGTTAAGGCTGTGATGGATCTGACACAGGAGCTGCAAATTTTAGAAACTTTGATGCATGTGCCAATGACAAAGTTAAGAGTTATGTATGGAAAATCAACCAGGTATTTCAGGTCTTGAATGGATGTGATTCGTGTAAATGACAAACATTAAAACTGTTTTCCGACTAGTAAGAGAGATTTTCACACTTTATTGGGACTCGCATTTGTCAGGCAGCCCCGTAACCTATGGCCCAGAGAAAGTGAAGAGGGGAGTCGCATACCACTCCAAACACATGATTGGAACAAAACAAAAACAGCATAACGACATTTTTTCTCATGCAGACAAATTTTTCCTCATCTGATGACACTTTGTGTTGTGCTCTTTCAGAAATTTCTGTGTACGGTGTCACTCTCATATTTTTCTGCAAAGCAGCCAATACAACAAAAACATTCCATCTTCAAAGTTTTGTATTTTATATTATCGTTCTTGATACTGCAGAAGAGCAACACTTCTACGCAACAGGTAATAGAGTTACAGCGTTGGTTGCTTACAAAGTCGGACCATCTGCATTCACCTTCACCAAATTGCAATCTCTGCCGGTAACTTTTTAAATCCAGTTGTTCCCAAAATATGCCAACTAGAGAGGCAGTGTACATTTAAGGCCCTCATATCCAAGGCCCATATCCGCACTTAAAATATGGTTACGCAGAAGCTTATTTGTAAATTTAGCAAAATATTTCATACACGTTTTGGCAGAAAGATCTACATGTCTGAGATATACCCTTATTATTGGCGAACAACATGCGGAGAAGAATTTAGGCTAGGTTATACAAAATGAAGACTTCACAGGAGGTTTTATGTTGCAGAGAAATAACTTGGTATTCTAATCAAAACCACGTCATTTAAGTCGGTTTGTACCAAACATAAAGTCAAAGCAAAAGTAGAATTCGATCAAGGTACGAAAATGCTAGTGACAATACATTTGGTCAAGGGCAGGAACTCCGTAAAAAGAATATAGGCTATAGAGAACATTTGATATTTTGACTGGTGTCCAATAGCAAAACGCCTGTAACTTACATCTATTAAGCTACAGCAAAGTCTACCAGTCTGTAAACTTTGGGATAATACAGTGCTTTTCAAGAGATTATAAACTTATTAGCTATGCTGTGAAAAAGGAAAAAATGTGCTTTGAGGAAAACGGTCATGAATCTTCTTTTGTAAACATTCAACCCGGGAATCCCACTCAAACCGTATCATCTTCATTTACAACCACTTTCCACCTCTTTTGCGGATATAGCAAGACTGTCAAGATAGAATAAGTTTCTCTTGTCCAAACGTTTTTGCCATTGTTTCTTCCTCAGCGGTAAACCAACCACATGAATTTGATGCTGTGCAAAGCGAAGTTTTACAGCCGGAGCAAATCTATCAAATAAAGGGATCAAATCAAATAAATGTAATGTATGAAAAAGTCTACCCAGTTGAAACAACATTATGAGATTTAAGCATCAACGTCAAAACGTTTCTAAACGTAGCAGGAAAAATCTTAATTTGTGCGCTGTATTCGAAACATAGCACGGTTATTACGTGCTCTTTTTTAAGCTATAGATTGAATGGATCTCATAACACTTCAGTTAAAATAAGAACAAAACCTTAGCATGGGTAGACGTTCTTTCCATGCGCGTTACTGCAGTTTGTTGTACTTTATTCCTCACGAAGGTTTTTAGCAACTTTTTTGTAAATCGTCAAAATGGTGTATTACGGCGAGCTCTCGCAGTATAATGCGAATCAAAGCGAAAGTGCAAAATTTTTGAACAAATATCAACACACGTTCCACCGAAGGGTCGCAGGGCGCAGTTTGAGGACGAATCCGTGCGATCTCGCAAACGTTCTGGGTGAAAATCAGTTGATAAAATCTCGTTTTTGACTATTTGAACTATTTGCTGTCGGGTCACGTTTTTCTATTTTCAAGTCATGAAAGTTTGTAAATGAGGTACGTTGTTTCCTGAATGCCACAAAATTAAGTAGAAAAGCAAAGAAGGCCATGTCTCTTGCAAGTATGGAAATCCGCCTCAAGTTGGTTTGAAAGCACTTCATCACGATATGAAAGTCTTATTGAATATATATGGAATCCAATCCAAATTGGCATTCGGTTCAGTTCACATGAAATCTGGTTTATAATTAGAGTATAAGTTAATTCCCCCTATTGCCTAAACAGGGAATAAAAGCAAAAATATTCGCGTAGCTGGGATAACTGAAATTAAACTAGCTGCAAAAGTTTATAAGGTTCACTGCGATGTTGCTTTGAAAAGAACTGGCCCCTGCTAGAATTGCAAATTTTTAATTTTGTGAGTACCAGGTTTTGGCACAGAGCATATTTGTTGACAACTTTCACAACAATTATCCAGTCTTTTTGGCTTTGTACAGCTTGTTAAACAGAAAATCAACGCTTTCTGAAATTTTGGCCGCCTGGTTGGTTTCAACTTCCTTAGACTCAATAGACTCAGTAGAGCCATGTCACCAATCCTCCTCGCATTAAAAATTGTGATCACTCTAGATGTCTTCAGTCCGAGATGCTTCATGACATTGAATAAATTCAGGGATGTCTGAATGTAATTTACTGATTAGTCTTTGTCAAACACACCCAAATAGGAAGAGAAGAAAATTGCTCGTGTTAGATATTACGACTCATTCCAGTAAACCCCTTATCTGTGGGTTGTTTGTGTGTGGAATCGTGAAAGCCTTTACCAAATTACCTTTGATTGTAATTTTGAAGGCTTTGTGAGGGTGATAAAAAGTTTAAGCAGGAAGCAACTGTTCGCTAACTCAACATTTTAACAGCAACAGAATTACACTGGGCAGAGATGACAACAAATTCACTGCAAAATTTTTGAAAACTAAATTTAGGTAACTTGCTGCGAGTTCACGTGGAAAAAGTCATTTATCGGAAGCAACATGTTGCACGGCGCATGCAGTGTTTGTTTGTTTAACATTCAGACTGCAGATGGGTGCTGCTACCGTTATGCAAGCGCGGGGACAGTTCGGGCAGAAATGCTGTTGCACATTTCATTCGCCGTGCATCTTGCGCAAAGGGCAATTGGGATTTCTTGTCTTCACTTACCTGACACATCGCCGGCGTTGAAGAGGGTGGCATCGCATCACAGCATGAAAATGAAATATTCATGCTTCTGTCTTTCGCTCCCTGGAAGACGTGACGTTAACAGGGTCGGCCAGTTCGCGAAATTACAGCCTCTCAATGCTCTACAAAGCAGCGCAGGGGCCGCTCGCCCGATTTTCGAATCCGCGAGCCGGGAACAATAGGACGTTTTGCCAGTAAATGGTCCGCACCCTTTTTCATAAACAAACCAGCGATGCGGAGAGTCCGCCGGCGTAAAATTGGCTGGAGTCATAGAGTGAGAGCGTAAGCCTAGTATTAAACCGTGTAACAGAGCGCAATCGAGAATGCAGCAGAAACCTTAGTTGTCATGTTTCGACCTAGGGAAACGTTACTAACACGGATCAGAAAAGTTGATCCGCGTCTAGAGACCACCCTCGGAAACGACGACTGCATTTTACAAATGCTTTTGGTGAAGGAAGGTATTCTCCACTCCTAGGCCGGGCGTACACTGGGAAAAGATAAACTCCCTATTTTTTAAGTCTTGTGACTGAAATATCGGATATCTAGTGATCGAAACATATATTACAGAGCGCGAATTAATGTGATTTATTGGGTTGCGCAAAATGAGCTCGACAGAAACGGTTTTCATGTAATCTCTCATGAAGATTTTGAATTCAATGAAAATCAATCCAAACTACAATTGCTTTTATTTGAAACTCGAAACGTCTTCGAAGTAGTCAAGCGTAGGACAATACTTTGGAAGCCCTCGGGAGCTACTACAGTAGCTATACGCTGAAAGAATGAACGCTCCATCATTGGCGGTTCAGTGCCACTGGCGTCTATCACTGTTCATTTTAACAGGAAGGGTTAATATCATTATTGCAAAGCCATACTGGTTTTGTTATCCAGTTTTGAATGCTTTTTGTAATTTGCTGATGAAAAGCAAATTTGGTTTGCTTTCAATGATTCTGATCACCACAAGCCCCTCCTGTATTTCTCATATCAACATCCTTATCAGTTGCCCTTGTACAATGCAATTTTTGACAGTATAAGTTTGGTGTAACAATCTTTTTAATGTTACTTGACAATTGCTAATACACAAACATTCAAACGCTTATGAATATCATGATGGCAATTTTGATTCCATTAGTATCAAAACACCCTAGCGTGCTTGCAGTGACTTAAAACTGGGCAAAAACAGTCATTATTTTTATTAAATAAGTGAAAAAGTATAACGACCCTTCAAACACTGTAACCTTTGAACTTCTTCATGATACACATTAAGAAGCGAAAAATCTTGTGTTTATTTTAGATAGGCGCAATCAGCATCTTTGTACGGCCGCATGTTTCAATGACTTTACAAAAGAATACGATTGAAAATCGGCTATATTCAAATAACATTTTAGGTGAGCAGCCCAAAGCAGGTTTTGCATTCACCATCTCCATTCGTAATCTGTGTTTGTAAATCCAGTCTAACAGACGGCTTGGCACGCAGGTTTTAGTCTGCCAATAAATGTAGCGGTAAAAGGTTTGCTCTATTTGTGATTACCTTCAAGCGCTTTGATCATTCCGTTGGCTCTGCGTCCGTCCAAATCCTGTTAATCTCTTCCAGGCATTGAATTGTCTGAATTAAGAAAAGGTCATTGCTTCTCTTGCTTTCTGACAAGGTTTATCAACTAATTGCCGCATGTTCGGTCCGAGGCAGATTTTCCAGTGATGTCTGTTGCCTCTTTCTGCACATTAATCGTTGAAAGCTTTTGTGGGAAGAGTCATTTCACGCAGGCGCCTCTTTGATCGAGCGCCAGGAGGACTTACATTGTTCTCTGGTCGGCCCCTCCCCGGCTACACCTTCCACGAGTTACCGCCGTTGGACTCTAACCAAGTGCTAGGCTCTCCTACTCGTAAAACACCATTTTTATACACGAAGCTGAATAAAATCTGATTTTGTCGTGCACTTTTAACTGACGTATGAACTTTTGCTTATTGTCATTACGGATTATAATCTTCATTTAAATCAATGCCTTTCTCGTTAATTGCTTTATTTATTTAACATAAAACATTACTTCATTTTCAATAAAATTTTTCTGCTCAAGTTTTTACAGGTTCTTTAGTAGGTGCAAATTTAGGTCATCAGCCACGCGTAACTAAAGTTTGTTTGCTGCCAGTGATACGGAGGGAGCCGTGTTTCGTAGGTTTAAAACAATTCACGATACGATCTGTTACACGCTACACTTTATACTGCTACAGTGACATCTGGAAGATATGCAATAGACCTATGTTTTCGGTTTTATTAATTTCAACCTTTTCTATTCTATCAAACCACATCTTTAACTTAAAATGCCACTTGCCGACAAGCAAAGATACCTGTTTAAATATGTTGGCCTACTGGATGTAACCTACAGTAGATGTGTTTGTACCTCGTCTCTCATCAAGCAAAGCGTTTGGTTTTTACAATACAGGATGAGAAAGATTCTTGCCTCACAAACAGCGGCTTAAAAAAACAGTCGAAACCAATAAATGTATTACTTATCAATTCACAAACGACTGAGAACCAAATAAAACCTTTCGAAAACTTCGAGAACGTGTTAATAAAGAAATAAGCATTGATCTCACAGGAGAAGAACCTTTCAACTGAATTTTGTCACACTTTAGTATCGGCTTTCACGTTTTCCGACCTTTATGATAATTCCGTCTGTCAAATAGAAATCCGCTGCAGCAGATGAGGTTTCAATTTTTAGCAGGTAATAGTGATATTGTTCTTTCAGATATTGCGCCGTTAGAGACAAATATAACGCTGGCTGCTTCGACCCTATCCCTGGGGTGCGGCGCAACCACGGTAACATGACCTGCCAGCGTTATAGAACAAAAGTAGGAGTGTATTTTCAGCCACAAGGAGGACGCATGCTGCTGTGGAAAATTCTCAGCTGCGCAACTTTTGACGTTTGCTCATGCAGGCCAGACATGCAGGCGACGTTCAACACGAGGAAATTCCAAAATGTTTAGACGAGAAATAACAGGCCATGTTATCCGACCTTGACAGATCCAAGGCGGTCAACCTCGCGATAAAGACCGCTTCATTATTCGCTCCGTTCACCGGTTAAGCCAGGAGATTTGTGAATAAAGAAAATCCCAAAAAAAGCGTCTTTGCTTGAATAACTTCGCCCGCAAATCGGCGCCCGAACCTTAAGTCATATTTCTGAGTGTAGTTCAAACGCTTCTGGGAATTAAAGAACTGCAGCATTTACTTCGTAATACGCAGCCTAACAATTTAAGTAAGTTTCGATCACCCCAAAAGGTTTTTATAAATGTGCACAACAGAACTGCTAAAGGATTCAAGTTATTACAAACCATTGCCAAACAACGGATACTTATCCATATTGAAAAATGTAACTCTCTTTTCTGCCATCACGTTTTAACACCACTAAAGCATTTTGGTCTTGATCCGCACGATGACATGAATAGTTTTCTCCCATCTCTTCCTAACTTATGTGAAATCATTTTTTCTAAGTTAAAAAAGTTGTGTGGTTGACCGTTAGGTGTCTCTAACAAACTCTAAGAAGGTCAGTCAGCACAACTGTGGCACAGCTTTTCTGCAATATACGGCAGTTAATGATGACAGCAGCAGGCAAAACACAATCTTTCACGTGTATCATCGTGCCTTTGTTTTTGTGAATGGTGGCGACTGGTCGAATAAAAAAACAGGAAGAAACAAAAAATGTCTGCACAAAAAGTTATTCTTCTGTGTTTCAATGCTGTTTTAACGTGCAAGACGGAAACGTTTTATTGAAATGAACGTTACGAAATGTTTCACAAATGATGAAAAGAAACAGCACGTTTGTTTACGAACGATGGTCGTCCTGGTGGGTGTTTTCCTCAAAACAGCAAGCGAAGTGAGAACTCCTTCAAATTGCCTGTCCTTCATCATTTTTTAACTTTAAAATACTTCTGTAAGTGTTTCAATAAAAATCCGTTTAAATTTGTTTCAGCAATACAGAGGTCTCGGGGAAAACAACCTTTGATTAGATGATTCTATGTTTCTTCTGTTTTGATTTAGGATTATGCTAAACAACGAGAAAAACTTCAGCAGCAAACTTGAAAGTCAGCTTAGGTTGTTTGTCACTTTCAACTAACGTGTGTTTTGCTGCAGAAGTCAGAAGTGTCAGATTATGATTTGAAATATCCAATTTTCGCATTGGCAAAATTTTGCTTTTAACGGCAAGCAACTGGCAGCAGTGCATTGCTAAGTCTTTCATAAATTCACTGTGAAGATTAGCGACGGAGCTCCTCAAAATGAAGACCCGAATAAAATCTAATTCAACCTTGCAGTTATTTTGCATTCTTCAGGTAGAGAACACTTCACTTAGCCGCTTCACGCCATTTCAAAAACTGATTTAGACTTTTGTGCGGTTTGGTACCATTGATAACGAGGCTGACAGGGTTTAATTAAAAGAATGGTCATTTGCGATGGCATACCCAATGCACCTTTCCAAGATTTTAATAAAATGAATGCTTTCCTGACACCTTGTTGCAATACTTTCTTTATACAACTAAGCGAGTAATATGTTTGCTGAATGTGTGCTGCTCAGTCACCATTCAAAAGCAGATAGTGTATAGAATTTATTGAAAAATCATTTGAAGTTGTCTTAAACCACAAAAAATGTTCTGTTTTTCTGTATTTTTGTAATTAAATTTTAACTCTTTCTACACATGATTTTTGCTTAATCACTGTGTCTTGATTTCACTGAGTTGTAATCAGCTTTTAATAAATGTGAGACATTCCGAACCTTTCCTAGCCTCATTTGAAAAGAGTAATCTCCAAATAGATACAAAAACACCGAAAATTGCTTTGATCTAAAACCTTTTTACTTTTTCCGTGACTTCTAAAAATGGCGTAAAGAATTTTACCGTTTTTATCTTCAAGTGTGAACGTAAAAATGGCCGGCAAAACTTTAAGACATTTAAACAAACTGGTCTCTAATGCAATCGAAAAAATCAATTTTTGCTACAAAAAAACAAAAGATAGTTTAAGAAACAGTGACAAGCAACACTAGGAGAGTAACTCACCAAATCTACAATCTGTTTATCTGCGGAAACAGCAGTTTGGCAAATTCATTTATAGTTATGTATGAGTCGTTACACAGGAAAAGAAATAATTTTCGCACTTTTTGGTTTGCTTTGCAAATTTGTGTTCAATAATTTTTCTGTATCCAAATGATCATCTTAAGAAGGGCCACACGTTTTCTTCAATTTTCAGTTTAAATAATGCGGTACTTTTTGTACAGCGTTACAACACTGGCTAAATCCCAGGGAGAAGTGTGGAATAGAAAAAGTGCAAAAACATTTCAAGAAAAAATGTTTTGGAAAACGGAACAATCGTAAACCACCATCCCATTAGAACTTACAGTAAAACGACGATGGAAGCACAGTCTTATCGTAATTTGAAACTTCTGCCATTCTACCAATTTGACACTTGCGGTCTGCTGTCACATACAACTTTTTCGGATCATTCTACCAACAAAATAATTCCCCTTAGGGTTCCTCCAAAATATTCAACGCAAACTATTTGCACGGCAAAATGATTTAAAAACTAGTAACTATCTTTAGCCGGCCCCTTGGACAAAGGAAAGTCGGCACTGCTTTCACGATAAATTGTGAAATCGTCCTTCCATGTTGCTGATCAGGGCCGGACAAGAAAACCAATCCGAAATTTACTCCTCGCTTAAGGGCGCTAAAGTGCTTCAGCGTGTTGCCTCGCTTGTAAGTTTAAAATTCTGCGCTGTTCTTTTGTCAAAACAAGAAAATTATTATCATCGTGAACACAACAGGACAATTGACGATTCACTTTCTGTAGACTTACTTTAAGCATGAATTCTTTTCCGATTGCCCTCCCCAGGGTTTTGCAAATTTCGAACACACTTTTATACTTAATGGCTCATTTACTTTGCACATGAGCGCAGCAAAGCAGCACAAACGCTCTAACGAGTGTACGTTATGGCGATCAATACGACAGAGAAGCAGCGCGAATCCAGTGAAATTTAAACGACGCTGTTTCCTTCCTGACCAACGCCGATATAACACTCTCCCCGTTCGTCCATTTGGGACGATGTTCTTTAAACGCTGTAATCAAGAAAACAATTTAAATGATGAATTTATCAGTGAAGCTGCATTCTGTAAATATTCGAATGTTGCACGCACTTTGTATTAATCACGAAGCTTTTTGTATTAATTGTTCGAGAAAAAATAAGACAAGCCACAAAGTCTGACCTGTCCTTACGTTGCCTACAAACATATTGTCGCAGTAAAAGTACGTGAGCACAATTTTTGTTCAAAAGTATTTAATTCTAGAAAATTGTTATTGGTGATAGATTTGCAGACGAAAATCTGCAAATATAATAACCCTGAATTCAAATAAGAATCAACATCAAGCTATGCAGACTATGAAACATCAAAAACAGTGTCATTTTTATTTTAATATCGTCCAAAAATGGTGTCCTAAATAAGAGGAGCTTGTATTAATAAAGACGCATTAATAAAAAAATCCTGCAAAATTTGTAGTTTGAAGAGAAAAGAAGATATCCATTCTGTATGTACAAAAATTACGAACAAAGAAATTGAGGGTATGCTTCTTTGAAGTAAACTTTCTAATTAACATTGCAATTAGTAAAAACGTTGTTTACAACGAAATCTCTAAGGAACGGAGTTTTTGCTTTTACCTACACTGTTTTTTTTTCATTCCAATAATTCTGAATTGCAAACTTTTGTGCAGTCAAATGCCCCTCGTAAGGAGTTAATCAACAATTTTCTATGTCGTTTCAAACTCACTGTAATTCGGCTTACCCAGGTATCCCAAGAAGAAGAGTTTTAAATTCTATGCACAAAATCTCTCTTATTTCTTGACAAAATGGTTCAACTGTCATGAAATAGGACCAGGGTTTAACTGGCTACGGTAATGCCAAAACCTAAAAAGCCTCCGTGTTGATAGTCGGCAAACTATTACCCTATGGATGCAATCTCTACGCACCCTACTGTATTGGAAACACTTTGGCTATTGGATGAAAATCACAAGCAAAACAGAAAATTGTCATAATTGCTTTCGCACAGATGAATGCGACTGCGCAGTGATCAAAAACTACGCTTGGAGGCCATTAACTAAACATGATACTGCTCTAACCAAAATAAGCTGTAGCTAAAGATGGAAGCCCGCCCCTCAACCATGCTACTATGCTCTTGCGCTTCCTACAGCTTCTTGCGAACATGTAACCACGAGGGGACGCTATTAATACGCACTTGAGCCAAGTTGCTGATCGAAATGTGAAGGTACGCTTCGTAAAACCGGCGCTTCGCCCAAATAGATAAAAGCAAGAGCAACAAGCCTTCATCGCTGTGGAGAGTTGCGTACATTCAGAGAAAAATACTGGAGCGAGGTTTACCAGACGATTTCCAGTGTGTCCAAACGAAAGAACCAGTATCAAAGCGTGATAAGCAACTGCTCGTACAAATACGGGCTGGTCATAAGCCATACACGGCAGGTCAGACTTTAACCGTGATTTACAGCATTTTAGGCAGTCAGGTTAAAAGGTTAAAAGTTCTTCCGTTGTTGTAATCTATGGTTTTTATGCTGTTTGCCGCTTAGCCGCATGGGTAAGACAGGTTTGAAATTGTTTACCAGCCAGTGTTATACAGGTGTGTGAATCACTAACAGAGCTATAAATCAAATCCACTGGTGCTACCAATGCGTGTAACATTTGTCAATCAAGGCAACCAAGTAATCGTTTATGACATTTTATTTCGCAAAGGTTTTTATCAAAGATGGACGTTTTGAGTGAAGGACTCGTTCACCTGCTTGCAAATAGTAAATACCGCAGTGTTGTGGCCTCGCACGTGAGTACGTTTGGCAACAGTAGAAGTAGTTGCACTTTCACCAAAACATATCGAAACTAGATGAAAGGTGAGATGTCAGTGACGTGTTGGGCGCGTCTNCTGGTGGAAGTAAAAATTGNTCCAGCCGAGGTGTTTTGTAACAGACTTAGATTCCGTGAAATCAACCAATGCAAGCGACAGCCCCTAGTCGNACTTTGGGAATATATCTGGGGATTGGATTGACTTGGGTTTTATTTGTGGGCGTGCTTTTCTATAGCATTAATTTTCATTACGAGGTTTAAGCACGAAAACTAGAAACAAGCAGTTGTTCATTTGTAAAACTTTATTATGGTCAGCACTGGGATTGATATGATGATTTATTTTAAGTTTATCGGTTACGCAGAATTTTATTGAGCTCGTGAAGTGAACGCACTGAATATTGTTCGCATTGGAAAAAATTGTATGCCCTAAATTTTACCATCCCGTACCAAGGCTCTGGCAACTACTGTACATTCTCGTGAGCGGAATCTCGATTGGCTTCAACTGATTTCAACGACTGATTCGACATATAAAATGCAAAAAATAATTTAGCGCATTCTTCTATCACAAATACAATCATGCAGATTACTGTATTAAAGGGCTCTCGCGATAAGCGTTAGAGTGCACATTGCATTCGCTTCCAAAGTGAATCGCAATTTTTTTCTTTTTTGATCAGCGATTGGCGTATTGGGAGCGAAGCAGAGTCGATCAAAGGTTTGCGGCCGAACTGGATAAACGCGGTGTTAATGTCGCGGGGAGCGGCAGACGATAGGTCGCGCGCTACTAATTGTTCGACCTGCGCCAATATATTAGGCAGAGTCATGTCCCTGCTGCAAGAGATGGGAGCTTGAAAGGTGAGGAAAAAAGGCAGCGTCACTGGAGTCCGAACAGAAGCCCTCCGTGTTGCGCCGAATGCATGCTGAAGTATGCCGCTCAGAGCATCGAGTTTCACAGAGTGGCATCAACAATGCCGATACACCAAGGCGGCGGCCAGGTTACGATTTAGCGGCNAAAGTGCAACTAGTGGAAAGGCCCTAGTGTTGTTTGAAATCAGANTCTAGAGTTTTTTCCAAAGCCANAGGTTTCAGGCTTTATTGTATAAATATGCAGTGTATTAAATATACCAGAGACCATTTCGACACAATGGAATGATTAAGCCAGCTGCTGTCAGCGACAGGGTTTTAATTGTTTAAACCTGAGCTTTTCCTCTGGTCTTGCTTTGTTACTTCTTTGGTGTTAAAGTCTGTTGTTTTTATTTTTCCAGGTGGAGAGTTTTATTAACGTATCAGTGTAAATTCCAATCTTCCAAATAGATTTTGTTATATCAGGCCAAACTTGGCAAACTCTTCTTGTCGCATCTGAACGGAGTCGGTGCAACGTATGGTTCACCAAGTATTGNCGCTCCGTGACTTCCTAGCTTAATCCGCACCACGTTTTCAAGTCTTCTCTTTCCATAAAAAGTTTCTCTACATCATCAGAGCAGCCACTGTCTCCCATTTCAAGGGTGACCCTGGCACTGGTCTAACAGATGATGGACTACAGGACAGAAAATTTCTTTTCCCCAGCAGCTGCTGCCGTTGCAGCCCACCCACCATACCACTACTTGAACCAGCAAACAGCAAACTATGGTTATTATTCGAACCACTTTACTGGTTACATTAACGGACTCTCCGCTGGAACGCCTTCGTCGCCCATTTCCAGCGCTTCGTCAATTTTCGGCTCGTCGTCTTCTGCAACCCAATACTCGTCGCCGAGCGGTGCGACATCTCCGTTTGCTGCCGCTTCTTTATCGAGAATTTCCGGAAAGTTTTCTACAGGTTTTTCGAAGTTTGGCAGCCATAGTGCGTCCGCTACCATTTCGCCTCTTCACCCAGGCAGCGGCCTCGCTTCGCTTGTCGCATCAGGTTCCACGTACTGTTCGAACAGGATTGGCGCGGACAATGCAAGCGAGCCGCGAATGCAAAACGACACGAACCAGCAGGACACGTGCCAAGAAACAAAAGACAATTTCGTTAATTTGCCCGTCAAAGATAAAACGGATTCGTTTGAAAAAAACGATCATGAGACCGGAGTGATACCGTCGCCTACGAAGAGCGTGGATTCAGCAGAGTCGTCGGCAGTGGAAGGTAAAAAGCCGCGGCGCAACCGATCTCTCACACCGGAAACGGCTTTCGCTTTTTGCGTGAGCGGCGAGCACGCAGCGCACCAGGCGCAAACCCAAAATGGCGACGAACCGCTGTTTTGATTGGGACCTGTTGGCCACTTGCGCGAATGTTTCCCTGCCAGCACAGAAATGGTGAACAGTCTCGGCAGCGCTTCTGCCAGAAATACTATCAATAAGTCTATAACGACTTCAGTTTGAACCTATAACGATTTCAGGTGAAAGCAAGTGGCAAATCCACTGAACTGCTTCCGATGTTATTTTCAGCGTCATGTAAATCCCCATTTCTCTCAAATAATTTGTTCAAACACCACATCAGGTCTAGTGCAACAATCTGGCGCGCAGGAAAGCTTAGTTTAATCCATTCGTGAAGAACGTCAAATCCTTTGCCGCTCTGACAGGGATTAGGTGCTCAAGCCATTCAGTTCGCGGCTGGTGAGTTCACGCAGTCTATTTGCGCGAATAAATGTTTCACGAATGGGGCCATTGTCTGCTTGCGAAACATATATTACCTTTTTTCACTGTTTATCACCTACAACAGTCCAAAACAAATTTTGAACTGCATTGTTTCCCTCCAAGTAAGAAATAAGAATCCTTATTTGCCTAAAAGCAATGTGTTAGGGAGACGCACTAACATCAATAATAATAGGTTTTGTTTTTTTCCTCAACGCTTGAAAAGTTATAGTTACTGATACCTGGAATTCAATTGTGTCACAAAGTTATATTTTTATTCTAATGATCAGAACACTTTCAATCAACTTGAAAATTTACGTTTTTGCCAGTAAACCTTATTGTTTGTGCTACTCCTGGTTCGAGCAAAATACCGTTCACATTATAAATTCTTGGAAAACACTGGCCGTCTGGAAGTGGGTCGAATGGCAAAAATCTCGAAGTGCGTGAGATTACGCTTTTGCGAGGCCATTAGGATTTCACAATCGATTGATGGACAAACGCGAAAAGGTTTTGCACGTTGGTAGCTATTATGTTTTAGCGGATGGGGGAACATCTTCCTTTTACAGCGCAAATGGCTCCCTATTTCATCTCTATAAGCTTACTCAGAGAGATTTGTGGAATTAACATCCCTAACCCCATTTCCTTCTGTTTAATGCGTAACGTAGGTAAAGGTTTCTTCAAATAATTTAATGCCTAATATCGCAGGAGCCATCATCTAGTGTAGAGGGACAATACTAGTCTCCTCGCGAAATCGCACAGCAAAAGTTAGAGTTGTCTTTTCGGTGAAGGACGTGAGTTTGCAGCGAGGACGAGAGAGCAAACCTTTGACTGTTTTTCGCAGTTTATGAAGGTTTTAAATTTTCAAAGTAAATACTAAAGAATTTTTTTAAATGCATACTTTGTGCCGGCGCATGAGCATCGTGTGGCTTTGTTTTTCTTCGTCAGTGAAACAATAAGTTGTCACCTTTGATCCTCCGTAGCTTTATCCAGACAGTCTCATATGGTCTCAAATGTGTTTCAAATGTTTTTGAAGCCCTTGAAAGGTCTTAAATGGAATTAGCGCGAAAGCTCTCTTGTTAGTCACGAGTTATATGGCTATTTTAATAAACATTTGCCTTGAGAATCATTCTTCGCTATAGATCATTCAATGCTTTGTAGCCATCTATTTATTTGATTTTATTGCAATACTGAAGGATCATCATTTGAGCACCTAGGCATCTTTTTAATAGAAGAACAAACGTATTTTTTAGGAAATGGCTAAGTTTTGATAAGAAAAAAAGAATATTTGAAGGCATGTTCTACATCGAAATGTGAAATGCCATTTTTCCAAAATATCGTATTTTTCGACATTCTTATTGCCAAGCCCTTGTCACGACAAAACATGGAAAAAGACATTGCAAGGTGAAACGTCGGTCACCTGACGGATGTTATTAACCGCCACACATTTAGGGCAACTCGGTAAAAACGGACCACCCAGGCAACAATTCTCCACGGGATCGTGCTTTATCACTCAATTTGATGGCCAAACGTGTTGCTCTGGGAATTAAACAAAGGCGTTGATTTTTACGCCTCGCACATTCCACGCGACTCACTTGTTGCTACTGGTTCTCAGGGGTCCCACCAAAATTAAGACACATTTGATAAGTTCTGCAGGTGATACGAACATTTTTACAAATGCAGCGTCATGAGGAGCACCATGTTTCGATTTTTGCCCTATTTTAAAAAAACATGGCATTTTACAAAACTATTTGTAGGAACGGTAAGCAGGCAGCTGCTGTGGCAGAGGTCTTACTACTTACTAGAAAACTTTCCCATGTATGTTTGTGAAATCCCGATTAGCACACTTTTGATATAGATCTCGTTTTTCAGCTACAATATTTAAGTAAGTAAATGTGTTGTATCCGGTAAACGTTTATCTGTATGAAATTGAATCGGCTACAAATAAACGAAAACCAAGCTAAGGATAAGGAGATAAAAGAAATATCATTACTTTCATGCAGTTTAGTCAATAGCGAGGTTATTGCTTGTCAACGTTTTGTTTTTTTAGTATTTGCTTTATAGCGATTGCTTCAACACCAATATTTTTGTTGTTAAACTTCAGCAAGCATAATTTATTATTCGGACAGGCAAAAATAAAAATGAGACTATATGAAAACCGTTTAGATTTTTTTGGGATGTGGTGTTTTTTTATACGCAGAAGTACACCTGACAGCAACAAAAAACAAATGCAAAATTGCCATAGTTTGAATCGCCCCAAATATATGAGTCTTGCAGACAGCTATCGAAAGAATTTGATAAACTACCTTTGAACACAGCATTTGAAAAAATAATCACCAAAAATGGTGTAAGCATCAACGAGCGCCTTATATGCTACTTGCTTTTGGATACAGACGAAATTATGGACAAGCAAGGCGGCTCTGTGAATGGAATCGGTAGCGTCGAAAATTCTGATGCAGAAAAGAAGAAAACCGCCGAAGCAGATTCTGATAAATCAAATAAAGACAATGCTTGTAGCGACGATGGAGGTTCCTCCGAAGCAAACGACGGCGGCAAAAGAAGGCAGAGGCGACAAAGGACACATTTTACGTCTCAACAGTTGCAAGAGCTGGAAGCAGTTTTCAGTCGAAACAGGTACGAACATCTTGATAAGTATCAACTTTTCTTTAACGTTTCACAAACCAAAAAATGTAAGCTAAAAATTGCAACATCCAAGTAACTGCTGGTCGTTTAGTGGGAAAATGTATCTGTCTTCATCTTCTTCAAAATTTACGTTTAACAGCGGTGCAGTCAAACCACAAGTTTGCAAAGTTACGACTGCTGAAATGCTTTTGAATCCTAAACGTCTGTAAATTTTAACTAATTTCTGCCATGCCTTGCGGTTGAAAAATGCTCACGACTTGACAATAAAACGTTTTTTCATAACCATATTTTTTCCAGATACCCAGACATGACAATGCGCGAAGAGATCGCTCGTTTTACTAGCCTTAACGAGGCCCGTGTCAGGGTAAGTAGCCTGAACGAATTTGTCCAGCGGAATGCGGTGTTTTAGAAATGTTATGTTTCCTCGATTTCGATTATTCCAGGTTTCATTTATGATAAAAATATGGTATTCAGAAAACTTGCATGGTTGGGCGACAGCAAAAGATTGAGATTTCAAGCCGTTTCATTGTTTGTCACACGCCCCAAAGAAATTTGAAGTTTTTCGTCATGACTGTTGCTAATTTTTCACTTATTTTTATGAAAAGGTTTTCCTATTGACGGTATGTTTTGTCACTGTTTTGTACAGAGTGCACAGCAATATACCGCATGAAAATTTTGGGAGAGCGTAGTAGATGATGTAGATGCAGTAAATGTATTGTTTAATCTCAGAAATGGTGTAAACAAACGGCTCTGAAATAAATTTTATTTAAACCTTTGTTGGATACATCTTTCGGCTGGTGCCCGCTTACGTTGAATTTCAATGGTAACCACACAACCAATTCGAACTATGCCGAAAAATGGTTGCACATTCTGCCACAATATGGCCTGGCCGAAAAATGCATCGTAGCACCACCATGACCGTGAATTTTGTGTGCCGCTTCAGCGCAGAATGTAATGTATCAGAACCACTAACCTGGCGATACCCAGCCACCAATGAATCGCGCATCTAAATGCGGCTGAAAGAATACATCCACGTTAAGCATCTTTCTAAGCTCTTGCACATTGGCTCTTCAAATGAAAGTGCTCGTCTCTTCTCTTGAAATATGATTAAATATTTAAATTTCATTTCGTCTGTCAAATCAATTAAACATTTCACTTGTTTCGAAAATACTTTGCAAATTTGGTGGTTGATAATAATTGTTCATTAGTTTTATTTTCTTCATACACCCCTGTCTGTTCAGTACAGTTTGAAAGAGCCCATGTATTCCACTCTGTTTTAGCGAAATAAAAAAAGCAACAGCCCGTGCTCTTTGCATGTAGCGATAAAAATATTCGGAAATCAAGCACAACTGTATTCATATCCCAAGTATTGCCCTCGTGTTAATATTGAAAAGTGTACAGCTCAATTCTTTCTCCGCAGCAGAACAAGCCGTGGCTTGCAAGGGCCGTTGACGCAAGGAAAAAATAAACTTTGTTTTGAGGAAGTATGCTTTTTGAAGTAAGTCTTCTCTTTCCAGCCCTGAATGATATTTCCCCCGAGAATCCCAGACCTAAATTTTTGCTTTTCCTTGAGCAGCAATTCCGTTGCTTGTTATGGCGCGGAGAGAACAGCGACGTCCTGTCACAGGTGTTGCCGCGTTCGCTTTGCGAGTGCCTGGATTCACCATAGCTGTAATCCTCGTGTGTTTATTTATATTGCGGGGTATGCAGCCCGTACACCGTAATACACAGACGGGTCTGGTGGTTGGCCGCTGTTGTAGGTCAGAGCGTTTCGAGCTGTTGCGAACGACAGAAATCAGACTTTGTAGGCTTTTTTGCATCGACGGGGCAATGAACGGTGATGGTCTTTAACATTGTTGTCAGGTAGACAACGGCTAACAAAATTCTCTCGGCGTTCGGTCGACTTTCATAACTAAACTAAAGACATTCCAAATATTTTCGCATTCTTTCACTATGACGATATCGTTGCAAGAAAACTGCTGTTACGGCAGAATACGCTGTCCGGGTGGTGGCAATGCTTTCGCGATTGCTTGTAAACTAATGTTGCCTGACAAGTTCCATTAATTTTCACTAATCACCCGAGCAAAAAAGAAAGAAGATTGAAGCCTCGGGTTCATTTTCGCTATAACGCTTTGTATTACCTCACGAGTGATCTGCGGCGTCTATCGGCGCTTGTTGCGCCGGGAGCTACGCGGCTAATTTAGTAGTGAATGCTGCACTGGTGGCAAGCCAATGGCAACAAGGCGCGGTATGCTTTCCTTTCAACCCAGACACAAACGCTGAGCACGAGGCTGGGTAGGCCGTATGTATCATTTTTCAACTCTCCGGTGTGACCCGACCGGGAATCGAACCATGCCTGCTAACTTTTAGTGGTGTGTGCTCAACTCACTGCATCAACTTAGCTCCGATTAAAACTTATTGAACAAAAAAGCTTTGGGAATCATCTGAGAACTTTGTTAAGAGATAGCAGTAAAATGCTACAAGCGGCAGGCGTAACTTTCAAACCAAACAGACATCTGTTAACTTTTACTCTGAGCAGTTTATTTTCTTCGAAAAGGCGCAAAACGCTCACGATAAATAAGCAATGTCGTTCTGTACAGGTTTGGTTCAAAAATCGCAGAGCAAAATGGAGGAAGCGGGAGAGGAATCAGCTGAGCGATTTCAAAGCTGGATTTGGTCAGTTCAACAGCTTCATTCCACCCTACGACGACGTCTATTCTGGTTATTCCTACAACAACTGGGCCAGTAAAATGACCGCTAGCAGTTCGTTAGGAGGAAAGCCTTTCACATGGGGCTTGAACTCTCATTTTAACCCATTGACAAGCCAGGGCTTGGGCTTTCCTAGCCCAAACCCAATGAACACGAGTATCGCTGCCGCGAACTCGGTCATGCCCAGCATGGGAGGCATGGGCAACGGTCTGTCGAGCCTGGGTTCAGGCGGACCAGCAAATACAAACCCGGCCGGCTGCCATTACAACCCTGGTGTATCGCCGTACATCTATCGCAACGGGACGGACGCATGTGCTTCCTCGATAACTTCACTACGCATGAAAGCCAAGCAGCATGCTGCACCTTACATCGGCTACTCGTCGTGCCAATACGCTCCTTGACCATGCTCATGTCGTTGGAGTAAAGCTGCCAGATTCTTCACTAGCAACAGATGAGCAAGCTTTTACGTTTAAATTCAGCGACATAATTTGGCAAACGCCCTTTGATTTGGTTGGTCTGCGTTTACCCAGTGCACTGTTCTGATCCATTCAACACGTTTCATTGGCTATCATTTTGTTCCAGACGAATAACAGCATTAAAAAAATATACAGCGTTTAATTGTTTCGCTTTTGTATGATTGGTTTGAGACCGATTTCATTGTGGGGGTTGGACTTTTAAGCAGCACTAGTGTTCACGTACAAAACAGGTTTCTGTTAAAATTCTCTTCTTGTCACTTCAAGAATATTTTTTATTTTAGTTCGGTAACTTCTAAGGAAGGATTGCATTTGATTTTTTCATTGTTTGAGTAATTACCAACTTCCCGTTAGCAACTATCTCATGCAAAGATCGCCCTAATTTTATATTACCAGCAGTGATGCAGTCTGTATATCTCTGTAGTCTGCTTTCAGTCTTGCCTTTTTAAGTTTTCAGGTCTTGGTATGGAACCCAAATGCCCGACCTGTGCAGTTTTCTGCGATTTAAGTCAAACGATCAATGTTTATGGTCTCGAACAGATTTAGTTTCTTGTTTTGAAACAATTAAAAGACGCCATTTTCTACATGACGTGGAATGCAGTTTCCCATATTCTTTTGTTTCTTGTTTAGCATTTTATTTTAGCGTTTACTTATGTTTTACTGGTTCTCAACGTTCCTTGCGCCTTTAAGTATTCACGCGACCCAGCCGAATGTATATAGCACGGATAGCGCCTCGCGCGCTCATTAAGAGAAGCATGTTTTAATTCTGTTTTCCTCCGAAACTTTCTGTAGTTGATGTGATGGTTTGCGTTTGCCTGTGCTTTTGTGGAAGGTTGAACTGACGGATGTTGTTGAAGATTTCGTCTAAAGAAATAAAGTGCGATTCCGTGCTGAGAGACGGTTCAGTGCAGTCTGCACGGGCATAGGTGTAGGAGCAGGCACTTTTTGGGGGGTGCAAAGGATATTTTACCCAAATTCATCCGAAAAACTATTATACGACATACTTTCCTCCCTATAAATTTTCTGTAGATATTGGTGCATTATATTTTCCTCTACCCAGTTACCATAGACTTGAAAATAGAAAATTTGGTACTTGAAATTTGGTTCTTAACCCAACTGATAAAAAGTGCGTTAGGCTGTGCAAGAACATTGTCTGAAGCCAGCTGGCTCAGTACTCTTGAGCATCTGCCTCAAAGACTGAGGTTTGGCGTTCCATTCACATTCCAGCTGTTGCTGTCAGCAAGGAAACTCACACCTAGCTGAGATAGACCTAAAGCTGCTTCCTTCTCTGAAGACGTATATGTGGCATGTATCATAATATTTATATTATGACTATGCCATCGCCGTAAGTCTCACAACCACTGTACATATATGCAACAGACATTATGGCAAAATGTGTTCATCCAAACACTGTAGTTAAAATTAAAAACAAAATATTTTCTAAATTTTCCTGGCATGGACTCTACTAATATGAAATATGTGCCCTGCAGCATACTCGATTACCTAGGTGTGCTTTTGCCCAAACTTTCAAGTGGGTCAGTTCCTAATCAACTCTCACAAACTNAAACACAAGTTTCTAGAAAAAGTTAGNNNANNANATATATATATATATATATACATTTAAAGAGTTTTCTATGACATAATAAAC
>JGI24159J19872_10000278_pt1 | contig 41013 bp, 21 predicted proteins | sample Ectturendosymbi4_FD_19872 | JGI IMG/M metagenome (IMG submission 19872) | reverse complement strand
TAAGCTTAATATTTATGTTTGTGCTGGTTATAAGGTATTGTATTACCTTTCTGTCTGAATGCAATGTCATGAATGTGGCAGTTTTAGCCACATTATAAGATGACATCAGAAGTACAAATGTAAACAAATTATTGGATTCCCAGAAAATTTGCCAAAAACAAAGTGAGAAATACTGTACTACATAACCTTTTTATGGCACTCCACTGTTAATTTGAAAACTATCTGCGATTCCAACTGAACAAATTGTGTTTGAAGAAAAATTTTAGCGTTTTCGGCTTTTTAGTTTTTGTTGTAGTGTACGCAAGTACGTAGCTGGCACACACAGTGATGACATAAAAACGATGTTTTTGTTTATGCACAAATTTTATCAGCAGCAACTTAGACATTTTTTGATATAGTAGTGGAATAAACACTTCAAATTGTTTTTCATTTTCAACAGATTGACCTTTTTCCGTGAAAAAAAGAACTTTGCATTTTGACACTGTCAACAGCAAATATGTTTCTAATGAAATCTAACGTTTCAGTTGTTACCGCCTTGACGAGGGGCCTTGTGAAAAGAATTGCTTTGAGGAATAAAATGATAATTGTTGTTGTCAACGAAAGTTCATGCCTTACAAAAATTAAGTGCTTTTCCGCACTGCAGACCTTTGTACTCCGCTTGGTTGTTCTTAAACACATCAATCATTGTCCATGAACTGATAGAAACAGCACAGTTGCAAACGTTTTATCACTGAAAATCTTGTAGAAATCAATTTCATTTAAGCTGCTCAAAAGGGAGCCAGCAAAACTATCAGAGATTGTTTAAAACTGTTTCAGGCATTTCAGGACCTCCTGGGGCTGTTGAGTCCGCAACCGTTACCAAAAGAAAAGCGGGTGTGGAAACTGAGTGAGTGAAATAAGGTTAAACAACCAGTTTACTGATTTTGATAGGAATGTTTCAAGCTAGGAAATACTAAAAGATTTTTCAGTTTATGTCTAAGCTTGGGTTAGTCAAAGTTAACACACTGTCAGTTGAAACAGGTTAACTTTTTCAAACAGGTAAAATATTTTTTGTGATTTTCTTCACTTTCACGAAGTGCGATCTCGCTTTAAAAGTCACTCTGCGCAATAAGATGCCTTCCATATTTTGCAATGTTAGTCGACATTAACGTACTTTGCAGTCATTTATAAACTTGGGATTAGTAGTGAAAGGTGGCGGTCTTCATTTTGCAGAGTACGTCAAAGTTTTCACTTCTGTCTGTAAAAAGTAAGTTTTAAGTCATTTTCGCATGTATTAATTTAAATTAACAAAATTTCCGCCCGTAAGTATAGAAAGATCATCTAGTTAGATCTAGAAAAACCAACAACACTAAAATACAAATTACGGGTTCAGCCAATAATTTACACAACATAATCAATCTTTTAGTTTTACTTTAAAAAGTGCGTTGTTAAAAATGGTTTGTGCTCTTTGTGTGAAAAGTGTTTCTTGAAAACAACAGTTTTAGATATAAAATGTTTTATTTAAAGTTTGAGCTATGACTGAAAACATATTATTAAAGTAAATGGGAAACAGCTTATAGCCAGATTTTTCACAATCCTTTGATGTGCGACCGTAAAAGGAGGATGCTTTTCTTGGCCCAAATCATCTTTGCTACAAGACAACATTTTGCGATATGTTTTGTATTGTAAAATACCGTATTTATTTGATTGTAAGCCGCCCTTATTGGTAAGTTTCCCTTATTTGTAAGGCGCCCTTGATGGTAAGCCGCAAACAATGGTGTTAAAAAATTAATGTAAGTCGCCCTTGAACATGGTTTACCTGAGCCTCTGAGATACTTTCATACACTAGCTACACTAGCACGTTTTGCGTTTAATTGGCAACCCCGGTAGTGATGCTTAAACCACTAAAACTGTCTTCTGTTCATCATAATCCCTCCTGTGACCGAGCGTGCACATTTGCACGTGATGCTGAAGAGAAGAAAGACAATGCGGAAAGAGAGTTTGGTCAACAAAACGTAGCTAAGGAAAGACAGAGCGTTATCTAGACTTTTCGATAAGCTAAAGAAAAAAATATAAGCCGCCCTCGATTGTAAGCTGCCCTTGATTGTAAGCTGCACAAAATGATGAAAAATATCTTTACAATCCGCGGCTTACAATCGAATAAATACAGTATTGTCTTATAGCAAAGGTATTAAAAAAAGTTTTACAATACGGTGCACTAATGCAATATCTTCTACCTTCTCCGAGAACAGTGGAAAAAATGAAATAGTGCTGTTTCTACAAAACTCGACGGAAATATATTTTTGAAACAGCAAATGAGATGATAAAGGTTTTTTTTCTTCTAAGTGTACGGACTTATGAATACACCAAAACAGATTGGTCAAAATATTTGGAACGTTTCACAAAAACGACACAAAAGTGTTGGTCGTCTGCCCTCTGGAATGTACAGAATAAATTTCTAGTCTTTCTTTGCTGTTCGAATGATCTTACAGCCATGGACAACAATTTATCTGAAAAGAGCAACACAAGCGGAAAATAGATATTTTTCAAACATCTCCCAGTAAAAATATGGGATGCAAAACTTTTTCTCAATTTCTTTAAANCATTAGTCAGTTTGCATTGAAGATAGCAAGGAGNGTTAGGGACAATTTGTTCTTGTTTTTATCCGNTGAGTCTCTTAGCTAACCAAANCCTTATTAAACCTTTGTTGATAAAACTTTGAGCAAAAATGTAATAAANGCGTGAAGTCATTTATTTAAACTTAGACGTTAAGCATTTTTTATTACTCATAGAATTAAGATATTTTTTTGCCAATGTTGGATATACATAACTTTCTTCTTGGCACAGGATGAGTTACGGAGTGTTGTGCTTGCATGAAATGAGTTCTTGTGTCAAAACAGCTTAAGATTGGTATTGAATTAAGAGTAATTTCGTATAGGTAGGTTAGCTTTGTAGATGAGTAATATCATTTGGTAGATTCAGCAGTTCATACACTTGTTAATGAAAAAAAGGAGAGTCTTGGTGAACATTCAAACAGCTTATTCGTTGAAATATTTAAGCCAATAATCATTCCGTATTGTTTGCACGTGGTGTGGAGCAGTTTGAAGTATATCATGACGTTCACGGGAAGAAGTAATACTATTAAACTTACATGTTTTTAAGTTGCTCTGAATAATGTTTCTCACATATGTATACAACTCTAAGCCATTTAAACCTCCAAATACAACGTCTAAGCAGTTATTCATCAGCATTCTAATTAAAAACACGTTTTTGTCATACAAAACACCTAAATATCTGTAGCCCTGGGCCTTTGAGTGAGATGCCCTGAAAAAATTTCAAAAATGCACTTAAATTTATCACATAAAAATAAGATATCTGCAATGCAACTTTGCAACCGAAAAATGTCACAAGCACCACCAAAGTCTCCAATTTAAATGACATCAGATTAAACATTTCTAGAGCAAGACTCACCTTGATTTTACTAAAAATTGTTACTTTTGCATTGATGTTTGCAAGTCTTCTGAGTTCTATTCTGTTCATCAGCTTTGCATTGATTCAAGTAAAATTTTCGGGGATATGTTGCAATTATGCTACAAATAAATTTTGTCGTCGAAAGCAAGCACAGCAAATATACCTTATGCCGAAAAGTTCTCAGCATTGACTAAGGGCAATGTTATCAAATTTCTTGGTTTTTCAGTACTCAGTATTATTCAGTGCAGAGGATCTCTGCTTGTGGATTGGCGTAGCACCTCAAACATTTGCATCTGGCCACTGAAAATATGTGACCACTGATCTGGCCACTGAAAATATTTTACTGCACTGTTTCCCCACTCAGCTAATTTTTTTGTATGTTTCAATAGCTTTGTTCCTTTCACGTGGTTAAAAATGACCCATAATTCTTTGTAGTTGTGGAAGATATTCAGCAAACCTTTGTTGCTGTTGATGAGCCTGAACAAAAACCTAAGTTCCTCAACTTTTGATTTAGCTTTTTTCTGATTTGTAGACACACTGTGAATGTATCTCCAAACCTCATTTACATACATTTCATCTCAGACGTCCCACAAACGAAAATCAAGCGTTTCTGAGATGCCTACAAAATTACACAAATTTGACAAGCTTGCAACATCACGAAATTTTGATAAGCTTGCCCGCCTTTCTAACCAAGAATATACTAAAACAAACACCTTGCTGAGGGCAGAAATAATTTCTGCCTACGTTTATGTACCAAAATGAAATATTTTATTATGCAAATGCATGTTTCGTCAACTAAGCTGTTTTGTCTCCATATTTATACCGTAGTTAGTTAGAGAAGTGTTGAAATTTTGCAGTCAGTGCTTTACATTGAAAAGCAGTGACGCTTCTTGCGGAAAATAAAAAATAAACTATATTGCACTAGGTGGCGCTAAGCTACCTTACTTGCTTGGTGGAAGTTGTGCACACTTAGCAATCCTCATGTCGCTACCTACAGCCCTGTAAAATTGCTTGTTACAAAAATACTTTATTCAGAATAAAAATTTACGCTTAACTGACATTGCACTGAAGTTGAAGTCTTATTATTTGGCCGAAACGCAATATTATGACCAGAAAAAGATTTTCTTAAGCCAACTGAAATATTAAAGCCGGCATTGAAATAATACTTTGCAACACCAAGCATGATCTTGTTAAAACTTCATCTCAGTCAGCCATTTCAAAAACTGAACTATTTCAAATGATAGCTAAGTATTTTTTGACGGTGAGAACGGTAAAAATTAGTTTGTAACAGTGGTTCGTAACATGTGATCGATCGACCTTCATGGTTCGGTGAGTCATTTTCATGTACTCTGCGGTGATCTGAAGCATGGTTCATTTAGTGCGCTATTAAAGTGTAAATTGATGTTAGTAAGGTTTTAATGGATGCACAAGGAAGCTCACGGGGTTCAGTATCTTCAACAAGCTAAAGTGCCATCGTTTTAGAAAAAAATCGACTGCTCACGGAGTATAAATGGTGTATTTACATCTAAACGTCTCCGCTAAGGAAGACCTGGCAAATTTCGCATAGCCAAGAGAAGAAACATATGTACCAAAATCTTAAATTCATGCACCAAATTTCCTACAATTGCGCAACTTTCCCTCTTGAATTTTTCCGGTCGTTTACAAAATGTTGACAGACCAGCCCGGTTGTTTCAGTTGTTGGGTGCAAGAAATTAGTTTGGGAGCAGTCCTTTTACTCTTCAATTTACAACTGGTNTTTCTTATATTTTAATTTAAAATGAGTTGNCTTATNTTGTTGAGACCACAAACAAGAGCTTGTTATTTGTTGAAACCTGTGTTCTATTTACATTTTATTTTAGCAGCACTTAAACCATACCTTTTCATGTAAAATTTTTGAAACACGTTTCAAAAACGTTTTAATGTTTTTAGCTGCAATGCGTACGTTTATGTACCAAAATGAAATGAAAAATAAGTTTCGAAAGATGTTGTTCACATCTGATGTCTTCGAAAAATCTATTATCTATTATGTGTAACTTCACGACACAGTTTGGAAAGGTCGTTTTCAATTCCCCAGGACATTTTCTGTTTGATATGAACAAACAATTGCCCTTTATGAGCGTACTAGCCTGCTAGTCGCGCTGTTTCCAAATGTTTTGTCATTGCAGCTGAAACAATTGACAGAACAGTGTTTTAGAACATAGATATACTATTAAAGGAGAAATGCATGACCATTTCAGATAGACATTTTCTCACAAACTTCGTTGGAAAGATCTTTCTGGGTTGAATGAACCCAGCAAGATAATTGATTGCGCGTTTAACCTTGTGATTTGTATTGTTACTGCTTTAGGTGTGCCCGGGTATTCAGGGCCGGTGTAAGCCATTCCAGTGCCCTAGGCAAGATCCATTTTCAGTGGCCCCCATAGGTTATTACGTCATCCTGCTCAATCAACTGTGGCGCGATCTCTTTAAACGTAAACAAATACATTCTCTTTGCATTTTGTACATCTTAAATTTGCTTGTGCGTCCTAGGCAAGGTCTATTCCAGCACCCCGCCACTCAAAAACTCTTTTAAGCACGATTTTCTTACATCAAACTAATTTATTTGAACAACAAATTCATCAAAATATTATCTACACAAGTAACAGGCGTTACAGCATTCAGATAAACCAGTGGTATTCAACGGGGACAAAATCGCTCCCCAGGATGCGATTTTATGCAGTGTGGGGCGATTTTGTGATTTACCAGATTTGAGGGACGATTTCAGTTTCCAGAGGGGCGATTTATGCCGGTTAGAATATACTCAAATTCTGAATTTATTCCAAATATAAGAACTACATTTGCTATTTTGGAACCAAATTATGTGATGCAGTTTCGACTCCCATGGTTCGCAACAAAAGTTATAAAGCACAAGATATAGGAATGGTGATGTACAACAACAATCCAACTAACATCGTCCTGTGCAACGCTTCACTGCGCTAATTGTCCAAGGCCACGGAAAGTGTTACTGGTTGGGAGCCAGACATTGCGGTCTGAAGAGTTTTCAGGTAGCCTATATTGTTAAGCCTAGTGTTTAAAGCATGATGAAATAGTGGGGAAACGGTTGCAGTAAGTATGCATATCAACACGCGCGGAATCTTGGACTTTTCTTGTATACAGTTGTATGCCTTGGTTCGTTTTATTATACAGCACTTATGTTGGTTGAAAGCGACCAATATTGACATAGCCATCGGAAAATGCGTAATCGGCCGACCTCCATTTCTTAAAGAAGAAAAGTTTCGGTTTCTCTGAAGATACTAAAAATGGTACAACAATCATAACATTGCTGTCACTGAGTCATCACATCGACTTTTGCTGCGATTAAGAATATTAATCAAAAGTTGTGATTTAACTTTAGCCGAATTATAATTCGCCGTGAACTGCCATATATCCCTCCCACTGTATGTGTTATTACTGGCAAAATTTCCTTGAAACAAAACTTCACAGTCTTCGGTGGGGCACTCCCAAAACACTGTTTTGTAGTCAAAACACGTCACGGTCCGTTATCTTTTGGTTTGTCATAGTCCGTAACTTAAGTAAAACCAAGTGTCTTCTGTTGAAAAATCACGTGGAAAATGTCTCTTTGAGACGATTTACGTAGGAATTAATGGCTAATATAATTAATTACAATACAGTTAGCCGTAAGTTGTAAAACGTGTTTGTTTATCATATTTTTCAGTCAGTTCGAGTGTTTTACTGTGCTTGGTTGTGGATATGTTGTGCTCATCTGACTAATGACTGACAGAATATAACAGTACAGTAGGCTAGGAAAGGGATAGCTTAGACTAGCAAGTAAATCCAACCACCCCCATCTTGACTAAACTAAGAATTCCGAAAAATTGTTTTCGGCACCTGTAGTTTGAGGCTTGCTAACAAGTCGTTCTGTTGTGCATATAACGCCATAAGTTGGATTGCGTAGAAATTGACTTGGTGAAATGCCTTTTTGCCAGTAAACTAACATAAGCGAATGTGATTCCACATCCAGGAACTTTTCATCGATTTCCAAAGCAATGATGAAGCCAGTGCCATATTTTGTTAACACGGGTGGTAAGGTTTTTGGATCAAGAGCAGTTAGCGTTTTCCGGGTGTTTGGGGAAACATGAAGCTATTATTACCACTGGAGCTTACCCCGACATATGTTGCTGAGCAAGGTTTCAACCAAGTACCGCACAAGCGTAATAAATACCGCAATGGTCTCGGCATTAACAAGACCGGTGGAAACGCCATACGACTTAAGCTGACCAACTTGCAACCTGCTTTAAAAAACTTACAGATAGAAAGCCATGGGCAAGGTTCGCAACAGTTGGAACCAACTGTTTTTGGAAATGAATAACATTTTTATGCAATGCATTTACATTTGTTTTGTTTGTTTTTTGTGATAACTAGATTGTCCGTTTATTTCATTAGCATTGAAATATTTTCGAATTAAACTAATTTTTAGCCAACACTAAACTCATAAGTGGAGAACGATTTTTAAGCAAAGTTCCTGTTGGGGGACGATTGAACAAAAAATGTTGAAGACCACTGACATAAACAAAAATTCTAGTATAGGCCTCAAAAAACGTTTTTACAGTCTGGTGTCGTAACAATCGACGACGTTCTACATGCACAACAAAGCTCTGACGTTCGCGAAGGTCACCAATGTTGGTTATGTTGGTTGCCGCCTGGTATCTCTGTTACATAAATTAAGGTGGTGCGTCCTATAATCTAAATCTAACTAGTTAACTAGGCTACTAACACCGATAATGCTGGAGTTTCGGCAGCTTTTCCTAATCTGACTACACTTGATGACTGAAACATGATTTAGTGAAGGCTTCGACATAAACCTACTCGGGTATAAGCGGCGTAGCTAGGAAAAATCAAGAATCAAGATATGAAAAGAACACAGATATTAACCTTAAAATTTTGCAGTGAGCTTGATCAAATATGGCCTGGAGGGCGTGCTTTACTGGTCCTGACAGCACACCATTGATAGACTTTTGAGCACCCCAGGCAAGATCCATTCCAGCGCCCACCCCGCGTATACAAAGATTCTTACTCTACTTATTACATACATTACTGAAATACGAAGGACGTTTTGTACAGTAGAAAAATTTATTACATGAATAAAATTCATACCAAATTGCGACATAACTTGCCTAGTGTATGTGACATTGAAATTATTAAGAAAAATACCAACCCTTCTACAGCAATCTGAACTAGTGTGGTACCTTTCTCTTCTCATAAAAGCATGTGTGTTTCATTAACTTTCATCATGTTCATTCCCTTTTTTGGTGTACATTCGTCACTTTCTGAACCACACAATTGAATTTTTGACGCCTCCTTTGGCCCAGCGCCCTAGGCAACCGCTTAGTTCGCGTTATGGCAGCGCCGGCCCTGCGGGTAATAAAGCCCCAGCTTACTGAATCCAAAATGCACTGGTCCCGAAGTGGATTTAACCAGTGAAGTACACTGTACAACTTTTACGCGTGATATTTCTCCTAATGTTTTGCATTGAAAGGTCATAAACATAAGCGACTTCATAGATTAACACATCTTCATGATGTATGATAAAATCTTAAAACCTGTGGTGCACACCAANGAATCAAGAAAATATATNAGAGAAACAATACGATAAAAGATTTTAAACCCCAACGAAACACACCGGAATCGTGGTATAGTTAAAGACCACCTTTGCAATTAGAGCTTTTGGAATGAATGTTCCTATTTTAGGAAACTTGAGAAAAGCTTGCTTGCTTATGCAGATTCAGATTTTTTGAGTAGCGAGTGCAGACACGAGCTTCTCTGATTCGAGTGGAATCAAGATCTATTGAAGTTTTTTCGATATGAGTCACTGAGCTCGTTAAGTCAATTGGCTTTCAAGTCCAATCACATTCAATTCAGATAAAATCAGATGTGCTGAACTTTTTTCTGGAAAGCTGAATTTTCAATTTTCATAGAATGGCTTGTGTCAAAAGATTGTGACTCGATTCTGCTTTCTTGCAGTATGACATCAGAATCAGGTCGATTTGTAAAAATGTGACTCGAGTCGTAACATCATATTAGCAGTATGACTCAGATCAAAAAACGCGTTGATTCGAGTCGTGTCAAACTGAGCCAATGCCTTGCTACATGCAAACACTGGCTGCTAGTCTGAACCTTGTTCTTACAGCAGGATCTTTCTTTTATCGAAGTACTGTATTTGGAAATGAATGGTTTTTAGTGCAGATACGCCATCTCGTGGACAGTGAATACCAAAGAGAGTTTTAAAAACGCCACACAACTGCTTTTGCATCTCAATAGCAATTAATTGCTGTTTGCATAAGGCATTCTTTGGAAATGCTTCGTCTGAGGTGAAACACTACGTAGAACATGTAGTTAAACATTTTGTAAGTGAAACTAAACCTGAGAAAACAAAACTTCAGCTCGACCTTTCATAGTCTTATGATCAAAATATAAAAAACTTTGTGACTGATACCTTTTGCTTGATGCGAAAGTACTGCGCTTAGTGTATTTTTCTATCACTTACAGCTGGATATTCGCTAATGATAGTGATTACAGAATGAAATGCCGTAGGGGTTTTAACTTGAGTTTGCTTATCGTTTTCTTGCGATTTTTATTTTTAAGATGTGCCACGTTTGCGTGCTCTGCATGCGCACCAATGAATTGTTGAAAGCGGTTGTGTTAAAGATTTCCACAGTTTTTACCCCTATAGCTAGCCATAAAAAATAACTAAACCATTGTTAACTTCCACGTTGCTTCACGGAAGCAGATAAAAAGTTGTNTTTACTCAATTTGATCGCTTCTGTAACAGCTTCCCCAGGGCAAAACTAAGTCTTGCAACACATTTCAATAGTTTTTATGCCATGGTTGCAAAACAATGACTGAAGTAACCCAGAAGCACGAAACAAATTAGATTGAAACAGAACTACAGCGGTTATTACTTTCACTTCTATTCAGTGCAATTTGTGTTTGATCTCAAAATAAGGGGTGGTACAAGGTTGTCAGTATAAGGGCCAGTAAGGGTTTGCATTGTTCGCAGGCCACATGTTTTAAAATTTCTTGATGGTGACAACATCAAAATCGTTTGCGGTTGAATTAAAACTTTTACACACAGGAAGTAAAACCAAAACGAAGCATTTTTACATTTTTGCTATCAGTAATCACTTGTTCTTGATTAATGCTTCTACATCGGCCTCTGTTCCGGTGTCAAGCGAAATTTTTGACGTCACGCCATGTGCACATGCACAGAGTAATATTCTACACATTAAATNCGCTGAGAAAACTGATNATTAGGGTTTAGCGTTTAGTGTTTAGGTAAGTGTGTCGGGTTAGGGTTTGAGTTAGGGTTAGAAAAAGAAGCATAATTTACGTCTAACACTTAAGTCCAATATTTTTCAGTGGCTATAGTTATTCCAGTACTGTGGCTTGTTGTGGGTATCTGACATCGAACCAAAAAGTTTTAATTTACACAACACACATCACAAAAGTAATTCCCAAACTTTACTCCTTTACTCTGAGAAGCAAATAACTGACAAACAATCATATGTCAGATATTTCGCAGAGGTCAGAAATTTCGCTTGGCACCGGTCGTTACAATCAAAGGGCAAGCATTCAAAGTTGCATCTCCCTGTCTGTTTCCAACGTTCGATTTCAACCGCTTCATAATAGAAAACGTGCTTTCATTGCTCAACCAAATCAGAATTCTTCGTTTCTCTCATTCCTTTTTGAACGAAAAATAGTTTTGACTGCAATTCACACATTTCCAACTGAAATTATGATGTTTGAACATCAATTTCTGTTTCCATTGGATTATAAAAATTAGATTCGTTTTTCAACAGAATTAAACTCTGCAAATCTATCACTAAATTTCGCGATTACACTGTCCAACATCTCTGGAAAAACAAGAACACTTTACAGTTTCGCCCTCTTCAACTAATTCTTGACATGAAGGAATATGAGCAACATCATTATTTTTTTGTAAAGCAGCAGCAAGTAGTTTTAGATTTTTGGGAAAACCCAACATGTCCGAAATGTTAAGATACATTTTATACATTTTTTTTATTTGTTCAAAATAGTTAATTTGCTTGTAAAATCCGTAAGAAACGCCATTTATGTAATAAAATTTTCTTTGCTCACAAGGATCTCAGATATTTCGATACCTTCTACTTTATCTATGAGAAAATTTAAAATTTCTTTACTCAACAAAAATAAATGTTGCAAAAGTGTTTCCGCACCGAGACATCGAACTTTTCAGTAGTTTAGCACATCTTTATATTTCGCACTCAAATCTTTCCACAAATTGAACAAATGTTCTGTGGCTTTGGGCTCTGTTACCACCTCTCCTGATGATGTTCACAATGTTAGCAACATTACACATGATGTCACTTATTTGCAAAGGTTTAGTGAACAGTGTTTCCCGATGGATAAAATGATGGATTTTTGGGCAGCTTATAACATCATCCTTTAATATACCAACCAGCCCAGTCTTGTGTCCTACTACNNCTCTGGCACAATCTGTCACAGTAGAGGAGNACTTTTAACAATCACCATATGCATTGACGATCGATGCAAGACTACAATAAAGGTCTGAACCTTTTCCTGTCCCATGAAATGAAACAGCCTGAAGTAACTCTTCGTGAATTGCGAATGTTTCACTAAGAGTACGAATGAAAATGAAAAGTGGACTAATAACACGAACATCGGTACTTTAATCTCAAACAGGGAAAATATTTACATTGCTTAACAACATTTTAAACCTTCGAAGAAACGTCCGCTTATATCTATCGCTCTCTTTCTGCCTTTCATCGAGTTGTTGCACAAGAACTTCATGAAAGGCACAGTTTTAAAATGTTTTGACATTTTCTTGTCGCCAAACGCAACGGCCACATCTTCATTGAACATTTTTTAATAATTTAACCATCTCTGAAAGCCTCACCATTATTAGAAAGTACAATAAGAACTTCGTGAGGTGCTTTCAAGGTAGAAAGGTTAGTTTTAGTAGAAGTACTCATACATACAATTTATCTGCTGGTTGTATTTTAATTTGAAATTATTTAAAATCGCTTCCCTAACAGTTCCTTCATGAAGTTCAGAATGCTTTTTATGGCGAGTTTCATAGTGCTGTTTTTAATTTTACTCATGCGGCACAGGCGCAAGATGCAAGACACGAGACACCGTGGCTTGCTGTTGTTTTCTTACCAATATGTACGCTTCCTCCCATTTTGAGCTATACAATCTGTTTGCGCTACTCACCTTTCTTATCACACTCACTGCGACTAAAACAACCGATATCAAAACCGAGAACAAACACTGCTGACAGAACGAGCCTCGCCTTCAGAGGAGATGCAGCCATAAACAATCCACACTGGGGTTTGTCACATGTTTGGAAAGCATGGAACTTTACTTTTTCGAATTTGCTGTTGCGACGCTTTTGCAATAAAGGCAGGGTTTGTTTGCTCATACAGCATTTACAGCATGCAGCCGAAAATGTTTCTGTTGCGAACAAAAGTTAAGACAATTAAAGTTTTTCACACGCTTGCAAATGTTGCTGTACGTAAAATTTGTAAAAGTTTTCTTCGATTTGATTGCTTTTCAGCGGGCCACACAAAATGATGTCGCGGGCCACATGTCGCCGGCCGGCCCGCATGTGGACCACGCTTTCAAAATACATTTATGACGCGCCGAAAATCAAGCTGAGAAACCTACAAAGAGCTTTTGTTAGCTGCAAGTTCATGGCAATTATGCCAAACGAATTAGAAGTTTGTTGAAAAGCCAGTAAGGTACCGACAAACTTAAATATTTTCCTCCATATGTCAGTTTCAAGTTGCTGTATGTTTTCAGTCTCTTTTTCTTAAATTTAAAGAAGCTTCTGTTTACAAGCACCAAAAAGCAATGCGTTTGTAAATTTCATCACAGTTAAAATGTCCACAGAAAAATATTTGATTTTTTGCAACCAACTGTCTGAAAGGTTACNGCCACCGTAGTGAGTAGTTCAAAATTAAATCGTGAACCGAGACGAGTAGAAGCTCTTACGCAAACGTGACTTGAACATTTGTAGTTAGTCTTCAACTTGAGTTGGGGTTCTAAGGGTGTTGGTCTAGGAATTGCACTAGTGTCATGTACCACTACAGATCAAATGTGCCTTTTACAGGTTGAACTTCCTAAGCAAATGGCTAGAATTCTGCTCTCTTGAGCCTGACATATTTTCGAATATGTGAGATAGTCCAAATACTTTTGACTCACAGACAGACCTAATGGGAAATGAATGTTTCGTATATGGCCATCTCTAAAGCTTGGAGGCCAATGGTTCATACCTTGTTAATAGGTCTGTTAACTTTCTCTGGTCTAGTACTTATGGCATACATATTTTCGATTTGTCTTATTAGGTTCGTGCTTTAGATGCTTCTGTGGTGGTTAATGTTTCTACCAAGTAAGTGCTTGTATGACCACTTACAATTTTTCAGCTATTGGATTTGCGAAACAATATCAGTGATGGAATGGACTTCGGTTTTGATTCAGCCTCTTTAACCACAGCCGAAAGCGATTTTGTTTTCCAGTTCGCTTATATCGGACTCTGATTTAGATGTAGGCTATGGCTTGTCAGTGGCAATTACTCAGCATTATCCCGTGTCTTTTTCCAGCAAAGTGTGGCACACTTCAAGTAAGTCAATTTATTTTGGCGGTCTCAGCCAGTTTTCCGAAAGATGTTTACCTCTCTCCAAAACCATAATGTTCCACAATGTTCCACACCATAATGTAATCATAATGTTTAACCATAATTCCGACATATTAAAAGTTTTTCATTTTGGGTTCAATGCAAATTTGAAAACATGTAGATGAGTTGTTAGAAAAAGCACAAAACATTTAAGATGAGGTTAATAAAATGTGTAAAAAGAGTACAGCAAACATTTTCGTGGCCTTGCCGCATGCGACGCGATCATCGCTTGCCGCAGGGTCTCCAAACTTTTTTGTCAGAGGGCCACATAAGCTAATACACAACAATTCGAGGGCCGGACAGCTTCCGTAGGCCTAATGTGGTTGTTTTGGATGTGCCTCATTCCACCATATCAACAAATGCTTCTTGAAAATATTTTTTCACTATTTCAGTTTAAAGAATGTCTTCGCGGGGCGGATGAAATGGCTTAGCGGGCCAGATTTGCCCCGTGGGTCGGAGTTTGGAGACCCCTTGGCTTACGGTAATAATGGTTGTTGTACCAGTTATGGAGATGGGTGTTGGTTTCATCCCATTATTTTATACTACAAGGTTTCGTTTGCTCGCATGCACTCAGTAGTCATGTGATTCTGAGGTGTAATCTCATAAAATGCAAACCCGGGCGCACAACCCGTTCGAAAATCAAAATGAACGGAGTTGCCGGTGTTGGATTTTATTACGCGATTGGATGCATGTGATGAATCTAGCAATGGACGAAAAATCGTAACCCATCTACAAATTTTGCTGAGGCTCCTTGTGGGAAAGGCTCCTTTGTGGGAAAAACCCGCAAACGAAAAACGCCAAGTCTACAAGTGCAACGGGCAAGCAACAGTAGAGATTCCTCGCTCGACCAGGTATACTCTGTTGCCCCTCATGCGTGCACGACGACATTTTTGAAGTGCTTTCTTATTGCGCGCTCATGGCATGTGACACGATCAAGGCCTCATAAAGAAATTTTTATTTGGGAGGCCTTGACACGATGCGCCGTCACACGACTAAGCAACTTCGTTGGATGCTATTTCCGGAAGTGTATGCGAGATCTACGTAGGTATGTTGTTGCGTCTCTTAGCAACAATGAAATTATTAAACATCTGTCGATTTTTGCTGTTGCAGATATCTGCGATTGTAGAAATAGTTGAATTCAGTTGAATAAAAATCGACACATTTGTAAACGGATTTTAGGTTCAGTTCATTCCGATAAATACATCCAACACATTTGCATATCATTTTGCAAATATAAGTTCGGAATTTATTTCAGTTGGCATTAATTGTGATTGTCCAAATATGACCAGTAAATCTTGAAGCTACCTGTAGAAATTACCACCCCTTTTTTAAAATATAACTTGCCAGAACTGGAGAGAATTTCCAAAAAGGCAGTAAAATTAATCTTTGCGTGAACGCTCCAGAGTGCTTTTGTTTTCCGTGAGCTCAAGGTTTTCCTTGACTTAAGAGCCTATGCAAGCAGTGAAGGCAGTTTACTTTCGGTTGAGAAACTGATTTATCGTGTTTCACGGGGATTGCTTCGTTTGCACACACGCTTGTACAAGGCTTTTAATCAGTTTCCGCGCGTAGGGTTTTCTGTCGCGATCCATTTAATTTGCTTCTTATCACGGCAGAAGATCAATGGACGTACTTGCACTACCAGCTGCTGATTAGTGCTTTTGCTTCAACTAACCAGACGAGCGGACTGGAAAGCAACTAACTGGCCTTTGGCTGTATTGGGCATCTGATCTGTAGTAAAAAATCTTCAAAAGTTCGTACACTATAGTGAAATCAAGATATTTAAAACATTGCTGGTGACTGACGTCCAGTTTTCTCTACATTTTGCGAAGAACAGCATAATAAAAGACAATTTCATTGAAAAAACTGTTTTTGCGTTCCCAGCTGCGACAAGATTCAGAAGTGAGAGTTTATTTCGAGAAAACATGACTGCAAAAAAAGAATTCACGCGACTTACCAGTGACCACAAGCCGGACTGTAACTTCATGTACTGGACGGAACTCTGCTGGTGAACCTTGCAATATTAGTCGAACGCATCTGTAGAGACCGGCGTCGTTAAGAGATGTATTTCTCAGTTTAAGCGAACCGGACTCTGAGATGGAGAGTCGACCTGGATGAATGTCATATTGCTTTTAACGAAGATTTTTTGCCAAATTTGCATGCCATTGTTTTACATTGATCGGCAAGATGGGATATTTCAATTTCAACAAGACAAAAATGTTTCTAACAGTTTTTACTCAACATCGATTTTGGGATCGAAACAACAATACCGTAGGAAGCCTACGAAGTGAAACTGCAACCAAATACACTGCCTATTCACCCTGCGTCTTGCAGGCAACAAGCGATCAAAAATCAAATGTATAATGCAGAAAATATATCCACTTAGCAACATCGTTCGGCTTTTAGAAAGCGATACAATACATATGCAGAAGATGCAGTATCTCACCATGAAAAGAGAACCTACCTCCATTTCCACTTTCAGCAAAATGTCGTCGGTATAAGTCCTCGTAGGCTGTTTGCGTGCAGGTACAGTAAAATTGATTAGTAAATTTGACCCGCAGTACTTTGTCGTGGCCTGAACCACGCATTGATTTACTTTTCAAATTTCACGCAGGGCATGATTACAAAAAAGCAAAAACTGTTGACAAAACAAATGTAGAATGAAGATGTTACTGGCGTTTGTCGGCCGCAAAATTGGACAAGTTTCATTCTTGTTGCTCCGAATTATCAATTGCCTAAAGCATTATGACAGAGAAGTTATCAAAAAATGCAGCAAACAAACTGCAATCTTTTGCTTTCTAGGGTATACACCTGTGTCCTCAAGGCTTAAAGATGCTTCTTAGCACATCAGAATAGTTTTTGATTGTTTACCTATCGATGCAATAAGTCCAGACAGATATCACTACGAAGAATTACCGGCTTTCTGTTGAATAGCAAAGGTTGTGTTTTAAGTGTAAGGTAGGAAATGGCTTATCTATTGCAAACGTGTTTCAACATATACATTAGCCTCGTATCGACAGGCCCAAGAAACACTTTCCATGTATTGTCAATTTTCAGCAGCAAATTCACTCACACATCATATTAGCGTCTGCTTTGACAACATCTAATGCAATAAAAGCAATACAATTTTCGCTGTCTACCTAGAAAACAGTTTCAAAACAAGCAGCTGGAGCGGCCGGAAAAGAAACCTCAGCAAGTGTAAGGGCCCCTGATAATTTTTGTAAAGTAGCTACTCTTTTGTTTATTTAGGTAGTAAAACTTCACGTCTCACGAAACACGACATACGGATCCTTTTCGTTTGCAAATTCTTTGAGTTTTTTGTAATTGATAAAGCTGACAGTTCTAAAGCGTTCACTGTTTAGCGAAATACCGGTTAGTAAGTAAACGCTCCTTCAGGAGGGGTTATTTTATTTGAAAATAAAAATGACGCCCAGTGAAACAAGAGAAAGGTGTAGCTATAATGAAGTTTCTGAAACAAGGCAATGACAACCTTCCATTAGGTAATTCTGTGCAAAGAAAATTTAGCTTCTTGCGGAGGTTTTCACTGCAACGCAGTCAGTTCTGCCGTTTCAGATGTAAAATCCTGCAACACTCATCACTCAGTGGTATGAAGCATGCTGCCTATTTTGAAAAAGGTGTTACGATTAACGCAGTGCTTCTGCATCAAAAGTATCGCAATCACGGGCGTCGGAAGGAAGGGGGAAGGGAGGGGCCTTAGCACCCTGGATTTTGAAAATTGACATTTTCTCATTAATTTTTTAGCAAAAAAAGGTTGTTTTAGTTTCCAGTGGATGAAATGAAAGTTTGCCACGTTTGGCACTCACCCTGAAAAAAGCTTTTTGGCCACCACTGGAAAATCCGCAAGTGGCCCCTCCCTGGGAAAAAAACTTCCGACGCCCATGGTCGCAATTCAAATAACCAATGCTTTGAAACCTTGAAAATATTGCTCCATATGAGGAGGACGCTTCCCAATCCGGATCATGAAAGGTCTTCTTTCTCCAACGCGAAACCATTCGATGACGTGCGCAGACGTCTGTGCCCAGCGTAGCGTGACGTGGCAGGGAAGTGACGTTGTTCTTCCCTGGGCGACTTTCAGAGCAACTGTTGCAGAGACAAATCTGCTGTAAAATTATTGCAAGAAATACTGAAGTTTGAAGCGCTTATTGCTTATTAAAGTTCAGCACCACAGACAGTGATGAATTTCGAGCATGCATCGACTAGTCTAATTAAGACTCTAAGCCAATCGCCTCAAATTCTTTTTACCGCCTTAAATTCTACTGCATTTATGTAACTTCACCCTTGTTTTTTTACTTTGTGGTTGATTTCAATTTACAAAGCGAATGCGTTTCATTAACTGTAATGTTTAGTCTCTTACAGAGCAGAGAACGTTTTGTGAGGCGTTTTAGAGATGAATTGTTCATCTACCTCATCACCTTGCGACACGAAAGTTGGCGATAATGCTCTATCAGGGACAAAACAACTTGTCAGCGGCATCGCTAAACAATTTACGACTTTTTTACATACAAGGCAATTTGGACAAGCTTCAAAAGTAATCGGCTCTTGATGCTTAACCCTGAAAGAAATCAAACATTTCTCATAACTGGAAATATGAAAAACCGACGTAAATGAAAGAAATGTAGTGGTGTTCCAGCAGACGTTCTGCAAATCTTGACGACACTTGCGTTGGTCTGGTAACGAATCTTGCAAAGAACTGGGACCACAATGTTCAAATCAAGAGCGGTACATGGAGTTTTTTCCAATATATTCGAAAACTACGGCTCAGAGTGTCCTAGAGCAAAATCAACAGCGAGCGCTGGTAGTTCAAACGCTGACCATAAATTCGCCCAAACTTCTGGATTAGCCAAGCAAACATTGCATTTTAAGTAGCAAGGAAAGCACGGATACATGCATAGGACATACACTTTAAAAACATCACTGCCTTTAGGAACCGGTATTCTGCAATATTACTTTTCGCTATCAGTTTGCTTTCTGTGGAAAAACGTGTCATGCAACAGTGCGACTGAAATAAGACGGATGCCACCTTACGAAAAATTGGTGGCTAGAGTCGGGAATGGCTCGCAAAATATCGTTTATACTACCATGAGTTGTGGGTATTTTGCTATTTTTGCAGAACTAATATCTAAACCTATATTCCCTTTACGAAGCACAGTGCAAAAAAACCAAGAGAGTATAACTGCAAAAAGTTTGAATGATACATTTTGAAAGGGGATTGCTATGTTTTAAATACTGAACTTTTTACAATTCATGCCGAAAATAAAGCATTTTACAACATATCGCTGCTATTACCTGTATTGGCAATATTTTTGACAAGAATGTTTGATGGAATATTTGTTGCAATGAATTTCCTAACAAAAAATTTTGTGATGGCTTTAGTTTTTTGCTCTTATAGCCCGAACCTGGAAATTGACAAAACGCAAAAACTTTCTCAAATTCACAAACTAAACTGTTTGGTTGAAAAGGCATTACGGTATTCTTGCTGAAAGTTTCCCAACGACTATTTAAGGAAACTTTTAGGAACTTGTTGTGAATAATTCATGAGTTGTAACAGCGGTTTAAAAATAATAAACAAGGTCGCGCTGCCTACTTAGCAACGATTACGAAACGAGGAAACCATTTACTTCTAATTCACTATTAAAATTCTTTTTTTATAAAACATGTCTACTTACGGAGAATGAATTGGATTGACGATTTCAAATCAGGTTTTAAAGAGACTTGTTTTACTGTCTGCATCGTTCGTTTGTACTGTATGTTCGCGTTTAAGCGACCCCAAGTTGCACAACTTGACAATCAATGTTCAAGTTTAAATGTTGCACAAATGCATATAATGGAGTATCGAATCCTATGGATTCGAATCCTTGAGTATTCAAATAAAAAAATCAGAGTTTTTTCGAATATTTAAATTCGAAATCAATTTGGATTTAATAAATGTGAAAAAATGCAAAGATACACTCAACAAGCTCACAGCACTGTGTAGTGACGTAACGAGCTAATTAACAGGTCATGTGATCGCTGATCGGCGTTCTAAACCTCTGTGCAATCAACTCATTTTGCTCCTAACAAGTTATTCGGGAATATGATTCGATATTCTGGATTCGAAATAAAGATTCTGGAATATTCCGGAACCTCTAAATATTCAAGAATGCACATTCCTAGATATCAATAAAGAATTCAAGATTAAATTAAAGAGTGAAAGCTGAACGGAAGCTTTTGGGGACAATGATACTAGAGAATGGAAACGACCTTTTGCGGTCAAAAACCTCGAGTGAGATCTCTCTAATATCTTATCTTCAAATCAGGTTCATGCAATACCTAGTCTGCAGACCTTACCGGAACCATGAGGCCTTGAAACGTNGGCAATAAAAGATGGAGGTCAAAGAGCTTGTTCAGTTTGCAACTGACATGTCACCAAACTACGAGATTAAAATTGTCGCAATTTGTTGGTCGATCGATCAGTGAATCGATTGTCGCATTAAGGTCTGCCGTTAACGCGATGAAGAGTTTCGGTGAAGACGTAAAGCAAAATAAGATTTGAAGCGTTGTTATCTCTCTTCTAAATATTGATTTCAAGGTAACTTTGAAGCGAAAATCTGTGATAAGAATTACCACCAATTGAGTGCATGACTAATTTCAATGAAGATGCTTAGGCACACAACAAAAAAAACTTTAAAAAGTTTTATGGAAATACAACGGACAAAGCGATAGACGCGAAAGACATTGTGAAAACGTTTCTAATAGCAACTTTTAACCATCATTAATTCTGACGATTGCAATGGTTCCTGCCTAAAAGTATAAACAGTGTCTTCCACGATCATCGCTTTGGCCATTATTTTGGGATATCAGTACTTGGATGAAAAGAAAATACTGTGGGCACGACTGAATTTATTTACGAATAAAATAGGAAGATTTTTCTGGTATGAAAAATGACCAGCTGTTACTTAATCTATACCAGATTTCCGGTTAGTTTGAGAAAAGGTTGCACTTCTTTTCAAATACTGTTTTCTTGTTGATAAAACCTTTCGCTTTGCATCGTTGTTGGGTCTGCAGCATTGTGCAATCTTTCAAATCAGCTGCACGATAAAACCTGTGCGTTCTCCTCNTTTGATCCACGCTCANTTTGCAAAGACGTGCGAAAGAAGTGGCCCTCTTCGTGTTTTGGATTCGTTTTACTTTCCGTTTCGTTGTTCTNTATTCACCTAATCAGGAGAATAAGGTCTTCCGCTGAGGACGGCACTGCGGATGGCAGCCAGGACGTATCGCGCCGGCGATGTTTTAAAAGGACCTCGCCGAATCAGGCAATCAATTCATTAAACTGGCAGGTTAATCGGAACGTCGCGCGATAAGCGGATACGCGACATTCCAGCGCTGCTGCATCGCCAGAGTGCGGTCCATTAAAGCGCAGCGGGTGGTTGGCTCTTTCTCCGCAGGACGACTCCCGACCAGTCTGTGGAAACCCGGCCGGCTCGTGGGCAGCGGCGATGAAGAGACTGCACGCAAGTTCTCGGATTCTTCTGAATTATTCATTATCGTCTGTTTGTGAATTGATTTAGACGCGCGGACGAACGCGACGATTGCCGCGCACTATTTCGCCATTGTGACGTCATCGAGCATCGAGCCTTTGTATTGCGTTTCCGACAGCGCAAGAAAATCTGCTTATAAACACGTAATCCATCCTTTAATGACCTTGATAACAGGCTGGACAAAATTTTTTTTAAAGAAAGTCCAGCCTTATGGAACTCGCTGGAACAACTGGAGGTTGCTTTTAGAGAAAAATCGACTCTTCTAACCGTCTGCCGGATTTACATTCGAAAATTCTAGATTTCATTACAACACGATAGAAAAACAGCAACACGTTTTTTCAGTAAACTTTAGCATCCGTTTTTGAGAGATCCGAGTTTCTATTAGAACCGTCGCCAGAAAGTCTTCAACGGGGTTTTACGTTTGTGCAGGGGGGGTTGACATTGAAAATTTGACAGAAATGTCATTAATTCACAGCGTTTCATACTTCAATTTGTGCGGATGGTGCTTTGTTTGGTGGGGCTAAGCCCAACAAACGCCCCCGTGGCGACGAGGCCGGTTTCCATTGACATGTCCAAAAACCCCTTACGCGCAATTGCGAGATCTTCACAGTGGCGCATACAGGGTTTCTGGACATGTCGATGAAAACGCGGAAGATTTTGACAGAAGGCAATGCTTGCGTGCTTATTCCTTGTAACAGTAGAAGCGATTTCGATGCCACTTTCGTGGACAATCACTAAAAAATTAAGGAAGTTGAAAGGTGCCACACCCTTAAGGGCATTCTGCCATTACTACGGTTCTTTCTATCGCAATGCTTACGTCACACGATAGCGATGCTGATAACTGCTGAAGAACAAAACTTGTGGAAATGTTTTTCTTTTTGATTTCATGACTGACAGTAGTTTTGTTTATATATCAACATATACAACATGAAACATTGTTGACTGTGAAGTTTGCGTGGGTTTTTATCAAAGTTTTATGCAAATGGCACAACGGTGCAAGTCGAAAGTAAATCAAGAACTCCGGATCTTTCTTTCGAGAGTTGAACCAATCTACGGCCCCAAATCGTTTTAAGCTGTTGATCGCTTCACAAAATTTTTAATTTCTCGCAGACTCCAAGTTTAATAACGTTGGCAGAAGTTTTCCTCGTGGATGACAAGCAAGATAAAATTGTTTAAACAGTGTAAACAAAATTTTAGGGACTTACCCAGGCATTTCAATTAAACGATGCAAGGTGCAATAAACAAGCATACTGTAAACGTGTCTCAACACAAAGGTTGCATCAAATTATTTCAGTGCATAGGACAAGAAAAGAGACAACTACGAAAGAAAACGTGTGCCAGAAAGCTATATTCCATTTTCGTTCTTTCATATGACAATTTCAGCATTCGATGAAATTTCTTCACTCCCAAGGGCTTTTCGACACTTCGGCCCCGAGGTTTCCATATTAATCACTTTCGAGACCCCTGGCGTAAATTAGTGGCCATTATTTGAGACTTGAAAAAAACAAAGTTTACCTTTTCAATGGGGCAATATATTGCACTTTTCCTTTTACTTTCCTTGATTTGACATTTTTACTTTAAGATCAGCGATATAGACATGCGCTCACACATTTAAAAGGCGGTGCCAGAAAACGCGCTGTGACTAGCATGGTTCTGTCTCCTGAGCAATTCAAGACGAAATATTTCGCATTACACTTAGGACAGAACCGTTACTCGGATTTCAGCGTTGAGTTGTTACAAGTACGATTCTAAGCTGGAGCCTTGATGCAATCAACATTATGTGCTTTTCATAATCGACTTTGCAACAGATTGGATACCTGTATCTGCTGGAATCGGAAATAGACAAGAGTATTTCAATTGTTGCCTCATAAGCTTAAATCTGCTGATTTGGTTTGCAAAGACTAAGCCAGCAATGGTCATTTTTATGGTAATTGTCGCTCGGGTCGATAAAAAAAAAATTCAATCAATTTTGTATAAGCCTGCATTGGATTGTTTCATTTTTAAGCCGTCATTGCTGTTTGAAGTGAACAAGTACATGTCCACATTAACATTTTTTTCACTTTCAGTCAGACATAAGGTTGCTTTTCTGACTAGCCTCGAACTTGGATATAATTCATTGCTCTTCGAACTAAGAAGTGTAATCTGGCACTACAGCTACTGCAAATGTTGTGGTTCTACATCTGCAAGTATGTAGCACCATTTTGCAAGTACTGTATGTAGCATCTTGTGCTACAGTGCATATGCAAATACCTTTATTGAAATACTGCAGCTTTTCCCACTCATAATTAATTTTTATTAAGTCTTTTTTCAATTTACACTTGAATAAATTGAAAAGTTTGTGTTTGACTTCAGATAAAGATTGCTGATTTAATAACATTTGCGAATTTAACGCGATATATGTCGCGTTGGTTGCTTCGTTAGGATGGACGCAGTTTTCTTGTTTGATTGCACAGATGCTCAGCATCCTTTTGTTGAGTAGCAGTGTTTTCCTAAATGAAAAATACCAAATTTTTTCTTTACAAACTTTGCGCTATGCCGCCCTTTTCAAAGAAATAACTGATTATTTCTTTGCCAATCATTGTTTTTTTCTGCCAAATGGACTCTCCGGCTTGACAAAAAACTTTTGTATTCAGTCCGTCATACATTTTTGACGGAAAGCATGTATCCTTCCTATATGTTAACCCCTGAGTAAACCGTTCGCTTCTGAAATAAGTTACCTTAAGGGGAATTTGTGTCCCGTTTTTGCGGGTTATTTTGATAGGATAGAAGCAAATTGAAATATTCACCAATAAAGCAACAAACCTTTTCGAAATTTTTTGGAGTTGGTTTTTAATTTAAAGAATGATTGTCATTGAAGGTGGAGAGTTATTTCAGAAACTATAAACTGCATGTTGTCATCTCTTGACATATGACATATAGGGAAGAAAATAAAACTAAACCTTCTACTATGAAAAAGATTTATATTGAACTTTTTGAAACTTAGTTTACAACTTCAAAAATTTCGTTTAAGTCAAAAAATGTGTTAAAGTTAAAGCTCGATTTGTCGGTAGCACATTTGCTTGAATTTGGACGTCACAGAACTGGACAGTATATTGATTTTTTAATCAATCTCTATTGATTTAACAGCGTCTGCTGTTTTTCAAGATTGCCTGTTTTGCAGTCACTTCCTTTAAGCGTTCTTCATTAAAGCGAATTAATGGTTTTCGCCACCTGATTGACGAGATGATGTGCAATTCGTCAATCATCACTGCAGAGTTGTCATGTAGAAAAAGAAACAAATTTTTGAAAACTCCTTTCTTGTTTTTGAAAAAGTGTTATTGCCAGTTATAGGCATTTTTGCGTTGAACTTAACAGTCATTCCAAATAGTTTTTCTTTAACGTCAGCTTTATGTGGCAAAGTTTTCTTCACTAGAAGACAGGAAAGTCATATCACACAAACGGGGATTGTACGCAATGTGGAAAAACTTTTCAAATCAATTTTATAACTCAGTGCAATAAAGTATTGAACAGAATAAATGCTTTTTGGGATCGTTCCTCGTAAAAAACAAGCAGCAGTCCTAAGACTATGTTGATTCAACGAGGCTCTGTCGCCTTATGTGTGATGCTAGTAAAATCCTAGGAAGAAAATCAACATGAGGTTAACTTAGTTGATGTTTGAGTATTTTGCAGCAAAACCTGACACAAATTTAAGAAAAGTTCTCCTAAGCGGATAATTAGACTGTGGAGATTATGAAAATACATATGAACATTCTTCTTTGCGTTTGATTTCAATCGACAGCTGCATTTTGGAATTTCATAATAGCTAAAATGTCAGCAATGAAACGAATTTGCTCAGTTTACTTCGTGAACCCGGAAAAAATATCTTGTGTAATCTCATTTTTCCTACATCTGGTAAACTGAGATAACATTCGCATGGTTTTAAAATCATGGAGTTAAAGATACAGAATATATCCGCCAAAACGCTAACTGAGTCTATCACAAAACGTTGTAAAAATTTCAAGTTTCACTCAACATTCTTGATGCATGAACTGGAGAGCACAATGCTATTTTCGTATATTTAGAAATACTAACTTTAAACAGCGTGCAGTTGAAAAATCGTTTCATTCTTTTATTCATTTTCATACCGCTTTTCCTCTGGGGAGGGTAGCGGGGCAGCACCCATAGAAGGACTCAAATTACCTCATGGTCAACGGAAATCTCAGCTGTCTCCACACCAAGATGGGACCAAGCAATGTCAGAGATTTAGTCAGGCCCGTAGACAAGGGGGGCATTAGGGGCCAGTGTCCCACAAAATTTTTTGTTTCGCCATATTTTGTGCTTAATAAAAAAAGTTGTTTTAAACACATGATAAAAATAAAATCTTGTTCACCTAAAATGAATTTCCCCCCAAGCCTTTAAACGTGGCTACCGGCCTGGATGTAGTTGCGCCACCTGGTCCTTGGACGACCTCTGGGCAGTTTTCCCGTGGGTATAACCAGCAGGACCTGCCTAGGCAATCTTTCCTAGAGTATTTTGGACACACGGCCGAACCGTCGTAGTTGGGATCTCTCGATTCGGAGACGTGGCTCAACATTCAGGACTCTACGAATTTCAAAGCTGTGCACTTTTTCGCAATGTGTCACATCAAACACAATTTTCATACAAGGATTTTTTGAATAGCTTCTGTTTCTTGAAATCTTCAACAAAGCGTTTTGAACGAAATTGAAAAAGAACCGGATGCTTTCATTTTAGTTTTCTCTTATTACGAATTTTTTTGCTCAACAAGAACTATTCAGACTATAATCGTTTCTGTGAAACCACATTTCAAGCAAATATACATCAAAACGTACCCTGTATGTGCCTACGGAAAAATAATCCATACATACATCCTACTTGCTACTACACAATACCACATCGCACAGTTCAATGAAAGAGATAAAAAACAGAGAAAAACGAGAGCACCATCACTGTACGATGCCACAGCTTCAGCATTTGCCGAGTATTAAAACGCTCATTTCCGGCCTACACTTTGGCCAGGTCGTTTGAGTTCGAAATCTTTTCAACCTCTTTATGAGCTTCCTCTGTGGAAGTGTTCTCATTTTGCAACCCACCTAATATCTAGTGATTGGCTATGTCAATTTAGCAAAATACGCTGGAGCTGTCTGCTTCCAGTGCAAAGCAGCAAGTGGCCTGCCGTTAATTATGCGAAGTACCCATTAAATTGCTATTAGCGTTGAACCAACCACGATTGGGTTCTATGTGTTGTGCGGCGAAAGCTTGGTTGAGACGTGTTTTCCTTCAGTGGCAAAAAGCACCGTGTATGTTGGATATGAACGGCATTGACACTTCAGGTTAAAAGAAGGAGAGGGCAGTTTTTAACTAGACGGCAGTTAGACTGGCAAGCACTGACAAATGCTTGCATGTCTCATAAGAGCCACGGCCGTTGCTGTGCTCCGGAACGATTTAGTCAAAGCAGTTCATTATTTTTTAGTTTGCACGAACCGCGAGAACGAAAGAAAAGATCAACGAATGAATAAATCATGAACAAGAGACGACGGTTGATGCATAAAATAAATAAACCGTTGAAGAATTTCCCTGATCTGTTGTGACCGCGGACGTTATTGTTTGGCACCTTCAACGCCACTGAAGCGCAGCTTGGCAGTCAAAAACTAATTCAGAACGTTCGAAACAAGATAGTAGGAAAACTGTGAACGCAGTTACTGCTGCTCTGCAACGGTAGGGTCAAAAAGTAATTATATCCTTTTCTCTTTAATACCTTGTCTAAGCTCGACACCTGTATCGCAGAACTGGAGGGTTGTGGTGTTCAATTATTTTAATTCATGCATGACAGTGCTCTTCCACCTTTTTGTCATCGTGGGAACCCCTGATATACTTTCGCGTTTGTCATGGAACCCCATCGACAAAAATTGAAAAAACACAAACTCTTGGTCATCCGGCAAAAAGAACCCGTATCTCAAATATGTGTCGTCTCATTTTCTAACTTTGGCAATTGAATTACATTTGGTCCGCTTCGGAGGAGGTACCTCTTTTACATTTGAAGTATGTTGCTCATTACCGTCAACACCTTCGTTGTTGTCATTATTTCGTTTAACATAAGAAAATATGCTATTTTGTTTCATTTTGCTTGACTAAATAGTAAAATGTTGGGTTTCACACTGTCTTTACTTTATTCTCACAAAAGCTGAACAGCAGCTCTGGTCTGCTCTCTACTCAGTCTACTGTGAACTGTACATCGGAAAAATCGTATAACTGTGATGCAACGATAAAGTTCTTCTTAATTGCACAACAATGAACAACAAGTGACGCAACAACTTTCAATATTTATTTTTCGGCTATTAACTGCACTCAACGTCTTATATAACTAACTGGTCTACTTGGAGTCTGAATGCAGCACGGTGACCCAAAAAAATTAACAATGACGCATCAACATACGGAAGCAAGAAATCATTTCTCCTAAATAGAACGAGGAACCCTTAAAACTCACGGAACCAGGTTCCTGCAGACCTTAACAGTAGCTTATACGTTCAAGGTGATTGTCGAAAGATGTATTTTTGCCACGTTATTTTTACGGTAAGTTAATGGTAGCATACACTTTGTTAAGGGTATGACATTCTCCAACATGGTTTCTAGATGTTTATTTGACTAGTAAACGCCATCTTTTATCTTATGCAAAATGTTTCTTCAGTATTGAAAAGGTTTGTAATACACAATGGACATTATTTTCCAGAAGCAATCAAACTGAAAGTGGTTAATTTTAGAGCGGCTTTTTCTACACAGCGAAAATTGTTTGATGAACAGAAGTTGGTCCAGGGGTTTTCGGTTATGCGTTGAAGGTTTTATCAACAAAACATGGACAGGCAGCAACACTTTAATGTTTTGAAAATTGCACGAAATGCAGAGAATGACTTTCGTCTTTGCAGACACGAAAAACGTTTGATATAAACTTGTATGGAGATACTTAATGTAGCTGTTGAAAGACGTCAAACTGAGCGACGAGTGATGTTGTCAAAATCAATCTTTCGTTAAGTGCAATACAACTAAGTCTCCACTTACCTGTACCTGGGCTTCTTTGATAAGACGCATTTCCAAGCATGGCAAAACCAGCGACAGCAAACAACCAACAAAACGTGAAGTACATTTTGATGAGATGTTATATTCCAACACATTTTCGCAGTAAACTCTTTGATCGATAGAATTCCATTAAGGAGCGTCGGTGATTTGCTTCAGGCCGCTACTGAAAAGCAACACCAGGAGTATGGGCGTCTTTTTAGTATGACGCATTATTCAATCGACGGAAAATGTGCCTAGCGCTGTTTTAACGACTGCATAGGATTGAAAATACGTTGCGTTACTTTGTTTGCGAACAGCGACAAAAACCCGCACAGGCTATTAGTGTTTGTGAAAATCAACATCCAGCTAGGAGATAATTGCCAAACGTGATCCTAACGCACCTCTTTTAAATGTCCCGTCTAATTTCAGAACAGCAGTTTATATGAAGAAGCAGATCTTTGCAACATCTTGTGCAATCAGTTACTTACTACACAGTTACAAGTATGGTTTTCCGGCTCGATCATTAAGAAGGATTTGCTTGACAATCATTTAAATCATTTATGAACCAGGGCCTGGGAATAAAAAAACAATCATACCATGGTGGTATAAAGTTGGAAATGGATTCGACAGATTTTTCTAGAAAGACAACCTTTGTTTTCAAGTATTCGGTTTAATTATTAGGGAAATCCCTTGTACAAGCAACGGTTTGCCTAGAATCTCGATCATTTTCAATGTGCTGTCTGTAGCAGACGCTTTGAGCTGTTTTGATAACTAGCAGACCGTGAAAGCAATATTATAGAATTCGTGAAGCTCAGTATTACCTGAAATATTTGATTACAATAATTGACTGGATTTCCTCACAGAAAAGCTGTAAGCTGTTTTTTCACACTCAATACTCTGAACCTGTTCAAAATGCAAAAAGGCAGAAAAGCTACACCTAGTGAGGAGACCGATGCAACCTCTGTCATCTGGTCAAGCTCAAACTTGAATTGTCGTTTCAGATGCGTTTGAATTGCTAGGAAATATGTAACTAATGATTCTATAATCGCAATAAATCAAATAAAAATTGTCTTTTACTGCCAGGCGCATACCACTGCTTCTCCATTCCGGCAAGGACATCTTATGCTGGGAAAGGTTCATTGCAAACAATATTATACACACCCTACTTGTTTCGGTAGCTAAAGGTTCTACTTACGTATTGTTACACGTATCAGTAGAGACGCCGGAAATTAAACATCAATTGTGTTTTGCATGTAACTTAACTTACTGCGGTGGTAAGTTTGCATACAAATAATAAATTTGTCTACGCTTTCTCGCAGACTCGATTTAAAATTGCTGGTTCGAGGAGAGCCCATAATTTCCAAGTTTCAAGAAACTAGTCAAAGCAGCTTTGGCATGCTTGGAAAACTTTAGCTTCCTAGGACTAATTTACTACATGTGAGTCAATCATGAAAGGAATTGTTAGTTTTCCGTTGAAAAAGTATCTCTTTTTGAAAATCGCATTATTTGGTGCTCACAAACCAACGCAAAATTGCTCAAGCAGTCAAAAAATCATTTAAAAATATTCAAAACCTTATTTAGGCACATGACGGCATAGGAACATTTTACAATAACCTTTGTCCTGAGGTCCTATTCTCCAGTGATTCCTACGTCTTTTAATCTGCGGCACTCGTTACGTTCTGACAGGCTTTGTACGAGAGAAGTTCGCAAGCAGCATCAGGACCAGGTTGAGAAGACCACTCGATCGATCTGCCGCTAAAGATTGATAAAAAAGCGCGCAATGTTGCGCGGATTAAGCTCTTGCACAGCTTACTGTTCGTGCTTTGAAACATTTGGAGAGGTTCGGGGCCATAAAATCAAAGCTGAGGTTGCAATTATTTTACTGTTCTGCAGCTTAAGCGGTTGCTTGTTTCTGCTCGAGATTATTCGGAAAAATAAGTTGAAACATTTAGGTTATGAAGTAGTTTTTAGGTTATTGCTTTAGTATTTGTTTCTTATTCAATTCGAACTTGCGACTGAGAGCGTTTAATCCAATGGTCAAGGCAAAACGACTAGGATTTTGAAAACGTTTTCAGAAAAATTTTGAATTTTGCAGGGAAAGCTTTATTGGAAGGAACGTTCACTCACCATTTCGTCAAAACTTCCAGTTGGTCCAGGCCTATAGCCACGAGGGGGCATTCGGGGACAGTGCCCCCACAAACTTTTTCTCCCCACTATATTGTTGTGCCCAGAAAAATTTGTTTTAAACATATAATAAAAACACTAATCTTTCCCCCTAAAATGTAGTTTTTCCCCCCAAACCTTAAAACGTGGTTACGGACCTTCGCTGGGCAATCTCACTTTCACTTTCTTCAACTTTCACGCTCAACATTACGACCGCTAAAATATCTGTGATTACACTGAATGACACAGCTTTGCTTTGAAGGCCGACAACATGACCATTCTACAATCCTACAATGTTTATAACGAAATAGAAATAAGACTGCGGCAGATGAAAGATAAAAATTCTGAAAAATAATATTGGTTTGCCCCGGAAGTGAACAAGTAAAAAGCATGTCTTTCAGTTTTCCAGTTGGTTGAAAACATGCATAGAAAGAACACTCTGCATTGTTTGCTACCTTTCATTTATAAAAAACCATGCTTAATGCTTGTTATAGAGGAGGTTGCATATAAAAAATCCTGTTACAAGTTATGTCATAGTTCTTTCAAAACAGACATACGTTTTTGTTATTTGAAGATGGTTCGGACTTCCCACGTTTTTCTTTCAAAACACCATAAACGCAAAAGCGCATTGATGTCAATTTTTAAACTGAATTGAGCAAAGCCGTTCCATCGATCGCAGAGTCGCACTAGAACTGAGTTTTGCTTAAAACAACTCTAGGTTATCCAAACAACAAGACCATAAAACTGGTCAAATAAAATCCACCAAAATTTGAAAAGCTGCTCGTTGGTTGAAGCGACGTTGCTGAACACCATATCTTGATCTGTTTCCCCTTTCTGGACACAAAAATAAGGTCCGCCAACATGGTGCTGTAGTCTAGTCAGAGGCAAAGAGATCCAATAAGCCAAATATTATGCTGTCATTTCATAATTTATGATAGTTATTACATCTAGTCCAAATAAATTTTTCAACTAACTTTCTGAACCTCCTAATGTGCATGCACTAAATGGGAATATGACACAGTTACAGGCATTAGAAAACAAAACATCTTGAGTGCCGAAGCCCGATTTACGTAGTTTTAGTTTTCAAGGAAAATTACAAACACAGTTTTAGCCATATGCATGCAAAATCACGTATGTTGAGTTTTCCTGGCAATTGCCCCTGTTGGACTAATCTTTTTTACTATGAAGATTGAAGCATGCATTCTTTGCATCTATATGCTGCGAAAGCGGTACTGAAAAACTTTATTTTCCCCACAACGAACTTGCACGGAGGTAACTGAAATTCACAAATCAAATATACCTGGCTTTGTCCTGCGCACCTCTGGTCACACTCGCTGCTCATCGACAGCAGCGAAAAGTAACTTTCCTTTCGTAGACCGCAACGCACTGGAAATTTCGTTCCACTCCATGCCGATGTTGAAAACCGTACTCCCCAAGCTTCGCTCATAAATGCCGCGCCGCCAGAAACATTCTCTATACACCAGAACAAAACCTCGGTTGTTTTTTTCGCAAGCGGAGGCATGCTTCAGGAAAATGGTTGCTGCCGGTTAGAGCGACAAACGGTGTTTTTCACGACCTGGAAAATACTTTGGCGCCACGGGCCTGAAGGAGGTTTTGTTTGACAACAGACGTGCACAGAATTAACAGGAATTTTCACTGCATACACCCTAGTTTCATTGTGCGCTCCAGTACTTACATTTGCTTTTCCACAACAGCAAAAACCAACTTTCATTTCGTTGACCGCAACACACTGGAAACGTGCTGCCTACGAAGTTGTAAACCTCGTCGTAGTCCTCAAGCATCTCTCATAAATTCCGCGCTGTCACAGTCATTCTCTGCGGAACAAAACCAGCGTTGCATTTGCAAGTTCCCACTCATGTTTCAACCAGCTGCTTGCCATTTTCCGCAAGGAATTTTGCTTCTAACGATTTTGGCCACTGCTCCCGCTACATTTTGCGGGCGGATCGTGCACTTGGACAAAAAGGCTTAGTATGTTTTAAGTTTCACAAAGCTTTAAATGTAAGGCGCGTAGGGTTTTGAGATTCCGGAAATCAATGTTGGATTGAAAACGAAGCATTAAACGCGTACTCACGGAATAACATGTTCCACACTTGTGAAATATGGAATGCTTCGCCGTTTTCATGCCGGTTTACCACGTTGCCTTTGCAAGCTGTTTTGGTAATGGTGCGCTTTTTAAAAGTGGACTTTGTAGAGATATTTTCTATTCACCAATTATCTTTGGCCAATTGCTCGATTCACTACTGCTCTGTTTTTTGTGTGCTGCATTGACAATAGTATTTTAAAGAACGCAAAATCAAAGTTCATAAATTGTTATTGAATTCATAAACTTACAGAAAAACTACCCTCTTCGTTGCTGTTCTTTATTTGCAGAAGTTTCCGTTTATAACAGCTTTATACGATCCCTGTAGTTTCACAACGGAACACAGCAAGCTAAGGGCCAACACAGATGTAAGGCTCAGGTGTTATTTAACCAACATCTGCATTTGTATGCAGAAAATGCATTCAAAATTGCGTTACCTGAACAAATGTGCGGACGGTTTACGTAACCACTCAAAACGCCAAATTCCAACAGAGAGGTTAAGTGAAAAAACAGGATGCAATTACTCATACCCAGGGAACGAGTTTTACGGGAAACATGTCCCCCCAGCAGAGCCAGATTAAAGGGGTGAGAGGACCTGGGGCAATTTTCACTGGAGGGCCCCTGTGACGTATTTCCTGACGCCATCGTTTGTAAAATTTGTTTTCGCTGATTCGCAACGTTCTCGTTTGCTTTTTCCGGTAGTCGATTATGTGCCTGCCAAATTCACTCGATTGTTAACCGTCTTTGATTGTAAGCCGCACGAAATGGTGTTAAAAATTAATGTAAGCAGCCCTTGATTGTAAACCGCACTGGAACATAGGTTACCTAAGTCTCTGAGATGCATTCGCGACGTTCGCGTACTCGTGCGTTTCCCGGTAATTGGCAACCTCGGTATTAATGATGCTTACATCACTACACTGCCTTCTGTTTATCATGATCCCCCCTGTGACGGATGTGCACGTGATGCTGAAGAAAATCGAATGCGAAAGAAGAGTTTGGTCGACAAAACGTAGCCAAGGAAAGACTGAGCGTCATCTGAACCTTGCGATAAAGTAAAGAAATAAAATATGTAAGCCGCCCTTGATTGTAACCCGCATGAAATGAAAATAAACAGAAACCAAAGATTAGAAACAAAAACACCGGAAAAATACCATGTCAATATGGCCAGCCGGTCTGAGTGTAAAAGGTGCTTCTAAACTTATGTAGTGAGTTTCACGTATATTTTCAGGTGCTTTGGTTAACGCCACTGTTTTAACGTTGCTGCTTGAAAGCTTTGCTGGAAAAAAACGTTTCAGTTGCGGCGTTTTAGCTAACACTGCCAGATTCTTGCGCTTTTTCTCCTTAGAAACTTTGTCATTTTTAGCTGCTGAAGACATTACAGATTTCGGCATCGCCCCAGCTAAACACTGCCATCTTGTTTTCTGCTCTTTCGTTCTGCAAATCGACGGATCAAAAACCTTTTCTGACGGACCACGCAATAACATGTGGTGTAAATGGCTTGACTAGCTTCATATGTTTATGATTTAACGCAAGAAAAGTAGCCATCGGATTAAAAGTGCGTTTCTACTATACGTTACCCTTTATGACGAAACAAAGGTCGAGTTCGGCTGCTGCTACCTCCAGACCGCAAAAGAAAATACGGAATCATTGATATTAAACAGCAACCACAGCAGAACTAGCTTTGCTGCTTAAGCACGCAAATAATATTGTTTTCGCGACATTTATGCAGTAGGTGTGATACACGAGTAGATAAATCCATGCCAAAAGAACGATTATTAGGAAAAGTTGCCAGCAAAATTGAAATGTATTTTCAATGAACAAAACCGAAAATATTTATATTCAGTAGCGATTACTAAAACTGGCAGAAAGTCAAAGTTGTAGAGAAATCATTAATGATACTCGACGCAACATCGAAATATAGAGTTTGTAGTGTTGTATCTCTTTTGAATCACGACAATTTTTCAAAGGAATATTTTATTGAAAACAAATAAATATCATCACGGGGGCCCCCTTGGAGCGGAGGTCCCGGGGCAATTGCCCCCGTTGCCCCCCCCGTGAATCCGGCCCTGCCCCCCAGCTTTTGGACAAGGGGACTTTGTCACCCCCAATATTTTGAGATAAAACATATCTACTAGTTGTACAAATTTTGTGGTACATTACTGTTGAAAACCTCAAGCATAAAGCCGGGGAATAGATAAGAAAATGGGCATTATCATTGGATTACCCATAGACACAGTGCACAGATATACAGATTTACTATGTAAACAGAATTATCATGATTTTGTGTACTTAGTAAAGAAGCAAATACCTACTGTAGTAATACTATAACAGTACTATGCAACTGCTATAACACCATGGGCGTAGCCAGGGAGCTCTTGGGCCATGGTTCCTAAAATGTACCATTTCCATAATTTGCCTCCAATATTGCCAATTTTACACAAAGAGGTCGTACTGCAGTTGAGAGAACATGGTGATGTCATCAAAACGCAAACGATAATAATATATTTGTGTGATATGCACAATAACATACATGTCACACAAAGTTTGTCCCCACAAACTTTTCTAACAAATTCGGTCCCTGGATTCATACCTCTCTAAGAATCGCTTCTGACAAGACTTTTTCACCAGCAAGTGTTTTCATGATCTATCAAGCCTTTTTTATAATGTTTCTGGGTGCTTTGTAGCGACCACAAGATAGTGTTGTGTTTCTGCTTCACCGCCCCCCTAGAGTTTCTCACCGTCCCCAGGGGGGCGGTACCGCCCACTTTGGGAACCACTGGGCTAAAATAATGCTACAAAACATCCTACTTTCAAAGGACATACCCTCCTTTTTCATGAAAACGAGTCTTCCACGGAAGATAAAAAATAGCAAATGTCCTTTTTCTGCTTCTCATACGCTATTTGGACTATAAGCTGCGATAATGCTTATTCGTTTAGCGTGGTTTTGAGCGGCGTACCTTTTGGCATGGGCTATATTCAAATACCTGTGGCAGTGTTCTGGTTCGAGCACCTTATTGGATGGTTTTTGTAGGCGTGTCTTGTTGGCATTGCGATAATGTGAATAGCGCTTTGAACACCAATCAACACGCGTATTCCCAACAATTGATGACGCGAACGGTTACCTACAACCGGTGTCCTCCTTTTGGGTGATGAAAATATGGCAGTCCGAGTCCAAAATCGTTTTTCAGCATTTGTAGAAAAGCTTTTGCTTTTTTGTTCAGTTGGATTCAATAAAAAGCAATAAAAAAAAAAGCTGTCATCCTTTTTTGTTTTTGATAGCTTCCAAAACTTTCCTTATAACATCACAAGTTCCCAAGTTTGCTCTTTGCATCACAAGCCATACATCTGCCTTTTCCATTGGAAGCGCTAGAACCAGCTACAGTATTTATTCGATGGTAACCCGCGGCTCATAATATTTTTTTTCATCATTTCGTGCGGCTTACACTTAAGGGCTGCCCTTATCTTATCGAAATGTCTAGATACGCTCGTCGCTCAGGCTTTCCTTGGCTACATTTTGCCGAACAAACACTCTTTTCGCATTCTATTCTCTTCAACACCACGTGCGCACGCCATCAAATGAGGAATTATGATGAACAGAAGGCAGTTGTAGTGGTGTAAACATCATTACCAGGGTAGCCAAAAGGCGAAAAGTATCTCATCTGTAAACAGTATGTCAAATCCGTCTGACAAGTCTTTGTAAAAGACATGAACTGGAAATCTAAATGTTTACATTGACAACGTATACCACCAACCAATTTTCCTGTTGTGAGTTTTAGAAAAGCTTGCATAAGCGAATTGATGTTTACAACATATACGGGAAGACCAAAAAGTGAACAGAACCAGATCGCACCACACGTCTATTCATTGGGTGTGACAACGAAGTTGATTAATCTTCCTTAATCGGATAGTCTACGTTTGATCTACAAATCACATTAAGCTTATTAATAAACAAAAACATGAACACACATTAGCATACAAAGCAACGTAGAGGTGTGAACACATGTACGCAAGTTAGACTGCTGGGAGAAAAGAAACAAGCAAAAAACGAGCCAGAAATACTTCCCCAATCTCTCAACAACACGCTGAAATGCTACTTAACAGGTGAAAATGAAGACTTCAAAAATATCAGGCGTTTGAANTAAGCTTATGAGGATCATAGNTGAAAGCTACACACGACGGAACAGATGATTTAGGTTGCTTTCATTCAAAATATCAAATGTCTTGGTCGAATGAGATAGCCTGACGCGGTTGAACACTTGCATGCTTGAGAATGCAACCCGAAATCTGATAAGCACTGCTATAGGCTCTACGCAGATGTGTCATAAACACCGTGTGTACCTGTTCTAAAGTTAGGAGGCAAACTTTGACATGCCATACGAACGATACAGGTGCGTTTTTATTGCATATCAAGATTGCCTGAAGGCGTCTTTCAGTCTGTTTGCAGGACAGCAGTTGGATTTCGCTTGCCTCCCAATATCGTTGTCATTCTTTGATAAAGACATGGCAAGCTACACCAAGACGTTTGACTTTCTTAGCAAACTAAGTAATTACACCATTAAGGTAAAAATTTCTAATTTCAGCTTGGTTTGCATTTTTAAAGGAAAATCGACCTCAGCTATGCAGGCCCGTCGCCAGGATATAGCAGCAGGGGGGCCAAAAACCAGAAGGGGGGCCACATTTTAAAAATAGTGTATTGGATGTATGCAGCAACCAGGGGGACAAACGTGAAATGAGGGTCACATATTTCAAATGGGGGTGCCGGGAACCACTGCCCCCCCGCTGGCGACGGCCCTACAACTATGTTTATTGCACTTGGAAACAGTTTCATGTTCAACGGCAGGATAATAGCGCAAGCTCAGAAGACCACAAGGATCATAGATAGGGAACAAACACGTAAGTTATCAGCCAGCATGAATTGGTTCACAACTAGATTTCCAACAAAAACTTGAGTTGAATTAGTTTATCTACTGAATGATTTCAAGATATATAAGCAGTAGACATGGACTCAGGACCCCCTTGTCTCAAGCCAATGACTACAGTGAAGTGTTACTTTAGAGGCACGACCCGAGCATCACTTGGATATTTTGATTCTTGAAACAACTCACTAAAATTCGCACCATCCATATTAAGTACATTACGCATGATCACGTTTGGAAAAGAACCTTGTAACTAGTTTTCTCAATTTGCATACCTTGGAAATTTATTAAGAATGATGTAGTTAGATCAAGCTTTAAGCGGTGATGTGTTTTTTTGTGTGAATCTTGACAACCAACAGATTAAAAGTAGTCAATGGATTTATTGTAAAAAATCTTTCACCTATTAACCTGTGCAAAATATTGCATAGTCCGCACGCTTTTCATTATACGTTAGCCACGTAAATTTTACATAGTAAAACTGCTGTTTGACGCTAAATGTTTACAAACTTTTAAAATTAAGATAGCAGTTTTTTATTTGTCGGAAATTACTTTGTATCAACATATGGAAACTTAAACTCCGACTTTGGTCAGTTTCAATAAGCAATAGTGTATAAGAGTAAATAGCCTGCAGCAAAAACAAAGTGTTGAAATGAAACATTCTTCATGGTGGGTTTCTGTCTTTGCCTTTTGAATAGCCACCAAGCTACAAAAAATACCAACCAAAATAGCAGCTTTGATAATAGATGCAGACAACCACTTAGCAATAAGAACAATACGTGAAAGTTTTGTTTCAAAGCCGCAATTTGGCCAGCATCATTTTGAGGTAAATTAATGTTTTTTCGAGATTAATCAAAGCAGGCAAACTATAAAATGCTCAAAGACGGAAATCAAAATATTAAAATCTGAAAGTAAGACGAACAAAACAATATAAACTATTTTACAAGGGTCTCTAAGATAGTACTCCTTTTGCAAGGTATAAAATCAGCTTTCTTTAATGCAGTGGTTTCCAACTTTTTCCTTGTCAAGAAACTCTTGAAAGCAGTTTCAAGTATATTTATCCACTCATAGGCAACTTCGAAATTTAAACAATGTTATATACTTCTTGAGAAGTAACGTGAAAAAGGCGTTTCCTAAAACACATTTTGGAAATTCTACTTGATAAAGATGTTTCGTTTATGCACAAGCATGCGATCATATACACAAAAACCGCACCTCGGAAGCTTAATGTTTTTAAAACGATAAATTGCCTAATCGATTAATGCCCATATCTAAAAAGATTTTTTTGTGAAGTGGAACCACTAAGAGAAAGGATGCTCGTTTTGAGCTTACCATGCAGTAGAGCACATTTGGCGTTTCCCAGAAAGTCCTGAGAAAACGTGCGTGGTCAATACGTGGAGTCCACATACAGCTACATCAGGGGTTGCCAAAGTATATACAGTAAACACTCCCCACTTGCCTATCAGTTCCGTGTGCCTAAATTGATTGGTTTGCATGGCTGAGAGCTCAGTCTTTCAAACCTCGTTAGATATTGGTTGCGAACGAGCACTCTTTGTGTAACTGTGTAGCTCATCCAGCAGAGTGAAACCCCATTCAAATTTGTATAGCACTATGACAGTTCCACAGGCAACCACAATTTTGCACTAACTCCAAATTATGAGAAGAAAATTACCTAACTGTCGCGGGTTATTCGACAATACAGTTTGATCAACATTTTTTTGAGTTCCTAGCGCTTTTACCTTCACCTGAACAAATGTGTTTGGTGTTTGCGCCATTAGATCCACTTCAACTCGAAGGTTGTGTTTCAACTACAACTGCAGCCCTGTCAGATGCCACCGCTCCGGGGCAGAAAGAACGAGAGGATAATGATGGAGGACGCCCGAATTGCAGCCACATTACCAGCTTCCCTTGAGCTTCATGCTCATGACTTGCTAAAAAGAGATTCACGATCCCACCAACGTACTCAAAGTTGGGAAACACAGGTTTTGTTTTTTTGGACTTTAACATTCATTTTAGTCAAGTCTACAAGCAGACCAAATCCCCTTTTTAAGTTTAAAATGTCACAACAGGAATGGTATTCGGTAGATTACTTCTTTTCAGATCTAAATATGCAGCTGAGTTTTGTGGTTAAAATCCCTAAACTCGCAGCTTAAAAAACTTGGAAATGTGGTTGTGGAGTGAGTAAATTGATAAAATGTTTGCTCAAAGTCTGGATCAAATCCAGGGTGGCAAACTATCTCTGTTTCTGTCTTTAAAATAGTTTCTTTTTACATAAGTACTTGGGGGTCAATTTCCCCAGTCCTTGTGTCTTCCTACTCAGACAAGGCCATTTGCTTCCATCCCAGTCAATCGCCCTTTGAACAAAGGACAGAGATGACATTCGACTGCAGCAGGCTAGCTAACATTACTGGTCCGGTAGTTGACGTTAAAATTGTCCCCCACTTAAAATCTAATCAAAAAGGGTCCTGTTTGAAACTAAGGTGAGTCAAAGCTATTTAATCCTTGTTCTTTTATTGTTCGATCTTTAGCAAAGCACATCATTACATCACCCGAAGCCAGTGGGCATTGGCGAGAAATATTTCACATCTCATGCTATATTGTTTAATGTTCAGTGGTAGATTTTTAATAAACAAATGGCACAAGCTACAACCAGTGGCGTAACTAGAGGTTTGAGCCACGGGGGCAAATTTTGCTGAAGGGGGCCCACTGGACACCGTCTGGGAATGCAATGATTAGTTCCCAAAAATTCACATAGCCTACATTACATATATATGGGCATTAGTCTTCGCATGTTTGCGACACATATGTGGGTGTAAGTCTTCATGCACACCTGGTTCGTGGTGAATGGCACATTCAACAACATGCTAACCGAGAGGTTGCCACAAAGGATACTTTAACACAAAAACGGTTATTTATAGCACAGTACAGAACAAATGTTACATTATAAATATAAACAACACAGGCATAAGCCTTCAAAGAATTTTTTCCATTGATCGGCAAAGTCGACATTTTGCTTGCCCATTTCAGGCTGCTGACGATACAATGCAAATGGGCGTTCACATAACGCTT
>JGI24159J19872_10000277_pt1 | contig 41065 bp, 23 predicted proteins | sample Ectturendosymbi4_FD_19872 | JGI IMG/M metagenome (IMG submission 19872) | reverse complement strand
CCTAGAAAAATTTTCGTCCCCACAGGAAAAATGTGTTGGACGTATTTTGAAACTATTAGACATAGTTTTAAAAAATTGTCCCGCTCCTAGAAAACTCTTCGCCCCCCCCTGGTGTCCAAAGCTGGTTACATGCCTGGAAGTCCAGCAAACGTTTAGTTTTCCTTTTTCCATGCTGAGACATTATCAAATTCCTGAATGCTTCTGTGTTAACAACTGCGGTTTTTGAGCTCGTGCAACAGTTTTTTCATGCTACAGAAATTGCTAATGAACTCAATGCGGTCAGCGTTTGCGCAGACCAGCCTTCACAGACAAAATAAAGGCAATTGTTTCGGATAAAGTGAACTATCGCGGAACACAATCTTAAACATGCGTAGTGGGCGAAAGGACTGCAGAAAGTGGTCAGATGGTTTCTGGATGCAGACGATAACGGAGATTCCCTCAAATCTAATTATTACTTTTTGGCCCACTTACAATGTTCCTTGAAACTGCATGCAAATTCATTCCGTGGTATTTACATTACGTCGACAAATTAACAAGCAAAAAGTATGCGATAGTAATTAATCTACTTTGCGCAGGTAATAAGGTTTTCGTAAAATATCAAGCTCAATGGGTTTAACCCCAAAACCCCCTTCCGCACGCCCTTGCTGAATACAAACTATCAGCCCTCCAAGCTAGCATATCGGAGGAAAATAAAATCAACGCTACGACACAGCAGTTCATAACTGCAAAAGTATCAGGCTGCGCGTTAACACAGGGTAGTAAAATACACTCATCACTGCGTCCGAGCAATTTACAGCTGCAAAATGAAGCTGCGCTTATGTCTTATCGAATACAAGCAGTCGAGCATAGAAAGTGTGTGGCTGGACCGGCTAGCGCACACCCCGGTTTGCAAGATCGAATCTTGCTAAACTACACAAGAATTGAGAATGCGCATGAAATACGCAAGAAAACTTTCAATTTTTATTATGTATAGAAGCAGAACCGTCGTCAGAAAGTGGTCAATAGGGGGGCTTTACGTTTGTGCGGGGGGCTTTTCGTTCGTGCAAGGGGCGCTTAACATTCAAATTGGACAAAAATTCCACTAATATGTAGTGTTTCATATTTCAATTTTTGGGGGATTGGAGCTTTGTCTGGAGGGACTAAGCCCACCAAAACCCCCGTGGCGATAGGACTGTGTAGCAGTCCAGCAAACTTTTAGTCTTCCTTTTTCCCTGCTGAGGCGTTATCAAATTCCTGAGTGCTTCTATGTTAAAAAAAGGCTGTTTTTGTGCTCGTGCAACAGTTCTATCATGCTACAGAAATTGCTAATGTAGCCAATGCCGTCAGCGCTTGTGGTGATCAGCCTTAGCAGACAAAATAAAGACAATTGATTCGGATAAAGTGAGCTATCGCGGAACACAATCTTAAAAGCGTAGTGCATGGAGAGTCTGCAAAAAGTGCTGATGTGGTTTCTGGACGCAGACGATAGCCCGAATTCCCACCAAAACATAATTATTACATGTGGTATTTGCGTTAAGTCAACAAGTTAACAAGCAACAAGTATGCGAAAACAGTTAATCTCCGTTGCGCAGGTAATAAAGTTTTGTAAAACATCAAGCTCAAAGGGGGGTTTTTAACCCCAAAAACCCCCCTTGCGTACGCCCTTGACCAAACAAACCCCATCTAAGACCCGGACAAAGCAAATGTAACACAGCCGTGCACATAAAATACTCGTGACTCCTCCGACAATGGTTCACGAACCCTCTGGGGGTCGCGACCCCCAGGCTGAAAACCACTGGTCACGGAGGTTACCAACATGTGCGCTCCGTCACTCGGGCATGTTTGATTTGTGACACGGCGTATGCACGTTGCAGTACAAGAAGTACGTCACCAAACTCCGCGGCAAAAGCAACAAGTACAAGCAGCATCGCGCTGAACTGGCCGAGCTCCGTTCCGAGCACGGAGTGCTGAGTCGAACGGACACAGTGCTCCGCAAACTGCACGAGCAGACCATGAACAGACTTTCGGCGGCTGAGAACAAGAAAGGAGTTTCAGGTACCGAATGATCTTTTCCTGGTTGCGTCTTACGCAAATTTACATTCGCTCTTTTTTGGACGAGGTAGAGTTTCAATGGAGAAAAACTTGCAGTTCGTATTTTTTCTTCGCAGCACTGACGGATTCGGGAGCAATTTCCAGCAGTTTCAATCCCGAAACATCGGCCCTTTCAAATTTTCCACCCCTTTTCAGAAAACGCACCGTCTTTCCGTAGTCACCTCCACCACTTTTACAGCGTATTCGGTAATTTTGAATGTAAAACAATCACAGAACTTTGTAAAACAAAAAATCACAACAATTTGGGATAGTTGGGGAACGTGAAGCGTTTACTAAAGTACCGAACTTCTAAAGCATTTTTCCCACTCCCCGAAGTCTCGTCACTTTTGTTCGTGTAGTTTAGAACTTCAGGCATAGCTTCAGATGCTTGTTATGTTGCTGACATATACAAGTTAAATAGTTTTGTTTAGACAAGCTGGAGTCGGCCGTTTCATGAACCGGCCGGAACATTTTGATTTCAATTAGGAACATTTTGATTTCGATTGGATTTGAGCATTTCGCCTCCCGGATGTAGTCATACCCGAATGTAGTCCACACGTACGGTGTTATAATGTTCAGGTGACGTGAACCACGAGGTCTTGCAAAATAAACACGAATGTGACTTTCGTGAGCAACGGCTGAAAAAATAGCTTTCAACCGTTTTGTTTGTTACTGCGGCACTTGACCATTGGGACATCATGGTGAACTCATTGTGCATGTGTAATCATCCGTATCTCGTACCACTGATCCCTGTTGCCATGGATGCGGACGTAACGTACGTTCGAAATGCAGAACGCAGTACGTATAGGTTACAACTGGCCCGCAAGTCTTTGCTAGATCTGGTCAACTTGGGACAGGACGCTCACAAATGCAACTCCAAAAATCCCAAGAGCAACACGAATAAATCCCTATTTTACATTAAAAAATCCCTAAGTCTGTTGTGGTGCAACATAAAATCGGAGCGCCATGTAAGGGTTAATAAGTAGAACCAAACATGATTTGCAAAATAAACGGAAATGACTCGTTTTACACATTTTCAAACTTTTCCGCAAATCCGTAACAATCCCTGAAAAGGGTCAAAAGTTCCAATCTGGGGACAAAATCACTAAAAGTGAGAGCACTGCTTGGGGGGAGATGCCGCGCCGCTTTTGCTCTAAGCGTCGTGCTTGTGATTCAAGGTTTCCGGGAAACGCAAGACGAGCTGGAGAAAGTCTCGGCCATGAAGAGCGAGATGGACGAGATGAAGCACCGCACGCTCGATGACATGTCGGACATGGTACAGAAACTGCACACCGTCATCGCCGAGAAGAAAGAGATGCTCGCCCCGATCATAAAAGAGTTGCGCCCCATGAGGCAGAGATGCCAAGTAAGTTTTTTTGCCGCGACCAAATCCCACATTGGAGTTTGATGTTTCAGTGAATTATGAAGTCCTGACAGAAGATGGTTTGTTCCAGTTGTGTCTATCTATTGTCGTGCCGGAAGTTGAAGAGTTGTTTTTATTAGTTCCCGAGACGTCGAATGCGGCCCAAGCTGCCAGGATAATCGGTATCTTTGGGATTTCTTTGTTTGTTGGATCAGATTTGGTCAAACGGATTCTTTATTTCGTCCTATTTGGTTGTAGAACTGTGCAAAAACAAAAAATTGGTTGAAAGGCTTTTCACTGAGTTATGTCAGTCCCAATACGATTGCTGTTGCGCTGACCAGGTTTATTGATATAAGCTTCAGTTCAGGAGCAGGAATTGAGTGCGTTGTGTATTTTGTTACAATGTGAAGAATACCTTTCATGTGGAAGCAGTTTTCCAAACTTACCAGGTGGCCAAATATCGCTTTTCTGCAGTACCTGAAGTCGGTGTTGTCTTCACAGCGCCACGCCTTACCCACACTCCTCCGGCTTGTCTTCGTAATGTAGTCCGAATGCGATCTTGATACTTTTATTCAAAGTTTCCAAAGGTGGTCGCTGCATTTGCTTTTCGCTCCGTGATGACATATTTTCGTATACGCGGGCTCAGATCATCTGTTTGATGATGTGCACCGTTGCAGAAGGTGTTATGTAGAATGAAATAATCAGCACATGCTCATTCTACGCATCTTGTCCACCTTGGCAGTCGAATGACTTCTGATCAAGTTCCCGAACAAAGTTTTCCGTTGCCCGGAAATGGCGACCCAGCCATCTATAGCCTTGTTTTTGGTTTGGCAGGATGATGGAGCCCATGAAAGCGTTTTCATCGGTTTAATTAAACGTGAACGACAGACATTACCCGACGTTTCTGCGATTGAAAGTTTTTGTCAACAGAAGCTTCGAAGTGCCGTTGGTCACGCGATCGCATCATTTAATTTCCGCGCATTGAACGTCACTTTGCCAGTCACTTTACTTGACCTGTTAGCTTCAGTTCCCGCACATGCGGCTGTTTTGATAAACTAAAGCGACTACCAGCAAGAAATAGATTACGTGAGAAGATGGTTCCAAGAGCGGCCGATTCGCCGCGAACTGATACATCGCGCTCATCAAGCCAGTTGACATTTCATGAACCATGGCAGCCGTGACCAGCTCTCGTGCCTTCGCTGCTTCACGGTTGGAGTTCCAAAGCAGTTCGGCTGTTGATAATAATCGAGTACTGTATTTGAATGGCACGTAGCTATTGTCAAAGAATATTAGACAAACCGCGATTTTTTCTCTTTAATATTTTTGTAAGGTACTTATGTGTTAACCCTCAACCGTGAAAGCAAGTCGGTTTCACTGTCATCAGAGCGTCGACTGCTTCATTGTTGTATGATTTGCACCCAACTCAGGTCGACTTGGCACCACACAAAAACCGGTTTATAGTTGCGTCGAAGTCGCTTATTAATAACGAACGGTGTTTTATTGACTTCAAGCGTAAACGTGTTGTTCAGGAAATTGCCCAAGAGCATGAAGAGCGCAAGACCCAGTACGACGGTATATCGGCTGGTCTCGAATCGAACAGGGCGCAGCTTGAACACACGGTGTCAGCACTGAGCAAGGAAGTTGCCGAGTACGACGGTCGGTACTACTTGCATCAAAGCTTGGCTAAGGTGTGTGTTTGCTCGTGTTAGATATGTTCGCGAGTAATGCCATGAACTTGGGTTGAAAACTTGAGCGTTTTAAGAACGATGATCGATTGTCAACAAAACAAACTTTAGCCTGACGGCAAGCTTGTGAGGTATCTGCCTGCTTGTTTCTGCTTCTATACTTCTGCGATGATTAAAACGTGCACGTATCTATATTTCCATAGTTGTAAGCCACAAAAATGGCGCACGTAAATCGATCACAGTTTATTTCAAGTGTCAGTACCACTCATAATTTGGTTTCAGCTTTTGCACTGGTGTCATCTCGGTGTTACTTGAAAAACATGCCGTTTTATGCATTGCTAAACACCAATGCAGCAGACTTTCGATTCTGCCTGAATGCCAGACGAATGGCATTCAACAAAATTGATGAAGTTAGTTTGAATTTGCTCGTAGCTAGCTCAAGCGCAGTTGGATCGAGCGACTCAAGAGATGAAAATGTACACCAGCGGCGACAAGAAAAAGTCTCTACGAGAAGTGTACACTCGCAAAATACAAGAGCAAGAAAACCTTACAAAGGTAATCAGGATCTAACCCGTCTTGTACCGATCTTGAAGATCTACGTAACTTTTTTTTGTTTCATTTTTTCCCTGATACAGCGTCGTCTTTGCGGGTACTGCTACTCTCAGTGGCAACCCATTCCTGCTGCCTTTTTCTCCGCTTCGACACCTGTACAGCGATCACAGACGCAAGTTTTATACAAAACACCTTCATTTAACTTTCAAACGAAGTGATGATCTGATAAAGTAAAGTGAATGACTGTTAGTGGAGTCAAGTCACAAAATCTACAAACTCACCGAGTTCATCAAATAAATAAACCCATAAGAAAAGATGAAAGAAACTTCCAACACCGGGTGACGTGAGATCTGTTGAAGCCATTGCTCAGCACTTTGTCAGTACAAGTCGAGGCAGTTAAGCATATTTTGAAAAACTCATTTAAGTCACCAACCGTGGAGCGCGTGTCGCTTTCGTGCCAAGCCAATCTTAAACGACAGAAACATGATCGATGATACGTTGCAATGAATTCTTCGGGTTCATATTCTGACCGGAAACCCGCGACCACAGCAAGAAACGTCATGAGCAGGAAACTAACCCGTTCTTGATTCTAGCGTTCTTGTGCTTGAAGCTCAACCCTGTCACCACAGTATATTGTTGAAACGACGCTCCACGATTTTCGTGTTTCTAGAAATTATTCACAAAACTGTCGAAGACGTGTAACGCAAATACGATTTTTTTGCTGTTTTGTCTTAGTTGCAAAATATACTCGAGGCTGCCAGACCACATGTTTGCCACCCTTTCGTGCCGACAAGGTTTGACTCGATACCACTTATTTCTGCAACTCCTGTTCGAGCGTGAAAATGTCCAGGTTGTATGTGCGGCACGAGTAGACTTCCCTGCTAATCGTAAAAGTTGCTAGCAAACTATTCTCCGGGTTAAACATTTCTTCCGTAAAAGTAACCGTTATTTCGACTGAAGAGGAGATTGTAATTTACTTTTTCTTGATCACTGCGTAGTCTAATTAATGCTGTGCGTGAGAGACCACAATACATCATTGATCTTTTCAGGCAGAAATAGAGAATCCGTGACTGCCATTCCACGATCCAGCTCTTCCTTGTGGCGGGCTACATGCGATTTTGATACTTGAAACAAATTCATGCACAGTGATACAATATATCGTTCCCGGCGTTTTTACTCGTTACTTTCTGTCCCTTCACCAATGGCCTCGGTTGGTAGAGCACACCTCATGAACAACCCCGTTTTACTTGTGAATAGACGCTGTTTTTGCAATGATCCTTATCCCCCAGCGAAATACGTCACATTTTGGATGTTCTTTATTTGCTGCAGCGTGAATGTTTACATGAGTGATCCCAAAAATGTGTTTGTCATAAAACTGCATTTGTTGTGATAAGTGTTAAACTTACTATTTCATCAATTTGGTTGTAAGGGCAAAGATTGCTCGCATTTTTGTAACTGTGACGTTAGTATTGGTACAAAGTTTGACATCTGTACGAATTGTTACGTAAATACCAAATTTAGCACAAGATATTCTCGTTCCTATCAGCGTGTTGACTAAGAAATTCGTGTCATAGTCTTTTGAACCCGCAGTCCACCGTACGTTTCTTAATGTAGTTTGCTGAGTTTCTAGTCATTTGAAAGCATTATTTATGTCAGGCACGATTTTGCGTTAAACCAATAATTTATGTTGGTGTCCACAACGGATGACGACATGCGGCGTGATAAGTTACGTACCTGCAATGAACACGAAAATCTTATGCAAACCCGTTTTGAATTTAAACGTTCTTGCCATATTTTAAGTCTGTTTTTAAACTGTTTTGAACATCTTTTTTTAGACTGATATGTCAACTAAAAGTAGATGCGATGGACCAAAAAATATGTGATTCCAGCAAGCATTTATTAAGTGTTTGGCAGCAATTGTCTTTGGTAATTTGGAATTTTTGACAACACCTTTGGTTTTTTCTTGTTGGCCACACCTTTGGATTTCTATTTTTGACCACACCTTTGCTTTTTCTAACGCTGCCTTAACGACTATTACGAATTTACTAGTAGTGGCTTGTGCATGTGTTGGGAATAAGTTTGTGAATAAAGCAAGCGCACTGCGTTTTTTCAGCAGTGATACCATCTAACTTCAACTACAACTCTACCCCAAAAAACGACACATTAAATTGTGGCGTTAAGAAGGTGCGCTTGCAATGAGCGTAATGAATCCCCGACCTAATACGTCACATTTTGGTTGTGCTTCATTTGCTGCAGCGTGAATGTTTAGGTGACTGATAATAAAAAGTTAAAATGTGGTGTCAAACTTTATCCCCAAAAAACGGCTCCCTAAAATGTCTCGTAAAGATTGACAGTGCTTGTTTGGATGTTGTTGTTTGCCCCGCATGTTCATGGATTTTTGTTTTTGACCGACACGAAACAAGGAACGCGCGAAACAAGAACGCGCTGCACATGCAACTGGCTGCGCCGCTGTGACATTACTCTGTCTTGCTGTTAAACGTTGGTGTGTGTTTCCCTTTCCAGATATATTTCAAAGTGGAAGTTTACTTCCTTTTTATACCAGCAGATAACATCTTTTGAAAGTAAAGGTTGTTTCACTACCGCAAGGCTGTTAAATCTGAGGGAAAGGAGAAGCGTGCGTAATATACCCGGTAACTTTGTTTTGACAGACTTTACGAGAGCAACAGAAAAACGTTCGAGAAAACCATGAGACGCACTCGAAACAGATGGTCATGTGGAAAGACGTCGAAACCCTTCTTGCGGTAAAAGCTGTGAAAATATTGTCAGTAAATCGAGCATGAACGCAAATCTTTTGCTTGCAGAGGCTAACTTACGTAGCAGATGTCCGCGACTTGGCTCATCTGGTTATATGGTGATAGTCATTATTTCGAGCTTGCTTTGTGTAAATGCGCTCTTGCCGTTTATACTCCTATTGCAGTCATTTCGAGTGAGTTTTTGCTTGCCTCACTATGGATAGCACGACCTTCTATAATTAGGATGCTGCGTTGCGTCACCCCCTCACGTTTTCGCTCAAGACAGACACGGCGCAAGTTTCTGGCGATTGCGAGGCAGTTGCATGGTACAGTTTGGGTTGAATCGCGTGCGGCACAAATACCCGTTGTTGACTTCGAAAGCTGGATGCCCTTACTCCATTTGTTTGGAAAAACTAATATGGTTGTACTGTATAACTTTTATAGTGCTGTGCCTTGCAAAAAAACACGAGTTAGTTGATTTCGGTTTGGGCTCAACTCTGTGGTATTCGTCCTTCACTGATATCCTGGAATTTTCGTGTTGAAACATCAAATCTGAACCAGAAGATTGGGACCAGCTTTGGGACAAAACTGTTTGAGGCTAGCTGGAATATTCGTCTTACACGACGCAATCTATCCAGGGTTTTCAGACTGGAAAGGTTTAGGTCAGTGGTTCTTAAACTTTACAAACACACCGAACCCTTACGAAGTTTTCCAAGCTTTTGTCTAACCCCATTTGTGCCCAATGCAACAGAAAGTAAATATGGGTGACATGTTTCAGATGACCTTCGTCGAACCCCTGACACGGTTCCGTCGAACCCTAGGGGTTCGATCGGACCCAGTTTAAGAACCACTGGTTCAGGGGCAACCCGTCGTTCCAATTCTGGTGCACAAGGTGCGGTTTGAGCCAACTCGAATTCACAGTAAAAAGTAAGACGCATAGACTTGACCCACAACTATAAAGATCTCTCTTTAGCAAAATCAGTTAATTCATCAGCTGCCTGGCTGCGTTTCTGAAATCCGTTTAACGTTTCAGTGTTGCTGTTTACCTTTTTTTGTTTCTTGGACAAATCCGTTGTGTCATTATGACTATACCCTAGCTCCGAAGGCCATGATGCTGCAAGAATAGTCTTCCTTTCGTGTCATTGTTTCACAGACGCTTGCTCACCCGTGCGTGATGGTTGTCACTAAGGCAGCCATCCATGATTGTTTAATTGCGGTCTTGAAGATGCAGTGTAGCGGCCTGACTTGCAGGCAGGTCGCCAGGTTTTGGTTGTTGGGGAACGAAGAAAAGTGTGAGACCACATTAACGTAAGCCAACAAGAAGTTTTTACCCATTTTCACTTGACCCGCACTAACGATGTCCCGCCCCATACTTCTTTTCGGCGCATGGGTGACGTGATTGAGTCTTACTTGCAACGATGCTGGGGACTGACGGCCATTCGCATCTCCGTTTCTGAACTTGAATGATGTTGCGTGGCTCTTCGCTAGAATAACCGTTCGTTTTTAAAGCCACTCGTTCGCTTTTCGCAGGTCAAGCTCAGCCTCCTCGAACAGCGACGCGCAGACATCAATCGCCAGCAAAGTTCGTTTGCTGGCAGTGCCGCCATGAGCAGGGAGGATAGCCAGGACCGAATGGTGCTTTGAACTGAACGCGAAGCAATCGGTGATTCCGGAAATCCGGTTGCCCCCGACTGGAACGTAGTGCTCTTCGTTTGTGCGAAAACTGGCGTATTTGCATTATTTCTAACAACAATGCAATTGCAAATATGGTGCTGATATTTCCGAACACTTTCTTGCTGTTGAAATTATTTTTGTAGTTCGTTAATAAACGCAATTGATATTTTTTGAGTTTTAGCAGTGGAAACTAAAATTTGTTCAATGACTACGTTTTAGGCAAAACAAATGTTACTTACTGAGTAGTTCACACAAGAATATGGAAGATGCGTTTTTTCCATATTACCCCAGACAGAAGATACTTTGCAAACAGCCTTCCTCTCTGTAACGTTCGCAGAATTGCTAACTATCATGCTTGCATCGCCCTCACGCGACGTCTCCACTCAATTGTTGATCAGACCTCAAGTAATTGTCGGGCCACATTTTTGCCTCGCTCCGCATTCCTTGGCCACAGTTTGTGTTGTTCATTTTAGTAGCGAAGAACGTGGGCGTTCGAGCATTAACGACAACCGGTAAGGTTGGTGCGTTGGTTGTCAAGACAACGTCTCTGCAACATAAGGCTGTTTCTCATATAGACATAAGGTCTGAGGCACGATACTGCTTCCCATAATTTTTGTTAAATCACGTTTTGTCGGCTGGATCGATTAAAGTCGGTGCATCAACTGATTTTTATGGTTTGCTAAGGCGGGAGTAGAATCGGGCTCATTTTTCTTCGGCGGGAAAAAAACAGCTGTTGCCAGCAGGGATCCACGTTCGCTGACTTGTGAACTACACAGCGAAATACCGTTATCTTCGACCGAAGTGTTTACTGGGCGTCGCTTGTTAGTGATGGACTGTCGGTTGAGCCTTGGGACTGCTTTGAAGTCATCGATTTACGAAGCCTTGTCGTCGCAACGACTGTCAAGTCCACAACTTTTTGTGCTGCCTTTCACAAGACTCAGCTTACAGCCACTCAGAACGGTGTTCCTCTTCTTAGAAAGCTTACAGCCACTCAGAACGGTGTTCCTCTTCTTAGAAAGCCTCGCTGAAACAAACACGCGATTTACAAATGCACGTCGTGCTCGAAAACACAAACTGGATTTTTTGTCGTAAACACGCTCTGCCTCGTGCTGGCAGTGAACGCTTCACGTTCGCATGCGTCCATCTCCCGGCTGACGATGTGTTTGTGATGATGGTCGAGGAGCAGGTTAAATGGAAGTCGTATTGAACAACCAACCAACCAGCGGAACAATGGAAGCTGTCACTGAACACCTCAAAAGCTCCGATCCGGTACTTGAACAAGAAAGAAGGGGAAACAAGGACGTCACAATTGCTCGCTAAAAACGCCTTTGCCTTTTTGCAGTGCAGAGATAGCGTTGCCTGCCTCTATAAATCGCAATTCATTTCAAAAATTTCCCCAATCTTTGAGTTGCTTTTTGAATAATAAACATGTTTTATATCGCGAGTAGCGCTCATAAGCTCTCCGTGTGCTTGACAAGAAAAAATCGTTGGTTTCGAGTAAACCTCGCCAGACCATCGAGTCCGTTTTCTTTCAAGCGGAAGGCAATGCTTCTGTCACTTGACAGAAAATGATGAGATTGCACGCAGGTCGGAAAAGCACAGATTAGAACAAAAATGCTTGATTGTATTTTTCTCGATCACTGACGACACACACACGCTTGTCTTCAAAACACGCCACGTAAAGACAGTTCTCTGATTGGTTGGAAAAGCGAGCGACGGCCGTGAACAAGAAACAGCGCGAAAGCAAAAAGTGCAAAGGAGACAGAAGTCATGGTTCGCCCGGCGCGAGATCGCTGCATGCCGAGGGAGGGAGGCAGAGCAGTCTCTGTTCAGCAACATGTAAACGACGACATGAAGATATCTGACAACAGCTCCTAAGCAAACATATCGACAACACGAAAGTACAGCTTCGTCGAGGCCAACACGCACAGCCAGCGTCTTAAATAGCGACATGAGTTAGGACGTTGACATCACCTCGAAAAAGTTCTATCTTTCGAAGCACCAAACGCATCGGTACATCGAGTTGACAATTCTCCACGTACCGAGCAAGGCCTCATTCAAGTGCTGCTGCGAAAATTATCACCTACTCACAAGGTCACTCGGGAGCATCTTGAAGCGAAAAGACCTCGAGCGGAACAGACACAAAGCTAAAAATGCCACCACCCGATCTTTCTGGCCTTCACTTCCGCCACTAAATAAATGTTTTTACGATCCTGGCGGAAACGAGGCCAGAGGCACTTCAAGATATAGAAGAAACGAACTAATTACGGGTAACTGTCGGAAACAAAGTAGAGTTCACTGTCAAAAACGAAACGTTCACACTGAAAATCTAAAAGCCACTTTAAAGGTTGATTGCAAGCGAGTGAGAACACATGGCTGTGAGCATTTAAAAAAACATCGACGCTGAAATGAGTTCCGTCAAAAGAACAGCCTAAATTGCGCTCTCGCGTTGTTGACATCGACAAGGTACGTTAGTGGGAGGATTTGGTCAGCTACCAGCCAGCTAGAGCCAACTCAGACACTGTCAAATGAAAAGCAAAAACACGCGGTTTGAATTATTCAGCGCAGGTAGATAACTTAGCACAATTAAGAAAAAGGAACAAAAACGCGCCAAAAATCACTTTCGTCCGCACAGTACGACGGCGAAGCGACCCCGCGCAATACTGATTGGCAACAGTGATGATTGCACATGCTGTTTATTAAGGTAGCAGCTTGAAGGCAACAGGGGTTGAACTACAGTGTGGGCGGCGGAGGCGGAAAGCCCTCGTCGTGGCCGCGACCTTCGGCGCTCAGCGGCACTTCGTACAGGAGCTCTTCGGGCGGCGGGGGCAACGACTCGGCCCGTGCCAACTCTTTTCTCCTCTCGATAACCGCTCGAGGGGTATACAGTGGCAGGGGAGGGGGAATGGCGGGCAGGTCGTCGTCGGCGTCATTTGCTTCCGCCGCCGACCTGCGCTTCGGCAGCGTGTTGTTCTCGTACAAGGGCGGGCGATTCGACTGGAAGGTACTGAAGGAACCTTTGCGCGGCTGGCCCGCGGCCGGGACGTTCTCCGTGGACCCTGATAGCCGCGTCCGGGGGTCACGCGGCGGCGGAGGCGGCGGCGGCATTCCGTCAGCGGTCCGGGATGACCTTCTGGTCAAGGACGCTGTTCCGTGGTTTGGCAGCGGCGCTCTCGACGGCGTCGCGGTGATGCTGTCGCTGTATCTGTTCAGTGCGGGACCTGGAGCTGGGGGGGGCGGCAAATCGCTGAAGCGTTTGCGTTCAGTGTCGGCGGGAGGTGAAATTATCGGGTGAGTCGCTTTGAGCGGAACGCCGGAACCGTGAAGCATTTGTTTCTCGCAGTCCCAGCTGTGTCTGTGAAGCAAAGAAAAGCGGTAAAGTAGTTTAGCAAAAGCAATGTGTTTGCAAATCTTGCAAGTCTTCACCAAAGGTCAATCTGATCAGAGTTCGTTTATTTGAAGAAAATTGGAGTGGTCGTGTGATCAACCCGGAGAGCAAGGCAGGGAAAACAAGTTGATCAGCTTTTACCGACGCAACGATTATTATTTTAACATAAAAAGAAATAAGAACAGGGAGAAAACGAACAGGTAACGATTCGCAGCAAGATCGTGATTGGACAAACATCGTCAACGTTCCGATGACATGATTAACGCATCGCTTACGGTAACATCTCCGTGTCACAGTTCCGTCTACGTCATCGACAGGCGATAAATGAGACATGTAATCTTACCTGTTCGTCGGTACGTCGTAAGTTTCAACAGCGAGGCGATTGTCTCGAAGAATCCGGCTTCGATCGGAGAGCATGGAACCATACCTTAGCAAAACAACTGGCTTAGTTTGCGGTCACTTGCACAGAAAATGTTAACAATCGAACTAAGCCGCGACGTATAAACCGGTCCTGGGCCAGATTTTCAAAAACTTACTGTAACTACTAAAAAGCAGCGTTGAAATCACTTCAACCAGTTTGCCTACTCGGAAACACAGAACTGCAGTAAATAACACACATTGTTACGAACTGCTAAGGGCGCATCGCACCTGCAGTGATGACCACGGTTGTCCGATTACTTCAGGAAAAAGCTCAACACACAGGACGCAGAACTCACGATCAAATGCTAAAAACAACGCGCACGTCCAAATAATGGAAAACCACGAAGAAGAGTTAAGCAAACCGGGGTGCCCACATACATTAAATACGCATCAGAACTACGTCCACAGGAAAACCACACTGGAATGGCTTTCAATCAATGGGACCAGATAAGGAAGTAGTTTTTGAAAACCGCTGCCTTAACACCTTTAGCAACCTTCAACAATGTCGTGGTTAGCGCAACAAAAACATCAAAGTGTTAATTACGGAGTGGTTTCCGTGAGAGACGCCAATTCAGTCGGTCTCAATCGAGCTATGCACATACATAGGCTGCACCATGGCACACTGAAGTGGAAGATAAACTAAACAGAAGAAGAGCCTCCGGAAACGAGCGGACGAGGGTATGGTGCCTTGAGAGCGTAGAGCAAGCTGCTACGTGAACTTGAAAGCTTTGCGCCAAGGAACTCGCAAATTACTGCACAAGGTACTTGACGTGTGTTGAAGTTTCGGCCGCAACACGGCACTCTGTGGTTTCAACGAGGTCTTACGAACATGAGTCAAAATCAAAGCCGTCTTTTCATGGCTGATGTGTTTTTGTTTATTTTTTTTCGTACCTGAGAGAAATCACCGGAAGTACAGAAGACAGCTTTCGAATTCACGAACAAGTAGCAAAGCAAGAGTTAAGACTAGATCCAACAAACTTTTGCCGCGACGAAGCGTCAGGCGCTGTCGTAAATACAGCGTGTACAGGACACAGCAAATCACACTCGCAAAACAAATCTCACACACGCACCTATCGGTTCGAAACCTGAACGATATAACAGGAGAAAAAACAGCCACCCTTTACAACAGGAACTCATCGTGAGTGAAATGATATGCTCGTGCGCATGTATTGCGAAACACACGCGGTCGATATTGGAACTATCATCGACACCGGTTGCTTACATTCAGTCGTGCTCTGTCATCATTCAAAAATGACACTCTCACCTGTGGTCTCTCGATGGTGTGCGCAAAGAGTGAAAGCGGTTGTTTCTGGCGATCGCGTTCGCTTCGTGGTTGTACTTTTGATCCGGAAAAACTGAGCACGAGAGAAAAGCGTTATTCACGCGCGAAAACGTCCGACCCAGGGAAAAACAAAGATGACTTCACGCTTGCTTGGCCAGCGCAGACGGCTGTTGAGAACACACCGAATACGTGACATCAGACAGCGCAGCGTAGGAGAAAGGTAACAGTCAAAAGTTTCCCACAACAGCTGACCAGACGCTTCGTAACGCGTACATTGCCGTAGTGACAGCGCACTGACTAGATTTTATTAGGTCTGGCTGTTGCACAACAATCCTTTCTTCGGTCAGTTTAGTTTCGCACGACCGGTTTTATTGTGGAAAGGATTAAGGAGAGAGCACCGCGGCCACATAGACATAGGAAGTCACTCACATGAAACAACTTTTATGCAAACAATGTGACACTTAAGCATGTCGACGTGGGGCACTATAGGGACAAAACTGCAGCATTAGGAATAAAACAGAACGTTAAGAAGACGTACAAAAGTTTACAGCAGAACCATGAACGGATTTATTGACGTTTTCTTACGATCTCCAACATCAGATCAAAGACTACAGATTTTAATGAGATGACGCTGGACATTTCCAAAACGAAAGATTTCATTCATGATCAGCGGCAAAATAGATGACCACCAGGCGATAAGAATCCAGATTCAGTGGCAATACCAATAGTTTGCAAAAACTGAATAACTTGTTCTTTGTACATCGCTTGTTCCCCTTCCCGGTGTACCATTACATCACCTCACTAAGGTTTACGCTCTATATACTACATATTGGTGTGTAAGGTGTACACTGCCAGAATGAGGGTTATAGAAAAAACGACGATATACACCTTACAGAGAAAACGATATCCTCTTTAAACTAACGAATACCGTTCACATCTTATCGCTTTCTGCATGGTAACGTCGTGGTCAAAACTGGTAATCATTGCCTCAATCTTCATTTCTTAAACATCACTTAATCACATTGCATTAACTCCTGCTGCTCTTGTGCAGTTCAGTCATGTTGCTGCAAACGGTGCGCGATTAAGTCTAACGGCAACATTGTTTGCTGTCGAAACATCGTCAATTGCTTATATAATGTTGATCTGAAAAAAAGTGTTTATCGTCAGGGTCTTCCACACATCCCAGCAAAACCGTTTGAACCAAGCACTACGTTAGTTCGCTGAAGCATGTATTGCTAAAATTTTACAGTCGTTGCCTTTATCCGGGTTAGAATCGTTCTGGCTGGACGTTGGCAAATATATCAACAGAAATCGTTACATTGCTGGGCAGTGTTGCAAAAAGTCTAAAGTTACTGTTGTCAAGCAAGTCACTGCAAATCCTTTTTTTCCGAAAAAAAAAACACCTTGAAAACATGAAATAACGATGTGTTCCACTTCACAGTGTGCCAATTAAACTCCATCCCACTGCCCTCACGCGTAAATATGTAGTGTTTCCACCAAATGTACAATAGCAAAACAGATGCTAGCGCCATGCTGGGTTGCACATGAACATCTAAACTCGGAAATGTTTCAAAGACATACGATAACCAATCACTGAGGAGCTCAATACTTCTATTTAATCTCATGTTAATCCAAAACCAGAACCTACAGGAAAACTTGCAAAACAAATCATCATAAAATACGAGCAGATTAATCCGCAAAGCTAATGTGAAGTTTGACCAACTGGCCCATTTTGTTTGCAACCGGTTTGCCAAAGCTCAAATTTAAAATCGAGGTGCGCACGAGAAAATGACAAGCTTTGAGGAACAATACAAAACTGGGCAAAGCGATGTGCTGAGGTAGATAGCAGGGTTGCGGAGTCGGAGGTTTTTGGGTGGAATCGGATTCCTAGATTACTAGGAGTCGGAGTCGGATTTTTTGTCCGACTCCGGAAGTCCAACTAAATCATTTTTATACACTGCACTCCTACGTTAGGAATCCTAACTCGTGCCTTTTGAAATGGTACATTTTCTTTTGAAATTTTTATGGAAACTGAGAATCACTGATGTGTACCACGATTTTCATTGATTGCTAGTTGTTACAAAATTGTTTACAGCCAAACTTCGTTCATGTTATGCTAAGGAGTCGAGAGTCGGAAATTTTGGAAAGGTCGGAGTCGACATTTTATCTCCGACTCTGCAACCCTGGTAAATTGTACGGTGGTGTAGAAAAAACACTAGATCTGGGGTTCGCAACCTTTCTTTGACCAAGTACCCCTCCAGGATTTCGACAGATGAGCATTTACCCCTAAAATTTCTTATGAAAAAAAGGCTGAGTAAAATAACGAAAATCCACGGTATTTTTAATAGAACTTTTAGCTTTTTAGAACTATAAAAGTTGACTCCTTTTTTATTTCTCGAACTTAATCTATTTACCAATAAGCATATTATAATAATTTCTAAAAATAGTATTCACTGATATATGTATGAAAATTTGGAAATAAATATATAAATATATTTTTCCTTCTATTGCTAACCTTAAATGTATCCTTTCAGATAGGCAAATGTCCCCCAGGTTGGGAACCCCTGCACTAAACGATCAATTAATCTGCCACCAGTTCACTTAAGCAGTAAGGTCTGAGAGAAACAGCAAAACTTTTCTGGACTGTCCCAACTGTAGTATACGTAGTGTCGAGGCCTCTGTCCAAAAGACGCAAAAATGCAAACCGTTAGGTCGAAGTGGTTGGGGCCGGGATACACACGTCATTCACGGCTGGCAACAACCACTCTGCACATACTGGCAAAGCTGGGCAAACACTTTCTTGGCGCTAGCATCCCGGCGAAGCTCGATATTGCTCCTTAGCACTGACTCACCTGGTTGTATGACCTTTGACATTGGCACGCTCGGATCGGGTTCTTGATCTTGCGTAACGTCTGTAGTATGGTGGATCAATGTGGCTACGGTGGGAGTCAGAGGCGGCATTTTATATGTCGATTGATTCGACGCTGATTTGAGAGCCCCGAGGGAGGATTTCCTCAATCGAACAGATTCAGAACCTCTGGGGATCGCCGGCGGCCTTTTCGACTCACTTGAAAAATCTGAACATATGTTGAAGCTTGACGTTAGGAAGAACTAATGATTTACTGCCAATGGCATGCACCGCGTTGCACATATCACATAAAAGCAGTAATGCACTGTACCGCTAGGGTTTCTTTTCTTTATCTGGTCCGCCTCTTGACAGACATCAAAGCGTTAGACAGAAATGAAATTTGAAACACGCAAGCGCAGATTAAGCACGTGCACGACGGCATGCATATTAGTAGCATACAAATTTTCGAGTACACGCAAAACCAAACCACAAATCTCACTATATCTTCAACCAATAATTCCACGAAAGGCGACTGTGCCTGCCCTTGGTTTGCGTTTCACGAAAGCAATGCACCAGAACTGCTAAACTCCTCGCTTTCAATCCCAACCCGCAATGCAAACCAACGATATTTGCGCACCGGCACGGTTATTAAAACATTCGCGTTCCCTCGAGTTTTATCCACATTTAATTTTACTTCTCTGAAATACCTTCCATTGTCACTGTCCTGAAAATGATCGGAATCAGAGGAAGAGGGCAATGTTTTTCGAGAGCCTGACTCACTGACCACTGCGCAAAATGATCTTTAAGCACTCGCCGGTGGTAAGCCCGCTACAGAAGTCCTGCATTTGCCTCCAACGAACGGCGTATTGTTTCCAAACTTTGGAGATATTGGAAACGCTTGGCACTTTCCCAGCAAACAGCTCAAGTCATTACTGCCAGGTCCGCGCTCGATAAACTCAACTGCCCCGCGGTTCTAATTCGCGTCGGATAAGGTTTGATTACAGAAACACAACGTTGGTTGTACAGCCACCTACCACCGCCATACACTCCGCGCTATCTGATTACCGCACATACCACAGCAGCTTTCACCAGTACAACAACCCGCCACACATACCTCTCACGGTCAAACTTCTTTTGACGGTGCCCGAGAGTTCGACAAAATCTTTCGAGTTACTATCCATAGAGACGCCGCTGTCCATGGAAGCCGTGTTTATGCTTGGTATTTCACGAATACCGCGATGATGGGGCATTGTGTTCCATGTTCTCTTTGGATCCGAATAGTACGGAACTACGTCTGGTGGCAGATAGCGATACGGATGCTGGAACGGTTCCTGACTTGGCGTCTGTGGCAGCCACACAGTGCTTGAATCTTGACCGTAAGACATCTGCATGGCAACCGTAATGCTACTTTGTAACAACCACAGATGATAAACCAGATCGAGCTGGTTAAAGTAAGATTTACTTCCAATAAAATGCGATGCACACCTACGAAAAAAAACAAATAAAGCAACCCATCACCTGGATCAGCACGATACGGAGAACACGATATAATTTGAACAGCAAGCACTGGGCAATCGCTCTCCGGCCATGTACCAGCGCTACCTACAACGCGTTGAACGCCATGACAGCCCTTAACAATTTTTGCGGTTTCAAATGAGACAATTTAAATTTAACGCTCTTTCTTCGACTGGCAAAAGAAGATCGTGACGTTTCACTGCGACGTTTCCGTTAAATGACTGTCAAATTTTCTCAATCAGACATTGTAATTGCGTGTTTGACAGTCGCTTGGAATCTGACGAGTCAGAAAAGCGCTTGGAGGATGGCCTTCATTCAACATTCTTGTCAGTGAACGCGTCAAACCCAAATCCAGCACAATGTCTATGAAGAAGCTATTGGCCGCTTGCCGACAAGGGCCATTTCCAATGAAAAAATAAGCTTGGCGTCGAGAGCGTGATTTTTGCACCAAAGCCTCTGCGTATGTTTTCTAAAAGAGCATGACAGTAATAACAAACCTTACTGCGAACAATGGTTGGAGCAGTGACGCGCCCAGCAGCAACCAACAAATGACTCCGACCTGTGAGCACTCTATTCCCAGCGTTCCCAAAAGGCCGTCATTAGAAGCACTTCTTTGACAACCGCGAACGCTTTTCCCAAAAGTGCGGCGCCGCCTCCGTTCAGGAATGCGTGCGAATTAAGTACTTTACGAGGAAACAATTACAAAGACGACGAATCTCGAATTCGGCGCTAGTTGGACACGAGACAGCTGGTCGGTAGAAATGCGAAGGATTCACACAGGCTACTAGAAAAACGTGCCCTTTCACAGTGATATTTCGTGATTAAAACGTGCTAACCACCAAAACTTATTCAAAACACTTCCGCCACAGCGAGTCGACAGCAGCGACAGGCTATTTCGGTCACACGCGTTGCTGTCATGTGTTCATCGCAATCGATGATGGGTGTTCAGACAACTAGGGTGTCACGAAAGGATGCCGCTGCTGAAGTCCTTTCAAGTTTTCAACGTAGTGCATATACGGTAGCAATGGCAATGGGCGGCTCGAGACCACCCAGCCTGGACAAACAACTGCTTAGTGTCTACAGAAATGCCACTTGCTACTTGTTTTTCGGCGCTGGTTCCTGACAACTCTCTGACAAAAAATTTTGCTGTTTAGGCGACCTTTCTTCGGTCAGCTGGCGATGTCAAACCTTTATTTTGAAGTCCACACCCACCAAAAGCTCACACCAAAGTGCTAAATGAAAATTTCACACTTGAAGTTACGTGATCATCTCAAAGCAAATCTTCAAAACTACGCCGAAACAAACTGAAGGCTGCGATTTTAAAGCAGTTAGTTCTTGACGTCACACGTAATCCGCTTCACAACGGTTGATATGCTGACAGATTAGCAAGCACAACATTGTTAAGTTGTTCGAGCGTTCGTGACAACGACCAGCTTCGCTTTACCGTAAGACGACTGTGCAATCAAAATAAAAGTCGTTGAAGACCTGGTGAAACGCTTACGCCATTGTCGCTTTTCTTATTCGCAACTACCTTCGAAATATGCAAGAACACTTGCACTACCGCTTCTTGCGAGGTTAGTGCTCTGCTTACCGACGTCACTGAACGGGCTGTTAGCAAAACACAGCGAAAACCACAGCCGTACAATGCAGAAAGCGAAGTGTGCTGCTGCACGTTGTCGAAAACACAGTTCTAACTTCTACCAAGGATGCTTCAACGCGCTTTTTGGTTCCAACCAAATGGTTATATAGTGCTTGACAACAGTGTGCGAAACCAAGAAGTTGTTTTGGTCGCACTACTCTAGGTGGTGCGCACATCTGAATCTACCTAAGCAGAGCAGAAGAAACACTAGTCTTGAAAGAGAGCTGGATGACTAACTACAGCCTGCATTTCCTGAGAAGTTTATCTTGCTTTTGTCAACAGCAGATAAATTGTAAGCGAGCACAGGTAGAGAACATGTCCAGAGTTGAGACAAAGCACAATCAACCCCCGCAGTGCACGGCGCGACCAGCACCACCGATCTAGCTCGGCATGCACGCTCTGTGACATCGTTGCTTATATCAGCGTCGTTCGCAGTCGCCTGTATAAGCGCGTCCATGGGAACGTGCGCCCATACAGTTGCGCGCGGTGGCCATTGGAGGAAAGGTGCACAGATTTTTCGTGACGTTCTGACCGCAACACGACCGCAGACTGGGCTGCACGGCGCATGAGGTGTCGATCCGCACAATTCACAATCAGCCGCGGCATTTGTTCCCGGAAATCCAGATACAAACGCTGCTGGGACTGCGAAGTGCACCGACGACGAAACAAACAGCGCACCTGAGTCTGACAACGAGCGCGGTTTTAAACTGCGTCACGCATTCGTGAAAATCTTTGTTTCATACATTTCGGAATACGTCATTGCTACCATTTTCGCGACAAACACCATGCGCAAAACATTATTTGCCTGCCACCCGTTGCCTTGATGAGGCAGCGCAATAAACAGGTCAGACCTAGCTGTATTAAAAGCGAGCAACTTAGCGCTTACGCTTGCCCACCTGCAACCGTTTAAACTGTTGGTGATGGAGCTGCTGCGGCAGTTTTCTTTGCAATCTCTTAGACAACGGTCACTAGGCAACAGCGAAGCGCAAGCGAGACTTGTTCAAAGTGCGGTGACATTGAAACTGGGTTAATTTTTTAGGTCCATAGACCGAATTTTTTTAAAAAACCGAATAAATTAGGTGAATTCGGTCGTAATGTCCGTAAATGTTGGTTAATTAATACTGTTACGGCGAGTTTTAATATTATTACGGGAACAATGACCGAAATGTCTCAGCGAAAAAAAAACAACATTAAAATACTACTGTACTGGTGCCATTAAAATACTACTGTACTGCAAGGTTGCAGTTGCAGCAAAGCACGTTTGTCTAATCAATGAGCGCTGTGGATACGCACGAAAATACATAAAATCTTGTTCAACGTCGTATACAAGGTTGGTTTGACCAAGCCCGCATTTCAGTTCAGAGGAGCTGAGATTAGTTAATAGCACAATACACCGCTACATCTGGAAAACTAACTGTGTGTAAGCAGCCAAAAAAAAGGCGGTTTAAGCGGATTCACCAACACATACTCACCATTCGCTGCGGAACCTAGTGTGTACTTCATTGTTTAAACCATTCCCATAAACATGAATTTCAATACCGTTGCACAAAAGCGCGATACCTTGCAGACAAACACTTGGTCTCCATCCGTCAAAATGTAGGTTTTTACGAAACAACTAAAGCAGCGCTTCCCAAACGCGACCCAGTGGTGGGCTGCGAAGTTCTTTCCAGAGGGCCACGAAGCATTTGAAAATGTTGCTTAGCTGAAAAATTTCTTGATAATTAGCTGATTTTTTATTGATTTGATCTTACCATATCTAATAAGCGAGCTCAAGTTTTCCAGTAACAGCAAACTGTACGTTGCTAATATTTTGCTTCATTCTCGCACCTCAATTTTTTTCGTTATCATTTCACCACAAACGATTCTCAGTAAATGTGGATCGCAAGCTGAAAAAGGTTGGGAAGCACTGAACTAAAGTGATGTTTCTCATCGCACGACATTTCAGTGACGTATGCGGTTCGAACACGCAACAATGCACAAAAACTGCTCATTGCCAAATCCGAGATCTTGAAGGCAACTTTACTGCAACTAACAGCTTTGTAGTGAAAACATGCCCAGAAAGGCTTCGCGAAATGACACTGAACCTCTCCACGCTTTCGATAGTCCAACTCCGTATATAAAAGCTTGCGTACAGACGGACGGGCATGTCGCTCCATCCTTCTCGACAAGTTTATCAACACTTATAACAGTCCCAGGTCAAGCCGGCAATAACTTTCCACGAAAGCGAACAAGATCACTGTCTGTGGGGCACTTGTTCCGCAGCAACCGCCAGCGAGCTGCTCGGGCTTATTTCAACAAACAACACATCGAGCAAACACCGGTGCACTTTTCATAAAACAGCACCCTATATTCTCGCTACATCTCGAACGCGCGACTTCAAAGACTTTTCTCGCGATCGCGCGCAGCCAGGAGAGCCCGAAACGCAATATAACGGAGCGACAGCCGCAGCTCGACCAGCGCCGCGCTCAGATTGACGCCAATCGCCAGGATTTCGTGACGGCGCGAAACAGGAGCAGACAGAAAAAAGTTATGACAAGGTTGGCAACGGGAACGTGCCCATCGGCCGAAAGAAGGAACTCGCCCGCTGCGGACGATTGCGCGACAGTGAGGGTTGAGTGACTCACGCCCCGAGTTGTGCTCAGTGATGAGGAGCGTGATAATAAAGGTTAAACTTCCAGCAGGTTCGTTACTGTATTTGGCGGTGACGCTCTCCTGTCGTTGACAGAGCTTGTTTCAAGTCATGACCCTCATCTCTGCACTTTCTGGGTATTTGTCAAAACTTGCCACTGCGCTCTGCTGTTCACTACCTTGTTTAATAAAAAACCTGTTTTTTTTTATTTAACAAAAACTTGCCACAAAACTCTCTTGCGCAATGTCTTGTTGCTCACTACCTCGTTTAACATTGCCAGCTTGCGCTCGTTCGCGCTGATTGACGCCTGATCGATCTGTTGCCTCCCTCCTGATTTGGAAGCGCGCTTTTGACCCGTGTCGATTTTTCTCTCAATGCAACAAGTGACAATTTGAAGCAAACAAAATGCGAAAAACACAAAAGCACCTCAAAGCAGCCATCTAAAAAAGCTGTATTGAACGTGCGATACGACACACGACACAGGAAAGGAAATCGCGAGCAATGCAATTTCACCCTGGTCATCACCGACCACACATGTTAATCATCAGTCACACAACTACGTCACCAGCGGGCCACACTTGTGCTGACGCACACTTGACCGGGCGCGCCATCAAGCCAAGCGTTGTTTCCCGCACGTTTCAAAGCACAAACGCTTACCGGTGTGAGCAAATGGCCGGTGGAGAGCGGTCGACCTTCGCTCACGTGACGATGAGCGCTCTCGGACACCTCGGCGCTCCAGCTGTTTCTCAGGTGGATCTTGCGCGACCTCTGCCGGTCGCTCTCTTGCGCAATGTCTTCTGCGTTCTGTATAACCGCCTGCGAGCATGCACGATCGTTCTTGTTAGCGGATGGCCAACGCCAAGAACCCATTAAAGAAACAAACACAACAGAAGCATTAAATAGGTAGCTACGCTAGAGCAGTGGCCAAAAAGTTTACACACAGAACATGGGTATTCAGTTTGGCCGGGTCTCAACGCGATATAAGCAGCTCCTCCGAGCACGAGAAAAACTTTCGGGTCAAGTAACTTTTTCTTGGCACCTCCTTTGTTGTGGGTCAACTAGTAGTACAAGTTGACCCACTAGTAGTACTGTTACTAGTAGTACAACTGATCGTTTTGTTCAAAAAGTTGTTAATTTACCTCGAAAGCCAGCAATCCCATAACATCTATCGTCCAGATGTTACCGTAACTTTCGCCTAAACAACCGCAGCCAATGACGTACCACCCCGGGGACAACTGAACTTACACGGTGAACTTTCTCTTAAGAATATGACGCTGCGTCATGTACTTTGTGTCAAGATCCTAATTCCTATTCGCCAAACACAAGCCAATTCTTATTCCAACGTTGAGCCCATAATCCCTCGTGCAACGTTGACCCTCAACAAGGCAACGCATATAACAGGGGTGGCTAAGCTGCGGCTCGCGAGCCGGATGCGGCTCTTTAAACTTTCCGAAAAATTATATATTTGTTTTTCATTTCTATTGAAAAGTGTAGAAATATTGTAAAATGGTACAGACTACTGTGGTAGCGTGCCATACAGTATTACTTTTGCAAGTTGTTCCAAAACAAACTATGATCTCACAGAAGCGTAGATTGCAAATAAATTCGTGTTTAACTTCGGTTTTACGATGTGTGGCTCATATACAGAGTAGGTTTGGCCACCCCTGGTATATAACGTTACCCACATTAGCGACGAAAAAAATAATTTTAAGAGGAAAAGTAGCACCATAGTTCGAATCACTGTCTACTTTGACAACAACCGATATTTTCAAAGGACAAACAGCTGGACTCCAACATTCGAAAGAAACGCCATGTACTTTCGGATACACCCAGTTGAGGCAGAACATCTTTGCTGGGAGTTGACAGATGCAAGAGCAATTGAAATTGCGCGTGAAGATCATACGGGCGTGGTGCGGAACTTGAATGATGTGGAGTTTTTTTATTCGCACGATCGGAGTGGACCTGTTGACCAGCTAGCGTTGCTGGAGACAAACTTCGCAAGCACTTTTGAATCGTGAGCAACTATTTTCCGCGGATTGCCCAGACACAAGTTCTACAAAAAACTTTGCCGAGGCAAATACGTGGGCACGTTCTTCGATAAATCGGTGTGCGGATGCGCACTGCTTCATTGTTAGCGGGCTTCAGGTAATTGTAAGTTCCACGCGCTTTACATCGTTGGCAATGCCTGTACTTGCGATGGTTGCGAAGGTGAAATATGTGCTCGCAACATGTTTAAACACCGTGGTAGACCACACTGTGCTAGTCGAGACATCGCCAAGAGCTCGGGAAGATTAGTTGTTGCTTGGGTTTTGCAGGAACACCACGCAGCGAAATTGACTCTGCCAACAACCTACAACCACGTGACCGCTCCTCAGGACGTGAAATTACCAGCTGAAGCGCCAGTTAATAACTGACAACCGCGATCAATAGATTTCGCCGTTCCACTGCACCGTACAGACTTGGCCACGCATATTTACCGACATAATCCCGTCAAAATCGAACCTTGCAGACAGACTTCCCTCTAATTCTGTGCGCAACCAAATATACACTTGTCTTCACAGAAAGACATACAATTGAGCGCAGTTCGTGGTGCCACGTTCACTGGCAGATAGTCGCTGAGATATACGCAATAGATCTCCTGCATGTCTGACGGCGAACTTCTTAAAAGTTTTCCGACTTGCGACTTCCGAAACCACTCTACTGACATTCGTGACGAAACAACGCTTATGTCACGTAGACACACGAGCTCCCGCAGATGTTTTATGGATAAGAAAAATGCACACAAAATGTTTTCAATACTTGCTATCAAAACATATATTTCTTCTTTTACATAAAATACGTACACAATGCCGTGTTGTGCACTAAAACTTAAGACTTTGCTCACATTTCGTAAATTTTTCGAAAGTTAAATTGGCTGACTAAGTTGCTCACAGATTCCGCTATTTCGAAATGATTCGCAACGTACTATTTAACTATATCTGGTTTGGTCGACGAGAAAGCAAAAGGTTTGGTCGACGAGAAAGCAAATATTGTACTTTGTAGTACATTAGTTCTCTTCTTGCGTCTATGAAAGGCCGTAAGCTTTGGAGCCCTACGTTTTTGAGAGGCTTGGGTAAAAGTATTTGAAGAGTTTTTTGCAGATCGCATAATTTACAATCCACGTGGTTTCAGACCTGGATTTTTTTCGCAGAGATATTTCCGTCATTTGTTCCGTGATAGTATTAAAACTCGTTGTAACAGTATTCACTCGTCTATGTTTTCGCTCATTATGACCGAAAAGGTTCAGACGTACGTGAATACGTTAGTAGTTTCTACTTTGTTAGGGATACCTGAGATTAATTGAAGGCTCATTTATCTTTTGTTTTTAAATCATCAATGCATCGAGTTCTATTCAGCGGAGCGCGAAGTACTTTTGCCATACAGCGATTGAAACTATTGTTGTTGCGTGCTTGATATCGACTACGTGCCTAACTAGCTGTACACTATTCAAACATCAGTTTTAATTTGTAGGACTAGTTTTGCCGGAAAGCTCACGGTAGTTATTTTAATCAAATTGCATTTGCAGCTTTTTTGAAAATCTTCACTTATTTTAATTCCGCTATACTTTTTATACGTGTGTTTTATTATATAACCGTGAGCCATTAACTGGCCAAGTCAGCGCTCGTATTCGTTTGCGAAAGCAAGTTTGGTGATTAACGTCTTTTTGCTTTGAAGTTCTGTAAACCGTTGCAAGAAATGACTGCACTTCAAGTAGCGAACACCAGGCAGTGCCGCTTATGGTTGCGCTGATCGAAATTGATTTCCAGCCACAGGTATTTAACGGCAAGGCAAGGAAGAGACCGCGCGAAGCATCGCCTTTTTCTCGAGGAAGTGTTTATTGGATCTCAGGCGCTGTATACCACCAGTCGAAGCCAATCATCAGATATAAGCTGCTTTGCTAAAAAAGGATGGAAAGACTTTAATACGATGGGCAAGTAAAAGGCATTTCCCTGAATTGTGAGTCGCTGAAAATCAGGAATACGTGAAAGCGGAAAACTTGGTTTCACCTCTCGACGACAAGAACGTGTGCAAACCCGGTCAGCACTTTACGTCAGGATCTAGGACAGCGCGTTTATAAACTGGTGACAGTTTTAGCGAAAGAAAAAACATCTATGGCTAAGTCACTGTTTTCCAATTCGAAATGCGAATGAGCTTGTATTTATCATTTAAGTTGTGCAGATGTTTTATATAAAATATCTGAAGTAGGCCGTGTTTCCGCTTAACACCGCAAGCAACATATATAACGCCAAGGTAGACAAGCAACGTTTTCCACACGGCTAAGTTTCAATCGTCTTTTCTACGGCGCATAAAACGAAAGGGAACATTGTTCTATACCAGTGGTTCTTAGCCTTTCCAACCCTGGGGACCAGTATTCTCAGACTAGACATTGGCTTTGGGACCAAATGTTCCGTTACTGTGACTTTTGACATTCCTGGGGACACCCAGAATTTTCACTGGAGCCCCGCTTAAGAATTACTTTTCTAGACTACTTCGACGAAGCAGAGGCACAGTCACACAAAGCATTCCCGAAAAACTCAATGTTAGGTACATGATACGATCTGATAACAAATTTCTTGTTGCGAACAGAATTCAGAGCGAAATTAGTTGCCTGCACTGCAGCACCCAAATCCGTTGCGCGTACTTCGACGTGTTATGTGCGCGCTTTCTGAAATTCTTGTGCGCGCGAGCGCAGTTTAGCGGGAACACCTCTTGCGTGGGTGTGTCCAATGCCTCGTAAAACGTCAGAACGTTCATAATTCAGATACCTGTTCGAAGAAACTGTTGCCACACTCTTCGATCGCATGCAGTATCCGTGCAAGCTTCTTGCTCGGCGGAAGGAGCCGCTGACGAACCGCTGTGCAGAGTAAATAGATCGGTTAGCGGAAACGAAAGCGTTCGCTGAAGACCCTTGCGCCACTAAAGCGCAATGAACACGTGCATCCTGTTTTTGTTTTTTTTCGGTCATAAACCGAAACATTTTTGAAATGACCGGAAAAAATTAAGTCATTTCGGTCAGAATGTTTGAAAATACAGGCTAAAAACACTGTTATGGTGAGTTTTAGTACAACTGTGTGACAAATGACCGAAATGTTTCAGCAAAAAATGACCGACATGTTTCAGCGCAAAAAAAACAGTGTGCGTCATACGAGTGCGTCCGTAACTCGCCAATTTTAAAGTAAAACAAAGTACCACACAACAGAGTTTTTTACCAAGCAAGCAGAAATGAACAAAACCTTGAAAAAATAAACCAGAAGCAGAGGGCAAGTATTAATAAAAAAACACAAAAAGTCAATGCAAGCTTGAATGGCACAGAAAAGCAAGACTGCATACTGTAGCTAGTAGCAAAAAGCTGGCACGTTACCTCTTTGTATTGTTACAACAGCGCCGAGCAACCGTTCGTCATGCAGATTAGTATTCTTAGTCTTAATAAACAAGACAAAAAAAAAGATGAAGTCGAGGAAACAACACAGGCGCTGCCAGACAGCTGTGCGTCATGCAAACCCAAGATTTGCACCCAAGTATCAGAAGTTGCTGTTCAAAGCAGAAATCCATCCTGTTTACACAATAAGCTATTCAAACAGTGGCTAAGCTATAGTCAATCCTCTACTGCAAAACTTCAGTTGCAAGTTGTAACACGTGGTTTATTAACTAGTCGCTTAAATTCATTCAGCGTTTATTCCGTTTTATCGAAAATTTTCGAACAATTTCTGGTCGGACGCAACATTCATATTAAATCTATATTGGTTATGTCATCAATTGACGCTTTGGTCGATGTAAGTCACACTAATCGGAAGCAACAGAAAAGCACAAAACACTGATGATCTGCATCGCTACGTTTCCACAAACGCAAACCAGTCTGACAAGAGTTTCTCTGGCACAGCCAAGTAGGAAAATATCAAATTTCAAGCATTTTATCAACCACAAACAAAACTTCAGATCGAAAAAAAAATTTTAGAATAAGCTTTTTTTACATTGCAGCCAGCAGACGAAGACGCCACGAGGACTGGAAGAGGATCATCGTCCCGCACCGGAACAGGCGGAGGCGTGACGTCGTTCCACGTGGGAACAGTTGAGAAGCTAACAAAATAATGAGTAATACCCACTGTATTCAAGTAACTAGTCTACACACAGGTTAAGAGTTTGAATCCGTCAGCAAATTTTTAACAGGAAATCGATTTCACGTAACACTATGCATCGTCACGTAACACTATGCATCGTCACGTAACACTATGCATCGTCACGTAACACTATGCATCGTCAGAGTTACAACCTTATTCAAATATAATAAAAAACAGCAATCGCAGAGCCCACTAAAATGGATAATTATGTCGAAAAAATACAAATACAAGTTTTATTGTAGACAGACTGAAAAACACGGTACGTTATGAAGGCGTGCGATTGAAAGGTGTCGCTCACTGGCGGACTAAGAGGTAATGGTCTTGCCCATGGAGATCTGGTACCAGCCACTTGTTTACCGTGGATCAGTGCACACTGTGATACTGAACTATCGCAGTCCTCAAAACAAGGCGAGTCTAGCGGGTAACGAAATCAAAATCGGTGCAAAAAGTTTGAACTGTCATCGCGTGTGAGTTCTTCCAGTCTGTTGATTGCCGGACGGGGGTTGAGTTGTTGACATATATTTTGGTTCGATCCTAACTTTTTTACCATGAATGAAACAGTGTTACGAAAGCGTTGCGCCACGAGGCTGCGATCAACGATTCATCGAAATCCGGGCATGCAGTGTCACGAGCCCCTCGGTTCTTGATTAGCTTAAGCTGAGATCGCGTAAACAGTTTATTACCTTGCTCCGATCTTCGGAGGCTGGAAAACGATTTCCTGTTTCAGTTCATGCTTCAGCTGACCGGACATAAGAGAGATCGCTTCACGTTCTCTGGCGACGTCTACTTTCGACATTTTCACCGAACTTCTGCAAAGTACAATTGACCAAACCATAGACTTAAAACAACGAGTTTTTTCATACACGAAGAGCCAAACGGAAACTGAAAAACGTTGGAAGACAGATTTTCTATTATGACATAGTAACTGAAAGGTTCACTTCCGAAATCAATAAACCTCTGCAAACAACTAATCACGGCTTTTCTAAAGTTTCTGCACGAAGATAAATCTATTTTTACATTCATTACTGCTTTGATTACAAACTCCAATTTACCGAACTTCAGCGGGAAATGTTTCTATCCAAAAAGTGCAAGTTCACCAATTACCATCAAAACGCCTGAAACTACGCCATTCAACATAACTTCATGCAAAATACCATTCACTGGTGGTTTCATCATCATCAACCTTCAGCTGTCGGTAAAAAACGCAACTTACAGTACATGCCGCAATCACAAATTTGCAATAACTCGACCTAGCTAAAAAGCTATCTGACGTCGACGAGCAATATGCACTTCATGGGCATTTGGACAAGAACTGTACGGCGATGCTTCTTTATCTATACATTTATTTTTGATGAAAACTGCGCAGTAATCAACTTAGTTACACTGCATATTTTCACTAACTGCGTGATTTCAACAACTCGATCAAAAATGCTTCAGCATCTTTTGCATTAAAACCAACAAATTGTTCCCATGCGAATCATGCTCACGCCAATTTGCAAGCATCTTACACCCTTCAAACCAGTCGCTACCAAGCCATCGAAAACCGATGACATATAAAAATATTTGACGGTCGTGACTGTTTTGTTAGTTACATTTTGTTGTTTTTTCGAAATAGTATTTACAATTTCGAAAATAATATTCCAGTATTTACAAACTACGGTTAAATACTGGCGTCTTCTACAACAGCATACGTTTCATTTGTCTCCGTGAAGGAAGTCATTGGTGAACTTGCTTGACGCAGTATTATGTCAATAAAATGAAATTCAAGAAACCGTAGAAATAATCGGAAAATAACGTACAAATACACTAAAAACAAATTTATCACACGCGTTCTAATTCATATCTGAAACATTTTGGCAACGCCTTTATTTTAAAGCTGCGCAATGAATTTTGACCTTAGCAGAGCTGATTGGACGGAAAACGTCAGTTTCATCAAGTCCCTCCTTACATACGCGTTGCTGATTTCGACTTACCGGTTTGAATTGAACAAAGGTGAAAGAGCAAACACACCACACATTACAGTTTGCGCTCACGCACTGTCTGACGTCGCGTTCCACAACAACGTGTGTCGATGTTCTTACATAATTCTCGAGCGCACTCTTGTAATTTCTTCATCTCCGTCGCACTGATCCAGCAGACTAGCAGAAAATCGTTTCGGTTTCGATGGAGTTCTCTGGTTGTCCAAATCTGCACATAACAGCCAGTTTTAAATTGCAACGCGTGGCATGAGTGACGCAAAAAAGGAATTAAATCCGTACCAAGAAACGTTTCTTCTGCATCGAGCAACATTTTAACGATTTCCGGATCCCCTGCAAGATCTCTTGGGGTTAGGTTGCTGGCAGTGCGGGCATGGGGGCTGGCGTAGTGAGAAAGCAGAAGCTTCACCATTTTTACCTGAGCAAATGCGGCAGCTCGTTACTTGATATCATGCAAACAACTGTCTGCAAACACAAAACTATCTTTAGCAGAGAACCAGACATTTAACTTAACATTTCAAGAAATAAGTCACAATATACCTGACCATACTTTGCAGCGCAATGCAAAGGTGTCCACAGCTGCAAGTCTGAAACGTTCACGTTGGCGCTGTTTTCCAACAGCATCCTTGCAGTCGACAAGTAACCATTGGCGACCGCAATGTGGAGCTGAATTGATAAAAAAGCATGCAATACGAAAAACTCTTTAAAAGCACATAATGCAACTTTTTACGGCACAAGCTGCACAACCATACAATAATTCATTTCCTACCAATGATATTCCGGAAGAACTGAGGGTATCCACCGACGAGCCTTTTTCCAACAAGCTTTTTATATCTTGCAGTAAAGCTTTTTGCTTTTTATTCCGCAAGCTGTGTAACTGACCTTAAAATAAAAATACGATGAATAACTGATTTTGACTTGAGACCAAACCAGTTCAACGACTGGCCTCATCATTAAAAAATTAGGATGTTTTATATATTTTCCTGATAACAGATGAACAGTTGCAACCCAATCAGGGTTGATAAAATTTATGATTTTTTTATTTAAGTGTGTGGGTTGGCTTAAAAATTATTCATTAACTTAAAAATTATTCATATAAAAAAATTATTTTATTATAACATTTTTACACTTTGTTAACTCTAAGTACACTACAAACAGCTGAACTTTCACTGTAACTTGCTTTGCCCTTATGCAATATCACTTAATGATTTTCAACCTTTGTTGTACCACGACCCATTATAGCAGCCCATGATAACCTAATGACCCCTATCTACAACTCAAATAAAGCAAATGTAATACTGCTGTGTACATTGAATACCTACTCACAACCCCAAAAAAACGGTTTATAACCCTCCTGGAGGTTATGACCCCCAGTTTGAAAACCACTGCCTTAATCAGTTCATAACACCAGTACTGGTATACAAAGACAATATTCAAACCATCAGTTTAGAAAATTCATTGACCCTTGCACCATGTTAGAAGCTTGTACAAAAACACAAGCTTGCCAGCTTTTTTGGGTGCAAAGTCTATTGCTAAAATTATATAATTGTTGTAACACATCTTTCACAAGTTCAGCTTCTGTAGAAGTATAACTTGCATGCATAAAATGATGAAAACCTCTAATATATCTGCTATTATGAATAATAATATGTTCTATAACTAATATGTATATAGTCAACATCCTACATGTTTGATGGAATGTAGATGCAACTTTCACTTTTGACAGACTGCACTTTCAAACTTGTAACATTCTAGCAGTTCTGACTTCTGAGTCTGCAAGGGTTAGTGATTTCAGTTCATATGCCATTTTTGCAGTTAGTTGACAAAACCTGCAACCTCACAGAAGCTATGGCTGATAAAACATTAATTGTTTGTAACTTGTGTTGTCATCAGAACTCTCTGCATTTTATACCAATATAATTGAAAACCTATTAGAATGCTAATTAAATGTGTCATAGAAGTCACATGAAGCATAAAAACTGCACATGATTTTTGCTTGATTTTTAGTGCTTGATTAAATCATGATCTAAATCACTGATTTAAATGAAATTATTTAAGTCAATCAACTCTCAACCAAATGCAACGCATTCAGCAGTGTCTGGGCATTGACTGAAATTTTCTGTGGCATGCCTGCAACTCTCTTTATAGTTCAACACAGTGAGCACTGCACAGAAAATTAAGCTATTGGCATAAACAGGGCCAGGATTCTGAACGACTGCAACTAAGAACCATAAACCAAAGTTTTTCTAGAGCAGGATTTCTTAACCTGTGAACCCCTTATGGTCCATTAATGTATTATAAGGGGTCCCTAAACTCAAATCTACTCAAGAAAATCCACTACTTTTTATTGGTCCATTTGGGCCATTATCCAGCTTAATCGCACTGCAACTGTAGGGTTTGACATGCACCTCTAGTCCAACTAGGTAATTCCAGTACTACAATTATGATGTAATGGTTCACACAAAATCCACAGACTTTTCTGCTAAAACTTAGCACGTGTAGATTTCATTCATGTGTAGGTTGTCTATTATTGTATTCATTGTTTAGAGCAGGGGTGGGCAAACTACGGCCTGCGGGCTGCATGTGCCCTGCGAGACCATTTCATGCAGCCCATCGGAACTTGCAGAAACTTCTACGTATGTAGAATTTTGTGAAACATTTCCTATTTTCATAAAAACTTAGAATTTTATGAAAATAGTTTTATGTTTCAGTTATAACTGTAACTGTATAAATAGCATTTAAACGTACCGAGTGTGTGTGAAGTACAAAAATTGTTTGTAATATGAATATGTGGTTGTTTACACACTGAATAAATTTTCCTCCTTTGCAATGAGAGTGTGCAGCCCTCGGCTGCAATATTTTTTAGAAATGTGGCCCTCCGTGCAAAAAGTTTGCCCATCCCTGGTTTAGAGGATTCAGGATCCACAAAAAATAAATATGACTTGGGGGTCCAAGAGATGGATAAGTATGAGAAACACTATTCTAAAACAATATACCCAGGGCTACCATACCATCCTCATTTCTAAGAATTGTCCTTATTTTGAAGTACTACGTCTTAGAAAATATTCTTCTCCTTGTTTCTTAGAAATGTCCTTAAATGTGATTTGTGTCCTTCAAATATGATTTATGTTCTTATATTTTCTTATTTTCTGTTCCGTAACAATTTTAAGTAGGTAATATCTGATGAACAACCATACCATTTCCATCTCATCTTGAGTATTTTGTAATCAAGGTTTTGTGAGGTCATAAAATTAGCGTAATCTTGCACACAAAGACATATTGAATTATCAGGCATTGCTAGCACCATGAAGCTGTCTAGGCTGCTTAGGAATCTGAGGAAGATTAATTTCGTTGCGAAGGCTTAGCATTTAATTGAGTTAAGAAATGAGAAAATGAAAAAAATGTTTTCCATGATGATTGCAAGAAAGAATTAGGGATACGTGAGGTTTTTCTAAGAATAAGACATTGCTGAACCAACTTGTGTCTGGAAATGAATATGCAAATATATGATCTGATGTTAGTCATGTAAACAGAAACAGTTTCACCAATTGTTGTTTCATTTCAGGTAGGAGAATTAAATTTTCCACAGTCGTCCTTATTTTGGTTCGAAATGGATGGTAGCCCTGAATATACCTGTATAGTTTTCACAATGAAAATTTGGAACTGCAGCTTTATCAAGACTATTTTCACTTTTATTACAGTACCACTGTTAAATACCACTGATACAAATTTGCCTTATCTACAGTCTTGCTACATATTTAGTTTGATACTAGTTGGTCAGGAGCATTAACATATCCATTACCGGAGTAGATTTAAGCAAGATCACAGTTCAAGACAGAGTTACAGCAATTACTTTGGAATAGCCTGTAGTGATGAACAATGTTGAAAAGTTTGATTAAATATGAGAAATAAAATGTGATTCAGAACTTTCAAGAAACATTTTGTGAATTGACAAAAAAGCAGAACAAAACCGGACTTCAACCCTAAAACAAACTACATATTAACGCAGAACAAGTTTTTGTGAAATGAAACATCAACATAAATACAGTTTTGCACAAATAGATTTTTTCTTCAAGTTAACATTTTTATCTCAAAAGCACAAAGCCAAACCTCATGGCATCAACAATTCTGTTTCGTTACAATAACACACTAAAACCATATCTTACTTTCATCAACTTTTAATTTTTGTTGCATATGCTTCTTCATCATAGCCTGCAAGTGGCTATTTTCAGCAGCAAGGTCAACTGCAAAATTGCTGTCCAAATCAAGCACACTGGTGGATGCATTGTTCTGCACAAAAAAACTGTTTTAACAGCTGAAATTTTGAACTGTTGTATCAAACAACATTAGTTTACATTTGCTACATGCAACATCAAGGAACAACTTGAAAGCAAACAATGCATCCTATCGATTAAATCAACTTCTAGAACTTACACCGTGCACCATTCATATCATTTTTGCAGACACTTTAGTTAACAATTGTTGGATCTTCAATGCCTTTAAAGCAGCATAAAATTCGTTTAAATTTATCTTCACAGCTATACTTGTGTGGAAAAGCTGTTGCAGAATGTGGCTGCTGCCAAAATATCATCAAAACAGTGCAAGTTGCATGTAGCATAAAACCAGAAATTCAAACTTTTGTAGCAAAAATGCATTTTGTGGCCTCTATGATTTTTTCATGAAAGAACTTACAGTCAAAAGCAGCTGAGCACATTTAATAGAGTCCCATAAACAACATATGTGCAATGGGGTGCAGTGATAATCATCCAAAGCATTGATGGAAGCACCTTTAATACAAAACAAAATCACATGTGCAATAGTCATGTCAAATAGAATAGATCTGCAGTATACAAGAACATTTCCAAGAAACACAAATTTTCAGCTCTTGCCTGAACAACATACAAAAAGAAGTCATTTCATAACTGGAATCAGGATGGAGAATAAAGGCTACCATGCAAGCTGGTTTTACTCTGAGCATATAAAAAGTTTTTGAAACTAATAGCCCAAGCTTACTTCCCAACCCTAACTAACTTAAAGAGAAAAATGATTAGTAATGCAAACACATCACCACCTCCCAACACATGATCTTTCACCTTAGCTTGCTAAATCAAAATCTAAATGACCATTCTACTCTACCAGGCCACTCTTTTGCAACCATTGTATTCTATTGACTTACACTGCAGTAATCATAGCATCCATTAGCATGAACAAGACTCAGCCAATTCATGCATTAAAATAAGTTGAAATGCTCAACCAGCCTTAAAAGATACATGTCTCATTTCAAAGCATTGCTTGATTTGCTTTCAACTTATTGTCATTTGTTGCTTTATGCCTATAGGCTCTTTGTCTATTCAATTTTTCACAACTTTTTAAAAAACAGGTAATCATTTTAATTTGGTTTCTTGTTGCAAATTTAAATTAAAGCTACAAATTGCTGTGTTGCGTAGAACCATTACCAAATTAATGACAACAGATGCCAACAAACGAATTTCCATACTTAGTTCCCAGAGAATTGTATTTTGATTATAGCAAGAGAGTTTCTGACAAAAACTAATTTAAATTTCAACTTTTTGCTGTGCTGCACTGCTACTGATAGTGTTCTTATATTGTGAGTTAGTTGCACTGCCTTCTTGTTTCAAATCTACAAACACGAGACCTTTTCAGCCATTGCACTTAGCAGTGCGATGCTAAAAATGTGCTTGCCATGAACAGATCACTTAACCATTTTGGACTACAAACTGAAACTCTAGGCCTCACTAAATATGCCACAAGGCCAAAACAATGCTGTCTGGGAAGCAACTGCAAAACTTTTACCATCATCTAACTGCGGTAGTTACAGTGAGTAGTCTACCTGACAAGTATCATACCATGCTGAACTACTTATACTGCACCGCTGGATTTTGCAGCATATTGCCAAGCAATCTAGTCACTAAGTGTATTCTTATATATATAAAATTATTTGTAATATCGGCTCTGACTGTGTGGGCTGTGATGAATTTTTCTGGATCATGCTACCTATGACTATTGATTTCAGCCCATATTGACAACTATGTGCTCCACTGATAGAGCCAAAATAAGTAGAATGTTGCGTTTGGGTAAGACAGAAACCTAAGGTGGAGCAGTGGTCTACTTGCCCACTTCTTTCATTTTGAAAACTTTGGCACATCTTGTGTGGTCGCCATAAATGGCAAATTGCTTAATATTATTTCAACAAAAGTGGCTAAAACGCAGGTTGCATACTCTAGGTTCCACAGTTGTGGTTGCAAGGGTGAAACTGCGCTGTCAGCGAATGGAGCATTGGAACATAAATATTGATTAATGCAGTTAAAATTGCTTTCACATGCTGAAATGAAAATGATCAACTTTTCACATGATCAACTGAAGACATTAAAATTAGCTACATCACTGAGTATCTTATACTTGACAGTGTTGACACTATTTTAACAACCTGAGTAAGTTTACATCATTTTTAGGTTTCCTTGCATTTTAAAGTGAATAAGCCGTCCTAATAACTTCCTTTAGCACAAATCCATCAAATGTTCATTTCTATAAATTCTTGACAATTTGCTTTGGAGCAACCAATTGATTCATTCATTTACTTAATATCAATCTAGTTGAATTAGTTCTGAGTCATTCAAACCAAAATCTGAACTTACTTCGAACTTCAGATGAAGAACTCCTAATAAAACCAATGCCAGTCAAATCATTTTAACCACACAACTTCATGAAGGTTGTGAACAACCAACTGACAGCATCTAGTTTAACCTTCATTTCTACTTTGTCCAGGTCATTGAGAAAGCACTTAACTTTATTTCTATCTCTACCTTGTTCAAGTTACGCAGAAAACACTTTACTATAACACCTTTTTGAATAAGTGACTGTGCAATGATATAATCATCATAAATACACGCTTGATGAAGCAAAGACATTCCTTCTCCTTGGACACCATTGAAATCCACAGGCACACCAGATGATAGAAGATCCAACACTGCAGAGTAACAACAAGGGTAAAAAACTAAAATAATTTTGCATTCATCGTGCCAAAAGTACAAAGCAAACAATTACCCTCAAACTTATTGCCCTCTTTAATAGCATCATGTATTAAACTTGATGAGGAGAACTTGACCTTTCGAAGCTCATCCGGCTTTTTGCGAACTCGTGCAAGAGTATTTTCTGAAGCTAGAGATTGCCTCTGCTCATAATCTTTCAACTATAAATAGTAAAAATTATAAGTAAAATACATTAAGTTCATATTAAAAACACAGAATAAATGCAGAACAAACAGTGCACACCCTCAGAAATTTGTCATAGCTTAAGGCAGGGTTGGACAAGCTATGGCTGCTGACCAGTTTAATCTGGCCTGTGAGCCAGATAAGCTGGATGAGCCAAAATGACCAAAAACCTACCTCAATTATGACGTCTTTCACAAAAAACCCAAAACCAAAAAAATTTTTTCACTGCAGACTAGAAGACTTGTCGAATCTTTTGAGGGTTTGAACAGCTCTCTAGGCGCAATTGGAGGAGCTATGCAGTTGGTAAGGCAACTGGAAACTGCTGGTTTTAGGCTGATTTCAAAGTATGAATATATCGTACCCTGGAAGCCAAGGTGTTAAGAACTCAGACAAAAATATGAGCACCATTGTATCATGTTTCATAAAAGAACCACCAGATGCTACAGTCTCACTTATAAATTAGACCTAGTATCAGGAAAGCATAACTTATGAAGTTACAGATGGCAAGTTCGACTGGATAATTAAAAAATTGCAATGCAAGCAGTTTTTTATGTTTCAACTGTAAGTGCATCAGTGATCACCACATTAACCATAACTAATAAAAAATTTTCATTACAGCTAAGAAGTAGATGGAGTCCATGCACAATATACATTTCTGAGCCAATGTAAAGAATACATTGCCACATGAACTTTAAACAGCTCATATCTTATGAGAATGAAAGCACATGGTGATTTAATTTATGTCTTATTCCAGTTTGTGGTGCTTTTACATGCTTAGAAATAGTATTGTTACTAGAATAATTTTAGAAGTGATTGCTTCATGGCCAACTAGGCTCACAAGCATGTTGCAGTGCAGGTAGGTAAGGCTAAAAAGTTTGTTTTTTTTTACCCATGCTCCTCTCATGCTTGATTTTCAACATGTTTCAAGCAAGTGGCAAATATATGGAAAAATTGAGACAACAGTCATATAACCAGAATTTTTTCTCAAGCAAAACACCTGGCACCAAATGGTTAAAAGCAAACAATACATCAAATTAAGAAAAATGTTCAGCAAAAAAAATTGCATAGCATACAGCTTTTAAGAGTGTAGTAGACCAAGCAGTATAGGAGCAGAACAATGTGACCATAAAAATTATGCATAATTTTTACCAGAATTATTTAGACAAGACTTAATGTTTTGAAAAACATACAAATTTCTATTCGCAATATCGTGAAATACCTGTTGTAATCTTAGGACTTTTGCTTTATCCTTTCTTTTGGAATCAACAAGATTTTCTAATAAAAGATCTTCTTTGACATGGTATGCTTCAGCATGAGCTCCTTTAAACATCTTGATCAAGTAGCATAACTCCCTGACTGATTTTATACAAACCACAAACAAAACAACTCACGAGAAACATGACGAAGAACTCTCATATGCATTTTACGTAACATGGAATAAGACTGCAATGGAAAGAACTAATAATAGCCACATATTATTTCATTAATTATCATTGCCTAATTAGACACTGGAATCAGGTCCCTAAAACACCTTAAAAAAACTGGACTTGTTTATAACACACAGAAAGGCTGCTAGGCCTACATAGCTTGATATATCATATAGAGCCTAATGCATTTTAAACTTTAATTGAAAGGTAGCGAAGGGCAGTAGAGCACAAAACGCATGCAATTCTACTTGGTTGTGTACCGTATTTTCAGGACCATAAGGCGCACCAGATGATAAGCCGCAGTATCAAAAATTAAATGCTGGCTGTTCTTTTTTCATACATAAGGCGCACCGGGTTATGAGGCGCATTAAATGAAGCAAAACTTAGATAAGTCAAATTGTTTTCAACTCTTTCGCAATAACTCCCGAGTGCATGAGTCGCCACTGGGAGTTTA